>WNFD01008622.1_pt1 | contig 17085 bp, 12 predicted proteins | sample 5400491 | NCBI WGS metagenome assembly WNFD01 (sample SAMN13153343, study PRJNA577476) | soil metagenome | isolation source: 120 cm saprolite under Douglas fir tree site 2 hole 2 replicate 2 | place: USA:California | collected 2015-04-18 | reverse complement strand
CTGGCTGCCCGACGCGGAAGGCGCGCAACTGCGCTTTGAATTTGAGGCAGAAATCAAGCGGCTGGAAGCGGCCTGAATTTCGAACGGCGGGCTCGTTTCGGGATGCGCTTTCTTTTTGCGCGTGATGTTCAAGCCACTTCGTTCGGACCGAGCTTGGACCCCGGATCAGCAGCGCACCGCTGGCGCGCTGCGCTGCATCCGGGGAAGGAAGCCATCGGCTTCGCACTGGGTCGACCAGTCGGTTCGCCAATAAATCCCTGTGGTTATGGGCCCCTGCTTTCGCAGGGGCGACGAATATTCGCAGATGGAGTACTGGACAGTATTTATCCAACGGGTTAATTTCTGACCCGAGGAACGAACCGACGAAATCGACGAAACCAAGGGAGCGAGGCGTGGCGGAGGCTGGGGGCGAACGCGGGGTGGCGAGGGCGCTGAACGCGGCCTGGGTGCGGCCGTTTCTGCTCCTGATTCTCATCGTGGTCGCCTGGGATCTGTCGATCCGGCTGTTTCGAATTCCGGCCTACCAGATCCCCGCGCCCGGCGACGTCGTCGCGGTGCTGGTGTCGGATTGGCCGGAATTGTTGCGGCAGGCCTGGCCCACGACCTATGCGACGATCTGCGGCTTCCTGCTGTCGGCCGCCTTCGGCATTCCCGTGGCGATGCTGATCGCGGGCTCGAAGACGGTCGAGAGCTATATCTATCCGCTCCTGATCTCCTGACGGGATCGCTGACCGCGCCGGGCTTTGCCAGTTCAGTCCATCCGGACTGGTCCACGATGCAGCCGCTTGCGCGGCCAACGCCAAGAATTCCAATGGAGCAAGTGATATGACGACCCAACGCCTCGGCCTGATCATGAACGGCGTCACCGGCCGCATGGGACTGAACCAGCATCTGATCCGCTCGATCGTCGCGATCCGCGACCAGGGCGGCGTCAAGCTGTCGAACGGCGACCGGGTGATGCCGGACCCGATCCTGGTCGGCCGCGACGCCGGCAAGGTCGAGAAACTCGCCAAGCAGTTCAATGTCGCGCGCTGGACCACCGATCTCGACAAGGCGCTCACCGATAAGAACGACAGCGTGTTCTTCGACGCCGCGACCACGCAGGCGCGGCCCTCGCTGCTGGCCAAGGCGATCGAGGCCGGCAAGCATGTCTATTGCGAGAAGCCGATCGCGACCAATCTCGAAGAAGCGGTCGCGGTGCTGCGGCTTGCCAACGCGCGTGGCATCAAGCATGGCACCGTGCAGGACAAGCTGTTCCTGCCGGGATTGAAGAAGCTGGCGTTCCTGCGCGATTCCGGCTTCTTCGGCCGCATGCTCTCGGTGCGTGGCGAGTTCGGTTACTGGGTGTTCGAAGGCGACTGGCAGGAGGCGCAGCGGCCGTCCTGGAACTATCGCAGCGAGGACGGCGGCGGCATCATCCTCGACATGGTCTGCCACTGGCGCTACGTGCTCGATAATCTGTTCGGCGAGGTCGAGAGCGTCGTCTGCCTCGGCACCACCGATATCCCGGAGCGCTGGGACGAGAAGGGCAAGAAGTATCAGGCGACGGCGGACGATTCCGCCTACGCCACCTTCCGCCTCAAGGGCGGCGTGATCGCGCATATCAACATGAGCTGGGTGACGCGGGTCTATCGCGACGACCTCGTCACGTTCCAGGTCGACGGTACCCACGGCTCGGCCGTCGCTGGACTTTCAGACTGCATGATCCAGGCGCGGCAGGCGACGCCGAGGCCGGTGTGGAATCCCGACGAAAAGCGGCTGCACGATTTCTATGCCGATTGGCAGAAGCTGCCTGAGAACGCTTCCTACGACAACGGCTTCAAGGAGCAGTGGGAGATGTTCATCCGCCACGTCTGCGAGGACGCGCCGTATAAATACACCCTGCTCGAAGGCGCCAAGGGCGTGCAGCTCGCCGAATGCGCGTTGCAGAGCTGGCGCGAGCGGCGCTGGGTCGATGTGGCGCCGATCAAGGTCTGAGGGAGCAGCAGCATGAACAAGCCGGTCTTCTCGTCGCTGTCGCTGAACCTGCCGAAGGCCGATCGTTCGCTCGAGACGTATCGTCTCGCAGCATCACGGAGCTTTCCGGCCAAACTCGAAGGCACGCTCAACCGCGTGGCGTTCTCCGCGGTCCATGTGGTCGCCGATCCCCTGGCCGATGCCGATCCCTGGCTGTCGGCCGCCGTCGATTGGGACCGGACCATCGCATTCCGCGAACATGTCTGGGACTTGGGGCTCGGCGTCGCCGAAGCCATGGACACCGCGCAGCGCGGCATGGGGCTGGACTGGCCGACCTCGCTGGAATTGATCCGGCGTTCGGTTGCGGCCAGCAAGGCCCGCGGCAACGCGCTGGTGTTCTCCGGCGCCGGCACCGATCATCTCGCGGCGAAGGACGCAAAAAATCTCGACGACGTGATCCGTGCCTATGAGGAGCAGATCGCGGCGGTGGAGAAGGCGGGCGGGCGGATCATCCTGATGGCGTCGCGCGCGCTGGCCAAGCTCGGCCGCAACGCCGACGATTACGGCAAGGTCTATGACCGCGTGCTGTCGCAGGTCCGCGAGCCCGTGATCATCCACTGGCTCGGCGACATGTTCGATCCGGCGCTCGGCGGCTATTGGGGCACGGCGGATCTCGATGCCGCGATGGATACCGCGGTCGGCATCATCAACGCTCACGCCGCGAAGATCGACGGCGTCAAGGTGTCGCTGCTCGACAAGCAGCGCGAGATCGACATGCGCCGCAGGCTCGACACGGCCATCAAGATGTATACCGGCGACGATTTCAACTACGCCGAACTTATCGCAGGGGACAGCGAGGGGTTCTCGCACGCGCTGCTCGGCATTTTCGACGCGATCGCGCCGGCGGCATCCTATGCGCTGTCGCGGCTCGCGGCCGGCGACGAGGCCGGCTTCCACGACGTGCTCGGGCCGACGGTGCCGCTGTCGCGCCATATCTTCAAGGCGCCGACCCGCTTCTACAAGACCGGCGTCGTGTTCATGGCCTATCTCAACGGGCATCAGGACCACTTCGCGATGGTCGGCGGGCAGGAGAGTGCGCGCTCGACCCTGCATCTCGCCGAATTGTTTCGATTGGCCGACAAAGCGGGCCTGCTGGCGAATCCCGAACTGGCGACACGGCGGATGAAGGCGGTTCTCGCCTTGCGCGGCGTGGAATCCCTGATGCGGGATTTCTCGTCCGATCACCGCTGGCTGTCGCTCAACACGGCCACCGTCCGCAAGCAGGGCGATCTCCTTGAGATCATCGAGGCCTGCGCGCGGCACGGCATCCGCGCCATCGATCCCTGGCGCGATCAGGTCGCAAGCGTCGGGCTCGAGCGCGCGGTGCGCGCGGTGCGCGACGCTGGCTTGGAATTGTCCGGCTATTGCCGCGGCGGGATGTTCACCTCCGACGGCGCGCATCGCAACGAAGTCCGCGACGATAACCGCCGCGCCGTCGATGAAGCGAAGGCGCTCGGCGCGCCCTGCATCGTGCTCGTTGCCGGCGGATTGCCGCAATATTCGCGGCCGGGCAGCGCTGTGTCGAAGGATATCGCGGCGGCGCGAGCGCAGGTCCACGACGCCATCGCCGACATGCTCGACCATGCCAGGCAGGCGAACATGCCGCTCGCGATCGAGCCGCTGCATCCGGCCTATGCGGCCGATCGTGCTTGCGTCAACACGACCAAGCAGGCGCTGGATATCTGCGACGCGTTGGACCCGGAGCGCTCAGGCGCGCTCGGCGTCGCGCTCGACGTCTATCACATCTGGTGGGACCCGGACGTGCTGCCGCAGATCGCCGGCGCCGGACAGGACCGGCTATTGGCGTTTCATGTCTGCGACTGGCTGGTGCCGACCAGGGACATCCTCAACGACCGCGGCATGATGGGCGACGGCGTGATCGACATCAAACGCTTGCGCGCCGCCGTCGAGGCGCAAGGCTATGCTGGTTATTCCGAGATCGAGATCTTCTCCAACGACTGGTGGAGCAGGCCGATGGACGAGGTGGTGCGCACCTGCATCGAACGGCACCGCACGGTCGTTTAGAGCTTGATCTCCGCGCAAACGCGTTCCGCGTTTGTCGCGAGGGAAAAGCATGCCCTCGTCAGCGTAGCGATTGTGCTGCACGTGCCGTCAGGGACTGGCGACCTGTTGCAGCGTGTTGAACCGCGCCTTCTGCTCGCTGCTCAGCGTGGCGTAGAACGCGTCCAAGGCGGGCTCGACCAGCCTGGCGGCCTTCAGCATGGCCTCGAGCCGGTGCTGCATCGCCTCCAGCCGTCCGACCGGTGTCAGCGGCACGTCGTTCGGACAGGCCCGCTGCAGATCCTCAACGCCTTTCGTGGTCGCCTCGCTCAGGCGGTCGAGCGCTTCCTTCTGCTTGCCGGCGGGATGGATTACGGTCTCGATCCGCTGCATCGGCAACTGGGTGAGACTGGACTTCGGATCGCCGCAGCCTTGGGACCGTGCGTTGGCGGACTGTGCGTTGGCCTCCTGCTGCGGCGAACGCTCGCCGACATGCTCGCCAACATGGGGGCCGAGCGCGTTGAAGCGGGCCTGCTGCTCGTCGCTGAGAGACTTATAAAAATTCTCCAAGGCCGGCCGCACGATCTTGACCGCTTCCAGCGTCGCGCTGACGCGGTTCATCATGGCCCGCAAACGGCCGGGTGGCGTCATCGCATAGCTATCGGCGCAGGAGTCCTTGAACACATCGGCAGCCTTCGCCGCCGCGGCCTTCAACTCGTCGAGGAGGACACGCTGCTCCGGCGTCGGCCGTACCGCCCGTGCGATCTCGGCAAGCGGCCAGGCGGTAACGCCCTTGTCCGGTTGCCCGCATAATTGCTGCAGCGCCTGCGGGCTCACATTTGCTGCGCGTTGGCGCGCCCGATAACCGCCGCCGGCTTCCGGATAGTCATTCGGGTTGATGCTGGCATAGGCGGAATAGGGGCTGTCCCCGCCCCAGAATACGGTGTCGACGAAATCGTCATAGGCGTAGGCCCAATAGCCGGGGTCGTAGGCGTAAGGCCAGAAGGTGTAGCTGAAGATGTCCGAATAGGCGTAAGGCCAGAACACCGGGCCAAGCCACGCCACGAACGCCGCGCGATGGCCGCGGTGCCAGGCCTGCCGGGGAGCCCAGCCGCTCTGGCGGGCGGCGAGCGCAGCCTGGGCCTGCGGACCGGCCTGCTCGCGGAAGCGCGAGGCGAATCGCCCGCGCTCGGCGGCCTGTGCGGCTGCGGTAGCCGCTGCGGCGCGCTCCGCCGGAGCCTGCAACCCCAGCCGCTGCTGCCGCGCCAGATCGGTTTGCTGCGCCCGCTGCTCGCGCTGCAGCGAGCGGTTCTGCGCCTGCAGCAGGCGTTCTTGTGCGCGTTGCGCGCGTGCGCCTTCTGGTTTTCGGGCCTGCAATTGCTGCACGCGCTCCTGCAGGCGATCGATGCGGCCCTGGCGCTCCGCGGTCTGGCGCGAAAGCGTCTCGCGCTGCCGCTGCTGCACCATCTGCTGGCGCTGCTGGACGACCTGCTCATGCTGTTGCGCGCGCTGCTCGATCCGCTCTCGTCGCGACAGCCGCTCGCTCGACGCCGGCGCGCTCGGGTGCAAGGGCGCGTGCAAGGGCGCGGCGATATGCGGCGTCGGCCGCGGTGCCATGGCCGGACGTTGCGGTGCAGCCGGCGCGCGGTGGAATTCGGGCCGTGGTGCTGCGATGTGCGGGGCAGCCGGACGCGGCGGCGGTGCGGCGATGTGCGGCATCGGGCGCGGCGCCATGGCCGGTCGCTGCACAGGCGGCGGATGGAACGCAGGCGCGGCGGGACGCGCCATTGCCGGCGGCGCGGCCGGCCGTGCCATTGCCGGTGGTGCCGCGGGACGGGCCATCGCCGGTGGCGCTGCCCCTGGCGGTCCACCTCTTCCGTGTGCCTGTCCCTGTCCCTGGGCGGACGCGCCGACGCCCGTCGCCATCACCGAGACACTAACCAAAAAGGCCGTAAGGCAAGCGCCACGCGGAAACATGATCGGAGCTCCACGCTAGAGCGCGATGAGTTCAGGATGAATCGTCATCGCGCTCTAGCTTATTGTTCGAGCATGATCTTTTCGGAAAACCGGGACCCACTTTTCCGGATCATGCTCTGGTCCCAGTCGCCCACAACCCTTAACGCGCAAGCGTCGAAATCGTTCGTTGTTGGCGGCGGACGGCGCTGCGATCTTCCGACGCAGGGGCGTCAGGAGAAATCCTGCATCAGAGTGGCGCCGATCTGCTCCAGCGCCCAGTCGACCTGGTCGCTGGTGATCACCAGCGGTGGGGCGATGCGGATCGTGTGGTCGTGGGTGTCCTTGGCAAGGATGCCTCTGGCTTGCAGGGCCTCGCAATAGCGGCGCGCGAGGCCGGCCTCGGCGTGAAGCTCGACCGCCAGCATCAGGCCGCGTCCGCGCACCTCGCGGACGGTGTTGGCGCGCATGTTCCCTAAGCCACCGAGGAAGCGCGCGCCCTGCAGCGCCGCGTTCTCGATCATGCCTTCCTCGACGAGCACTCGCAGCGCCGCCCGCGCCACCGCGCAGGCGAGCGGATTGCCGCCGAAGGTCGAGCCGTGCTGGCCGGGTTTCAGGGTGCCGAGCACCGCGTGGTTGGAGAGCACGGCCGACACCGGATAAAAGCCGCCGGACAACGCCTTGCCGAGCAGCGTCACATCCGCCTCGATGCCGTCATGTTGTTCGGCGAGCAGCTTGCCGGTGCGGCCAAGCCCGGTCTGGATCTCGTCGAGGATCAGCATCACGTCATGCGCGGTGCAGAGTTCGCGGACCTCGGCGAAATAGCCCAGTGGCGGGATAATGACACCGGCTTCTCCCTGTATGGGCTCGACCAGGAAGGCGACGGTGTTCGGCGTAATGGCGGCTTCCAGCGCCTTGGCATCGCCGAAGGGAATGATCCTGAAGCCCGGTGCGAACGGTCCGAAATGCTTGCGTGTCTCGGGATCGGTGCTGAAGCCGACGATGCCGAGCGTCCGTCCGTGGAAATTGTTGGCGCAGACGATGATCTCGGCCTGCCCGTCCGGCACGCCCTTGACCTCGTAGCCCCATTTACGCACCGACTTGAGCCGGCTTGTTCTATCATCGCCGACAGGATCTTCGGGTGGCAGTGGCCCTGGTTGACAGCCGAATAGGCGGAGAGGCAATCGAGATAACGGTTGCCTTCCGTATCCCACACAAAGACGCCTTCGCCGCGCGACAGAACGACCCCGATCGGCTTGTAATTATGGGTGCCCAAGCGGGCTTCCGTTGCGAGGAAATCAGTGACCGATCGATTCATCTTGCGTCACCCGCGTTGCATCACCGCACCATTGTCGGCCGCTTTGCCAGGATTAACGATCGTCATGGCGCGCGGGGCCGGAAGTCGCGAGCCCGCGGAGATGCCTCAGGTGGCTGCGACCGCGTTTCTCTCGTCGATGAATATACCCTAGCCAGCGACACACGGCACGCTCAGAAATCCGCGAAACCGAACCCGGCCGCCGCGCACCGGTTCGCCATTGAGCGCATAGTTCGGAAACCGCTTCAGAAACAGCGAGATCGCGATCGCGCCTTCGAGCCGGGCCAGCGCCATCCCTGCGCATTGATGCGCGCCGGTGGCGAAGGCCATGTGCCGGTTCGGCGTGCGGCCGATATCGAAACGTTCGGGATCGGCGAATTGCGCGGGGTCGCGGTTGGCGGCGCCGATGCACAGCGTCACCGGCGTGCCGGGGTCCAGCGCCAAGCCGCCGAGTTCGACGCGTTCGGTCGTCATGCGGTTGCCGAGCTGGTTCGAGCTTTCATAGCGCAGGATCTCCTCGACCGCGGATTTGATGAGATCCGGATTGTCGATCAGCCGCCGCTTCTCGGCGGGATGCTCCGACAGCGCCACCAGCCCGTTGCCGATCAGGTTGGTCGTGGTCTCGTGGCCGGCGTTAAGCAGGAAGATGCAATTGTGCAAGAGCTCCTTCTCGGTCAGCCGCTCGCCATTGGCCTCGCCCTGGATCAGGCGCGTCAGCACGTCGCGCTCGGGATTGCCGGGCCTGGCGCGGCGACGTTCGACCAGGGTCTCGAGATAGGCGAGGAAGTCCTTCACCGCGTTGTTGCCGCGCGCAAGCGCTTCGGGACCGATGACGGGCTCCAGCGCGCCCAGGATCGCCAGCGACCAGTCGCGCAACGGCTCGCGCTCGTCATGCGGCACGTCGAGCAGATTGCCGATCACCTCGATCGGGATCGCGGACGCGAAATCGCCGATCAGCTCGAACCGGCCGTGGTCCTTGTCCTGATTCTTGCCCTGATCCTTGGCCACGATGGAATCCAGCAAGCGCTCCACCAGCGCGATCAGGTCGCCTTCCATCTCGGCGATCGCGCGCGGCGACAACGCGCCCATGATCAACCGCCGCACGCGGGTATGCGCGGGGGGATCGTTGAAGACGAGGCTCGTGGTGTGGTGCTCGTAGAGCAGGGAGGCGCCATATTTCGGCGAGAACTCCCGCTTCTTGTCGGACGAGAACGCCTTGGTATTCTTGTAGGCGGTCACGAGGTCGTCGTAGCGCGTCAGGACATACGACCCGTCGGGCATCCGCTTGACCGGCTCGTTCTCCCGCAATGCAAGATAAGTCGGGTAGGGGTCGGCATAGAATTCCGCCGTCAGCCTCGCCAAGTCGAAGCCGGCCGCCAGCTCTTTCGCATCCGCGCTCATGCCGTCATACCCGTTGCGAGGGGCTACATGCCGTTTTTGCTCTTTCGAAAAGCTTGCGGCCCTCTACAGTCCCGCCCGAAATCACTAGAGCATGATCGGGAAAAGTGCGCAGCGGTTTTCCGAAAAAGATCATGCGCAATCAAAAGCCTAGAGCGCGATGGCGATTCAACCTAATCCCATCGCGCTCTAGCTGGCCGACTGGACCCGAAAATGCACGCCCGTGCCGACGCTTCCACCGAACATGCCGAACATGGGGCTTCACATACCGCCTCCTGGCCGGAAGAGATCTTTGCGATCCTGCAGCGCTTCGACGTGCGCCAGGTGCCCTATGTGCCGGATGCCGGCCATTCCGAGCTGATCCAGCGCGTGCTGGCGTCCGAGACGATGCGCGGCATTCCGCTGACGACGGAGGAGGAGGGCGTGGCGCTGCTCGCCGGCGCCTGGGCCGGCGGCCAGCGCGGCGTGCTGCTGATGCAGTCGAGCGGGGTCGGCAATTGCATCAACATGCTGTCGCTGACGCAGGTGTTCCGCTTTCCGTTCCTGACCTTGGTGACGATGCGCGGCGAATGGGGCGAGTTCAACCCCTGGCAGGTGCCGATGGGGTCGAGCACGCAAGCCGTCTTCGAACTGTCGGGCATCAGGGTGCTGCGGGCCGCGCAGCCGGCGGAAGTCCGCGAGGTCATGGAGGCCGCCGCGAGCCAGGCCTACAACGCCTGCACGCCGACCGCGGTCCTGTTGTCGCAGCGCCTGATCGGGACAAAGGTCTTCGTAAAATGAGCAAAGCCAATCTTCTCGACCGCCGCGCCGTGGTTTCCAGCCTTCTCGCCGACCGCAAGGGTGCGATCGCGGTCGGCGGTTTGGGCGCGTCCACCTACGACATCGCCGCCGCCGGCGATCACGACCGCAATTTCTATCTCTGGGGCGCGATGGGCGGGGCCGTGATGATCGGCCTCGGGCTGGCGCTGGCGCAGCCCAAGCTGCCGGTCGTGGTGATCACGGGCGACGGCGAGATGCTGATGGGAATGGGCAGCCTGGCCACCGTCGGGCTGCAGAAGCCGGGCAATCTCTCGATCGTCGTGCTCGACAACGAATGCTATGGCGAAACCGGCGGTCAGATGAGCCATACGGCCTCCGCGGCCAACCTGGTGGGGGTCGCGCAGGCCTGCGGCATCGCCGATGCCCGCACGCTGGACACCATGGCCGAGATCGAGGCCTTTGCGCGGACGCTGCAGGACGTTTCCGCCGGCCCGCGCTTTGCCAGCGTCAAGATCGACGCCGCGAATCTGGAGCGCGTGCTCTCGAATCGCGACGGTATGTTCATCCTGACCCGGCTGCGCGGTTCCCTGGGCTTCGGCCCGATCTGAGGGCCGCACGCCGAGATCAACATCGTCTCCGAAGTGCCATCGCGCACGGAAAATTGGTTGCGCTGCAGCACAATACCTTGACTTTTTGCGTTTGTGAGTGCTTACTCACAACATGACCAGTCTGCGCATGACCAGCGACCTCAGGCGGCAACTGATCCTGGGCGCCGCCAGACGTTGCTTCGCCCGCAATGGCTTTGCCGGCACCACGACGCGAAGCGTCGCGGCTGCGGCAGCCATTTCGGAGGCGTTGCTGTTCAAGCACTTTCCGTCCAAGGCCGCGCTGTACGCGGAAATCCTGGCGGAGGAGTGCGAGGCCGATCCGGATCTGGCTACTCTATTGGGGCAGGAGCCCTCGACCGCGGCGCTGGTCGAACTGATCAAAGGCATGGTCGGCCACTTCCTGCAAATCACGGAAGGTCCGGACGAGCAGGAGGCGGAGCGCTTGCGGCTGATGACGACGAGCCATCTCGAAGACGGCGAATTCGCACGGCTGCTCTATGACAAGATCGGAAAGCTGATCGGGCCGATGTTTGTGGCTTCGCTCGATTCCGCGGTGGCGGCGGGCGACGCGACGCGGATCACGGGCGATCCGCTCAATCTGTTCTGGTTTGCCCATCACACCGTGCTGACGGCCGCCCTGACGCGGCTGCCTTCCGTCCCCTGCCTGAGTTACGGCAACGCGAACGATCTCGAACGGCAGCTTTGCGAGTTCCTTCTGCGGGGAATTGGACTTAACGAAGCCGCAATTGCTACGCATCTGGAGCGCGAACTGGCGCACGTGGCTCCGCCTGTGATTGCAGAAAGTGCATGACATGAACATTGTGACCGAACACAACATCTCGGGGAAGCCGATCGACAAGAAGGCAGGCACCCGTCCGGTCAGGATGGTGCGCTGGTTCATCATCGTCGGCACGCTGCTGGCGGTGCTGGTCGGCGGTCTGGTCTATTTCAACTATTTCCGCGGCAAGATGATTGCGCAGTTCTTCGCCAATAACAAGCCACCGCCGGTGAGCGTCAGTGTGGCGGAGGCGAAGTCCGAAGTCATTCCGAACCTGTTGACCGCGGTCGGCGAACTCGCCGCCGTGCATCAGGTCAACGTGACCTCCGACGTCTCTGGCCGGATCACCGACATCATGTTCACCGCCGGCGCCGGCGTGAAGGCCGGCGCGCCGCTCGTTCAACTGTTCGACGCACCCGAGCAGGGCGATCTCGCCAATTTCAAGGCGCAGGCGACCGTGGCGCAGCTCTCGCTCGATCGCGCCAAGCAGCTCGCCGCGCGCCAGTTCGGGCCGCAGGCAACCGTCGACCAGGCGCAGGCCGCGTTCGACCAGGCGCAGGCCGGCATCGCCAAGACCGAAGCTCTGATCTCGCAGAAGCTGGTGCGCGCGCCGTTCGACGGCGAGCTTGGCGTTCGCAAGGTCGAGGTCGGTCAGTATCTGACGGCGGGAAGCCAGATCGTGTCGCTGACCGATCTGTCCATGCTCTATGCGAACTTCACGGTGACGGAGAAGGACAGCGGCGCGCTCAAGGTCGGGCAGACCGTCCGCATCAAGGTTGACGCCTATCCGGGCCGCACCTTCGAGGGCAAGGTCACCACAATCGAACCGCAGATCGCGACCGACACGCGCAACATCCGCGTGCAGGCGACGATCGCCAATCCCGATCGTATCCTCAAGCCCGGTATGTTCGCTAGCACGACCGTGGTGCTGCCGGACAAGCCGCCGGTGCTCACGGTTCCCGAGACCGCCGTCGACTACACGCTCTATGGCGACTCCGTCTACCTGATCACCGAGAAGAAGCAAGACGACGGCAAAACCAGCCTGACGGCGGTGCGCACCTTCGTGCAGACCGGCAATCGGGTAACCGGGAGCGCCGAAATCCTCAAAGGCTTGAAGGCCGGCGACCGCGTGGTTGCGGTCGGCCAGCTCAAGCTGCAATCGGGCTCGGCCGTTGCGATCTCCACCGATCCGGCACCGTCGATCCCGGCGCAGCCGCCGCGTTATTAATCATCGGGAACCACGATGAGCTTTACCGATATCTTCATCAAGCGTCCGGTCCTGTCGGTCGTCGTCAGCCTGTTGATCCTCCTGATCGGCCTGCGCGCGGCGACCGTGCTGCCGATCCGCCAATATCCGAAACTGTCGAACACGGTCGTCAACGTCACGACGGTCTATCCGGGCGCGTCGGCGAACCTGATCCAGGGTTTCATCACGACGCCGATCGAGCAGGCGGTCGCTTCCGCCGAAGGCGTCGACTACATCACCTCGTCGTCGGTGCAGGGCACCAGTACGATCCAGGTCTATATCAAGCTGAATTTCGATCCCAACCAGGCGCTGACCGAAGTGCTCGCCAAGGTCAACTCGGTCAAATACCTGATCCCGAAGGAATCCAACGACCCGATCGTCACCAAGACCACCGGCCAGACCACGGCCGTGATGTATCTCGGCTTCTCCAGCGAGGAACTCTCGGGATCAGCGATCTCGGACTATCTCACGCGCGTCGTGCAGCCGGTGCTGTCGACCGTCGACGGCGTCGCCTCCGCCGACATCCTCGGCGGCCAGACCTTTGCGATGCGGCTGTGGCTTGATCCGGTCAAGATGGCCGGACGCGGGGTATCGCCAAACGACGTCGCGGCAGCGATTGCCTCCAACAACTTCCAGGCCGCGGCGGGGCAGGCGAAGGGTTACTTCATCGTCTCCAACGTCTCGACCAATACCGATCTTCGGGACGTCAATCAATTCAAGCGCATGATCATCAAGTCGAAGGACGGCGGCTTCGTGCGGATAGAGGACGTCGCAACCGTCGAACTTGCGGCGCAAAGCAGCGATGCGAGCGTCGCATTCAACGGTGAGCACGCGATCTTCATCGGCGTGCAGGCGACCCCGCAAGGCAATCCGCTGACCTTGGTGAAGGGCGTGCGCGCGCTGTTTCCGGAGCTGGAGCGCAACCTGCCACCGTCGATGAAGATGAAGGTGGCCTACGATTCCACCAAATTCATTCAATCCTCGATCGACGAAGTGGAGAAGACGCTCGGGGAGGCCGTGCTGATCGTCGTCGTGGTGATCTTCCTGTTTCTCGCCTCGCTCCGCTCGGTCGTCATTCCCGTTGTCACGATCCCGCTGTCGCTGGTCGGCGTGTGCAGCCTCATGCTGATCATGGGATTCAGCATCAATCTTTTGACCTTGCTGGCGATGGTGCTGGCGATCGGGCTGGTGGTCGATGACGCTATCGTCGTGGTGGAGAACATCCATCGCCACCTGGAAGAAGGAAAGACACCGGTCCAGGCGTCGTTGCAGGGCGCGCGGGAAATCGTCGGCCCCATCATCTCGATGACGATCACGCTGGCCGCGGTGTATGCGCCGATCGGTTTCCTCGGCGGTCTCACCGGCTCGCTGTTCCGCGAATTCGCCTTTACGCTCGCCGGCTCGGTGATCGTCTCCGGCGTGATCGCGCTGACGCTGTCTCCGATGATGTGCTCGGTGCTCTTGAAGAGCGCGGAGGAGGGACGGTTCTCAAGATTGGTCAACCGGGTGTTCGGTGCGGTGACGCGCTGGTATGGCCGCAAGCTCGACCGTTCGCTCGACTATCGTCCGATCACCGGGCTGTTCGCGCTGACGATTCTGGGCCTGGTCGGCTTCTTGTGGGTGCATACGCCGAGTGAGCTGGCGCCCGAGGAGGATCAGGGCATCGTGTTCGCAGTGACCAAGGCGCCCAAATACGCCAACATCGATTACATCGATTTCTACGGAGAGAAGCTCGACAAGTCATTCCAGAAATTTCCCGAGACCGACCTGCGTTTCGTGCTCAACGGCATCAACGGTGCACAGAACGGCATTGCCGGCATGCTGCTCAAGGCCTGGGACGAACGCCCGCGGTCCTCGATCAAGCTGAAGCCGCTGGTTCAGGCTGAGCTTTCCAAGATCGAAGGCGTCAACGCGTTCGCCTTCAACCTGCCGCCGCTGCCGGGCGGGCCGGGCGGCCTGCCCGTGCAGATGGTGATCAACTCGACTGCGGGCTTCCAGGCCGTTTATGAGCAGATGGCCAAGCTGAAGGATGCCGCACGCAAGAGCGGTCTGTTCATCGTCTCCGACAGCGACCTCGATTTCAACCAGCCGGTGGTACGGGTCGACATCGACCGCTCCAAGGCGAGCGACCTCGGCATCAACATGCAGCAGGTCGGCGCCACTCTGGCGACACTGCTTGGCGGCAACTACGTCAACCGCTTCAATCTGGAAGGGCGTTCGTACCAGGTGATCCCGCAGGTGCCGCGTGGCATCCGCCTGTCGCCAGAAGCGCTCGGCGGCTATTACGTGCCGACCAACACCGGAAACCTGGTGCCGCTGTCGACCATCGTGTCGATCCAGACCAGCACCGATCCGAATGCGCTGACACACTACAACCAGCTCAACTCCGCCACCTTCCAGGCGGTGCCGATGCCGGGCGTCACAGTCGGCCAGGCCGTCAGTTTCCTGGAGGGCGAAGCAAAGAAGATGCCGGCCGGCTTCAGTCACGACTATCTCGCCGACTCCCGCCAATATGTGCAGGAGGGCAATCAGCTCCTGATCACGCTCGGCTTTGCGATCGTCATCATCTTCCTGGTGCTGGCGGCGCAGTTCGAAAGTCTGCGCGACCCCCTGGTCATCATGGTCAGCGTGCCCATGGCGATCGTCGGCGCCTTGATCCCGCTATTCTTCGGCGCGGCGACCATGAACATCTACACCCAGGTGGGACTGCTCACGCTGGTCGGCCTCATCACCAAGCACGGCATCCTGATGGTGGAGTTCGCCAACGAGCTGCAGCTCAACGAGGGCCTCGACCGCCGCTCGGCGATTGAAATGGCGGCGCGCATCCGGCTCCGCCCGATCCTGATGACGACGGCGGCGATGGTGACCGGATTGTTGCCGCTGCTCACCGCAACCGGGGCGGGTGCGGCCAGCCGCTTCTCGATCGGCCTCGTCGTGGTCGCCGGCATGACGATCGGCACGCTGTTCACGCTGTTCGTGCTGCCGGCCGTCTATGTGACGATCGCGACCGATCACCGGGCCAATGCAAAATCGCAACGGACCAAGGAAATCGCCGATTTCGACCTCGGGAAGGCGTTCAAGCCCACTTGAACCCCTCCAAATAGGCCCCCGGGCGGCCTGCCGCCCTGTCGCAAAAAGAGACAAGGCCCCCCCTTCTTGCTAGATTGGGCGGCATGACCGCTTCAGTTCACCCCGATATTCCGGCAGGTCGAGCGCCAGCGAATACCCTGGCGGGTGGCTTGTTGGTTCCTGCGGTCAGAAATCGGCTTTTTACCAAGTATGACGCGCTCTTAGTCGCGGTGGTCGGGGTCACGCTGCTGTCCGGCGGGATCTTCGAGGTCTTCACGCATTATCGCGAACACAGGGCGTCGCTGATTCGCATCCAGCACGAGCAGGCGGCGGCCGCGGCGGCCAAGATCAGCCAGTTCATCGAGGATATCGAAGGCCAGCTAGGCTGGACCACCCAGCTGCCATGGTCGGCCAGTGCCCCTGAAAGCCGCCGGTTCGACGCGTTGCGGCTGTTGCGTCAGGTGCCGGCGATCACCGAGTTGGTGATGCTCGATTCCGCGGGCAAGGAGCGCCTGAAGGTTTCGCGTCTGACGATGGATGTCGTCGATAGCGGAAACGATCTGTCCCAGGATCCGAAATTCACCGAGGCCGTCGCCCACAAGGTCTATTTCGGGCCGGTGTATTTCCGACGGGACTCCGAGCCTTATATGACGGTGGCGCTGTCCGGTTCGCGCAAGGACGCGGGCGTCAGCATCGCCGAGGTCAATCTCAAGCTGATCTGGGACGTGGTTTCGCAGGTCAGGGTCGGCGAGCACGGCCGTGCTTATGTGGTCAGCTCCCGCGGGCGCCTGATCGCGCATCCCGACATGGGCCTGGTGCTGCGCAACACCGACATGTCGAAGCTCGCCCAGGTGCAGGCGGCGCAGGCCGATACCGACGTGATGTCGGATGCGCTCGACGGGGCGCCGAACATCATGGGGCAGGAGGTGCTGACGGCGTTTGCCCCGATCCAGCCGCTGCGCTGGACCATGTTCGTCGAACGGCCGGCCGAGGAGGCCTATGCTTCGCTCTACGCCGCGCTGCGGCGTCTGGCCATCGTGCTCACGGCCGCGCTGATTCTCACGATGCTGGTGGGGATGTTGCTGAGCCGGCGCGTGGTCGGCCCGATCGAGGCGTTGCGCGCCGGCGCAGCCCAGATCGGCAGCGATCTCGCCGGGTTCGTCTCGATGGGCGGCGATCCGGACAGCGAGGTCGAGAAATCGCGCGAGCTCTTTCAGCGGCGGATGGCGTCCTCCGAAGTCATCGACATCATTGACCGCTCCGCGTCCGGTCTGCAGGCCGCGCTCGACAGCCTGGTGCAGTCGGCGGCCCGGCTTTGCGCCGCCGACAATGCATTGATCGATCAGAAGGCCGATGACCGGCTCGAGCAGCTTGCAAGCTTCGGCTTTGCCGAGGATTTTGCCGAGTGGCGGAAGAACAGGCCGATTGTTCCGGACCGCGGCTCGATCGTCGGCCGCGCGTTGCTCGAGGCCAAGCTCGTGCAGGTCCTGGACGTCCGTGCCGATCGGGAATCCGGCGAGCTTGAAGCGCAGGAGCGGGCGGGCTTTCGAACGGTGCTGGCGGCGCCCCTGATATGCGATGGCAAGCCGAGCGGCGTCCTGGTCCTGACGCGGATGCATCCCGAGTTGTTCGGCGAGACGCAGACTGAACTGGTTGAAACCTTCGCCAATCTGGCGGCGATTCTGATCGCGAACGCGAGCTTGCTGGGTGCGTTGCGCGAGCGCGCCAAGGCGCCTTTGCAATCGCAGGATCCGGCATTGCCGGCACCATGATCGCTGCGTGGGACGATGCGCCAGGCGGGGGACAAGGCCATGTGCCTCGTCCGCGGCGGGCAACGGACATAGCACGGGGATATCATTGATGACGACCAGCGTTTTCGCACCCGGCAATTATCGGTTCATTCCGGCCGTGTTCCAGTATTCGAGCGGCGCCGCCGCGGAGG
>WNFD01002952.1_pt1 | contig 17087 bp, 13 predicted proteins | sample 5400491 | NCBI WGS metagenome assembly WNFD01 (sample SAMN13153343, study PRJNA577476) | soil metagenome | isolation source: 120 cm saprolite under Douglas fir tree site 2 hole 2 replicate 2 | place: USA:California | collected 2015-04-18 | reverse complement strand
CCGCACAACGGAGGCTGAATACTTCGACCTGGAAGATCCTGTTAGTCAACGTCGGCTGTCGGAACCAATGCTGGCGCTGCGCGATATACGCGGGCTGGTCATTATCGACGAGGTCCACCGACAACCCAACTTGTTTCCGATTCTTAGAGTCTTGGCAGATCGCAAGCCACTTCCCGCACGTTTTCTAATCCTCGGAAGTGCCTCCCCTGAACTACTTCGGCAAAGTTCTGAGACACTGGCCGGGCGCATTGCATTTCTCGAGATGAGCGGATTCGATCTCTCCGAAGTCGGAGACGCCGCGCAGCAACGCCTCTGGTGGCGGGGAGGATTCCCCCGGTCCTTTCTGGCGCGCACCGAGAGTCAAAGTCGTTCGTGGTAGGAGAATTTTATTCAGACCTTTCTCGAGCGGGACATCCGCGAATTTGGAGTCGAGGTACCTCCGGTGGCATTGCGGCGTTTGTGGATGATGCTGGCGCACTACTCGGCGCAAATCTGGAATTCTTCGGAACTATCCAGATCACTGGGCGAAGCGCACACAACGGTTAAGCGCCACTTGGACATCCTGACTGGCGCCTTGATGGTTCGACAGTTGCAACCTTGGCACGAGAACCTGGGTAAGCGGCAGGTCAAGTCCCCAAAGATCTACCTGCGCGATAGCGGCTTGTTGCATGCGCTGTTGGGTGTTCCTTCGTTCTGCGCGCTAACGGGACATCCGAAGTTGGGCGCTTCGTGGGAGGGTTTCATCGTTGAGCAAATCCTCGAGGTGGTCGGGGCTCGGAATGCTTATTTCTGGGCTACTCAATCGGGCGCGGAATTAGACCTCCTGATCATCGAGTCGGGAAAGCGCTATGGTGTCGAAATCAAGTATGTCGATGCGCCAGGTGCCACCAAATCGATGCGCATTGCGCTTTCCGACCTGGCTTTGCAGCGACTGTTCGTTGTGTATCCCGGGCGGGAATGCTACCCTCTGGACGACAAAATCGAAGTGGTGTCGCTGGAAAAGGCACGCGAGCGGTTGCGAAGCAGGGCTCTCGTCCAAAATAGAGCTTTGTAAGCAACAGACGAGAGAGTGTCGTTCGTCTTTATCGTCTATCCTGTTCAATTCCCGTTAGCGCTACCAGCATCCGCTAAGCCGCGTGATTTCAGCGGCTTTTTTTTTTGCTCGAAAGCGGTGGTGACGTTGTTTAGAGGACATCGAGGAGCTGGATACTGCAAACGGCTGGGAACGGGACTCGGTATTGGCACCGGATGCGCAAATGAGAGCCCGTAGGGGTCTGTGCGGCGGGCGCCAGGCAACCAGGTGTCCCTAAGGCGATCGCCAGTAGTCACGAGTGCCTGCGGTATGATTGGATGACTCGCGGCGAGAATGCTTGCGAAGCTCATCCCGAAAGGCAGCCCAACGACCGATCGGAAGCTCCTCACAGAGTGGTCCAGTTAGCAGGAAGCCTCGCGCAGAAATTTGGCAGAGCGCGGCTTCGTCGTTCTTAAGACCTCTGGCCCGGAGGGAGTGTCCCATGAAGCCCACATTGCTATTGTTTCTGATCGCAGGGGGCGTCCTGCTCGTCCTGGCAGTCCACTCTGGCGGGCAGTTATCTAGGCAGCCCCCGGAAGCCGTCACCGGATTCGACGACCAGAGCAACGGATTTTCCGATCCTGAGCGACGCAAGGCGGACCAAAAGTTTTTCGAGGAGGTCGAACGCATCGCCCCTGATGGACTCGGACCGCTCTACAACGCCCAGTCCTGCCGCGAGTGTCACCAGACACCGGTCACGGGAGCCGCCAGCCAAGTTACCGAGTTGCGCGTGGGACATCTCGATCTCCACCGCCAGTTCCAGAATCCGCAGATTCCAATCAATCACGGAACCGAAGTCATCCGGGATCGGAACCTCGTGAATGACCGCGCTATCTGCCCCGAGATTCAGGAGCGCGTACCCGGGAGTGAGACCGTGCGCACCACCCGCCTCGCCACGAACACCCTCGGGGACGGATATGTTGAAGCCATCACTGACGAGACCCTGCTCAAAATTCGGAAGAAACAATGCAAAGCGTCGCATGGAACGATTTGCGGGCAGGCAATCAAAGTGCTCGTCCCTGAAACCGAAGGACCGGACCGGATCGGCCGCTTCGGGTGGAAAGACCAGCACGCGAGTTTGCTCGCCTTTGCCGCTGACGCGTATTTGAACGAGATGGGAATCACGAACAGCCTGCAAAAAACCGAGGTGACGACGGTTTGCAATCCGCCGGTGGCGACAACCGTTCCCAATACCGACCCCATGAAGGTCACCGAGCCCAACAGCATGCCTGATCCCACCGACAATAATCTGGAAGATATCGACCACTTCGCCGGTTTCGTGCGCTCGCTGAAGGCGCCCGCCAGAGACGAGACTGCCGCGGCAGCTCCTGAGGTCAAGCATGGAGCTGAACTGTTCGCGAACATCGGCTGCGCGAGCTGCCACGTGGAGACAATTGTCACCGGCAAGAGTCCGGCTGCCCCTGGGGGCCCGGGGTTACATCCCGACGCGCTCGAGAACAGGACGATTCACCCTTACAGCGACTTCCTGCTCCACGACGTTGGCACCAGAGACGGAATCCCGATTGCGCTGGTTGAGCACTTTGGCCGCGAGCGAGTCGAGAAGCGGATGCGCGAACTGGAAGCAGCGCGCGCCGCAGAAGCACGGCAGCGCCAGAAAGGAAAGATCGAGGACGAATGCAGCGAGAGCTACCAGACTGCAGTTCTCGAAGGAGAAAAGCACGCTGACCTGTTGCGAGATACTCTCTGCGCGCGCAACAAGCTCAGGACTGCGCCCCTCTGGGGACTTCGACTGCGTTCGCGCCTGATGCACGATGGTGCATCGGTCCAACTCAGCGATGCCATCCGCCGTCACAAGGGCGAGGCTGAGGCGGCGACTGAGCGCTTCTCCAAGCTGACACCGGCGGATAAGATGGCGTTACTCGCGTTTCTCCAATCGCTTTGAGCACGCCGTAGGGCTCGTTCGCAACGTCCTTCATGACCTCGGCGCCTACGAATGAATTTGCCATAATGTATTTGATGCTCGAACTGCGCCCAATGGCCGTTGTCATGTCTGCTCTCAGAATCGCCCGGCGCGTCGCTGCTGTTCTCAGCATGAACCGGCGTACCTTATGGGCAGATGGGAAGGGCCCTTCATTTCGCCTCAATTGATGCAATCGTTGGCTCTGAGAGCCGCTTGATGCTCTCGCGTATAAATGGCTTAGCCGAAATGGAAACACGGCAGAGCGCAGCCTTCATCTCGCTTCTGCACTCTAGCGTTCCGCGAAGGGTATTGGCGGATCGGGTTCGGCGGAGACCAACATGGAGTTCCATGCATGGTTGGTATTCAATCTCGACCTACTGCCGAAGTAAGTATTCTCGCCTACGCCCCAGCGGGGCACAGCGAATCCGTCGTTTTTGAGCAATTCGGACCTGTGCAACCACCTGATAACGCTGGCCCACTCGCCAGATAGCACGTTCCTGAGTTCCATCTCGCTGACACTGGGGCAGCCAAATCTTCTTTATCCGACCAAATCTTCTTTAATTTTTTATCCAAAACTGTCCCAACCCTGCGCCAGTCAGTTCCGATAGCGCTCTTCGCACCGTCTTGCACAGCATGGAGGCGCAGAATTTGACCACTCCTCGACTCGTTGGAAGGTGTCGAACCTCATCATTTACTGCGAATCATGGCCTCCGCTCAGCCAATGCACCCCGGGGGCGTCACTTCATATAAACTTTCCGTTTGGCCCCGTTGCGCAGAGGTGCTGAATCTCACCAGGAGGGAGCGGTTTGCCGGTAAAGGAGGATCTGCTTTGGTACAAGGATGCCATCATCTACCAGGTACACGTGCGCACGTTCTACGACAGCAATGGGGATGGTATCGGTGATTTTCAAGGGCTGGAACAGAAGCTCGACTACCTGCAGGAATTAGGGATCAGCGCAATCTGGCTGATGCCATTCTTCCCGTCGCCTCTACGCGACGATGGGTACGACATTGCGGATTACTACTCAGTCCATTCCAGCTACGGAACGCTGGACGATTTCCGGAAGTTTCTGAAGGCGGCCCATGACCGCGGGATCCGAGTCATCATTGAGATGGTGCTGAATCATACGTCGGATCAGCACCCGTGGTTTCAGGAGTCGAGAAGTTCGCAGGACAATCCTCGCCGCGATTGGTATGTGTGGAGCGATACCGACACGCGGTACAAGGGCGCTCGGATCATTTTTCTCGATACCGAAATGTCCAACTGGGCGTGGGATCCGATTTCAAAGTCTTACTATTGGCATCGCTTCTTTAGTCATCAGCCCGATCTCAACTACGACAATCCTGCGGTTCGGCAAGAAATGTGGAATGTGATGAAGTTCTGGCTGGAGATGGGGGTTGACGCCTTCCGGCTGGACGCGGTGCCTTACTTGGTGGAACGAGAAGGTACGAGTTGTGAGAACCTGCCCGAGACCCATGAAATCCTGAAGGACCTGCGACGACAGCTCGATAAGGAATTTCCAGGCAGGATGCTGCTGGCGGAAGCCAATCAGTGGCCCGCCGATCTTCGTCCATATTTTGGTGACGGTGATGAATTCCACATGGCGTTTCACTTTCCGCTGATGCCAAGGATGTTCATGGGAGTGAAGCTGGAGGACCGCAAGCCGATCACGGAAATCTTGCAGCAGACGCCGGAAATCCCACCCTCATGCCAGTGGTGTCTCTTTCTGCGCAACCACGACGAGTTAACCCTCGAAATGGTGAAAGATCTGGAACGGGACTATATGTATGACGCGTATGCCCAGAACAAGACGATGCGGATTAATCTGGGAATCCGCCGCAGGCTGGCTCCTTTGTTGGACAGCGATCGAAGGCGCATCGAGTTGATGAACGGGATATTGATGTCGTTACCCGGCACTCCCATAATTTATTACGGCGACGAAATCGGAATGGGCGACAACATCAATCTGGGAGATCGCAACGGAGTGAGGACCCCGATGCAGTGGAGCGGAGGATGGAACGGCGGCTTTTCTGGCGCAGATCCAGAGAGCCTGTACGCACCGCTCATCCTGAATCCGGTTTACGGTTATCAAGCAGTGAACGTCTTGTCGCAAAGACGAAGCGAACATTCGCTACTTTCCTGGATGCGCCGCATAATTGCAGTTCGCAGATCGACTGGGGTATTCGGCAAGGGATCGATTGAGTTTCTCTATCCAGCCAATCACAGAGTACTGGCGTACGTACGGCAGCTGGGCAAAGAGACGGTCCTGGCGGTCAATAACCTTTCGAGTGCTGCGCAAGCGGTCGAGCTGGATCTGCGGACGTACAAGGGAAATATTCTGATCGAGATGTTTGGCAAGAATATTTTTCCGCGTGTGGGTGAGCTGCCCTATCTTCTAACCATGGGCCCTTATCAGTTTTATTGGTTTCGGCTGAGGCGAATCTGAAAGACTAGTAGGTAGTGGAAACGATGACGCAAGAGGTCTCTGTCGAAGAGCGCGCGGTACCGCTGCGTACGGAGAAAAGATTGGCAGAAGATAGTTTTCTTACGGATGATTTCCTTCGCCAACTGATCAACGTCGGCGAGGTGGACATCCTGGTGGGCTTGCCCACGCACAATAATGCCAAGACTGTCGGGCCGATAGTCCAGTCTATCCAAGCGGGCATCCTGCGGGATTTTCCCAGAGAGCGCGCGGCAATCATCAATGCCGACGGAGGATCGCGGGATGGAACTCCGGAGTTGGTTACCGGCATCTCTATCGATGATGTGCGCCGCACGGCCAATCTGTACACGCTTCGCACCCTGCACTCCATAAGCACCCAGTACGCGAACACTCCGGCAAGCGGAGTTGCGTTGCGAACCATTTTGTCTGCGGCGGAGCTGCTACGCGCGAAGGCTTGTGTGCTGATCTCACCCGAATCTACAAACATCAAGCCCGAATGGCTCGCAAAGCTTCTGCGGCCGATTTATAACGAAGGCTTCGACCTGGTGACGCCAACCTATCGCAGGCACAAGTTTGAAGGCCTTCTCATCACTAATTTGCTGTATCCGATGATCCGAGCACTCTACGGGACAAGAATTCGCGAGCCCTACGCAGCCGAACTCGGATTCTCTGGCCGCCTTGGAGGTCAGTTTCTGGGACAAAATAACTGGGATGATGGAACGGGGCAGACCGGTCTCGAACTGCGATTGACTCTGGCGGCGATCACCGGAGGGTGCCGTATCTGCCAGTCCTTCCTCGGAGAAAAGGATCATGTCGAGCGACGCGCGGCAGACCTGATACCTGCATTGCGACAAACTGTGGGCACGCTGTTCTCCGCACTCGAGGCGGATTTTCCGGTCTGGAGTGCGGTGGCTGGCTCCCAGCCCGTCCCTTCGAACGGTCCGGAGTCGGAAGTCGGTCTGGAGCCGCTTCGAATAAATCGAAAACGGTTGCGAGAAATGTTTTCGACAGGCGTTGCTGAATTGGCGTCTGTTTTTCAGTCAATTCTTTCGCCTTCAACCCTGGCAGAACTGCAGAGAATCGCCGGCCTGGACGAGGACGATCTTCGTTACCCTGCAGAGTTGTGGGTCCGGACAGTATATGAGTTTGCCGTGTCATACCAGAAGTCTGTGATCAATCGAGATCACATTATCCAGGCTTTAGCCCCACTTTTCCGCGGGAGAGCGTATACGTTTCTGGTTGAAAACCGCGACACTTCGACGAACGACGTGGAGAAGAACATCGAGAGTTTGTGCCTTGAATTCGAGCGATTGAAGCCGTATCTGTTGGAAATGTGGAACGGTAGAAAGTGAGGTAACAATGCGGGACATGATTGTGAGCGAGCTGTCTCAGGCGATGCACGAGCTTGCCAGAGGTTTTGCCCACTTCCTTCCTCGACTCATCGTGATGCTGGTCCTTGCCTTTGTGGGTTGGGTAATCGCTTACATAGCTAAAATTCTGCTACGCAGCATTCTGCGACTGATCAAGTTCGATAGGCTTTCCGACAATGCAGGCGCCTCGCAACTACTCACCAAAGCCGCCCTGCCGTCGTCCAGCGAGTTGCTGAGCCGGTTCGTTTTCTGGGTGGCGTGGCTGGGTTTCATTCTGCTCGGTGTAAGCGTGCTCGGGATTCTGGGCTTGCAGGAACAGATCGCAAGGTTCTTTCTTTTTCTGCCGCGACTGTTCGTGGCTCTTTTCATCATGTTCTTCGGGCTGCTGGCAGCTAGCTTTTTTTCGCGCGCTGCACTGCTGGCCGGGGTGAATGCGAACCTGCCTTCACCCCGGCTGTTAAGCATTTCGATCCGCAGTGTGATCATCATTTTCGTATTGTCTGTGGTCTTTGAAGAACTGGGCCTGGCAGAGCAGACTATGCTGGTTACTTTCGGAATTGCCTTCGGAGCAGTGATGCTCGGCTTGGCCATCGCATTCGGCATGGGAGGGAGGGACTTGGCGCGACGCTTCTTAGAGACGAGATTTCTACGGCGAAAGAAGGAGGAGAACGAAGACGAACTTTCGCCACTGTGAGTGTGATGCAAATCTCAGCGGTCGTACAGGAGGGTTAGTCTTCGCAACCGTTCGCTAAGTTCTCTGGTCAAAACTTGAGGCTTGTAACGCCACTTCCAGTTCCCACTTATTGTGCCGGGTAAATTCATTCTGGCTTCACTGCCAAGCCCCAACACATCTTGCAAGGGAATGATGGCAGTCGCGGCCACGGATGCGAGTACGGTGCGAGGGAAAACCCAATTGATTGGCTCGTTCTCAAAGTTTAAGTATGCTCGGGTAAAATCCCGTTCCTTGCGAATGTCCTCGGCGGTTCGGGTGCTCTCGCCTACGCCTGAACTGGTCCACCAGCCGACGGTCGTGTCATTGTCGTGTCCGCCGGTGTATGCCACCAGTTCGCGCGAATAATTGTGAGGACGGAACGTGGGACCTTGCGGATCGTTTCCAAAGGCAAACTGGAGCAGGCTCATTCCGGGGAACCCAAACTGCTCGCGAATCGCTTCTACTGCGGGAGTAATTACCCCGAGATTTTCAGCGACGAATGGTAACTCTTTCAATGCGGCTCACAAGACCTGGAAAACCCCCGCCCCGGGACCCTTCACCCACTTGCCCGCGTCTGCCGTGGACGCGCTGGCGGGAATCTCCCAATAGGCCTCGAAACCGCGGAAGTGATCCAGTCGCACCCAATCGAATAGTTTTAGAGATGCCCGAAAACGATCGATCCACCACCTGTAACCGGAAGCAGCGAGCACATCCCAACGGTAGAGAGGGTTTCCCCAAGTTGGCCGGTCGCGCTGAAGTAGTCAGGGGGGACACCCGCCACCACGGTCGGTCTCGCTTGATCGTCCAAACGAAACAACTCCTGATGAGCCCACACATCGGCACTGTCGTGGGCGACGTAGATCGGGACATCACCCAGGATGCTAATTCCGCGATGACGGCAGTAAGTTTTCAGCTTCTCCCATTGCCGGAAAAATTCGAATTGCGCACACTTGTGAATCTTTGTCTCGGGCGCTGACTGCTCGCGCCATTTGGTTAGCGCGTCAGGGTTTCGTCGGCGCAGTCCAGCCTCCCAGTTCACCCAGACGGCACCCTTGTGGGCTGCTTTCGACGCCATGAACAGGGCATAGTCGTCCAGCCAGTCGGCGTTACTCTGGCAAAACAACTCGAATGCGGTACCCTCAGCTTGAGATCGGCCGGCGAAAAAATTGTGAGCGGCTTTCCGAAGCAGACCCTGTTTAAAGTCGATTACCCGGCCGTAATCCACCTGTTCATTGGGCAGATCGGGTGCGCTTGCCAGATCTTGCACAGACAATAGGCCTTGATCTCGAAGTGCTTTCAAATCGATGAACAGAGGATTGCCGGCGAAGGCAGAAAAGCACTGGTAAGGCGAATCACCATATCCTGTGGGACTCAACGGTAGGACTTGCCAAATCTTTTGCCCGGACTCGGCGAGAAAGTCCAAAAATTCGTAAGCAGACTTTCCAAGATCGCCGATACCATGGCCACCGGGCAGAGACGAGACGTGGAGAAGGATTCCACTACACCGAGGAAAGATCACCCAAGTGACGTTAAGCCTTCAGGAGGCGACCGTGCAAGGGGGTGAAATGATCCGGTCACGAAGAAGGCGCGGAGACACTCGTTCTCTGTCTGAGATTTCCTTCCGTCTCAGGTTGTGCTCCGATGGTAACCAGCGGAGCCGCCGACAGGGACTCCGGGGAGTGCAGTCCACACTCGGTCTTCCTGAAGTCTGCCCAACGGCCGGCGCGCGGATCTTCGCCCGAGTGGATTGCGCGGGTGCAATGCGTGCATCCCAGGCTGGGATAATTGCGGTCATGCAGAGGGTTGTAAGGAACGTCGTGCTTGCGGATGTACTGCCATATTGCTTCGGATGTCCAGTCGGCGAGCGGGTTTATTTTCACCAACTGGAATTTCGAATCCCACTCAACTTTCTGAGCGTGTGCGCGGTCAGGCGTTTGATTTCGGCGAATGGCGGTAATCCAGGCTTCGAGCTCGGCCAACTTGCCGCGCAGGGGTTCGATCTTCCGAAGATTGCAGCACTGATCCGGATCCCGCTTCCAGAGCGCGGATCCGTGAAGTTGTTCCTGGTCTTCAGGTGTGAGGGCGGAGTAAACTCGCTCCACTTTAATTTCGTAACGTTGCTCGACGCGCTCCATCAAGTCATAGGTCTCGGGGAAAAGAAACTCAGTGTCCAGTGTGAACAAGCGAAAATTCGGACGGATGCGGGAGGCCATATCGATAAGAGCCACGCCTTCCGCCCCGAAGGCCGAGGAGATAGCAACTTCCTGCTTGTATGTGTCGAAAGCCCAGCGCAGCAAGCGTTCGGGACTCCATGTTTCGGAGACTGCTTGCACAGCATTGATATATTCCCTCACGCTTGGCGCTCCTGTTCTTGCCGCGCGTCTGGGTCGGGCGCGATAGATCGTTGTCCCGCCACCAACGCGACGTATTCCTGCTGCGTGTTCTGTAGCTCGATCTCAAGTCTTAGCGAAGCGTAATGGCCGAGCGCGGTCACTTCTCCGACGACAAGGAGTGTGGGTGCGGGAAGCCGAGGAGCCGAGCGCAATTCCGCCACGGTTGTGTGATAGACCTGCTGATGAGGCGAGGTCGCGCGCGAGATGAGCGCGCATGGAGTGTTTCCCTTCATCCCGGCATCGAACAGGCGGAGAGCCGTGCCCTCGTAGTCGGGACCCGGCATGTAGATCACCAGAGTGGCGCCGGGGGAGACGAATCCACGCCAGTTGTCTTGGGTATGTTCGTCTACACGATGGCCGGTGAGAAATACGAGCGCGGATGAAACGTCGCGCTGGGTGAGAGGAATCTCGGCGGCGGCAGCCGCGCCTAGCGCGGCGGTAACGCCGGGAACAATTTCAAATGCGATCCCGTGCTGACGCAATGCTTCAACCTCTTCGCCTCCCCTTCCGAAGATGAATGGGTCTCCTCCTTTGAGCCGGACCACCTGTAAGCCCGACGATGCCAGGCTGACGAGCCGGGAATTGATTTCATCCTGCGTGATACGTTTCTGACCGCAGCGCTTGCCGACGTTCTGGATAAATGCGGTTCGTGGCGCCAATGCGAGAATTTCCGCCGAGATCAAGTCGTCGTGCAAGACCACGTCCGCTGATTGCAAGATCTTGAGTGCCTTTAGTGTGAGCAGTTCTGGGTCACCCGGACCTGCGCCTACGAGATAAGCCTTACCTTTCATGAGCTACTCCGTTCCGGGCGAGTGCTTGACGTTTGCCTTTTGTCAAATGCATCGCGGCTTGCCAACGAGTGCAATAGATCGCGGCGCCGATCCGCGTCGAGATCGCGGTCGAACAGCTTTTTTCTGTTTTCTCCGAGTTCTTCCAGCCAGTCGGCGTAATCGGGGGTGAACTGTTCTTCTAACTCGCGCCTGAGTCTTTGGGCGAGGGCGGGACTTTGGCCTCCGGTGGAGATTGCGATCTGGAGATGGCCACGGCGCACGACGGCGGGAAAATAGAAATCGCAATTTTCTGGATCGTCGACGGCGTTGCACAGAATGTTTCGGCGCTGGGCTTCGTTGAAAACCAGCTGGTTGAGTTCCGCTGAAGCGGTCGCCGCGATTACCAGAAAGACGCCCTCGAGGTCGTTGGGGAGAAAGGCACGCGGCTCCCACACGATTAGGCCTGCGCGGGCCCAATCCATAACCGCCTGGTGCGCCTGCGGCGCAATCACTCGGACGTTGGCGCCTGCCACCAGCAGACTTTGAATCTTCGGTTCGCCTATGGTCCCGGCTCCGACCACGAGGCAGGAACGGCGTTCGAGTTTGAGGAACATCGGAAACAGCGTCATGACTTTCCTTTCTCCAAACTGCTAACTTCTGAATGGCTAACCTTCGACAGCGTGCGGCACGCGGCCCGACGAGGGATCACGAGCCACGGCTGGGACAAACTCCCCGGCGAGAAACTCCCGCAGCTCGGCGTCGCTATGGCGCGCGAAGAATTGGCGGAGATTCTCGGCCGGACCCTTTGCCCTGAGGTAATGCTGCAACAGTCGCTCGATCGCGTCCGGAACTTCGGTTGCGAGACAGCGGTAGCCGATCGGACGAGCGATCGACTGATGCAGTCCGACCGCTCCACCGAGGCAGAAATAGTAAGCGTCCAACAAGCGGTCTCCGGATTTGATTTTTTTGCCTTCGATGCCGATATCGGCAATCCAGTGCTGGCCGCAACTGTTGGGGCAGCCGGTGACGTGCAGCTTCAGGTGCTGCTCAAATCCAGGGAGTCTTTCCTCCAACTCTTCGACCAGCCAGCGAGAAAAACTCTTGGTTTCGGTGATCGCGAGCTTGCAGAATTCCGAACCGCTGCAGGCGATTGCGCCTCGCCAGAAGGCTGATCCGCCGGGTCGCAAACCGATGGCATCGAGTTCTCTTGCCAGCGTGGCGGTGTTTTGTTGGGGCACGTTCACGATCAGCAGGTTCTGCATGTTGGTGGTGCGCAGTTCACCGCCGGCACACTGGTCCGCCAGTTCGGCGGCGGCGCGCATTTGTTCGGCGGTTATCCGTCCGCGGAGCACGGCGGCGCCGATGTAGAAAAGCCCCGGCTGTTTTTGGGGATGGATTCCGACGTGATCGCGATAGACGTCCTCGGGAGGCGTCTCTTCAACCGCAGGGTCCAGAGGAAAACCCAGCCTGCTTTCCAATTGGTCTTGAAAATCGCGGGCGGTCCAGCCATGCCGAAGGAAAAGGAATTTGAGTCGTGCTCGTTCGCGGTTTTCCCGGAGTGGATCGGCGTCACGGAAAATTTCTGCAATGCCCTTCACCACAGGAATGACCTGGTTCCAGCGAACGAATGCATTCAGGCGAGCGCTCAGATGCGGGTCGGTGGACAGGCCTCCGCCCACGCGCAACGAAAAGCCGACTTCGGAATGCGCGCCGGTGCCGCGGCGGATGGCAGTTAGGCCGACGTCATTGATCTCCGGATATGGACACCAGATGTTGCAGCCGGTGATGGAAATCTTGAATTTGCGGGGCAGGTTATAGAAATCATCGTTGCCTGCCAAAGCCCGCGTAACTTCCAAAGCTAATGGAGATGCGTCGCAAATCTCATGCGCATCGACTCCGGCGACGGGGCATCCGGTGACGTTGCGGGTGACGTCGCCGCAGGCTCCTATCGTGCCCAGGCCGCACTGCTCAAGGGCATCGAGCACTTCAGGCAGAGCCTCGATCGTGATCCAATGCAACTGAATGTTTTGCCGGACGGTGAGGTCTGCCACGCCTCGGCCATATTGCTCCGTCAAGCTCGCAACGGTTCGCAGTTGGCGAGAGTTGAGCAGGCCATTCGGGATTCGTATTCGGAGCATGAAACAGGGCAGCGCCTTGCCCTCGCCGCCTTGGCCGGCAACTACGCCTGCGCCGTCTCCCTGGGCGTAGACCCCCCACCAGCGAAAATATGTGCCCAGCCATTCCGGAGGAATCGACTGGAAGCCCTCGCGGGCAAAGCGGCGTATTTCGTCGAGGGCCTGCCAGGGATTCATCTCCCTTTTTAACCGTTCGACTCGCTGTGCTTTCGTTTCTTTGACTGGATTTGCCATAAAAAGTAAAAACCCACCGCCGGCAGGTCAAGGTCTGCCAGCGATGGGTTTGATCAGTTCTGAGTTACTAAGTAATTCTCAGATCATCAGCTTCCCCATGCCAGAAGACACACGCGTACAACAACACGTACACATGCACATCTGGATGGAAGCCGACATCATCATGGTGATTGTAAGTGACGCCCGCGGGGCTGTCAAGGTAACGCTCGATTTGCTTGGATGCAAATTTTGGATGTAAAGCATCAAAAAATCCGCTGTTCGCGACGCGTGCTTTCCGCGAGGGCATGTCGAACTAAGCGCCATCCGGGAGTCCGATGCCATCAGGCGCGATAACACCATACCATCTTGACCCCCCTACTTGACCCGTAATTTGCATTGGCTGCATCGAAAATCTGGTTTGGACTTGCCTTGCCCGGACACGTATTTATCGCTCCATGAATTGGCAAGATCCCTCTCCAGGCTTGGACCACGATGCTTGTGGCATCGGTTTTGTTACGCGGCTCGGGGCTCCGAGTTCGCGGGAAATTGTGGACCGGGCGCTGCTGGCGCTGGACCGGCTGTCTCATCGTGGGGCGTTTGATGCTGAAGGAACCAGCGGGGATGGGGCTGGGTTGATGACGGCGATTCCGGAGGAGTTTTTCCGCCGCGAGGCTTGGGAAAACGGGGTTGAGTTGCCCGTCCGGTTTGCGGTGGGCATGGTTTTTCTCCAGCATGGGTCAGAGGTTGAAGGCCGGCGCCTGATCGAGGCGTGTGCCCAGGATGCCGGCCTGAATTTCCTGGGTTCGCGTGACGTGCCGACCAATCCGGCGGTGTTGGGAGGGCAGGCGCTACAGTGCATGCCGCGCATCCAGCAAGTTTTTCTGGCGGCGACCGACACCAATGCGGATCTGGAGTTACAGCTATTTTTGTATCGCATGCGCGTGCAATCGCTGGCGCCTCGCGGAACGTATTTTTGCTCGCTGTCGTCGCGGACCATGGTCTACAAGGGCCTGCTCTCGCCGAGTCAGTTGGCTTCTTTTTATCCAGACTTGATGCACCCGGAGTACCGCAGCTCATTTGCCGTCTTCCATCAGCGGTTTTCAACGAACACGCGGCCGACTTGGTCGCTGGCGCAGCCGTTTCGATTTGTGGGACACAACGGCGAGATCAACACCATCAGCGGCAATCGCCGATGGACTCGTTCGCGAGATGGCGAGTTGCGTGCGCAATTGGGCGCGGGAGAGTGGTTTCGCAGTCTGGAGGAAGACGTCAGCGATTCTGCCAGCTTTGACAATGCCTTCGAGGGGCAGATGCGGCGCGGATTTTCTCCCGCAGAGGGGATGATGCGCATGGTGCCTCCCGCTTGGGAGGGGGACGACACGCTCAGCCAGGAAATGCGAGGCTGGTTGGTGCAACAGGCCTGGCAGCAGGAACCGTGGGACGGCCCCGCCGCGCTGGTTTTCAGTGATGGTGCATACGTCGGAGCGAAACTCGATCGCAATGGGCTTCGACCCTTGCGATATGTCATCAGCAAAGATGGTTTGGTGTTGGCTGGGTCGGAAGCCGGGTTGATTGACCTGGAAGAAGATGAAATCCAGGAAAGAAGCCGCCTTGGCCCGGGCGAAATGCTCTTGGCGGAAATTGACTCTGGAAAATTATGGCGGGGGAATGAAGTCGCGGGTCTTCTGTGCTCCAGGAACACCACGGAGTGCGCCACGCAATGGATTACCGCGCGCGTGCAGAGATCTGACCGGGGGAACCCAAGAGTCGAGGAGAGCAAAGTCGGAGCCGAGCAGGCTCACGAGTTCGGAACAGATGCAGTCAAAACTGAGAAGCTTAAGACGTTGAAAACTATGGCGGCGGCGCTGGGATGGAGCGAGGATCAGTTCCGACTGTTGTTTCGTCCTTTGGGGGTGGAAGGGAAAGAGGCGGTGTGGAGCATGGGGGATGATGCGCCTCCGGCTTATCTTTCACAACTGCGACGCAGTCTTTGGGACTACTGCAAGCAACGCTTCGCGCAAGTGACTAACCCGCCGATTGATCCGATTCGCGAAGCGCATGTTATGTCGTTGAATGTGTATTTGGGAAGGCAGATTGCACTGCGTTCGCCCATCGTCGATTCGAAGCAGATGGATGTGCTGCGGCGAGAACTGGGGCGGGTCACTGTCCTCGACATTTCTTTCGAAGCATCCGGAGGAGTAGCAGCTGCGCGGTCGGCGCTGGAGTCGATTCAGCAGAAGGCTGTTCAAGCCGCGGCAAATTCCGGAGCGGTGGTTGTGAGCGATCGGAGCGTGAACTCGCAACGATCTGCTTTGCCGGTTTTGCTAGCGGCAGCGGCAGCGGCAAACGGAATCCGACAATCAGGCCGGAATATTCCGCTTCTGGTCGAAACTGGTCAAGCGTTTGATGCTCATCATGTGGCTTTGCTGGTCGCTGTGGGTGGGGCAGCCGTTCACCCCTATCTGGCGCTCGATCTGGCGGGCGAGATGGCAACCGGTGGCGTGGCTTCATTCCGTTCCGCTCTCGACGTTGGATTGCGCAAGGTGCTGGCCCGCATGGGCATATCCACTCTTGCCAGCTATCGCAACAGTTACTTATTCGAAGTGATTGGACTCGATCGTGAAATCCACCAGCAATTCTTTACCGATGCTGCGTTTGTCCTTCCCGGGAAGAGCCTTGCGGAGCTGCTGGAAGACGCCTTGATGAATCATGTGAGCGCATTCGACGAGACTGCGAGATCTGCTTCGACACTGCGCGACCGCGGATATTTTCGATTCCGCAAGGATGGAGAACGCCATGCTAATTCGCCTGAGCTCGTCCGCGCCATGCATAGCTTCATCAAGTCCAAGCCACAGGACGGGTTCGACGCCTATGCCCAACTGGGCGGGACCCGCGAACCGGTCGCTTTGCGCGATTTGCTCGAGTTTGTCTCCGCTACGGAAAGCACCGAAGCGAACCTCGGCGAAGTGGAGTCTGAGGCCGCGATTTTGCGGCGATTGAGCACGCAAGCCATGTCCCTGGGCGCGATCAGTCCCGAGGCCCATAGGACGATTGCCCTTGCCATGAACCACATTGGAGCACGCAGCAACACCGGCGAGGGTGGAGAAGACCCGGAGTTGTATCGCCGCGAACCTGAGGCAAGTAACAAGGTGAAGCAGGTGGCTTCGGGGCGCTTCGGCGTTACTGCCGAATACCTCGTGCATGCGCAAGAGATTGAAATAAAAATGGCGCAGGGATCGAAACCGGGCGAAGGCGGGCAACTCCCTTCGTTCAAAGTTACGCCTTACATCGCGCAGTTGCGGCACGTGGTGCCGGGCACTTCGCTGATTTCTCCCCCGCCGCATCATGATATCTACAGCATCGAAGATCTGGCTCAATTGATCCACGATTTGCGAGCCATCAATCCCTCGGCGCGAATCGGGGTGAAGCTGGTCTCGGGCGCGGGCGTCGGCATCATCGCCGTCGGGGTGGCGAAGGCTGGCGCCGATGTCATCACCATTAGCGGCCACGATGGTGGAACTGGAGCCTCGCCGCTCACCTCCATCAAAAATACCGGGCTGCCGTGGGAAGTGGGATTGCGGGAAGCACACTGCGAACTTGCCCGAGCGGGATTGAGGTCAAGAGTGCACCTGCGAGTGGATGGTGGATTGAAGTTTGGACGGGACGTTGTAATCGCGGCCTTGCTGGGCGCAGATGAATTTGGCTTCGGCACGGCTGCTTTGTTGGCCATCGGATGTGTGATGGCGCGACAGTGCCACTTGAATACGTGTCCCGTGGGGATCGCCACGCAGGATGAGCAACTGCGCATGCGTTTCAACGGCAAGCCAGAAATGGTGGTGGCTTACTTCCGCGGGGTCGCAGCGGAAGTCCGGAGTCATTTATTCAAACTGGGGTTGCGTACGCTTGCCGAGGCCAGAGGGCGGGTGGATCTTGTTAGAGAAAAACCGACCCGGTATTCTCACAGCATTCGGCCGCTGCTGGAAACACCAGAAGAAATAGGCTCCCGACTTCTAGCCGCGGAGGTTCCCACGCGGGCTGGAGCCGGCCAACCTAGCCC
>WNFD01005404.1_pt1 | contig 17095 bp, 20 predicted proteins | sample 5400491 | NCBI WGS metagenome assembly WNFD01 (sample SAMN13153343, study PRJNA577476) | soil metagenome | isolation source: 120 cm saprolite under Douglas fir tree site 2 hole 2 replicate 2 | place: USA:California | collected 2015-04-18 | reverse complement strand
TCGGGGTGAACGCCGCGATGAACGTGTAGATGACGACCGGGCCCTTCGCCGTCAAGTCCGAGAGCTTGACGGGCTTACCGTCGACGCCGTTCAGCGCGAAGTCGGGGGCCCTCTGCCCGACCTCGAGGGCGCTCGCCCCCCCGGCGAGCGCGACACTGACCAGCGCCGCCGCCACGACAGTCCGGAGCAGCGGGAATGTGCGCATAGGACCTCCCCTGGAGCGACGTTGTGGGGCGGTGTCGGGCCATGAATCCGGATGACGGCCGTCCGGTTCCGTGGAATCGGACCACAAGTACCAGGCCGCCCAGCCGCTGTCAATGGCGCGCCGAGTCACCCCGAGAGGCGCCGATCCGGCCGACTCAGCAAAGCCCACCCACGAACTACTTCGGCGGAGTTGGCGTCGAACCCGGCGCCACGATCGTCCCGCAGCGTGGGCAATGTGCCCAGGCCACATCCATCGGAGACTGGCAGGAGCTGCAAGTCCGCGGGGCCGTCGAGGTGACCGTGGCGGAACGTGGGGGGGTGGAGGATCTACTATCCTCCTCCGGCTCCGCTGCAATACCTTTCTTGAATTCCTTCATGGATTTCCCGAGCGATTTCGCTAGGTCCGGGAGCTTGCTGCCGCCAAAGAGCACCAAGACAATCACGAGGATAAGCAGCAGCTCTTGGTAACCCAGACCGAACATAATCCGGTTCCTCCGGCCGAACCTTACGTGGACGTACCGTCACCTGTCAACGGCTGTCGCCTCGCGGTTCAGCTTGACCGATTCGGGCGTGATGGGCCCGGCCCCGGCAAGGCTCAGCTTGCTACGGGCGTCCTTGTCTCGCGCTCGCCTTACCTCGTTGGTCATCAGCGTCCACTTCTGCCCGCTCTGATCCATGAGCTTCCATAGGTTCCCGAGGCTATCCAACGCATACAAGACAGTGGCCGTCGTCTCCCTCACCGTCCCCTGATGTATGTGACGGGCAACCGGAGCGATCTGAATAAACTGGCCATCGACCATGGAGGCCTTCCGCAATGATTTCAGCACATCCGTTCAAGGCACGCCGAGCGCCAGCGTGGTCCCCGACTTTCTCCCCACGCTCATCGACGTGCCGATGAGCGTTAGGACGTTCGGCCCCGGGCTGGCGATCGCAAGACGAAGCTCTTCTATGGAGAATGGCTTCCGTAGAACCGGCGCACCCACGTCCGTTAGGAAGGGGGCATACTCGTGGAGCTCTGCGTGAGCGGTCATGAATATAATCCGTAAGCCGGCTCCAGGATATCGACTCCGGATCTCTCGATAGAAGGCCGGGCCGTTCATCGCAGGCATACGAAGGGCGCACAGGATCACGTCATAGGAGGATCAGGGTAAGCGCTCAATCGCTTCTTGGCCGTTCGCGGCTTCGTCAGCTATATAGCCTATCCGCTCCACCATGCCCACGATGAACGCACGGAGCGCTGAATCATCTTCGACCACGAGGACGCGTGGCTCTTTGTGGCAGCGCACATGGGTATCGCCGGCTGGAGTGCGGTAGCGTGCCTCGTTTTCTTTAATGGGCTTACCGCATGCGCGGCAGATTGATACGTCGGAGCCTGTCAATAGGAATGAGACAGGCGGGTCTCGAGTTTAGTGAGTGAGCGCCACCTCCTCGAGCGCGCGCGGCTTGGGGGGATTGATCCAGACCTCGGGCGGCGCCGGGGCCGGCGTCGGCCGGCCGGCCGGGAACCGCTCGGGATGGGCCGCATACGCCGCGGTGAGCACGGCGGCGCGCTCGGCCACGCGCTGCTCGGCCAGGCCGAAGTGCACGTCGTGGGGCGTGAGCAGCCCGAGGCCGCTGTGGTGATGCTCGGTGTTGTACCAGGGGAAGAAGAGGTGCCCGTGTGCCCGGGCGTCTGGGAGCGAGCCGAACCGCTCCGGGAACGCCGGCCGGTACTTCAGTGTCTTGAACTGCGCTTCCGAGAACGGGTTGTCGTTGGACACGTGGGGCCGCGAGTGGGTCTTGGTCACCCCGAGATCGGCCAGCAGGAAGGCCACCGACTTCGAGACCATGGCTTGGCCCCGGTCGGCGTGAATCGTAAGCGGCTCGCGGCCGATGCCGTGCCGCTCACACGTCTCGCGGATGAACTGCTCGGCCAGCGTGGCGTTCTCCCCGTGCGACAGATAGAAGTAGGTCCACTTCGCGGGGCCGAGGAGCCTGGTGATGTCCCAGCTCCACAGCTCGTTGGGGCGGCGGGCCAGCAGCTCCGGGGCGGCATAGACGGGATGGCGGAGCTGATCGCGCCGCTCTCGCACCTCCGCGTGCGCCAAGGCCCTCGGGCTCACCATCCTGCAATCGCTACTGGCGCGGGCGGATGAGGTGATTCAGTAGGGCTGATGACGGCCTGGATGGTCACCTGCTCCTGCGGTTGGCGCCGAGAGTGCTCCTCGCGGTGGGCTGCGGAAAGCGAAGAGAAGCTGCACCCGAGGTTGAGCGTGCCAGGAACTCAGCACACCATCACGATCGAGGAGCCGCCCCTGACCCCTCGGGCGGCCCGCAGCTCCGGCTGATCTAGCGCGGTACACCAGGCCACTTGGGTGGCTGCCGACACACTCGGCCATCGCCCGAAGGGGAGGGGCCGTCGCCGTCGGGACGGGCGGGAACGATCGAAGTGTAGTGTAATCCTCCGAATCGCGTCTGAAAGGCCGAGCGGTGCCATGGGGGCCTGACGGTTGGCTGGATTGGGGATTTCATAGCGTTTCTTCGCTGGCGTGCAGAACCGAAGGCGAAGCACTCCGAGGCGGAGCCCGGCCGCGCTAGGACGCTGCCACGAGGGGCGAAAATCGGTCCATATCGGAAATCCCGGTCCAGACTCTTCACCTTGCAGCCCAACGGTGAAAGACTTACGATCTGCATGAGGAAAATCTGGCCGTTACTAGTCTGGGCACAGAAAGGGAGGGCGTCATGCTGACACGACGAGAATTCGCGGGTATTGTGTCGTGCGCGATCTGCGGAATTACGGAGTTGGTTGCCGCCCAAGCGTCGGCCCAAAGCGCGCCGCCCGCAGCGACGGCCGGCGTCACGCGAAAGATTTTATCGCAGACGGACGGTCCGGCGCCGGGCTATGTGACGCTGCTTGTCGAAGCGACAATCGAGGCAGGAGTGGCGGTCGGACGACACACGCATCCGGGAATCGAATCCGCCTATGTCTTGGAAGGCGGCTTTGAGCTTCCCATACAAGGTCAGCCGACTCGCACAATCAAAGCAGGCGATGCCTTCCAAATACCGCCCGAAACACCGCACGCGGGTGGTAAGCCTGGCGACGCCAAGTCCAGAATTCTTATTACCTATGTCGTGGAGAAGGGAAAGCCGCTCGCATCTCCCGCTTAGGCACTTGCAACGCCGGGGCGCTCGTTTGCTGACCGTGTCGTGCTCGCGAATCACCCAAGCGCGCGTGCGCGCCGGCGACGCCAAGCCCCGCCCGCCGGAACTTGTCATGGCGCTCCGAGGTGTATAAGAGCGACGACGCGGCAGTCGCGCGGCTCCTCGAACGTCGCCGAATATGAAGGGGTAGTTCCCTGATCCCAACTCGCAGCACCGCGGAAAAGGACAGCAGACCATGTCAATTGTCTCCTGGATTGTGCTCGGCCTGATTGCAGGGTTCATTGGCAGCAAGTTGGTCAACAAGACGGGCGAAGGGTTCTTCTTGGATATCGGCCTGGGGATTGTGGGCGCCGTGATCGGCGGATGGCTATTCAGCCTGTTCGGCATGCACGGGGTGACCGGCTTAAACATCTATAGCCTCATCGTTGCTGTCGTCGGAGCGGTCGTGCTCTTAGTGGTCTATCATGCGATCCGCCGACGGGCGGCATGACTCGCAGGCTCCGTGCTGTTTCACATGTACGGCTTAACGCCGGGCGGCGGCGGGCCTCTAGGACCGCGCCAAGGCTTCTACACTCGGCGAGGAGGGATTCATGAGGACAGTGCTAGCAACCGTGATGGCGGTGGCGCTTGCGGCGGGAACGCTGTCGATGGCCTCCGCTGCGGACGACAAGAAACTCACCCCCACAGCAGGAGAGGATGAAGACGTGCAATACGCAGGCGGCCGACAAGAAGGGCGATGAACGGAAGGCATTGATGTCGGAGTGCTTGAAGGCTGGCGCTCCCGCCGCCCCGATGACCCAGCAAGAGCAGATGAAGGTCTGCAACACCAAGGCTGCGGACAAGAAAGGTGACGAGCGGAAGGCATTCATGAGCGAGTGCCTGAAGGCCGATAAGAAGTCCTAGCCAACCCCGCCGCGCGGGTATAAGTTCGCCCCGCTTGGCCGTCCATTTGCCCGATCCCTCCTAGACGGGCGGTCAGGCTGGGGGTTCCCTGTGGACCGACGCGCGTTCATCGTGACCCTGGCTAGCGGCCTCCTCGCCGCGCCGCTCGCCGCCGAGGCGCAGCCGGCGGGAAAGGCGGTGCGGATCGGGCTTCTCGATTACGCCGCGTCTGACCCCGCCGGTGCTGCCCGGTGGAAAGCGTTACGCGAGCGGTTACGCGAGCTCGGGTACGTGGAAGGACAGAGCGTAGTCTTCGAGGCTCGGTGGGCAGGTGGACAAGCGGGCCGACTTCGAAGTCTGGCCGCCGAGCTGATCAATGCGAAAGTCGACATCCTGGTGACCGCCGGTAGCGAAGCAGCAGTCGCGGCCAAACAGGCAACGAACTCAATCCCTATCGTCACGGCGACGCTCGGTGACCCCGTGGAGCTGGGGCTCGCGGCAAGTCTGGCCCGGCCCGGCGGAAATGTCACGGGTGTGATTTCGCTGATCGCTGTGCTGACAGGGAAGCGGTTGGAGCTCCTCAAGCAGTTGATCCCGCGAGCCTCTCGGGTCGCCATCCTGCGAGATCCTGAGAATCGATCCTCTGCGCGCACTGTGAGCGATGCAGAGAGCGCGGGGAAGTCCTTGGGGGTAGTGGTGCAGGCCGTTGCAGTGCGGGGTCCAAGAGACCTCGATGCCGCCTTCCTTGCTATGAAGCGCGCCCACACCGATGCTGTCATCCTCGGAGAGAATACGCGATTCATCGCCGACCGCTGGCACCTTGCCGATCTCGCGGTCATGCACCGGCTGCCGATGATTGTTGCGGCGAAGGAGTATGCCCAGGCGGGAGCGCTCATCAGCTACGGTACCGATTACCTCGACCTGTTCCGCCGTGCGGCCACGTATGTGGACAAGATCCTCAAGGGCGCCAAGCCCGCCGACATACCCATCGAGCAGCCCAGCAAGTTCGAGCTCGTGATCAACCTCAAGACCGCGAAGGCGCTGGGGCTGACGATCCCGCCGTCGTTGCTGCAGCGGGCGGACGAGGTTATTCAGTGACGCGCCCGGGAGAGCCGGCGCCAAGGAGATCCGGAAGAGCACCGTTCAATTTCCACATCAAGGGGGACACCACCCCAGGTCCTGCGCGGTGCCCGTCCCATCGGTCATCTCATCTATGCCTCCCAACAGGTCAACGCCAGCGATTCCGGCAGGCGCTGGGGCGCACCGGACGACGACAGGTCAGCCATAACCTGCCCCTCGCGACTGCAGCCGGCTGATCGATGGGCGAGTCTAGCGCCCCCGCCGTCACCGGGGCAGTGGACCAAGGTCCACTACCCCGGACAGAGGCAAAAGGCGCTAACTTCGTGCCTGGCCGTGAGATTCCACTCCGCAATCAGATCCAGGGCACAGAGGGCCGCCTTTTCCGGACGCGGACGCGCACGCTCACCCTCGCGCCCGGCGGCGTGGCCGCGGTTCGATTCGTTGTCGCTATAGCTAATCAGGGAGAGGACGCCGGAAGCGCCGGGCTGGCAATGCCGCGGGGGCGGCCCGGGTCCCTACTGGGGACCCGGACTAACCGAACAGAGGAGGACGAACATGCCCCAGTATCTGTACCAGGTTGCCTACACGTCGGAGTCGCTGGCCGCCCAAATCAAGAATCCCCAGGACCGCCTCGAGCTCGTGGGCAAACAGATCGCCGATGCCTGGGCGCGAAGATCCTCGGTGGTGGCTACTCGTACGGCAAGTACGACATCGCGGCCCTCGTCGAGGCGCCGGACGACGTCACGATGGCCGCCGTTGCCGTCGCCATCGCGGCGGGCGGGGCCGTCAAGGCGGCAAAGACCACGCCACTGCTGAGCGGTGCGCCGTGGGTTGCGGCCCTGAAGAAGGCGCCTGCGGTCAGCGCCCAGTACCGAGCTGCCCGGTAGGAGTCAAGAACACGGCGCAGGGCGAGCGCGACCTCGCCCCGGCAAGATACAAACGGAGAGGGCGAGGAGCACGACGGCGCCAGCACCGCCACCGACTGCGACCGCTCGCGCACCAGCGCGGCGCGAGTGTCTCATGTGACGTATGGCGAATGGAGAGGAGGTGGGACGGCGGGGCGAGGCCCTATCAGCAATCCGACAGCGAAGGGGACAGGGTCCCTATCAGAAAGCCGGAGTACGTACATCGTGGAGGATCAGCCCATGAACACTCGGTACATGGTCACCTTGGCAGTCATCGCTGGCTTCGGACTTGGTGCTGTCACAGTCCAAGGTCTTCACGCTCAAGCTAAGCCGCCCATCTACTACATCGCGGAAATCGACGTGACGAACGTAGACGCCTACACGAAAGAGTACGCCCCGAAAGCCCAGGCGTTAATCAAAGCCTCCGGTGGTCGCATCCTTGCCGCAGGACAAAAGGTCACGGCGATCGAAGGAGCGCCGCCGAAGGTGCGCGTTGCCGTGCAGGCCTGGGACAGCATGGAGAAAATTCAAGCGTGGCGCAATTCAGCGGAGTTTAAGGAAAACCGGAAGATCGGCGACAAGTACGCGAAATTCCGTGCCTTCACTGTCGAGGGCCTGCCGCAATAGCGCAGTTCGTCGCGGCGATCCGCGAGTTCGAGCACGCCTGATCGACGACGCTGCGCGCCTGGTACTTTCGTGACTGAGTACCTCGCCATTTCCTATGCGCCAAACCGCGCTGTCAATGGACTAAGCCGGCAACTCACGAGGTGCTCGCCGGGCTACTCGCCCGGCGCTCCAGGCCGCCAGAGGATCGGCGGTCGCCCCTTTAATGTCCGCTCCCAGCAGGAGGAATCCCATGAATATGGCAAGGCTTCTGTCGTTGGTTGTCGTGACGGTGTTGCTGGTGGCGTCTGGCCCTGTGGGCGCCCAGCAGCCGGTGGCGCCGGCGCCGCCGCAGATCCCCTACGGCGCCCCGGTCAGTCTCGAGCAGGCCAAGAAGGTGCTCGCGGGTGCCGAGGCGGAAGCGCAGAAGAACAAGTGGAACATGGTGATCGCCGTCCTCGATTCGGGCGGCCACCTCGTCATGCTTGCACGCATGGACGGTACGCAACTGGGCAGTATCGAAGCCGCCAAGGACAAGGCGTACTCTGCCGTCCTCTATCGGCGTCCCACCAAGGTGTTCCAGGACCTCGTCGGACAGGGTGGCGCCAACCTCCGGCTGCTGAGACTGAGCGGAGCCAGCCCGCTCGAGGGCGGGATTCCGATCCTGGTGGACGGGAAGATCGTCGGCGCGGTCGGCGTGTCCGGCGCCACGTCCGAGCAGGATGCGCAGGTTGCCAAGGCCGGCGCAGACGCGTTGACAAAGTAAGCACGCGAGCGGCGGGCCAACCGCTCGGCGCTGGCCCGCCGTGAGTGCTGCCGCGCGCACCGTGCGGTCGATGGAGTCCTGCCGCGTGACGTCGAGCTCCCGCACCACGAGGGACAGCTTCTCGTCTCGCGCCGCCGCCTCGAGTGGGCCGGCCTTTGGCCAGGTTGCGCATGGTGGCGATCACCTGGTGGCCGTGGCGTGCGAAGTGGAGCGCGGTGGCGAAACGAGGTCAACTCCGAAGGTCAGGTTGTTCGATTTCGGTGATCGCAGGCCGCTGTAACCACTCGTTTTTGATCGTGCCGTTGAACGATCATCTATGTCCCGTTGAGTGGAAGTTCAGCGCATACCGCATTCGACCAAAGGAGGTTCAGGAGGTTGGCTGCACAGCCTGATCCGCGAACTGCCGGACGCGGCCGAGGTGGGGCAGCGCATGTGCGCGAGGCGCTGACGGAGCTGGCGGGGCCGCCCCAACGAGTGAGCCCGGCGTAACGGCAGGGCTCAGCCCGGCCGCGGCGTCGAGGTCGGCGGGCCCGTCAGACGTTGCCGCCAGCTAAGGCCTTGTAGAGCTCTCCGCCGACCTGGGACAGATTAGAGCGGGTCTCGATAGGCAGCCCGGCATTGGTCCATGCTCCGAGACCGCCCTTGAGGATCTTCACGTCCTTGAATCCCAGCTTTCTCAGCTCTCGCGCCATCCTGGCGCTGGTGGCTTCGTCGGGTCAGGTGCAGTACGCCACCACGGGGCGGTTGATGTCCAGCTCGAGGACGGCGGCCCCGCTGGCCAACTCTTCTGGAGCGAGGCGCACGGAGCCGCGGATCCTGAGCGGCAGGGCCTCGTAGGAGTCGGCCTTCCGCGTATCCATGAGGATGGGAGCCTTCCCGTCCTCGATCATCTTCACGACGGCAGAGGGGTCCACGCGGTAGCGGTTCCGCTGCCAGCGGCGGAGGAGCTGGCCGCCGTAGCCGCCCGCGCTCAGCACCGCGACCCCCACCGTCGCCCAGAACCACGGGAAGGGCTTGGGCGGGGGGTGCTTGACCTTCTCCCTCGCGTCGGCCAGCATGCGCCGGGCGTCCGGCAGATTCGGCTGGAGCCGGTCGGCCTCTTCGAAGCGCCGCAGCGCGTCCTTCCAGTCCTCGGTGAAGAAGGCGTGGAGACCGGCATACCAGGCATCGTTGAACCGGCCGCCGGCGTTGAGCCGCACGGGCGTGCCGCGCACGAAGTCGGTCACGACCTGGGACGGGATGACGAAGTTGAAGCCCTGGACGATGCTGCCTTCCGACCCCGGGGCCAGCGACACGAAGGTCAGCACGCCCACGACCTGGCCCCGGTCGTCCACCGTCGGTCCGCCGGAGTTGCCCCAGGCGGCGGGGGCATCGGTCTGGATCAGCGGGTTGTTGTTGCGGTCCTGCTTGAAACCGGAGATCGCGCCGCTGGTCACCGATGCCGCGACCATGGCCGACTGGTTGAGGAGCTCGTGGGAGAGCACCACCCCAGGGAAGCCGATGATATGGACCGGGTCGCCGGTCTGGGCCGATCTCGAATCCGCGAGGGAAAGGACCGGGAAGTTCTCGCCCGGTACTTTGAGCAAGGCGAGATCCCGGCCAGACATCTGACCCCCCTCGCTGCTCGCCGGCGCGCTGTACTTCTTGACCTCGGCCGTGAGACGGCCCTGGGCGGTGACCACGAACACCTGGGGCCGGAGGTTCACCTTAGCCTTGGGGAGCACCGTGTCCAGCAGCTTCCGCGTTGCCGCCTCCTCGGCGTCCGGCCGCTCACCGGGCTGGAGGCCCATCCGCTTGAGCACCAGGGGCAGACAGACCGCCGTGACGGCCCGCTGGGCCTGCCGGTTGACCAGCCAGCGGGGCGGCTCATAGGCAGGCTGGACGACATGGCCGTTGGTCATCAGCCAGCCGTCGTCAGCGATGAACCAGCCGGTGCCGGTCTCCCGGAACACCGGTGGGGTCGTTTTGGTGGGACCCGCACCGCAGTCCAGCGCAACCTCGGAGGCCACCTCGGCCACCACGAGCACGATGGCGGGCGTAGCCCGGGCCAGGCCCTCCTGAACGGAGTGGGGACGCTGGGCGGTGGCCGGACGAGGCAGCCCGGCCGTCAGCAGCAGCGCGGCCGTCACGGACAGCAGGAAACGCCGTTTCATAGGGCCCCCGCGAGTCATTCTATCTAAGTTGCCATTCGAATGGTGGTGCGGCTTCGACGAGCCCGTAGTCGGTCAGGCACGGTTCCCAGGGGGGTGAGTCGCAGCGCTGGCGGTCCCGCCAGATCGAGTGTCGGTGCTCCTCGCGTCGTCGTCTCAAGCGCCCATATGGCGTCCCAGGTCCGGGGGACGCCCGGGTCGAGGATCCTGCCGTTGGACGGCATCACATGAGTTAGTGCCCGAAGGGGCGGCCCTTCCCCTTCGGGCGATGGCCGGGTGTGTCGGCTGGCACCCGGTACGTTCACTGTACCGCGCTAGGTCAGCGTGAGCTGCTGGCCGACCGCACCGTTATCCGGCCCTTCAACGCGGGTGACATGCGCCACGTCCATCGGGGCGAGCTGCGGATGGAGCTTGCTCACGGACTCCGAAGCCCACGCTGACAAGCACTCCCGCCCCCAGCCGCAGGAGCACGTGACGAGCCAGCGAGGCTCTCCCGTACTCGTCAACGGATCATGGCCCGCCGCCGCCACCGCAGCCACCAGCCACAAACCCACGTCCCGCCCGGTGGCACTCCCGCGCCCGCTCCGCGTCTCTCTCCTCCCATGCCTGGCGGATGGCTTCCTGCTGGGCCGGGGACATCGAGCAGCCTTGGAGCGCACCGACCAAGAGGATTCCGCCCAGAATGGCTGGCAGGACCTGCTTCAACGCTCAGGCTCCCAGTGGGCGCAATCGAGTGTGGCCCTATTCGATCACCTGATCCGCCCGCTGCAAGAGCGACTGTGGAATCGTCAGGCCGAGGGCCTTGGCGGTCTTGAGGTTGATGACCAGCTCGAACTTCGTTGGCTGTTCAATGGGCAGGTCGGCGGGGCTGGCGCCCCTGAGAATCCTGTCCACGAAGTGGGCGGCGCGGCGATACAGATCAGCAAAGTTCGGTCCATAGGCCATGAGGCCCCCGGCATCGACAAACTCCCTCACTGAGTACATCGTCGGCAGCCGGCTCTTGGCCGCCAGGTCCACGAGGCGTCTTCGCTCAGTGAAGAACATGCTGTTTGACAACACAGTCAGAGCACCCGCGCGGTCCCTGGTGATTTCCGAGAAGGCCCTGTCGAAGTCCTCCGGACCGCGCGCCTCAACGAATTGAAGCCGCACCCCCAGCGCCCGCCCCGCGACTTCTGTTTCCTTCAGGATGTCCTTTCCCGTGGGGACGGCACCTGACTGCCAGAGGACAGCGACCCGACTGACCCCCGGGACAGCCTGCGTGAGCTGTTCCAGACACTTGCCGACTAAATCCGCGGCGAGGACCGGCAACCCCGTGACATTGCCGCCCGGCCGCGCAAGGCTGGTGACGAGCCCGCTCGTCACCGGATCGCCGCCAGTGCCAGCGAACACTATAGGGAGGGTGCTGGTCGCATGCTTGGCGGCCAGAGCCTCGGCGGTGCCTACGGCCATGATGACATCAACCTTGAGCGCAACCAGTTCGGCCGCAAGAGCGGGGAGCCGCTCGAGCTTCCCCTCGGCACGTCGGTATTCGATCACGAGATTGCGACCCTCGACGTAACCGAGGTCACGCAGTCCTTGGAGGAACGCCTCGTGCAGGTGGGGGCTAGCGGACCGGTTGTTAGTCCCGAGGTAGCTTAGGTAGCCTATTCGAGCGATCTTGGCCGGCTGCTGCCCCTCGGCGGCGAGCGGCGCAGCGAGGACTGCGGCGGCACCCGAGATGAACGCTCTCCTCTTAATCACTCGATCACCTGGTCGGCCCTCTGCAGGAGCGACGGCGAGATTATCAGGCCGAGGGCCTTGGCGGTCTTGAGGTTGATGACCAACTCGAACTTGGTCGGTTGCTCGACGGGCAGGTCGCCGGGCTTCGCGCCTTTGAGGATCCTGTCGACGTAGCCGGCGGCACGCCGGAACAGGTCTGGATAGTCGGTGCCGTAGCTGACTAGCACTCCGGCGAGGGCATACTCCTTCGCCGGGGCCATCATCGGCAGCCGGTGCGTGACCGCGAGATCGGCAACGTGCTGGCGGTAGGCGAGGAATGCCGTATTCTCGGCGAACATGACGGCGTCAGCGCGCCCTCGCTTCATCGCCAAGAAGGCGCCGTCGAGGTCTTTGTTACCGTGCACGCCTACGATTTGCAGCACGACCCCCAAGCGCTTCGCCGCACTCTCTGCGTCGCGCACGAAGAGCCTGGTTCCGCGATTGTCAAGATCTCGCAGGATGGCGACCTGCGAGACCCGCGGGATCAACTGCTTGAGAAGCTCCAGCCGCTTCCCGCCCAGTTCACTGGTCATCGAGATCACACCCGTGACATTTCCGCCCGGCCGGGCCAGACTAGAAACGACTCCGAGCCCGACGAGATCACCGCCCGTCGCCAGGACGATAGGAATTTGACTCGTCGCCTGCTTGACCGCCGCTGCCGACTCACTGCCCGCGGTCACGATGATGTCGACCTTGGCATTGACGAGCTCGGCGGCTAAGTCCGGCAGTCGGCTCCGCCCACCGCCCCATCGAGACTCGAAAAGGACATTCTGTCCTTCCACGTACCCCAGCTCGCGTAGCCGATCGCGCAGGGCCTTCCACCGACTGCTGGAAGCCGGGTCAGAGGCGTAGTCTAGAAGCCCGATTCGCCAGACCTTCGCCTGCTGCGCCGTAATGGCGAGCGGCGCGGCGAGGAGGCCGCCCGTCAAGCTGCCGATGAACGCACGACGCTCCATCACTCGATCACCTGATCCGCCCGCAGCAGCACCGACGGCGGGATCGTGAGACCGAACGCACGGGCGGTCTTGAGGTTGATGACGAGCTCGAACTTGGTCGGCTGCTCGACGGGGAGGTCGGCGGGCTTGGCGCCCCGGAGAATCCTAGAGACATATGAGCCAGCGCGGCGAATCAGGTCGCCGAAGTCCGGTTCGTAGGCCATGAACCCACCCAACTCTACCCAGTCCCGCGATTGGAACATTGTTGGGAGTTTCAATCTCGTCGTCCACCAAACGAGCTGAAGTGCGTACTTGGTAAAGAGTGGGTCACTCACTACGATGAGCGCTTTGAAATGCGAACCCCGTAGCCCATTTTCCACATCTTGCCATTGAGAGACCGGCACGCGAATCAAAGCAACTCCCAAAGTCGCAGCTGTGGCTTCGAGTTGATTGACCGAAAGCGCCGCGCCGGGATTCGCGGCATTCCACATGATGCTGACACGTGTGCTGTTCGGAATCGCTGCGAGAATCAGGTCCAGGCTCTTCACCAAGATCTCCGGGCCAAGCAAGGATAGTCCGGTAATGTTGCCGCCCGGTCTAGGGAGGCTTTGGACGAGACCTTGCGCCACGGGATCTGCGACTCCAACCATGACGATTGGAAGCGTGCTAGACGCTGCCTTAGCAGCCAAGGTGGCCGGTGTGCCTAAGGCGACAATGATCTCGACACCTCGGCGTACAAGATCCTTGGCCTGAGTCTCAAGCGAAGTGTTACTTTCTGCCCCTGCGGGGGATAGCTCTACTCGAACCCGTTCCCTCTCGTAACCGGCCGCCTCCAGTGCTTGCTGCAATTCTTCGAGCCGTAGGGGCGGCAGAGCAACGAAGGAGCGGTGGACGAATGTGGTCCGCTGGCGGGTGAGCGTGTCCAAATCTGTCGTACCCACCAGAAGACCCACTGAGTGGACTTTGCTAGTTGTTGACGTCTGCGCCTCGGCGGAGAGCGGCGCGGCGAGGAGGCCGCCAGCCAGAGCGCCGAGGAATGCCCGACGCTCCATCACTCAATCACCTCATCCGCCCGTTGGAGGAGCGACGGCGGGATGGTGAGGCCGAGGGCCTTGGCGGTCTTCAGGTTGATCACCAGCTCGTAGTGGGTCGGCTGCTCGATAGGGAGATCGCCTGGCTTCGCTCCCTTGAGGATCTTGTCGACGTAGAGCGCGAGTCGACGGTCATACTCGCGCCGGTTGGGGCCATAGGACATGAGGCCGCCGCCCTCCGAAAACGCCCGGAACATGGAGATCGCCGGAAGGCGATGCTTGAGCGTAAAGTCGGCGGTCTGTCCGGAATTTCGATCGACAAGCGGTGACGAAAGCTGGATGAGGGCCCTCGCGCCCTTCCTCACGCCCGCGCTGAGCGCACCAGGAAAATCGGCGACACTTCGCACCTCGAGCACTTCGAAGCCCACGCCGAGTCGCTCGGCCGCGGCCTGCGCCGCCGCAAGTTGCCAGCGCCCGGTCGTCGAATCCCACAGCAGGGCGACTCGCCGAGAGTTGGGGCTCACCTCCCGGATCAGTTCCAGCCATTTGCCGGTCAGAGCGGGGTGATCCAAAAACAGGCCGGTCACATTGCCGCCCGGCCGGGCGAGGCTACGGGCGTAGCCGCCCGCCACCGGGTTGGTTTCCAGGTCGAACGCAATGATCGGAATGCTGCCCGTGGCGCCGGTTGCGGCCTTGAGAGCCGCCGGGCCGAGCGCAAGGATGAAATCGACCTTTCGCTGGAGAAGTTCCGCGGCGAGAGCCGGAAGGGCATCGGGCTTTCCACCCGCCGATCGGATCTCGAGCGTTATCGTCTGGCCCTCGACGAGGCCGATGTCAATCAGGCCGGATCGAAAGGCAGCGATCGCGGTGGACTGACCAGTAAAACCTGAGTTCAGCACACCCACCACCGGGACTTTCCCCCTCTGCTGCGCCTCAGTGGCGAGCGGCGCGGCGAGGAGGCTGCCGGTCAGGGTGCCGAGAAACGCCCGTCGGTCCACAAGGAACTCCCGCCTGACCGCCCGTCTAGGAGGGACCGGAGCGATGGACGGCCAAGCGGGCCGACCTTACCCCAGCGTCAAGCGGTCTGGCTAGGACTTCCTCTCGCCCTTCAGGCACCCGCTCATGAAGTGCTTCCGCTCATCCCCGGACCGCACGCGGCGAAATCCTCACCTTCTGCAGGTCGGCGCCAGGTTCACGGTGATCGGGGCGACCGGGATCGCGAGGCCCGCGTGGCGGATGGCGGCGCGCACCCGGTCGTGGCTCTCGCGCACCGTCGAGTCAGGGAAGCCGACCGTACTGAGCCCGCGCGACCGGAGTGACCGGCTTCGGCGGCGGCTCCAGAGGGATGAGCGCGGCCAGCCGATCGTCGAGCGTGGGATGCGTGGCCAGCAAGCCCTCGAGCCCCTCGCGCTCCCGGGGCGTGTGGGCGGCCACCGCCTCCAGCGCGGTGGCCAGCACCCTACGCGGCGCCGGGTGGCCCATCGCGCGGAGGATCTCGACGGCCTTCTGGTCGGCCTGCAGCTCCTGGTGGCGGCCGAAGGCGCGCACCACGAGCGGGTTGACCACGAAGTCGAGCAGCCCAACGCCCGGCGCGAAGATGCCGAGCGCGCCGAAGCTGGCGGTGAGCGACAGCGATAGCTTGCGCCGCGTGCCCACGTGGCCCATCACCTCGTGGGCGACCTCGTGCGCCACCACCGCCTCGATGATCGAGGCCGGCTGGCGCATGAGCCCGTCCGTGAAGTAGAACGTGGCGTCCTCGTCGCTGTAGGCGGCCGCGGTGGGGCTCTTGATGAAGGCGAAGCCGTACCGGTTCGGGTCGTCGCCGCCCGCGATCGCCGCTCGGTGGAGGATATGCGCCATGCGGACGGTGGTCGGATCGGTGGGCGAGGCATAGTAGGTACCCTCGGGCGTGGTGGCGCACGCCGAGAGTAGAAGGCCTGCCGCGAGCGCCGTCACGCAACCCCGGATCCCCATGGTCGGCGCCATCATCTTAGGAGGGAGCGCGCGCCAAGCCCGCAGGAATAAGGAGGCCGGGCCAGGCGCCAGGGATGGGGGGATACCGCGGCGACGGACTCACCCGGTAGGGGCCGCAGGGTTCACACCCTCGTGACATCCCCGGTGCACCGGCTGATACACTCGGCGACACGGGAGAGGCGGCCAGACATGCTGATCAAGCGCGGCGGCGACATCAAGAGCGGGGAGATCACGGACCAGGCGCTGTACCTGAGCCGGCGCGCCTTCATGACGGGGTCGGTGGCGGGCGCGGCCGCGCTGGCCCTGGCGCCCCGGACGGCGCGGGCCGCTGCGCCGCCCGCCGCCGGCCAGCCCCTGGCGGCCGCCCGCAACAAGGCCTTCGACATCCCGGACGCCTCGACCAAGTTCCAGGACGCGACCACCTACAACAACTTCTACGAGTTCGGCGTCAACAAGGAAGACCCGGCTCAGCTCGCGGGCACGCTGAAGCCGCGGCCGTGGAAGGTGCAGGTGGACGGGCTGGCCCACAAGCCGAAGACCTTCGACGTCGACGACATCCTCAAGATGGCGCCGCTGGAGGAGCGGGTCTACCGCCTGCGCTGCGTCGAGGGCTGGTCCATGGTGATCCCGTGGATCGGGTTCCCGCTCTCGGTCCTCCTCAGGCGCGTCGAGCCCACCGGTGCGGCCAAGTACGTGGAGTTCGCCACGCTGGTGGATCCCGAGCAGTTCCCCGGCCAGCGCAAGGGCTTCCTGAGCTTCGGCGGGCTCGACTGGCCCTACACGGAAGGCCTGCGCCTCGACGAGGCGCTGCATCCGCTGACCCTGCTCACGGTGGGGATGTACGGCCAGGTGCTGCCGAACCAGAACGGTGCGCCGATCCGGGTGGTGATCCCGTGGAAGTACGGATTCAAGAGCGCCAAGTCCCTCGTGCGGATCCGGCTCACCGCCGACGAGCCCAAGACGGCGTGGAACAAGGCGGCCCCGCAGGAGTACGGCTTCTACTCCAACGTCAATCCCAAGGTGGATCACCCGCGCTGGAGCCAGGCGACCGAGCGACGCATCGGCGAGTTCCGCCGCCGCGAGACCCTGATGTGGAACGGCTACGACCAGGTGGCGGGGCTCTACTCGGGGATGGATCTCAAGAAGCAGTACTAGTGACCCGGCGCGGCCGCGTCGCCCTGAAGGTCGCGGTCTGGGTCGCCTGCCTCGCCCCGCTGGCGTGGCTCCTCTACCGGGCGGCCACGGATGATCTGACCGCCAACCCGATCAGCTTCATCACCAACTGGCTGGGCGACTGGACCCTGCGCATCCTGCTCACGAGCCTGGCCATGACGCCGCTGCGTCTCCTCTTCCGCTGGTCCTGGCCGGTGGCGCTGCGCCGCCTGCTCGGCCTCTTCGCTTTCTTCTACGTCCTGCTGCACTTCTCGGTCTGGCTCGTGCTCGACCACTTCTTCGCCTGGGGCCAGATGGGCGCCGACATCGTCAAGCGGCCGTACATCACGGTCGGGATGGCCGCCCTCGTGCTGATGATCCCCCTGGCCGCCACCTCCACTGCCGGCGCGATCCGGCGGCTGGGCGGCGCGCGGTGGCAGTGGCTGCACCGGCTGGTCTACGTGATCGGCGTCTGCGCGGTGCTGCACTACCTGTGGCTGGCGAAGAAGGCGAA
>WNFD01002948.1_pt1 | contig 17097 bp, 7 predicted proteins | sample 5400491 | NCBI WGS metagenome assembly WNFD01 (sample SAMN13153343, study PRJNA577476) | soil metagenome | isolation source: 120 cm saprolite under Douglas fir tree site 2 hole 2 replicate 2 | place: USA:California | collected 2015-04-18 | reverse complement strand
CCCCTCGCCGTCTCCGTTTTTATCCTCGCGTCGTCAAGCGCGCCTATTCCGCTTTCCATCGCAAGCGACCTGGACAGCAGGGTTTTACACTCAAAAAGCAGAGTTTCCGTGACATTCTACTTATTTAAATGGCATTGCCCACTAGTGCTCCGATTACTCCCATTTCACCTATGCTGCCTAAGCTTCTTGTAAGAGAAAGACCCTCTTCTGCCATAGCAAGGGCTTCAGAGCATCTGCCCTGTAGACCGAGGCAAAGGGCCAGATCGCGAGTTTTCCAGCATAGGTACTCCTGATCTTGTAACGACCTTGCGACTTCTAGCGCTATGTGGAACTCTTTCTCACGCTCAGCATAATATCCCGCCCAGATCCATCCCCATGTTGGAGAGATTCGCGTTCTTAAGTACCTAATTTTTGCCCAAATTAGTGGTCTTTTGGGGTACCATGATAGTATACTTGACACCTTCGATATATTGTTCAATAATTATTTCCAGTTAAAAATAACTAGAGAAACGACAATCTGAGGAGAACCCTAAAGACTCTAAACTGTATGAGACCATAGCAAGCATTTGGCTAGGAGAATAAGTCAAGGATGTAATGGACTATCTCGATTTTGATCTAGAAATTGGTCAAGATAATGGACAGGAATATTTGGTAGCTGTAGTGAACTCATCGGCAGGTGAGGCTCACGTTAAGGTACTTTTTCCTTTTGATGAGCAAGCACTTAAAGACCGCCTCAAGAATCTACGACTAGCACTTTTACTTTTAGAGGGAGGCAGTAGCCGGATTCCCTTAAAGGAAAAACAGACCGCACAAGACTTTGGTCAGCAATTATTCGATGCGTTCATCTCTGGAGAGGTACGTGACCACTATGATATGAGCAGAAGCCAAGCTATTCAAGAGGGCAAGAGTTTAAGGCTGAGACTGCATATTCAAGTACCGAAACTAATCATGCTGCCCTGGGAGTATCTCTATGATTCGCGCCAAGCTAAATATATTTGCTTGTCTGATAACACCTCGGTTATACGTCTTGAGCAGCCTCAGAATATTCAGTTGCCTACGGTGACGCCACCACTACGTATCTTAGCGATGATTGCAAGCCCAAGTGATCGAGATCCACTGAATATAGAGTACGAAAAAAGCCTTTTGCAAGAATCAATCAAGGGCTTAGAGATGGATGGTTTGGTCGAAGTGGCGTGGATAACAGGGCAAACTCAGCAGTATTTAGAAGAGGCCATGCGAAAGAACACATGGCACATTTTTCACTTCATTGGTTACGGTGGCTGTAATCTTATCAATGGCGAAAGCTTCATAGACTTAGTGGGCGAAGACGGCAAAACTCATCAACTAATCGCCACGGATTTAGCTCGTATACTGAAAAATCATACATCTCTGCGATTGGTGCTACTGAATGATTGTGAAGGGTTCCAGAGCAACGAGCCTAATAATTTTTCTAACACAGCAGCTATTCTGACACAACAAGGCATTCCAACAGTGCTGGCAATGCAATCTGAAATCAGCGCTTCCAGCATGATTAAGTTCGTCAGTACCTTCTACAGAGCCCTCACAGATGGCATGAGCGTGACAGAGGCACGTGGAGTAATCAATCAGGAGATGGCGGATACGGAGGTATGGGGATTACCGGTTCTGTATACATGCTCACCTAATGATCGGCTCATCGACCCCCCTCAGAGACAAGGATGCCTTCCTCCGCTTCGCTTGGGCATCTTTATCACTTCTCTATTCTTTATCCTTATCACCTTTATTCTGTTCGTTTGGTTTATTATAGCAAAACAGGAGATAGGCATAATTATCCTATCTGCACTCCCTGGTTTTCTCGGTATAATTGGTCTTGTCTTCCAAGGGTTCTTTCCTCAATGGTTTTCTCCGTCACAGCCCCCAATTCAGCAACAAATGTCTACCTGGTTTAAATACCTTTGGTTAAAAGGTCGTTGGTTCAATCGCCGTTTGCGCCAATTTCGTCCCTCGCGGCGCAAGTTTCTAGAAAGTCTAAGTTTGGTTGGACTAGGAGCGGTGCTAGGCTTCTTGGGTAGTAAAGTTATTAACTTACCGGCTCCCCTTCGGCAACCATCATTAGGTTCTTCCAAAATGCCTCTACCTCCAGGTTCTTCCAAAATGCCTCTACCTCCTTTACCTCTTGGAACCACCTTCTTTTCTACTAAATCTGTAAAGGCCGTAGCATGGTCACCTAAAGGTGACCTCATTGCCTTTGGAAGCGATGATGGGACTGTGCAGGTGATGAATGTGGCCATAGTACGCAAGGTTTTCACCTATCGCAGTCCATACGACGAGGTGCTAGCTGTCGCTTGGTCGCCTGATGGAAAACGTATTGCTTCATCTAGCACTACTTTGGATACAATGGCCTCCTCAGTGCAGATATGGGATGCGATTACTGGGGATAATCTCCTCATCTATCAAAAGGACGTTGGACCAACATATGCAGTGGCATGGTCACCTGAAAGTAGACATATTGTTTCTGGTAGCTTTGATACAATAAATATTTGGGACGCGACTACTGGAGTCACTCTTGCTAATAATTTGGACCACATTGGGTCTATATTGTCCGTTGCGTGGTCGCCGGATGGGAAACACATCGCCTCTGGAAGCGATGATGGGATTGTGCAGATATGGAATGTAACCACTCTTACAGATTTCATCCTCGATCCAATCTCCACATTTCGCGGGCATTCTGTCCCCGTACGTGCAGTGGCATGGTCACCTGATAGCAAGCGTATTGCCTCTGGAGGGGAGGATAACACTGTACAGGTCTGGGATGTTGCTACCAATGGAGGCAATATCTTCGCCTATCATGGACACACCCGTTCAGTGACTACAATAGTCTGGTCGCCTGACGGCACCCGCATCGCCTCTGGAAGCGAGGATAACACTGTGCAGGTCTGGGATGTTGCTACTTATGGTAATCAGATCTTCATCTATTACAGTTATGCTGGCACCGTGAATTCCGTAGGGTGGTCGCCCGATGGGAAACTCATCGCCTCTGGAAGCGAGAGTAAGTTTGTTCAAATATGGGATATCACCCGAATTTTCACTTATCAAGGTCATTCCAGTGCTGTGAATTCTGTTGTCTGGTCACCTGACGGAAAACACATCGCCTCTGGAAGCGATGATGGGACTGTGCAGATATGGAATGCGGTAAGTGGGAATACCATTACTACTTATCGAGGTCATTCCGACAATGTGAATTCTGTGACATGGTCGCCTGATGGTACTCGTATTGCCTCCGGTGGTAAGGATGAGAGTGTAAAGGTCTGGGATGCGGCAAGTGGGAATACCATTACTACTTATCGAGGTCATTCCAATGCTGTGAATTCCGTAGGGTGGTCGCCCGATGGGAAACTCATCGCCTCTGGAAGCGCCGATGGGACTGTGCAGATATGGAATGCAATTACTTTTGCAAAAGTGCAAACCTATAATGGGCATACAGGTTCAGTTACTACTATTGTCTGGTCGCCCGATGGGAAACTCATCGCCTCTGGAAGCGCCGATGGGACTGTGCAGATATGGAATGCTTCTACTGGAAGTAGTATCTTGACTTATCAAGGCCAACCTGTCACTGTAAATTCAGTAGCATGGTCGCCTGATGGCACCCGCATCGCCTCTGGAGGTTGCTGCCATGAAACTGTTCTGATTTGGAACATTCTCACGGGGGTAAGGATCACCAGTAATAGTCATTTCGATAATGTACAGTCCGTGTCATGGTCACCTGATGGTACTCGTATTGCCTCCGGAGGCTATGATTTTGTTACTGGTACACCAGGGGCATTAGAGTTATGGGACGTCGCGACTATCCGCAAACGTTTCGCCTACTATCACACTGCTGGGGTTCGATCCGTAGCATGGTCACCTGATGGGAAACTTGTAGCTTCCGGGAATGCCAATGCAATTGTTCAGATATTACCATCGATCTAATTGGCCAAACTTAAGATCTGTTACTTATTTCCGAATTTTTGTCCAAATCGTGCCACGATATCCTTAATATGATAGAGGCTACTTCCCCGAACGAGCATGATTCTCGTTCGGGCAGATTGGCTATTACTAATTCGATGACTCAGTTCACTATCCATGTTCTCAAAGTGCCACTAATTTGGCAAAAATTAGGTAAATAGATACCTCCGCTGATCTTTCGTATGAAGGGGGAGAAGTAAACGTATGACTGTCAATCTTGCCTCTGTTGTGGACACTTATCTTAAAGACACAGATTTTCAAGACGCCTCACGCAGGATCATTGCAAAACGTGAAGCGAGTATTCCTACACTGAAGAGGATTGTTACCGAGTTTGTTGATGGATTGACAGATCTAAAGTCCTTCCGTGAGCTGTTTGATAAAGCGCTCCATACGGAAGATGATTGGGGAGCTACCGGTACCGGCTTCCTGATGGAGATCAATAAACTGGCAAAGTATCATGCTGAGAATAATACGAGCACAGAGGAGCGTTTCAGGCAAACTCTGTCGGGTTTGAACGCAGGTAATCTTGGCCAGCGCATAGAGCAGTTCTATATGTTTCTCATGTCGGAGCGGGAGCGACTCCGCCAGGCGGGGAGGTCGAGTGGTATGATCGTATCACCTGCCAACTGCGCTTACATCATCTCACTCTTTGCCTTCTGGCTTGATCGACCCGGTCAGCCTGTGATGTACTATCTGAGTTTGCGGCGTGGTCTCAAAATGCTTCTGGAAGTAGGAGCGATTCCGAGACCGGCAGGACTGCAAGTTGTCGGCGATAGAGTTGAAGTCAGGTCTGATGCAGATCACCAGGCAGTGCTCCAGGCCATGGATAGTCTTGCCATTGCTGCGCCAAAGCTCAGAATCAAAACAGATGCATACGGGACTGAGCGCTTTTTGTATTGGATCACAGAGAATCCGTCTATCCTTGAAGAGACAGGCAGGGTCGAGGAGATAACTGCTGTACAGACGGTCATCGGGCATGAGCCACTGATACCGACGCCTGAGCCACTGCTTACAAGGCTGGTTGCAGAGGTGCGGCGTCATATTCTGGTGGATCAGGCGGTGATACGACGTATCTATCACGCATTGCTCGCTGGGCACGTCATCCTCACTGGGCCGCCGGGGACGGGGAAAACGGAGCTGGCGCGACTTATCCCTGAAATTCTGTGGCGCAGTGAGGAGGGAACAGGCAGCGATGTCAAAGCGACCGCCTATACTACAATGTTGGTGACGGCTACTGATGAGTGGAGCACGCGCACGCTAATTGGGGGGATCGCACCTAATATTTACAGCGGGCAGGTCTCGTATCGCATACAGCACGGCTACCTCACTAGCGCTATCCTGAAGAACTGGGTAGTCGACCCCGATGATACTGCGAACTGGCGGAATGCCCAGCGCGTGAGCTTACGTGCGCCCAGCGTATTGGATCAAGGCGAAATAAAGGAGTTTCGCGGGCACTGGCTTGTCATCGACGAGTTTAATCGCGCTCCCATAGACATCGCCCTGGGTGAAGCTCTCACATCGCTTGGAGGTAGCGAGACGCTGCGGGTAGCAGTCGATAGCGGCAGTGCCGAACTTCCCCTACCGAAGGACTTTCGTATCATTGGCATGCTCAACAGCTTTGACCGCAACTATCTTAACCAGATCAGCGAAGCCCTCAAACGCCGTTTCGCGTTTATTGAGGTGCTGCCGCCTTCGCGCGCTCAACGGGACGCTGAGCAGGCTATTGTGCTGTATAAAGCATTCTCGAGCATTAAACACCTTGGTCGTATTATTGCTATACATACTGGAGACATTGTTTTCTGGCAGCACGAAGATTCGCTTGACCCAGATGATCCAGTAGGTATCTATCGAACCGATGGAGTGTGGGGAGACGATGTAATACACGAGGTCTTTGAAGCTGCGTGGCGCATTTTCGAGGTGATACGTATCTACCGTCAACTCGGTACAGCACAAGTTATTACATTGATACGTCATATGCTGATTGCAGGTCTCATGGAGAATTATGCTGCTAAGCAGTATTGGATTACTGCTCTCGATACTGCCCTCTGCGATACCATAGCCGATCAGTTGCAAGTGTTGCTCCCTGATGAGCTTGAGATATTGCTCTGGTACCTCAAACTCGAAAAAGACGCGTTTATCAACAAGTACAATGACTTTCTTGGCAAGTTGGTCAACTCACCACGGAGGCTGCGAGCACAACTAGAAGCATTGAGTGCTGTTGTCGATAATAGCAGCAACCCATTCCTTACTGAGGACCAGGTTGAGCACCTCGCTGAGCAGGAGAAACCACAGATCGCAGCCGAGGCGCTCACCGCAATATTCCATCTCGATCAGCCTCGCTACGCATTGCCACAATTTATTCGTCGCCTGCGTACCTTCAAAGCCGAGCGTGGTCTATGATTGATACAACGAGCATTGAAGAGATTCCTTACGAAACCGACCTGGCCTGGTCACTCCACCTGCAGCGGCGTGTGATGCGCCTCTTGCTGCTGCATGACCAGCGGCTGTTCCGGGGACAATTTCGCACCTTCTTTGCTGAAAGTACACTGCCCAAAATCCCCCTCTTACAGCAATACGACCGCTACATCAAGTTGCTCACACTCAGTGATGAACTGCTAGATGACATCCTACCACGCATCCGCCGTCAACTGAGCCTGCAAACCACCCAGGTCCGCCTTCAGGAAGAGGCACCTACTCACGGTGATATCGACTGGCAACGCACGATGCAGCGTAATCTGAGTGAGTCGCCGGGGCTCACGCCTCTCAAGTTCGATACACGCCTGCGCGAACGTAGCATGGCGATTCCCGAAAATATCCTCGCTGTGGCCGTGCTCTTGAACTATCGACGGGTGCTACAAAACACGCTGCACGAAGGGTTGAATGACGAGGCGCTGACCGACCAGGAGCGCCAGGTACTTGTCGGGGCTGACGAGCGTGCCGAACGTGAACTCGCTGCGCCCTATGCTCGTGCCCTGGTCGAAGAAGCGCAGCGCGTCGATATCGAAACGCTTGCCGACCGGGTCGCAACACGGCTTCGTCCTGGCGCCAGTCCGTACCGCGACCTCATTGCATGGTGGCAGCACTTCAGCAGTCTGCAAATCGGGCGAGCCCAAGATGAGCGTTCGCTTGCATTAGTTAGTAAACGAACCGATGAGAAGACGGATGCCTGGTTATACGAATTATGGATAGCGCTGGAACTTGCTCACTTTCTGCACGAGACGCATGCGATCAGTGCGAGCGATGTGAATGTTGCTAGTGATACACTGCAGTTCACTTTTACCTGGAACAGCCGCCGCTTCCGCTTCATCTATAATCGTCAAGCGGAGGCATCAGCCGCGGTGGCATCCGGCTGGCAGCATGCTCCCAGTTCTCGCCCTGATTACACCATCGAGCGAGAGCATCCATTGGAAGTAAGCTACAAGAGTACACTAATCTGGCGAGAGCCGCCGGTCATACTGGATGCCAAGTATTATCTGAGTGGCAGCGATCCAGCGAATACTCATGGTCCCATTAAAAAACTCCTGGGAGATATGAAGCTTCTCGGGGCTCAATATGGTGGCTTGTTTTTTCCACGCTTGCCCGATCCTGCGCCCGGAAAACAGGCAACACGCGAAGTCAGGCGTGGGAGCGATCTTTATAACGGGGAAATGCTCGGAGATGTCAGCATATGCCTGTATAAGCTCACACCTGCTATGTCGTTGGAGATGCTGCAGGCACGCCTGCGGGATGTGCTGAACTATACGAGTGAAATCTTAGCAGATCGACCTGCGCCTGTGTGCGAAGGTGTATGGCTTGATCCCGATAGCATCAATGCAAGTCACAGGCACTTGCCAGCCAATACCGTTGTTTGCCCCAAGCGTCACATTGGTGAAGGCGTATTTGACCTGGTGGATGCTCAGCATGATTGTCTCAAAAACCCCCGCGTCTGCCATGTTATTGACCAGAAAATCATCCCTCCGCTTGTCATCCGGGCCACGACACAGGACGAATTGACACAGCAGGCCAGCGACCTGCGCACTCGCAATGACGAAACGTTGCGCCAGGCAGAACAGGCTGATGATGAGGAACGTGCCGAGCAGTTGCGAAATCACATTTTCCTGGGCATTGGCCGAGCAGTTGAGCAGTATGTCAAGCTACGAGGCAATACCACCATGATTGAGGAGCATTTCGAACAATGGGTGTTCGGGCCTTACTGGAAACAACATGCGCGCTGTCTGGCGGAAGAAACGCGCAATATCTTGCTCAGTGGTGAGTATGTGTGGCACGAGTACAAGCAGGCACAACTCGAAGATTGGGCAGCCCCGGCCATTCAATATTGTCGGGCGCTAGAACGTGAGCTCAAACGGCGCTCGTGTCACCATCACCCTTCATCCTTTAAGGGATGGACGCTCGGCTCATTCACCTATACATACGCGAACCGACACACTAAGAATGATGCCGGACATGATTGGAGTATACTGGAGCCACTCATCAAAAGCGTGGGCGGCAATGCAGCTGAATTTGAGCGCATTCTGCAGCGCCTGATCGCTGAGCGGGTCAAAGAGTATCGCAATCAACTTGCACATGGTGATCCCATAGCGAAGCAAGATGCGCAGTTCCTACGCGAATCGATTCTAGGCAATCGTAATCAACTGGGTATTCTTTACTGTTTAGCTGAACACCTGCAGCCGGTGTAGACACTACAGTACCCTGTTAAAGGTACACTTTGACAAATGAATTCCGTCATTCTTTGCTGCAATAGTATCTGAGTATGATCAAGCTATATCCTGGCTCTATCAAAGAAAGATGCGTCATTGATGGAAGAGACTAATAACCGAGGGGAAGCATTCTACGCTAACCAATCTTCGCTTAAAGAAGATCAATTACGTTCTTCTTCGTCTGTTGAGTTTGCTATAGGCCAGCTCGTAGCCCTACGTTCTGATCCAACTCGTGTCGGTGCTATTATTAATGTTTTACCTGGAACCCCTGAAAATCGCTATCTCGTCTTTATAGATAACACGCCATCAACCTATTATGCCAGCCAACTCCAACGACATCACCTGCCTTCTCCTTCAATGGCTATTACTCCACTGCCTGTGTTTCATGCTTATATGACAGCTTTACAGCTCAATCATCCCAGTTTAACAACGCTTTACTCCTTAAATGCGGCCCGTGTTAACTTCGTACCCTATCAGTTTCGACCCGTACTCAAGTTCATTCATGCGGATCGACCTCGTCTCCTCATTGCGGACGAGGTCGGCGTAGGCAAAACAATTGAGGCAGGACTCATCTTACGCGAACTGCAGGCACGGAAGGATGTGCGTTCGGTTCTCGTTATCTGCCCGAAGCCCCTGGTAACTGAACGCAAATGGCAAATCGAGATGAAACGCTTCGATGAACACTTCATCCACCTCGATGGACCAACCCTCCGACAATGTATTAAAGAAACGGACCTGGATGGGACATGGCCCGAACAGTATGCAAAAGCCATCCTCCCCTTTTCCTTATTCGACCAGGCGCTTCTCACCGGTGAGATGACCAGGAAAAACAAAAGAAGAATGATCGGATTGCTTGAATTGAACCCGCCTCCGCATTTCGATCTTGTCATCGTGGATGAAGCACATCACCTGCGGAATACCAGCACAGCGACCCATCAAGGAGTAAGCTACTTTTGTGAGCAGGCTGAGGCAGTCATCTTTCTCAGCGCCACCCCCATTCAAATGGGGACGAATGATTTATTTGTGCTCCTCCGTCTACTCCGACCGGATCTCATTCTTGACAGAAATAGTTTCGATCATATGACCGAACCCAATCCCTTCATCAACCGGGCAATTGAAGCCACAAGAGCCAACGCATCAGATTGGCCCGGCCAAGCGCTAGAGGGCCTGCAGGCGGCATCCCAGACTCCCTGGGGGCAGGCGCTTTTATGGAATAACCCAACATTTCAACGACTATTGACAGAATTGAGGACCGGACAGTTCGATGACCAAAAGAGGATTGCATGTATCCAGGAAATGGAGCAATTACACACTTTTTCTCACCTAATCAATCGTACGAGAAGAAGGGATATCGGCGATTTTACAACACGCAAACCAGAAACAGTGACCGTCCACTTTACTCCTCAGCAGCAGCAACTCCATGATATGGTGCTCACGACGCAACAGAACATCTTGCGACGTACCCATGGAGATATCAATGTCAAATTTCTGATGACCACCATTCGTCGGCAGGCTGCGAGCTGCTTGTATGGCCTTGCACCTCTCCTGCGGAATATTCTCACCCGACATATCGACACAATGATACTTACAGAGTCCGACGAGGAGGGAGAATACTTCTCAGGTACGTTGTTCGCATCCCTGGAGCCGATTGAAGAGCAGATTCGTTCAGTTTTGGCAGTGGCTGATCGTTTAGATGGGTATGATCCTAAATTGGAGGCGCTGCTCACCATCGTTGGTGATAAACAGCAGTTGCCCAACAACAAATTGCTCTTGTTCAGCAGTTTCCTGCACACGCTTTTCTATTTACTCGAACGTCTGGAGCAAGAAAACATTCGAGTGGCTTTGATTCACGGAGGCACCTCTGACGAGGATCGACGTACGCTCCGTGATCGCTTTAGCCGTCCCCGGGAAGATGATGAAGCTCTCGATGTGTTGCTTTCCTCTGAGGTAGGATGTGAAGGTCTCGATTACCAGTTTTGTGATTGCCTGGTAAACTATGACTTGCCCTGGAATCCTATGCGCATTGAACAACGTATTGGGCGCCTCGACCGCTATGGGCAAAAAAGCGAAACAGTTGCCATCTATAACTTGATCACACCCGGCACCGTAGACGCTGAGATCTACGAGCGCTGTCTTGTTCGCATCGGAATCTTCCACCAGGCTGTGGGGGGCAGCGAAGAGATTCTTGGAAGAATAACCAGCGAATTGCACGAGGTTGTGGAAAACCTGACCCTCACGCAAGACGAAATTCGTACAAGGTTGCAGCAGATCGCAGATAATGAAATCCGCCTTATTCAAGCACAAACCGAACTAGAGGAACGGCAGAGGGATTTATTCGGCATCAGATTACCGGCACAACAACTTGAAAGAGAGATTCAGAATGTGACAAGCTTCTGGCTCTCTCCCTGGGCCTTGCAGAACGCGATCCAGTATTATTTAGAGCAAAATTGCGGGGCCGAACAAACCTATATTTTAGGTGAAAAGCAAGAGAAACGCCTACGTTTAAACCAGGAAGCACGTAATGTTGTCCTACGCAACTTACAACAACTCCCCCGTCAGCCTTCCCCTGTTTTCCGTGAATGGGAAAAATGGCTAAAAGGTTCTTCTCCATTTCTTCCCATCACCTTTGATGCTGCTTATGCTGTCGAAAAGCGAGACATCACTTTTCTCACCACTATTCATCCCCTGGCACAGCAGGCGGCTCAGACTTTCAAGAAAAATGAGGTTCTGTATACTGCTTTTTCTATAGTGGATTCTTCCCTCGCATCAGGGGTATATCCATTTGGCATCTGGCTCTGGCAAAAGTCCGGTATCCGCGAGGAGGTTACCCTCCAGCCAGTATGTAATGATCAGGCAATAACAGATCGTTTTCTTGCTGTGCTTGAGAAGGCATTGCCTGTCCAACCAGGAGAGATTCAGTTACCCGATCAAGTGGCTTTTGATCAGTTGGAAGCGTACCATCACAATCTATGGGAGAGCGCTCAAGTAGCCTACAAAACATACAACGTACAGCTTGCCCAGTATCGTAAAGAGAGCCTCCAAAAAAGTCACCAAGGCAATCTCGCTCAATTGCAGACACGGCTTGCACAAGCCAATGAAGAAAATATCAGGCGCATGCGGCAAGCACAGATAGCCAACACCAAAGCAGATTTTGAGCGACGTATGAAAGATCTTGATAAAGCAGCTCAGCGAGCTGATATCAGCGCTCAGCCCGTCGCGTTCGGTGTCATTCTGGTAAAAGGGGAATGAGATATGGATAATTGGTTTGAAGTGCTTTCTTCCATGCGTCAAGAATGGGTTGAAATCACCCGGAGAAACAACTTTGAGAAGGGAATTCGCCATTCAACCATTGAAAAATATCCTGATCCTGTTCATTTCGTTTATGAATTACTGCAAAATGCTGAAGACCAATGCGCAACAGAAGCTCAATTTCAATTATTCGCTGATCACCTTGTTTTTTGCCATAATGGCAACCCTTTTACCAGAGCTGACGTGGAGAACATTACGGGCATTGGTAATAGTGACAAACCTCAAGAAGCGAACAAAATTGGTCGCTTTGGCATCGGCTTCAAATCGGTATTCGCCATAACCGAGCGACCGGAAATATATACTGTGTTAGAGGAAAAGCCGTTTGCCTTTGCTATCGAACACCTGGTCGTGCCGGTTGCCATACCTGGAAACGGTGATAAAAGCCATCACTATAATACTCAATTTACATTCCCATTCCTCATAGGACAGGAAAGTTCGCTCTATACAAAAATCAGGGGAAAATTGTCCACGTTAGGTTTTGAGACCCTGCTTTTCCTGCATAATCTGGCATCAATAGAGTGGCAAACAGAAACAGACGACGGAGTATACTTGCGTGAGGTAAAAGGCTCGCGGCACGAATTGTTTGGAGAAAGTAGGGAAAACGGACAGCCTCGACAAAGCAGCGCGCACTATCTCATGTTTACCAGAAATGTAAGTCTGAGTGATAATGATAGGGAGTTAGACGTCCGTGTAGCATTCAAACTCGATGAGCAGGGAAAGATAATAGCAGAACCAGACCAGAAATTGATCGTCTACTTCCCTACAGAGCAGGCTACCGGGTTAAAATTTCGCTTACATGGTCCCTTCTTACTGACTGACAATAGGGCAACTATCAAAATCGACAATGATACGAATAACAGGTTGATACAAGAGTGCGCTGTTTTGCTGGGTGAGAGCGTACAACAAATAAAAGAAGCAGGCTTACTTACTATTGATTTTTTATCCCTGCTACCCATACGAAGGGATATCAGAGAAACACCATTCCGGCCATTATATGACCAGATGCTCAAGGTACTGAAAGAATATCCCCTTTTGCCTACTTCAGATGGAACATTTACAAGCGCCAGACAGGTGAAACTGGCACGCAGTGCAGATCTCCGAGAGTTGATGAATAGGCGTCAATTATCTGCACTCTATAGCGAAGCATCTGCTTTGTATTGGTTATCATCAGATATTACACGTGATAAAACACCCGAGCTTTATGAATACATAATTAGAGATCTAGGAGTAGAAGTTGTACGTCCAGAAACTTTCATACAGCGATTAGAAAAGTCATTTGTAGAAAAACAAACGGATGAATGGCTCATACAGTTCTATACCTTTCTTGGCAAACAGCCTGACCTCAAGTCCGTGATTAAGCAAAGGTTTATTCTCCGTCTTGAGGACAACAACCATGTTCCCCCTTTCGATCCGCATGGAAAACCAAATGCTTATCTCCTTCGTGAAGGAAACAGTGAATTGCCTCTTGTAAAAAGGACTTTACTGGCAGACGACACAGTATACGCCTTTCTCAAGGGAATCGGCTTATCCGAACCCGACGTTGTTGATGAGGTGTTAAACTTCATTCTTCCACCATACAAGGCATATGAAATTGCACTCGACGATGAGTTTCGTAATAAGCGAGATCTAGACTACATTCAGAAAGCCCTGCAACGTAGAAATCATCACGCTCGCCAGGAGCTTATTTCCAGGATCAACAAAACTCCGTTCCTTCAAGCGATCAATGCAAAAACGTCGGAACGAGCATGGAAAGCACCTTGTGAAGTTTATAGCAAGACAGAAGAACTGTTGACTTGGTTTGAAGGGGATGAACATGCCTGGTTTATAGCAGGCTTGCTTCCAGGGTCCCTATCGAATGACTTAAACATTCGCACCCATCTGCAGCCGGAAGCAAGAGTGGCAACAGGAAGCACAGGATATGTAGCAATTTGGGATGGGCACGGCGATCACCGACGGGGTCTTCACGGCTTCGATCCAAGTGCGAGCTTAGATGGACTTCAACATGCCATCGACCATATGACTCCTAATAAAGCCTCGATGCTCTGGAATATCTTGCTTGAACACCGCCATCTCATCAAGGGGATCGTGGAAACATCAACTCAACAGAATTTTAGCAACCCTCGAAGAAAAGAAAAAAGCTCTTCAATGGGACACCTTTGTAGCCAGAATGCGTGGTTACCTGATAAGAACGGAGATTTCCACTCTCCAAAAGATCTGTTCTTAACGAATTTGCCAGAAAGTTTTGAAAAGAGCACAGATGAGGCACGCCAACTTGCTATTAAATTAGGGATGCAAAAAGAAGAAGTGCTACAACTGGCCGATAAACTGCATATATCGCACGAGATTATTTCCTTTATTCAGCGCGACCCTGAAGCATTTTCAGCACGGTATGAGGCATATCTGGCATGGTATCAAGAACAGGAGCGAAAGAAGGCTCCTTTACCTTCAAGTATCACCAACGACCCGGACAGGAGAAGAGAAAAGGCAGCAGAAGCAGCCTACAACGCTGAGGAGAAAACCTACAAAGTAGTACCAATAAACAAGCGGATTTCAGCAGGAAATAACGACCCAAAGGCATACCTCCGCAGCCACAACACTAATGAGGATGGTCAGCTTATCTGCCAATTATGTAATCAGGCGATGCCGTTCAAGCTTCCAAATGGAGAAGAATACTTCGAGGCTTACCAGTATACAGAAGTTTTAAAGAAGGAGTATGAGGCTAACCACCTGGCGCTTTGTCCGAACTGCGCAGCCGAATTCGAGCATGCCTGCCAGACTGACGAGAATAAGAGAGCGGAGCTTATTCAGGATCTTAATCCGGCGGTCGATGAAGCACATCTCGTGGTACACCTTGATATGCCTGTACATCGGTGCATACGCTTCACACAAAGGCATCTCATCGATCTGCGAGCGGCTATCCTGGATTCGCATGAAGCAGATACAGAGGCTGTAGAGTAAGAGTAGATTGCGTTCTCACGAGGCATTCCCTACGGTGAATGTGAAGAACTCTCTGCTCGATTCGGCATTAAACGCAAGATGGCCGTGTGAGGAAGTGCTGCCATGAGACCCCGTTCGATTCAGAGAACACTGTTGGGTAACACCAGGATGTTCAAAAAGGGCCAGAACAAGCATACCAGCACTTTAAGGCCTTCAGTATCAGCGCTAAAGCGCTAAGTTGAGAGGGAATATAGGGAAGAGAAATGATGTCAACACCGCTACCACCTCGTATCTTTTGCGGCTATGCACATGCAGATCAAGCGCTCTTTCAGCAACTCAAAACAGCACTGGCCGTCCTCATCCGCCAGGAAGCGATGAGCATCTGGCATTACGGCGACCTCCTGCCTGGAGATCAATGGGAGTATGAGATTGAGCGAGAACTGAACACCGCAGATATCATCCTCCTGCTCATCAGTCCTGCTTTTATCGCTTCCGATTACTGTTGGAGCAAGGAAATGCAATGGGCGATCACCCGGCATATGATAGGAGAGGCGCGTGTTATTCCCATTCTTCTCAAACCGACACCAGGTTGGAAAACCACGCCGCTTGGTGCATTACAAGCGCTGCCGACGATGGCTAAACCTATCACGGCTTGGAGCAACCGTGATCAAGCCTTTGCGAATATCGCCAAAGGCATCAACAGCGTTATTCAGCAGGCGCAACAAGAGGAGAGGTATCCCATCCAGGAGTACGGTCTCGCGTTCGACTATTATACCTCTATGGATGTTCAGACGCAGGAGGAACTCACTGTACGTGAACGTGCCATGCAGCAAAAAGCAGAGCAATGGCTTGTAGCCATTCAGAGCACTGGAGGGACATTGCAGGAAGTGAAACCGGAGCAAACACGGAGCGATTGGCTCTATATATGGAAAAAATGGTACTTCACACTGCACCAACTGCACGGGTCTATTCACATGCGAAGCTTCAAAAACTTCTCAGCCGGTCTCGTTTATTATCCTCTCACTCTCAGAGTCACCACGCCACATGTCGCCCTGCTCAATCATTTCGTACACATGGGACAACTTCCTTATAAAAGCCTCCAATGGATACTCGCGAATGATCTTGACCTCGCAGATCTACAAACACAGATCTATGAGCAAACAGGGAAACTTCCACTCTCATCCTCGAATGTTTCCACTTCTGCACCAACATCACTTACCTATCGGATATACGAGGAACGCAAAAACCATGGGGTGAATGTTTCATTTGCTTCTCAAACGCCAAGATCATTGGCCAAAGTTCGTCTTACCCACGACACAGTGTTGGATGGCCCATTCTACCGAGCGCACGAACGTTTCTCTGTTCGGACTATTCTCTCGATCCTGCGCGGTGAAATTCCCTATATAGAAGTTGCTCAACTGATAGAAGAGGCCTGCACACCATAGCAAATGTGTTGTATTCCCAACAGTAGCCAACTCTCAAGTAATTCAAGCGATCAGAAAATACGTACGGGCGCCGTCTGGAGCAGGTTTTCGGCATCAGAGCTAGGCGCGAGGATGACAGGGAATAATTAGACGCTTACTCAATCAGTCTAAGATTGCTCCTCAACCAAAGGGACACAAGATGCAGTCATACAAGGTGACTAGCTAGGAATCCTTACTATCTCTCAAAATGAAACGCTGAGATATTTTTCAAACGTTGTTACCAGAACCATTTAAGGAAGTCAATGTATTTAGCCGGATTATTTAGTAGTGGTCAATGTAGTAGGAGGAAAACATTATGCAGCTTTTCTTCGCAGATGATTCCAGGCAGCCCAACCCATCTCGTATAGGGATGGGTCCTCTTATCGCTATTGGAGGCATAAGTGTTCCTGATAGTATGGCTAGGCACCTTGAGCAGAATATTAACGCCATATGTATTGAATATGGATTCCCTGAAGGCGAGGAATTTAAATGGTCACCTGGGAGAAGCCTTTGGATGCGCCGTAACCTTGTAGAAGAAAAAAGGGAGAGGTTTTTTATTGATGTGCTCAAGTAACTGCCCAGGTCCGCTAAAGTGAGGGAAGGACAGGATGACCACAAAGGGTGGCTTGCAAAGACGACAACACAGGCAGACCTTGTTTGCGCAGCGTGGACAAGTAGCCACGAATGCGAGCAAAGGCGTGAGCGAA
>WNFD01006559.1_pt1 | contig 17118 bp, 14 predicted proteins | sample 5400491 | NCBI WGS metagenome assembly WNFD01 (sample SAMN13153343, study PRJNA577476) | soil metagenome | isolation source: 120 cm saprolite under Douglas fir tree site 2 hole 2 replicate 2 | place: USA:California | collected 2015-04-18 | reverse complement strand
AGAAGGACCTCGCGTCCAGCGCGAGCCAACTCCCCAGCAGCAAAAGCACCTGCGGGGCCGCCGCCTATGATCGCAATTCGTTTGGGAGCCATGACTCAGAACGCGAAGATGTGCTGATTTGCCTCTGATGCTAATAGACAGGCAGGAAACAGGCAACCGCCTGCTCGCGAGGTGCGTGTCCTGCGCGAAAAACTGCCTACTGGGCTGCCGTCATCTGCTGATAGACCGCAAGCCCGGCAATGGCCAGGACAAGTACCGCCGAAAGTGTTCCCAGTACCTTTACGAATGGACCGAGCTTGTTTACCCTCGAGATGATCTCGACCTGCTCCCTCGCCATGTGCGATTCCGACTCGCCCAGGAAAAGCTGGTCGTCTTCATGCATGGTTAGAGTGCCGCGATAGATCAGGAGGATAATTAAGGCTACGGTGAGAACTACCCATGCGACCACAAGCTCGAACAGAGTTGTCATAAATCACCTCGTGCAGGCGACCGTTCTTGCCTTCCACCTGGGCCGCCGTGCGCGGCTCCGGGTAGGGATCCTGCACGGATTATAGCTCTGGATTACCTTGCGGAAGAAGGTTTTTTCAGGCCGGGACCAGTCTCTGACAAGGAAACAGACCGTTCGGTCGGTTTTCCTCTCAGCGAACCAACAGCGACGTCAACGCCACGACAACCCCAATTGTGCTGAACACAATTCCGGAATACCAGAAGATTCGTCGTCCCGAGAGCAGGGTAATCGAGGTAACCACCAATGCGATTTCCAGAAACACTTCGCTCAAGTCGAAACGGTCGGAGCGGCGGCTTTCTACGGCCGTCTCTTTTTCAAGTTTTCGGGCCTCAGCTTCAATGTCGTTCTTATCGGTGCGGTAGCGGTCAGCTTCGGCCTTGTACTTGTCGCGCAGCTGGGCCGCTTTCTGAGTATCGGTGGCCACCATAATCGAATCGTGATCCGCCTCGATCTCATCCTCGTGCATGCGGATGTTCTTGGCCTGGTAGTAGGCCCACTTATCGCTGACCTGGGTTTGCAGAAGCATCTCTTCGGTGTGGGCGCGGTGACCCAGCAGCGAAACAATGGCCAACCCTACAGCCAGGATCGCCATAGTCAGAGATACAGGCGCCATCGTGGGGTCGTGCGCGCCATGCTCGGCGTGTTCGTGGAGTTCGTGGAACTCTGGGGATGATCCCATAAGTGAAAACCGATGTTAACGATTCGTGGGAAGGCACGCAAGGGGGGGACTCGTCGCAGCGATTCGAGAGATCATGGCCCCTCCCCGCGGAAGCTTCTACTACACGCTGGCCTGCGCCGCGTCGCGCGGTTTGGCGTGGCACATCTGTATTCTGAGTTCTGACTTTTTACTTCTGCACACTCCCGGATTTTTCAATCTCAAATCTGCAATCTCTTCAATACTTCACAATCGCCGCAAAAGACTTCGCATCCAAACTCGCCCCACCGACCAACGCGCCATCAATTTCTTCTTCTGACATAAGCGCCGTCGCATTCTCCGGCTTCACCGAACCGCCGTAAAGAATGCGCAGTCCATCGGCAAACTCCTGCCCGAAGGCTTTCGCTGCTTCTCCGCGAATCAGTACATGCGCGTCAGATGCCATCTGCGGCGTGGCGGTCTTGCCGGTTCCAATCGCCCACACCGGCTCGTACGCGATAACCAGCCTCGCCGCTTTCTTTGCTGAAATAGCGTGGAAGGCGCGCACGCATTGCCGGCGCAGCACGTCTTCGGTGAGTCCAGCTTCGCGCTCTTCGAGTACCTCACCGACACAAACAATTGGCGTCAGGTGGTGTTCCAGTGCGCCTTTCAGCTTCAGGTTCACGCTGTCGTCGGTTTCCCCAAAATACTGCCGACGTTCAGAGTGGCCGATGATCACGTGCGTGCAGCCGATTGCCACCAGCATCGCGGAAGAAATTTCGCCCGTGAACGCGCCTTCGTCCTTCCAGTAAACATCCTGCGCGCCAACCGCGATTTGCGATCCTCTGGCGGAATCGAGCGCCGCGTGCAGATCAATATATGGAGGACAGACCACGATCTCATCCCGCTCATGGCCATGAACCAGAGGCAGAAAACCGTTGAAAAACTCTTCCGTCTGAGTGGGATTCTTGTACATCTTCCAGTTGGCGGCGATCACTTTCTTACGAGCCATGCGCTCAATTCCTTTCTCTATTTTTCAACCACAGAGGACACGGCGGTCACCGAAAAAACTCATCGGGCAGCGAATCGCAGAATTGTTCAGCTTGATCCTTAATGCGCCTCAATTGCGAATTCCCTTCTGTTCTTAGCCGCTCCTTCGGCGGCTCTGACGTATGCCCTCAGCGCGGAGCCATCGAACAAGACAAAGCGCACTTGTTCGATCGCGCGCGCATTCCCTACGGCATCGAGAACCGCTGTAACCGCGATCTCTGCGGCTTCATGCAGCGGATATCCGAAGGCACCTGTAGATATCGCGGGAAAAGCCAGCGACCTGATGCTGTGTTCCTCGGCAATCCGCAGTGACTCGCGATAGCAGCTAGCGAGCACCTCATGCTCTCCGCTGCGGCCACCGCGATAGACCGGACCGACAGTGTGAATCACATACTTTGCCGCCAACCGGCCGCCGCCGGTTAGCATCGCCTGCCCGGCTGGCAGTGTTCCGTTCTGAGCTACATACCGCTTACACTCGTCGAGAATGGAAGGTCCTCCGGCGTCATGAATTGCGCCATCGACGCCCCCACCGCCGAGCAAGTACGAGTTAGCGGCATTGACAATTGCGTCTGTGGTTTCGAGAGTTATATCGGCCGGGCCGTGGAATTCCACGAGCCACTTGTCGCTGACGAGACGTACTCTGCTTCGTGCCAAGATAAATACCGCGGACGTATTCAGCGTTTATCGCCGAGCGCAACCACTCCCGGCAATTGCTTCCCTTCCAGAAACTCGAGCGAGGCCCCGCCGCCAGTCGAAATATGCGAGATCTTGTCCGCCACTCCGGCAGCCTTGACTGCGGAAACGGAATCGCCGCCGCCCACGATCGACGTAGCGCCGGCATTCTCCGCCACCGCGTGCGCGATTTTAAACGTTCCCTTCGCAAACGGAGACATCTCGAACACTCCCATCGGCCCGTTCCACACAATCGTCGCTGCCCGGGAAATTTCTTCAGAAAAAAGTTCCGCCGATTCAGGCCCAATGTCGAGCCCCATCAGATTTTCCGGGATCGTCTTTACCGTTTGCGCACGCGCGCTGGCTTCGATGCGGTCTGCGACCACGTGGTCCGCGGGCAAAAGGAACTTAACCTTCCGTGTCTTTGCGTCTTTAAGAATCTGCTTCGCCAAGTCGAGCTTGTCTTCCTCTACCCGCGACTTCCCAACTTGTTGACCTTGCGCCTTGAGGAACGTGTAGGCCATGGCGCCGCCGACGATCAGCGTGTCCACTTTGGTCAGCAGATTTTCAATTACCGCGATCTTGTCACTGACTTTTGCACCGCCCAAGATCGCGATAAACGGCTTCTCCGGATGCTCCATCGCCCGGCCCAGGTACTCCAGTTCCTTTTCCATCAAAAGCCCGGCCGCGGATTTCTGCACGAATTTAGTGATCCCCACGGTTGAAGCGTGTGCCCTGTGCGCGGTTCCGAACGCGTCGTTCACGTAGTAGTCGGCCAGGGCCGCCAGTTGCTTGGCAAATTTCTCGTCGTTGGCTTCTTCTTCTGCATGAAAGCGGAGATTCTCCAGCAACAAGGTCTGCCCTTTTTCCAGCTTCCCCGCCATCTCCTCGGCTTCAACCCCAACACACTCGGGACAGAAACCAACGTTCTCACCCCGTGCCAGTTCCTTATCGAGCATCATGCGCAGCCGCTCGGCCACGGTCTTCAGGCTCATCATGGGATTCGGTTTGCCTTTGGGACGGCCCAGATGCGAAGCCAGGATCAGCCGCGCCCCATGCCGCAGCGCGTACTCAATGGTGGGCAGCGTTTCGCGAATTCGCGTGTCGTCCATGACTCGACCGTCTTCGAGTGGAACATTGAAATCCACGCGCATGAAAATGCGATGCTCGTTCAGCGGCAAGTCGCGGATGGAAAGCTTTGGCATTTTGATTCTTCCTCGCGTCGTTGGTGAAGGCCGAAAAGCTACTAGCTCCTAGCAACCCAAATCGCGATTTCGCCAGAAGCCACGGGCTAGAAGCTAGTAGCTGCTTTTCACAGTCCCTTGCTGCCGATGAAGTTAACCAAGTCGCGCACCCGGCACGAGTATCCCCACTCATTGTCGTACCAGGAAACAACCTTGACCAGGTTGCCGACCACCAGAGTGGAAGGAGAATCCACAATGGAAGAGCGCGGATCCCCTTTGAAGTCTGACGAGACCAGCTCGTTTTCCTCGTGTCCAAGATAGCCCTTCAGCGGACCGCTCTCCGACGCGGCCTTCAACGCCGCGTTCACTTCTTCCTTGGAGGCCTTTTTCTCCACCAGTGCAACTAGGTCCACAACCGAAACATTTGGCGTCGGTACGCGAACTGCGAAACCGTCCAACTTACCTGCCATCTCCGGGATCACCAGCTTCAGCGCCTTTGCAGCTCCGGTTGAAGTTGGGATCATGGAGAGCGCGGCCGCCCGGGCGCGCCGCAAATCTTTGTGAGGGAAATCAAGAATGACCTGATCGTTGGTGTAGGAGTGGATGGTGGTCATGGTCCCGCTGACGATCTTGAATGCATCATTTATAACTTTAACAATTGGCGCCAGACAGTTGGTAGTGCATGAAGCATTGGAAATAATATGATGCTTCGACGGGTCGTACTTATCGTGATTGACTCCCAGCACAAGCGTGACGTCTTCATTCTTTGCCGGAGCCGAAATGATGACCTTCTTCACCGGCCCGCGCAGGTGCTTCTTGGCATCTTCGGCGTTAGTGAAGCGTCCAGTAGATTCAATCACCACCTGCACGCCGACGCTTTCCCACGGCAGCGCAGCCGGGTCCTTCTCTTTGAAAACTTTGATTATCTTACCATCCACCGTGATGCTGTCCGCCCCGGCAGTAACTTTGTTCGGCAGGTTGCCGAGGACCGAGTCGTACTTCAGCAGATGGGCCAGAGTTTTCGGATCGGTCAAGTCATTGACCGCCACGAATTCCAGGTTTGAGTCGTGCAAAGATGCGCGAAGAACATTTCTTCCGATTCGACCAAATCCGTTGATACCTACTTTTATGGCCAATGTCGCCTCCAAATGAAACATGAATAAGAGATGAAATTGCTTACGGCAAACTTGGGCTCAAGGGGAACAGAAAATGGTAACAGGCGGACGTGAACAGCGGCAAATTAGAACCTGATTGATATTTCCGCAGCTTCAAGTCACTTTATCGAAGTGGAACACTCTCAGTCAATGAAGGTTTGCATCCGGGATCACTGGGCAAACTCAATCTCCAGGAACTCGTTCTCCTTGCTCCAAAACGGCAGGCGCGCCAGCCAGTACTTGCGATTCAGCGCTTTTTTTGCTTCCGGCCATTGGTCAGGTGGCAACACCCGCGCAGTCGCTGAAAACTGCGGCCCGATAATCTTGCCGCTCATGGTGCAGGCTGTAACCTTGATCTGCGGATTGTTGCGGATGCGCTTGTACTTCCCTGAATCGCTACGCGTCTTCACGTAGAGTTTCCCGTCCCGCTCCGCAAACCATACCGGCGTGTTTACCACTTGGCCGTTCTTGCGGAACGTGGTCAGCGAGATGTACTTCTGCCCCTGTATCTCTTTAGGTATCGCCATCCATTGCTCCGCCATTTACATTTGATGGTCAAACCCCAAAAACGCCCGTGCGGAATGCGCCAAGGTTCGGTTGGCGGCAATTGCCCACAGGCGTCCCAATATGTTACAAGCCCTACATGCGTAAATGGATGCAAGAGAAATTGAAACGGCGTAAAAAAACGCCGGAAGAGGCGGCCGCTCAACCCGCACCTTTGCAACCGGCTTATTTCGACCCGCAGGAGAATCTGCCCGAGACCCCTGCGGCCAAGGCAGCACCCGAGCCTGCACCCGAATCCTCGCAGCCGGCTCTGGAAAGAGACTCTCCGGCAACCGCGCCAAGTAGCGAACCCGCCGTTGCGCCTCAATCCGCCGACAATGCCCGCCGCCCTCGGCGCCGTCGTGGCCGTGGCGGTCGCGGACGAAGGAGCCCAGGCCAGCGATCGTCTGTGCCGGCCGTGACTGCCGATCCGTCTCTTGCGGCAACGCCCGTTCCCAGCGCTCCGTCCGGGCCACAGGGCACTCCGAAAGGGTTGGTGATCCTCGCCGTCGGCCTTCCTGGTTCCGGCAAGAGCTCATGGTTCAAGCGCCACAACATCACTCCGCTTTCCAGCGACTTGCTCCGTTCCCTGCTCTTCGACGACCCTGCCGAGCAACGATTCCAGGATCTGGTTTTTTCTAATCTGCGCTCCATGCTCAAAGCGCGGCTGATTGCGCATCGTCCCCTGAACTATGTGGACGCAACTAACCTCACCCCGCAGGAGCGCCAAAACTGGATCAAGCTGGCTAAAGATTTTGGTTACGAAGTTCAGGCCGTATTTTTTGATGTGCCTTTGGAGGTCTGCATAGAGCGCCATTCTCGTCGCGACCGCTTGGTACCGGAAGATGTGATGCGCAAAATGTCGGCCAAGCTGAAGGCCCCGACGTTTGATGAAGGGTTCTCCAAAATTACGGTGGTGAGGGTCAAGCAGCAGAAGCCGGAAGGAGAACCGTAGGCCCTTTAGGATGTGAGATCTCCCGCCAAATTATTGTAGCCGTAAGAAACAAAGTAGACAGGAAGTCCTGCCCTATCGTCGGAATAGATAACTGATTTTGACGAACAGCTCGCGGCCGTCATTGGTAAGCCGGTTGGAGCGCAACAATCCCCCGCCGTTGGGATCGCATTGGGTAGGTCCCGTGAGACGAAGGCAGAGAGCCGGGTCAACGTTCTCCAGGTTGGAGTTGTATCCCGCGTAAACCGCCGTTCCCGGATGTAAGAAGTACGTGAACAGCAAGTCGAAGTTCATGTTCTTGGTGGTTTGCAGGTTTGAGTAGCGAGGATTGCTGAGCAGGCCGTCGTACTGAGCGATGAAACGCAAAGAAAACTCTCGCGTGAACTGGTAATTCCATTTCGACCGGATGATATCGCTGTTGACCACGCCGTGGTGAACCAACCCGTTGACCACGCGCTCCAGGATGTAGGTGTTGTCAATTTGCAGACGGTGTGTGGGCTTGAGGCCGATCGTCTGGTCAATGAAAGTCTCGTTTCCGGTGTAAGGTAATTGGCCCGCAGCCGGCACCACCACGACCGTTCCGTCCCGAATGATGCGCGTAGTCCAGCTGAACATGCGCCACGGGCTGCCTCGAAATACGATCCCGGCGGCATCCTGCGAGTATTGATGATTGCTGGGCAGACCTGCAAAATCCACCGGCCGCAGCACATCGGATTCATAGGCGACGATGGGAGCCAGAATAATATTCCTTTGGAATCCAAACACATAATCAAAACTCGCCACCTGTTGTAGAGTTACGCCGCGGTGGTCCCACAATTGGGTGGCGTTTTCCTCCGGCCCGTGGAAGATCAGATGCTTGCCTTCGGGGCGCCAGTAGAAATGCGCATACTCATAGAACGCCCGCTGGTCCACGCGCGGAACGAATCCGGTCTCCGTAAGAAATCTCGGCGTGATATCGAGATAGTCCAGACTGAACGTAAAGCGGCGCCCCTGTCCGGCAAGCACTCCTTCATGATGCTGTCCAAAGGAATAGCCGGTGATCGGATCGAGGGTGGAGCTCATGTATCCGCGATAGCTCGCATTCCAATTCTGGTTCAGGCGAAAAGTGCCGTCCAGTCCGCCCACCCGATTAAAGGTGTTCTGAAATTCCCGGTCGGTGTACATTGCGCCGATGCTCGATTGCTCACCCAGGTCGCGGCTCACGCGGGCAATGGCGAAATAGGCCCGCGTTCCGTGCAGAGGATCATTGTCGGGAACGATGAGGCCTGGCGAACGGTCATCGGCCACCAGGAAACCAAGATTCCACGGCCCCTCTTTGCCGGTCAGCCGCACACCAAAGGTCGGATCGGCAATCCGGCGGGTGAAAACCAAACGCGACTGTAGGGATCCGATAGAGATCAACGGCGCTTCAAAGAAATTCGAATTCTCCAGAAAGAAAGGCCGCTTCTCGGGAAAGAACACTTCGAACCGCTGGTTCACCGTGTTCTGCGGTTCATCGGATTCGACCTGAGCGAAGTCTGGATTGACCGTGGCGTCCAGCACCAGACTGTCATGGAAGACAAACTTCGCGTCCACTCCAGCCTTGCCCTGGAAGTTCGCCGAATCGAATTGCGGCTGCGTGGGATCGCGGGTATCGAGGGTGCGGAAGGTGCGCGACTCCACGTAAGGAATGAACTGCATGTTGCGTCCAGGAGAGACGTTCTCAAACCCGGTAACGGTAGCCTCCTGGTTCAGCCGCCCCGCCAGCTTGGCCGACACCCAGGGCCAATTGTCGTACTCATTATTGTGAGCGATGTAGCGGGTGAGGATCACTCCCCAATGGTCGGCATTGCTGGAATGGAAACGCAGGCTGTGAAACGGAATGGCCGTCCAAATAACATAGCCTTGCTGGCTGATCTTCGAACGCGAATACCAGAGCGTGTCCCACGAGTAATCTGGGCCCTGGCCCTCGGTCCATAGCGCATCGGCCTGCACGCCTCTCGGGTTCACATCAAAAATAAAAGCGTGGCGCTGGTCGTGGAAGGTATCGAGGTTAATCTCGATATAGTCGTCCGAGTCGAAGGGTGTCGCCGGCTCACGGTGGGTCAAATCCGCGCGAACTCCGTGGTTGCTGTCCCAGCAAACCAGTACCACATAGAGATTCGACTCGTCGTAGCCGAGATAGGCATCGGTGCGCTCGGTCGCCGGCTTGCCGTCGGAGGGCTGGTTCTGGATGAAGCCCGTTACCTGCTGGAGTTCTGCCGCCACGCCCTGCGGCGCCATGTCTTCGAAGTCTTCGAGCCGAGGTGCGTGGCTGACTCTCGGAATTTTGATTGAGGTGGCAGCACCCTGGCAGGCCGTGGGCGCCATCACTGCCAGCAGAAATGCGCCCTGGGGCATGGCGAGCAGCCATCTCCGAAGCGCTCTAACTCCCACCGTCACGCAACCCGCTCCCTGCACTCCAGCCTTTTAACAGCTAGGCTTTGGACGCCGGACGGCGGCGAACGTTAGCCTCATCGCTTTGGGTTCGGGCGGCCACAAATCTAAGCCAGTTTCCACTGGTTCACGATACGTATGACCACGGCCGAATCGTCAGTCCGTCAGTATCCTTTCAACGCTGCCGATTCTTTGACGTTGATCGAGAGCAAACCTGCTGCGAAGGCAAAACCCGTAGCCAAGAAGATGAAGTAGAAATAACAGGGAATTTCGTGCGTGCTGCAACCGGCCGGGCAACTAACTCGGCAGGTTGTTGAGCATAGAAGAGAACTTCGTACCGCACCACAGCGCAACACCAGGGAGCACTGTTTCTGGAGCTATTTAGCCCGGTAGTGCCGGGTCTTCCGGGTTCGGGAGTTAAGGACCTCGAAGCTTCCGTCCGGCCATGCGGTCAATTCGAGATAGTTTCCTGCATCCGGTCCCGAAGGATTTGCGATGAATTCCTCCGCGACATTGTGCGCCGTACCGCCTTCGTCAGAAAAATGTAGTTGCCACAGATTTTCCAGTCCCGGCGACTTCTCGATGATGTCCCATACCGAAGGCGTCCCACCCTTTTTCGCGCCGTTGTCCATGATCGCCACCCTAGGCGCGATTCCGTACACCAAAGCCGGGCTGCCGCTCTGGCTCCAGCCGTGGTGAGAAACGATGTAGATATCAATCTTCCCCAGCTTGTTTTTTGGACACATCAACTCCATCTCTTTGTCATGAGTCAGGTCGCCCAGGTCAAGAACTCGCAGTTTGCCGAAAGTAATGACCGTTCCCAGCGATCGAAGATTTTCCGTCTGGTCGGCCGGATACTGCTCCGCGTTCTTGCACGCCGGATTCTCTCCTCCCGCGTCGGGCAGCGGACTGGCGAGCACTGCGCCATCAGCACTCGCCACGACGGCATGAATGCCAGCGATAGGCAGAACATCTCCAGGCTTGGCGGTTATGCGTTTGTACTTTCCGGGGGCCAGAAGGTCCTTATACGCCTTCCAAACCTGTACCGTCGGCGCGTCCGTGCTCTCCCGGTTCTCGCCGTGATCAATAAATGTTCCAATCGGAATTCGCGCCGCCAACTGTGGGACGCCGCCGACATGGTCCATGTGAAAATGCGTGATGAGGACGTAGTCAATTTTGCTGACCCCCGCCAGCTTGGCCGCCGCTACGATGCGTTCCGCATCGCGGCCTTCGTTGCCCGGCCAGCCGGTATCAATCAGAAGAGATTGCTTCGCGGGAGTCACGAACAAGGTCGCTTGCCCGCCCTCGACATCCACAAAATAGATGCGCAATGCATTCTCGGTCCGCGACGCGGGCGCCGCGATGGCAGATGCCACCACTAGTGTGCCCAATAGTCCCAATGCGATCGCGGAAGCGAAAATCGCAAATAGCTGGCAAAAGTATAGACGCCGTTGCTGCTGCTCGAATGCTGAAGAACCAGTGAGCACCATGTTCGAGTCTCCGTCGTAGGCTACTTCGGTTTATTGGCCCATGAGAGAAGAATGAACGAGCCGATGAAAGACAGGACCACCGATAATCCCGTTACGCTAAGCGAGATGATTGAGATGAGAGGTACCTTCTCTGCGCTCTGTTGGTAGTAAAAAATCATTTTGAACACAGCAGCTAGGCTCAACAGGGAAATGAACAGTACGCCAATTCCACTCGCCACCTCCAGCGGACGTTTCACTTCAAATCTCCTGGCCGATTCTCATCCGCCGCGGGAAGGTGTATTCTTCCCTCTCGCAAGGCGGCTCTGAGATTTACCCAAATGGTTGTACACGATTGTCGGGGCGTTTTCCATCGCCTCGGCGGATTGATAGAGCAATGAAGAAGCTCCGCAGTCAGGAATGGTTCGGCAGACAGGACCGCGAAGGGTTCATGTACCGCAGCTGGATGAAGAACCAGGGCTGGCCGCATGATCTTTTCGATGGCCGCCCGGTCATTGGGATCTGCAATACCTGGTCTGAACTCACTCCGTGCAACGCGCATTTCCGTGAGATTGCGGAATCCGTGAAACGCGGGGTGTGGGAAGCTGGCGGCTTTCCCCTCGAGTTCCCCGTCATGTCGCTCGGCGAAACGCAACTGCGTCCCACCGCCATGTTTTTCCGCAATCTCGCCAGTATGGACGTCGAAGAATCCATCCGCGGCAATCCCATGGACGGTGTGGTCCTGCTCATGGGTTGCGACAAGACCACGCCTTCCCTGCTCATGGGCGCCGCTTCATGCGATCTGCCTAGCATCGGCGTTTCTGGCGGCCCTATGCTCTCCGGAAAATTCCAGGGCCGCGACATCGGTTCCGGCACCGGCCTCTGGCAAATGTCGGAGAAGGTCAGCTCGGGGGAAATGAAAGCTGCCGAGTTTTTTCAGGCCGAAAGCTGCATGAGTCGCTCCAAAGGCCACTGCATGACCATGGGCACCGCGTCCACCATGGCGAACATGGTCGAATGTCGATGCCCGGCGCTACACTCTGGCCCAGATGACCGGACGCCGCATCGTGCAAATGGTTCGCGAAGACTTGTGCATTTCTCGTATCCTGACTCGCGAAGCTTTCGAGAATGCGATTCGCGCCAACGCGGCCATCGGCGGATCCACCAATGCCGTGATTCACCTGGTCGCCATCGCCGGCCGCATTGGAGTACCGCTTTGCCTGGACGATTTCGATCGTCTGGGATCGGGCCTGCCTTGTCTGGTCGATATTCAGCCCTCCGGCAAATATCTGATGGAAGACTTTTTCTACGCCGGCGGCTTGCCGACCGTTCTTCGCGAGTTAGGCGAGGCTGGCGCGCTGCATCGCGACGCTCTGACCGTAAACGGAAAGTCTATCTGGGAGAACGTGGCCGAGGCACCTTGCTGGAATCGCGACGTGATTCATACTTTCGCCGATCCCTTCAAACCAAACGCCGGAATCACCGTTCTGCGCGGCAATCTTGCGCCCGATGGCGCAGTAATCAAACTCTCCGCCGCCAGCCCGCATCTTCTGCAGCACCGTGGACGGGCCGTAGTCTTTGAAAACATCGAGGAATTTCACAGCCGTATCAATGACGACCCTCTCGATATCGACGAAAGCTGCGTAATGGTCCTGAAGAACTGCGGCCCGCGCGGGTATCCCGGAATGGCCGAGGTCGGAAACATGCCTCTGCCGCCAAAACTTCTGCGCAATGGCGTGACCGATATGGTCCGCATCTCCGATGGGCGTATGAGCGGCACCGCGTACGGCACGGTTGTCCTGCACGTTTGTCCGGAAGCCGCCGCCGGAGGCCCGTTGGCCCTAGTGCGCTCGGGGGACATGATCACATTGGATGTAGCGAAACGAATTGTTCAACTGGATGTGGACGAGACAACCCTCGCCGCCCGCCGCGCCCAGTGGACGCCTCCACTGCTCCCGAAGCGCGGATGGGAACGTCTCTACGTTGAGCACGTACAACAGGCACATCTGGGAGCCGACCTGGATTTCCTCGTTGGACGCAGCGGATCAAAAGTCGCCCGCGACTCGCACTGAAGGCGACCTAGTTTGTCTTCGCCGGCAGAATAATCTTCTCCAGATACTCAAGCGGAAGCGGCCCTTGATCCAGAGCGCGATTGTGAAATTCTTCCAGCGTGAAGGCGCTCCCCTTTGCCGCCTGATATTTCTTGCGCAGTGTCCACCACTGCCGGTTGCCGACGAAATATGTCGGCAGCTGGGTTGAGCTCAACTTCGCGCGCACCAGTTTGCCCTCGGCTTCCGCCTGGGTCTGGAAAGTATCGTGCATCATCAAATCGAGCGCCTGCTGGTCGGTCATGTTCATGGTCTGCAGGCGAATATCGAGCACTGTGTTGGCGACTGCACGCAGCCAAATTTTCAATCTGGCAATCCGGAATTTCGGGCTTGAATCGAGATAGCCCTCCTGTGTCATGACGTCGGCTATGTACTCGGCCCAACCTTCCACATAAGGCCCGTTCGCGAACATGTTGCGCACCAGCCGCCGCGTTGGAGGCTGAACGTCATTGGCGTGCTCGGCCTGAACATAGTGGCCGGGCAGCGCTTCGTGCATGCTCAGCCACTTCAGCGTGTAGTTGTTGTATTCGCGCAGTTTGCTTTCGGCCTTGGCGTCTGGCATTTTCGGGTCGATCGGCGTCACCCAATATTGCGCCTCAGCAGTCGGCTCCAGCGGTGGCGCGGAATGGAAGCCTGCAACCGAGTAAATACCGCGCATAAACTCCGGGGTAGGAATCACCTTGAGGTTGTCGCGGCTGCTGAGGGTGACGATCTTCTTCTCCCGGATAAACTGCGTGATTCCCGCCAGATCAGCCTTGATCGCTTCTGCCAGCTGATCGCGCTGCGGATGTTCGTCGCTGATTTTATCCAGCACCGCGCCGATGATTTTGTTCTCGCGCTCACGCACCGGCAAATTACTGTAATCATCCTGGCCGGGATACATCTCCTTATAAAGCGGCAGCGCCAACTGCAACATCTCCGCACGCACCCGCGTTATTTCCGCCTCCGCGTCTGCTAGCAACTGCGCCGGCTCGATGGAGGTCTCAATCACGTAACGGAACTTGAGCGCGTACCACTCCTTGCCCAGACGCCAGGTACGCCCGTTGGTAGGACGTTTGGCAAGATCATTCTTCATCCAGTCATTGAAGTCCGTGAGCGCCTTCTTTGCCGGCGGCGCCACTTTGTCGTACTGCACCCGAAGCGGCGAGTCCGCGGGAATGTCGCTGGCGAGTCCATCGACCATATCGAGGTTGCCCTGGTTCTCATCAACTGCAGTCCAAATGAAGATGGGATCTGCGTCCACCAGTTGCGACTTGGTCTGCTCAATAAAACGCGGAATTTGCCCAATGCGCGAAATCACGTCTCCAACCCGAACCTCTTTCGGCGCATATTCCTGAGTCATGGGAAGAAACAACCCGCTGCCCAGCAGCTCCACATACACCGTCGGATTATGTTTGTAGTTCTGAATATGTTCCAGTTCCAGCAGATTGACCGCGACTTGATCGTCGATCAGCCGATAGTCGGCTGCGTCTTGCGCATTCAGCGACGCTACCGGGGTCTCTGCCTGGAACTTGCGCCGCCAATCGCGATAGAACTCCAACTGGGCTGCCATTCCTGCAGCGCCTACATCGTCAAGCTCCGCATCCAGCATGATCGTCTTGCCGGTTTTCGCGTCGAGATGCTTGTGATACCCTGCCTGCGACGCATTCACCGGCGACAGCGCCAGCGACTCTTTGACGAACTGATCCGCCATCGCCAGGAACTTTGCGTTGGCCGACCCCTCGACTTTCGTTTCAGCAATCGGCTTCATGGTTTGTCCGGTGGCTATTGTCGTCAGGAACGAAAGGAATAGGAAGAGGCGCGACAGGTTTTTCATAGAAGATCGCGGTCAGTATAGCCGCGAGGCCGAGTCTAAGGCTAGGTGTGTCGGAGTGCCGCAGAAATAACAAGGGTGCGGGAAAATTGCACGAGCCCAGTGGGCTCGCTCATATTTCAGATCTCATTGCGAACTTAGACGATTTTGAGATCTTCAGGAGGTCGGAATGTTCACCACAAGGAATCGGGTTCGTTTGGGTCTCGTTGTCGCCGTGCTCACAGTTTTTGGCCCGAGATGTAAAGCGCAAACCATTTCGTGCTCTTCGGATGACGGCCACCGCCATTCTTGTCCGGCGGATACTCGAGGCAGGGTGCGGATGGTGAAGCAACATAGCGACTCCCCATGCCAGGAAGGCTACAGTTGGGGCTACGGTGACAGAAACATTTGGGTAGATCACGGCTGCCGAGCCGATTTTGTGGTTGACCCTTACCGCGAAAGAGAGCCTATCACCATCGCATGTTCCTCGGACGACGGTCACAGGCACTATTGCCTGGTCGATGTTCCCGGCCGGGTTCGGCTAGCGCAGCAACGCAGTGAATCTGCTTGCCAGGAAGGCTACAGTTGGGGCGCTGATGACAGGAACATTTGGGTAGACCACGGCTGCCGGGCGGATTTTGTGATAGAGGGACGCCGAGGTAGCTGGGAGCGAGACCGGGACCACGACTCGAATCGCGGCGACAATCAAGATCAAATAATCTCATGCGCATCGGATGACCTGCACCGACACTACTGTCCGGCAGATACACGGGGCGGAGTGCGGCTGTTAAAGCAACATAGCGACGCTTCCTGCCGCCAAGATGAGAGTTGGGGTTATGATCGTCAGGGCATTTGGGTAGACCACGGCTGCCGTGCCGATTTCCAGGTCGTGCGTTAGCTGGCAGGATCACACATTGGGCATTGGCCCTGCTGCCTTGGGCATTTTCAGACGGACTCACGCGAGGCTATTCAGAGTTGACCGAGGCCTGCACTTTCGAATGCGTCTGAGCCGCGGCGGGACCTGACAGAACGAAAGAGAGCGACAGAAGAATAAATCCGCCACTACGCTGGGTCATCGAGATAGCGCCTGCAAATCTCCGCTTTCCTCGGGGCTCCGTTCAGCCCGTGGCCCAGCAGTCATATCACGGGCTATTGATATGCTTCAATAAAAATCTCGGGATCATGCTCACGGGCGCAGGCGCGTGGCGAGCCAGCAGGCACGGTGCATTTGCGACCACCACAGCGAAGAGCCCGCAGAATCGGTTTGCCTGGCAAAGTTAGTTCTTGACACCGGTCAGCTTGCCCCGCAGCACGGTCACCGAAGCTTTAGGGAGTGTGAATGTGGTTTGTGAGCTTGCCGGCACGGTGGTGGCGACCGGTGGATGGTCTGGATCAGGATGACTGTTGGGGCCGTCATTGATCCATACGTACTGTTCACTGCCAAAAGTCACGAACGTGACCGGCCCCGAAAACGATGCCTGTCGCTTGTCCCTGGAATCTTCAAACACAACTCGTAAAGCGTGCGGGTTGGTTTCATCACGATTGACCAACATCAACGACCAGTTGCCGTCGGGACGAAGCAGCGCGTACGAAGTCACCAGCGCATTGCCTTCGCTGTCCTTAATATCGGTGGAGGAGGGGAACATCTTGTGGATACCAGCGCGGTGCTGCGCCCATTCCAGGTTAATCATGTGAGCCGCAAAGTAGAGTGACGTATATCCCTTGATGTCGTAGTTTTCGTCGGAGACGAAGTTCGACCAGGAAGCCCAACCGAGGCAAGTGTTGTGAATTCCTTCGGGCTGAATGGGCGAGTGGTAGAAAGCCGAGCCTCCTCCTTCAAAGAACGAGCCGATATTGTCCGCCAGCCACAGCGCGGCAAAGATCGTCGTCATCGGTCCGGTAAGCTGGGCTGCAAGATGGCTCTCCGTCACCATCAACGGTACGTCCTTGGGAACTCCGTCGTCTCTCCACACTTGTAGGACGTGCTTCATCAGTTGCGGCTCGGTGTAAAGGGTTTTCCAGGTAATCGTACAAGGCTCGAAGGGATAGTGCTCGAACGAAACAAATGACAAATCGGAGAGCCGGCCATGCACCTTCAGATAATCCAGGAAGCGTCCCATCCAGGAAGTCCTCCCCTGGGAGTCGGGCCAAACCCGGATGTCTTCGTTGACGCCCTCAAAAATTGGTCCGCCGAGTTTCAGCTTAGGGTCGACCTTATGAATAGCCGTGGCCCACTGAAGGTAAAGTGCGGCGTAATCTTCTGGCATGGCATGCTTGCCATCCGGCTCTTCCCCCACTTCGACATAGCCAAGTCGATAGCCACGGTTCTCGATGTAAGCAATCTGGGCCGCGGCGTCATCGGGTGTGCCGTAAAGCAGGGTGACCGGGAGCATCGCCGGCAGATTGTTGGTGAGCCCGCTGTTGAAGAGAAGATCGAAACCGGTGTGCTGGTAAGCGCCACTGTCGCTTACGTCCTCGGCGGAGTGCCAGGGATCGATGGACGAAACACAATATGTGGTTCGCCTCTCTTTGGGATCTTTCGGCGCTTCGACGAAAGCGCCACTGGCATCAACTGTGCCAGCAGCAATCTGTTGGATGGCATAACCGACACAGTTGCGTACGTCATCCCTTGCGTGCTCG
>WNFD01009409.1_pt1 | contig 17119 bp, 17 predicted proteins | sample 5400491 | NCBI WGS metagenome assembly WNFD01 (sample SAMN13153343, study PRJNA577476) | soil metagenome | isolation source: 120 cm saprolite under Douglas fir tree site 2 hole 2 replicate 2 | place: USA:California | collected 2015-04-18 | reverse complement strand
ACATGTATTCCGAGCACGGGTTCGAGGCGTTGATCCGGCCGCTTTCGGCGCAGGTGTGCCAGTCGTTGATCGTCGTGTCGAACTGGAGGCCGGGATCGGCCGAGGCCCAGGCGGCATGCGCGATCCTGTCCCACAGCGCAGCGGCCGGCATCGTCTTCGACACCTTGCCGTCGGTGCGCCGGATCAGCTGCCAGTCGGCACCCGAGAGGACGCGCTCGAGGAAATCGTTGGCGATGCGCACCGTGTTGTTGGAGTTCTGCCCGGCGACGGTCAGATACGCCTCGGAATCCCAATCGGTGTCGTAGGTGCGGAAATCGATCTGGGCATACCCCTGGCGGGCGAACTGGATGGCCCGCTGGACGTAGTTTTCCGGGATCATTGCCCGCCGCGCTGCGCGGATCTCGCGCTTCAGGGCGGGGTTCTGCGCCGGGTCGAACGGGTCGCCCTCGCCTTCGGCCGCGTCGCGGCAGGCCGCCATGATCAGGTTGAGGTGCTTGGCAGAGAGCTTCGAGCCGGCCACCATCGCGGCGACCTTCTGCTCCTCGATGACCTTCCAGTCGATGTAATCCTCGATGTCGGGGTGGTCGGCGTCGACGATCACCATCTTGGCGGCGCGCCGTGTCGTGCCCCCCGATTTGATCGCGCCGGCGGCGCGGTCGCCGATCTTGAGAAAGCTCATCAGCCCCGAGGAGCGCCCGCCGCCCGACAGCTTCTCGCCGTCGCCGCGCAATTTCGAGAAATTGGACCCGGTGCCCGAGCCGTATTTGAACAGCCGGGCCTCGCGCACCCAGAGGTCCATGATGCCGCCTTCGTTGACCAGATCGTCGGCGACCGACTGGATGAAGCAGGCATGCGGCTGCGGGTGCTCGTAGGCGCTCTCCGAGGCGCGCACCTTGCCGGTGCGGTAATCGACGTAATAATGGCCCTGCGCCGGCCCATCGATGCCATAGGCCCAGAAGAGCCCGGTGTTGAACCATTGCGGGCTGTTGGGCGCCCCCATCTGGCGGGCCAGCATCACCCTGAGCTCGTCGAAGAAGGCGCGAGCGTCGTCCTCGCCGTCGAAATAGCCGCCCTTCCAGCCCCAATAGGTCCAGGTGCCGGCGAGCCGGTCGAAGCATTGCTTGGCGCTGGTCTCGGCGCCGCTGCGCTCCTCTTTCGGGAGGCTCGCCAGCGCCGCCGCGTCGGGGACACGGCGCCACAGCCAGGCGGGGACGCCGTCTTCCTCGACCGGCGCGAGGCGCGCCGGGACGCCCGCCTTCCTCAGATATTTCTGGGCGAGGATGTCGCAGGCGACCTGGCTCCACTCGGCCGGCACCTCGATACCCTCGGCGGCGAATACCACCGAGCCGTCGGGATTGCGGATTTCGCTCGACGCGCTCTTAAAGGCGACGGTCTCGTACGGGTCGCGGCCGGAATTGGTGAAACGACGCGCGATTTGCATATTACTCCCCCCGATATCCCATTGGGCGAGCCGACGCCGCCAGATATAGCGTCCAGCTCATACCGGGCCACAAGATACGCCAGGCGAACCTCGCTCGTCTACTATATGTGCGTAAAATTTGCGCGTGGCGCGCTACCTGTGGATTCAGCGCCCCAGGCTTTACCGCGGGCCGGGACAGGTGCGATAAGGGCTGCGCGAGGACGAGGAAATGGGCGCAACACTCGGAACCCGAATATTGACCTGGCTGCGCGGCGAACCCGTCGGGTCCGATGCCTATGGGAATCGCTATTACCGCCTCCGGGGCGAGAAGCCGGCCCGGCGCGGCGGCGGGCGGTTCGGCCGCGACCGGCGCTGGGTCATCTATAATGGCGAGCCGGAGGGCTCCAAGGTGCCGTCGGAATGGCATGCCTGGCTGCATCACATGGTCGACGAGCTGCCCCAGCCGCGCCAGCGCCATCCCTGGGAAAAGGACCACTTGCCGAACATGACCGGGACCCCCTTGGCCTACCATCCGCCCGGCTCGGTGCTGCGCGGCGGCCACCGCGCTCGCGCGACCGGCGATTACGAGCCGTGGACGCCGGAATAGTGCGGCGGGCAAGCGGGCGATGAGGGGCAATGTCATCGAGACCGTGATGGGCGCGGTGGTCATCGCGGTCGCCGCCCTCTTCATGGTCTTTGCCTACAAGACCAGCCAGCTGCGCTCGGTGGCGGGGTATCAGGTGACCGCGGATTTCGCGCGGGTCGACGGGATCCGCCAGGGCAGCGATGTGCGCATCAGCGGCATCAAGATCGGCTCGGTGGTGGCCGAAGTGCTCGACCCGAAGACCTTTCTCGCCAATGTGCGGATGAGCATCGACCCCTCGGTCCAGCTGCCCGACGACACCGTGGCCGAGATCATCTCGGCCGGTCTCCTCGGCGACAAATACATGTCGCTGGTCCCCGGCGGGTCGGACAAGGTGATCCCGCCCGGCGGCAAGATCACCTACACGCAATCCTCGGTCAGCCTCGAAAACCTGATCGGCCAGATGATGTTCTCCGCCCCCGCTGCGAAGAAAGAGGGCGAGGGCGAAGCGCCGAAGCCGGGCGGCGCGCCGGCACCAAAATGACGGCGGCCGCGATCGGCACTGTGCGTCCTTCGAGACGCCCGCTCCGCGGGCTCCTCAGGATGAGGTAATTTTGTTAATTGCAGCAGATACTTATCCTCATCCTGAGGAGGCGCGAAGCGCCGTCTCGAAGGACGCCCCGATGATCATGCCTCCCGCCTTGCACCGGGCGGGAGAGCGCCGCGCCGTGTCCGCCTATTGTCGCCACGGGGACACCGCACATCTTTAGGCCTGTAGAAAACCCAGGACAAACTCATGGTCGATACGAAACCGGGCGAATTCCCGGTCTGGCGGACGCCAGAAGGCGAACCGGTTTCCTGCGTCGAGAAGATCAAGGTGCTGAACGAGAACCTCGCTGAGTTGCGCTCGCTCGCCCAGGACGCGCTGGAAGACGCGGTGCTGATGGGCTGCGACGAGCGCCAGGTGCGCGAGGTCCTCGGCGCGATCGTGGCCGGCCTCGTCAACCCCTATCGCCGATGAGGCTCGGCCAGGCGCACGGCGCGCTGGCCGCGCCGGCGCTCATGATCGTGCTGTGGGCGAGCGGTGCCGCCGCCGGGATGACCGCCGAGCCGATTGCGGTCGTGCAGGGGCTCGACAAGATCACCGCGCGGATTTCGCGATTTGACGTGCCGGTCGGTAAGCCGGCGAATTTCTTCACGCTGTCCGTCGTGGTGCGCGAGTGCGATCGGAGCGCCCCCGAGGATCGGCCCGAGAACGCCGCCTTTGTCGAGATCTATGAAAACCGCCCGGGCGAGGAAAAATTTCGCCTGTTCAGCGGCTGGATGTTCTCGTCGAGCCCGGCGCTGTCGGCGCTCGAGCACCCGGTCTACGACCTCAACCTGCTCGAATGCAAAGCGCCGCCCGGCGCGTCGCCGCCGGCGCCATCGGCACCGTCCGCTCCCAAACCCGCCGCCCCCGGCGGGTCGCGCGGAAAGGCAGCGCGATAGCGCAGCGCGTCGGCGAGCAGCCGATGATAGCGCGCGCGGGAAATCTCGATGGCGCCGAATTGCGCGAGATGCGGCGTGACGAACTGGGTGTCGAGCAGGCGATAGCCGCCGCGCCGCAGCCGTGCGACGAGCTCGACCAGCGCGACCTTGCTGGCGTCGGTCACCCGGCTGAACATGCTTTCGCCAAAAAAAGCGGCGCCGAGCGAGACGCCGTACAGCCCGCCGACCAGCTCGCCCCCATGCCAGCATTCGACGCTGTGCGCGGCGCCGCGCTCGAATAGCGCGCTGTAGAGCCGCACGATCTCGTCATTGATCCAGGTCGCGGGCCGCGTTTCGCTCGCTTCGGCGCACCCGCGGATGACCGCCGCAAAGGCGCTGTCGACGCGCACGTCAAAGCCGCCCCGGCGCAGCACCCGCTGCAAGCGGCGCGGCACGTGGAACGCCTCGAGCGGCAGGATCCCGCGGCGGTTCGGGTAGACCCAGAACAGCTCGGGGTCGTCGGCCGATTCCGCCATCGGGAAGATGCCGGCGGCATAGGCTTCGAGCAGGATGTCGGGGGTGAGCCGGATCATCGATCTATCAAGGCCGCATTTTGACCGTCACCCCCGCGAAAGCGGGGGTCCAGGGGCCTCAGCTCAGTATGTGGTCGTAGAGGTCCCGCCATTGCGGATTTGTCTTCTCGATTAATTCGAGCTTCCACGCCCTGCGCCATTTCTTGATCTGTTTTTCTCTCAGGATTGCGTCGGGCATGGTCTCGTGAATTTCGACGTAAACAAGTCGATAAACAGCGTAGCGTTTCGTGAATCCTTCCACCGTGTCCGATTTGTGCATCCACGCCCGGCGGGCGATATCGCTGGTTACGCCGGCGTAGAGTGTGCCATTTCGCTCGCTCGCCAGGATGTAGACGCAGGGCTGCTTTGGGTCGCTATCCATTTTCGTGCCGGTTGCCCTGGATGCCCGCTTTCGCGGGCATGACGGATATCTTAACACAGGCCGAGACATCAGCCGCGGCGCCCGAGGAAGCGTTCGAGCCAGTGGATGTCGTAGGCGCCGCGGCGGAACTCGGGGTCGTCGACGAGGCGCTGGTGCAAGGGGATCGTCGTTTCGATGCCGCCGATCACGTATTCGGCGAGCGCGCGGCGCAGCCGCATCACGCACTCCTCGCGGGTGGCGCCATGCACGATGAGCTTAGCGATCAGGCTGTCGTAGAACGGCGGGACCTCGTAGCCCTGATAGAGCGCGCTGTCGACGCGCACCCCGAGCCCGCCCGGCGCATGGTACTCGCTGATCCGCCCGGGCGATGGCCGGAAATCAACTGGGCTCTCGGCGTTGATGCGGCATTCGATGGCGTGGCCGCGCAGCGTCACATCGGCCTGGGCGTAGGCGAGCGGTATGCCGGCGGCGATCCGCAGCTGCTCGCGGACGATGTCGATTCCGCTGATCATCTCGCTGATCGGATGCTCGACCTGGAGCCGCGTGTTCATCTCGATGAAATAGAATTCCCCGTCCTCGTAGAGGAACTCCATCGTGCCGGCGCTTTTGTAGCCGAGCTCGCGCAACGCCGCGACGGCGAGCGCGGTCAGCCGCTCGCGCGCCGGCGGGTCGAGGGCCGGCGAGGGGGTTTCCTCGAGGAGCTTCTGGTGCGTGCGCTGCAGCGAGCAGTCGCGCTCGCCGAGATGGATCACGCCGCCCCGGCCATCGCCGATCAGCTGCACCTCGATATGAAGCGGGCGGTCGAGGTAGCGCTCGAGATAGATCCTATCGTCGCCGAACGCGGCCCGCGCCTCGGCCTGCGCGAGCGGCAGCATCCGGGCCAACTCGGCAGTGTCGCGGGCCAGCTTCATGCCGCGCCCGCCGCCGCCGGCCGTCGCCTTGAGCATTACCGGGTAGCCGATGGCACGGGCCGCTTCCTTGGCGCCGGCGCCGTCGCGCACCGCCTCCGGCGACCCCGGCACGACCGGAATGCCGAGCCGCACCGCCTCGGCCTTGGCGCGGATCTTGTCGCCCATCAGCCGGATATGCTCGGGCGCGGGGCCGATAAAGGTGAAGCCGTGCTCCTCGACAGCCTCGGCGAAATCGGCGTTTTCGGCGAGAAAGCCGAGCCCGGGATGGATCGCGTCCGCCCCGGTGATCGTCGCCGCCGAGAGGATCGCCGCGATGTTGAGATAGCTCGCCCGCGCCGGCGGCGGGCCGATGCACACGGTCTCGTCGGCGAGCCGCACGTTCATCGCATGCGAATCGGCGGTCGAATGCACCGCGACGGTCCTGATCCCCATCTCGTGGCAGGCACGATTGATGCGCAGCGCGATCTCGCCGCGATTGGCGATCAGCACCTTCTCGAACATGTCAGCGAAAATCCTGATCGAGATTGCTTCGCTTCGCTCGCAATGACGGCACAAAGAAGGCTGTCATTGCGAGGAGCGAAGCGACGAAGCAATCTCGATGTGCGAGATTGAGACTCGGGAACCTCACTCGATCAGCAGCAGCGCGGCGCCGTATTCGACGGGCTCGCCATCCTCGGCGAAAATCCGCGTGACCTGCCCGGCTCGCGGCGCGCTGATCTGGTTCATCACCTTCATCGCCTCGATGATCAGCAGCGTCTGGCCCTCGCTGACCGTGTCGCCTATGCGCACAAACGGAGGCGCGCCGGGCTGCGGCGCGAGATAGGCGACGCCGACGATCGGCGAGGTGACGGCGCCGGGAAGGTCCGCGGCGCTCGGCGCCGCCTGGGTTTCGACCGGAGCGCTCGGCGCGGCGGCAGCTGGCGGCGCGGGCGCATGGCCGTTTGCCACCGGCACCGCGCTGCCGGCAGACCCACGCGCCACCCGGATGCGGTGGTCGCCGATCGCGTATTCGATCTCGGTGAGGCCGGTCTCAGCAAGGAGGCCGGCAAGCGTGCGGATCGCCGCGGTGTCGGGCGCGAGCGGCGCTCGGCGCCAGCCGATCCTCCCCGCAAGCTTCACTGCGGCGCCCCGCTCGATTCGAACTCGATGACGCTGGCGAGAGCCTCCAGGGCCAGCTCGTAGCCTTGCGGCCCGAGCCCGCAAATCACCCCAAGCGCCGCGAGGCTCACATAGGAATGATGGCGAAAGCGCTCGCGCCGGAAAATGTTCGACAGATGGACCTCGATGACCGGCAGATCGGCGGCGTTCAGCGCGTCGAGGATCGCCACCGAGGTATGGGTGAACGCGCCGGCGTTGAGGATGATGCCGTCGGCCGCCTCGCGCGCCTCGTGGATCCAGTCGACGAGCTGGCCCTCGTGGTTGGTCTGGCGGAAATCGATCGTCAGGTCGAGCGCGGCGGCGCGCGCCAGGCAACGCTGCTCGACATCGGCCAGCGTGTCATAGCCATAGGTCGCCGGCTCGCGCACGCCGAGCAGGTTGAGATTGGGGCCGTTCAAAATAAAGACGGTCGGCAAGGGTCCACTCCACGCCGGGCGCCCGCCTTATAGCACAGAACCGGGGCTCGCAAGGAGCCGGTGTCGCCAGCGGCCCCGGCGAACGCCCCCGGCATAACGTCGGCCGATGATCGGAGTATACCGAACCGAAGAATCGGCGGCAGCCAGCCTCGGCCCCTCAGCGCAAGCAGCCAATACCAACCGCCGGAGCGTCCCCTCCCTCTCCCGCACCGCGGGAGAGGGAGGGGCCCAGCGCGAAGCGATGGGAGGGTGAGGGTTGTGCCGTATCGATATCCTCAGCCGGCTCGCTGCGCTCGCCACCCTCTCCCGCGGTGCGGGACAGGGGCAGCTATTCGATGACCCGGTCGGCGCGCAGCAGCAGCGAATGTGGAACTTCAATCCCCATGCTTTTTGCGGCCTTGAGATTGATGACGAGCTCGAATTGGCTCGGCTCTTCGACCGGGAGGGTGGCTGGGTCGGCACCATTGGCGATCTTGTCGACGTAGGCGGCGGCACGCCGGAACATGGGCTCCAATTTTGAACCAAACTCCATCAAACCGCCGCCACTGACACCCTGACCGGGTTGGAACATCGTCGGAATTTGATGCTTCGTCACAAATTCCACGATGCGGGGCCGATCGTTCCCGCGCAGGGACCGTACAATACGACGAGAGCGCCATCCCCGGGAGGGTCGTATTCCACAGCACTGCGACGCGCGACAGAAGCGGCACCGCATCCCGCAGCAGCTGCACGCGTTTGGCCGCGATCTCGGCTGCGTTGACGGCAAGACCCGTGATGTTTCCGCCAGGTCTCGCAAGACTCGCCACCAAGCCGGTATCGACAACATCAGTGGCGCCGACCATGACGATCGGGACAGTTTTCGTCACTTTGGCGGCCGCGAGCGTCAATGATGTGTTCAGCGTCAGCAGAATGTCGACCCTCGACCGCACGAGTTCCTCGGCAAGCTGCGGCATCGCCTCGGGATTGCCCTGAGCGCTTTTGTACTCGAAGATAATATCGCGCCCCGGCGTATAGCCGAGTTCGCGCAATCCATCGATGAACTCCGCCGCGGCCGGATACGTCGCCGGATCGAAGCTCGGGGCGAACACGCCGAGAATCCCGACGTGCACGGTATGGCCGGGAGGTCCGGCGACGGCGAGCGGCGTCAGCAGCATGACCGCCCCGAGCGCGATGGCTGCGCGCGCGATAAGATGACCTTGTTTGCCTGAAATTCGGCTTGCGTACCTCATCGGGATTCACTCCTCCAGCATCGCCTTCAGCCGATAGAGCAGTTCGAGCGCCTCGCGCGGGGTGAGCTCGTCGGGCCGCGCCTCACGCAGCAGATCCTCCAGCGGCGCGGCGCGCGGCGCCGACGGCTCGGGGAGGGGACGGCGCGCGGCGCGGAACAAGGGAAGATCGTCGGCGAGCCGGGCCAGGGCGCCGGCTTCCTCGCCCTTTTCGAGGATCTCCAACACCTCCGCGGCGCGCGCGGTGACGGAAGGCGGCAGGCCGGCGAGCTTTGCCACGTGGATGCCGTAGGAGCGGTCGGCGGTCCCGGGGGCGACCTCGTGCAGGAAGACGACGTCGCCCTGCCATTCCTTGACCCGCATCGTGTGGCAGGCGAGGGAGGGGAGCTTGGCCGCGAGCGCGGTCAGTTCGTGGTAATGGGTGGCGAACAAGGCCCGGCAGCGGTTGACCTCGTGCAGATGCTCGAGCGCGGCCCAGGCGATCGAGAGCCCGTCATAGGTCGCCGTGCCGCGCCCGATCTCGTCGAGGATGACAAAGCTCCGGGGGCCGGCCTGGTTGAGGATCGCCGCGGTCTCGACCATCTCGACCATGAAGGTCGAGCGGCCGCGCGCCAGATCGTCGGCGGCGCCGACCCGGCTGAAGAGGCGGTCGACGATGCCGATCCGGGCGGCGCGCGCCGGCACGAACGAGCCGATCTGGGCGAGAATGAGGATCAGCGCGTTCTGGCGCAGAAACGTGCTCTTGCCGGCCATGTTGGGGCCGGTGACGAGCCAGATCCGGTCCTCGCCCAGGACGCAATCATTGGCGATGAAACTGTCCTTGCCGGCGAGCGCGGCCTCGACCGTCGGATGGCGGCCGCCGGTTATCTCGAACGCAGGCCCTTCTTCGATCTCGGGCCGGGTCCAGCCGGTCTCGGCGGCGCATTCGGCATGGCTGGCGGCGAGGTCCAAGGTGGCGAGCGCCGCGGCCGCAGCGGCGACCCTCTCGCGCCCGGCGATGATGTCGCCGGCCAGATCGTCGAAGAGGCGCAATTCGAGGGCGAGCGCGCGGTCGGCGGCGCTGGCGATCTTGCTGGCGAGCTCAGAGAGTTCGACCGTGGTGTAGCGCAATGCCCCGGCCATCGTCTGGCGGTGGATGAAGTCGGCGCCGAGCTTGCCCCCCTGCCTTTCGACATTCGCGGCGGACACCTCGATGTAATAGCCGATGACGTTGTTGTGGCGGATGCGCAGCGAGGCGATGCCGGTCGCCTCGGCGTAACGCGCCTGCAGGGCGGCGATCGTGCGCCGGCTCGCGTCGCGCAATTCGCGCAGCTGATCGAGCTCGGCGGCATAAGCGGGCGCGATGAACCCGCCGTCGCGGGTGAAGAGCGGCAGCTCCGCCGCGAGCGCGCGGCCGAGCCGGTCGACCAGCGCGCCATGCTCGCCGAGCCTTGTCTCGGCCCGTGCCAGAAGCTCGGGCAACGGCACGAACCCTGGTGCGAGGAGAATGCCGCGGATCAGTGCGGTCTCGCCGAGCCCGTCGCGCAGCGCGGCGAGGTCGCGCGGGCCGCCACGGCCGAGGCTGAGGCGAGAGAGGGCGCGCTCGATGTCGGGGCAGCGGCGCAGGCGTTGGCGCAACGCCGTCCGCATATCAATGCGGTCGAGAAAGAATTGAACGGCGTCAAGCCGGGCGCCGATTGCTTCCGGCAGGGTCAATGGGGCGGCAAGCTGCTCGGCCAGGAGCCGCGCGCCCGGTCCGGTCAGCGTGCGGTCGATCGTGGCGATCAGGCTGCCGCGGCGTTCGCCCGAGAGCGTCGTCGCCAGTTCGAGGTTGCGCCTGGTGGCGGCGTCGATCTGCATGACCGTGTCGGGCGCCACCCGAACCGGCGGGGCGAGATGCGGCGCCCCGCCTTGGCCGCCGACCTGCTGGGTCAGCGCGACATAATCGACGAGCGCGCCGGCGGCAGCGATTTCGGCGCGGCCGAAGCTGCCGAACCCGTCCAATGCCTTGACGCCGTAAAAGCTTTCGAGCCGCCGGCGCGCCGTCTCGCTGTCGAAGCGCGGGTTGGCGAGCGGGGTCAGGGCCGCCTTCCAGTCGCCCAGCACTTCGAAGAGCGCCGGGCGCGCCAGGAGCCGTTCGGGCAGGAGGATCTCGCCCGGCATAATGCGGGCGAGATCGGCGGCGAGCGAGGCGTCCGCGGTCGGCGCCAGTGAAAACGAACCGGTCGACAGATCGAGCCAGGCGAGGCCCAATTCGCCGCCGGCTTCGGCGATCCCGGCCAGGTAATTGTGCCGGCGGGCGTCGAGGAGGCCGTCCTCGGTCAGGGTGCCGGCGGTGACGACCCGCACCACGGCGCGCCTCACCGGCCCTTTCGCGCCGCGCCGCCTTGCCTCGGCGGGGTCCTCGATCTGATCGCAGATCGCCACCTTGAACCCGGCCCGGATGAGGCGGGCCAGATAGGCGTCGACGGTGTGGACGGGCACGCCGCACATCGGGATGTCGGCGCCGTCATGCCGGCCGCGCTTGGTCAGCGCGATGTCGAGCGCTGGCGCTGCTTCCTGCGCGTCCTCGAAGAACAGCTCATAGAAATCGCCCATCCGGAAAAACAGCAGGCAGCCGGGATGGGCGCGCTTGATCTCGTGATACTGCGCCATGACCGGCGTCACCGCCGCCGCGGCGGGCGAGGTGGGCGGATCGGTGGACAACGGATCGGCGTCGCGGAACGGCTCTGCGGTCATCGGCACACGGGGAAAAGGCGGAAAAGATCGCGAGCGGGCTGCGCGATTTCGACGTTAGCATAGCAGAACGCGCCAGGGGTGATCGCGATGACCGCAGCCACGCCAACGTTTCCGGTGATCCGCGAGGCGGTCGCCTCGTTTCCCGACCGCGAGCATTTCCGCGATGCCGTCGCGGCGGTGCTCGCCGCGGGTTTCGCGCCGACCGATCTGTCGGTACTCGCCTCGCACAAGCCGCTGAGCACGGCCGAGGAAAAGCCGGGCGACCTGATCGCGGCCGGGCTCAGCAGCGAGATCAAATACATCGCGCCCCTGACCGTCGCCGGCATCATCCTCGTTTCGGGCGGGCCGATCGCCGCGACGGTCGCGGCCTTGGTCGGCGCCGGGCTCGGCGGCGCGGCGCTGAAGGAATTGTTCGACGATTATGCCGCGGCGCCGCACCGCGAGGAGTTCGCCGCCGTGCTCGCGGAAGGTGCCGCTCTCTTATGGGTGCGCTGCGCCGATTCCGATCTCGAATTGCGCGCCCTCCGGATCCTCGAAGAATCGGGCGGGCGCCACGCCCACATCCACGGCCGCCCCACGGGCGAGGTGCCGAGCGGTTAGGGGTTGATGCTGGTTCGCGGTCAGCCCCCACCCTCCCACGCCTAACGGCGCGGGCCCCTCCCTCCCCCGCAAGCAGGGGAGGGTTTCTTACTCCCTCCCCCGCAAGCGGGGGAGGGTTGGGGTGGGGGCTGCTTAATCCGAAGGGCGGTGACGCTGGACGGCTTTGGGGTTGGTCGAATCGGCGCCCATGTAGATGCCGCGCTCCCAGCTTCGTTTCAGCGGGTCGACGATTTTAAGGCGCATCCGGCCGACGCGCTCGACCTCGATCTCGACGCTCTCGCCATCCTGCAATGCGCCGAGCCCCTCGTGATTGGTGCCGCAGGCGATCAGGTCGCCGGAATTCAATGTCATGATCGAGGAGGCGAACTCGACGAGCTCGGGGACGCGGTGCTCCATGTCGTCGGTGTTGTAGTTGTGGCGCAGCTGCCCGTCGTCCCAGAAGCGGACGACGAGATTGTTGGGGTCGGGGATCTCGTCGGCGGTGGTGATGCACGGCCCGATCGGGGCAAAGGTGTCGAAGGATTTGCCGAGCCAGCTGCCCGCCTTCCAGGTGCGCCGTCCCTCGCCGCGCGCCGACACGTCGATGAGGCCGGTATAGCCGAACACGGCCTGCTGCCAGTCGGCCAGCCGGACCTTCTTGGCCGGGCCCTTGATGACGAGCGCGAGTTCTGCTTCGTGCATGAAGATCCACGGCTCGGTCAGCTCTGGCAGCATGATCGTGTCGCCCGGGCCGATGACCGCTTCGGGGTTCTTCATGAACATGTTGAGCGCGCGGGGCTCGCGCTGTGCGTGCTCCCAGTAATTGCCGATGCAGCAGAGGATCTTGCCCGGCCGGGGCAGGGGAGGGAGCAAGCGCACGGAATCGAGCGGCCGCGCCGCGCCATCGCTCGCCAGCCCGTCGAGCGCCGGGCGGAGCCGGTCGAACCCGTCGATGATGCCTTGCATCGTCAGCTGCGGCGTGTAGCTCTTCGCGACCGCACCGGAAATATCGACGATCCCACGCCCGGTTAAGAGCCCCGGCGTCGGTTCGGCGTGATCCGGGCTTTCGAACAGAACCAGTTTCATCGCCGAATCTCCGTCAATCTGTCGCCATTGCTTGCTATCCCTCGGTTGTCATTCCCGCGCAAGCGGGAATCCGGGGCCGCCGCACCGTCGCTTGCCCGGGATGCCCGCTTTCGCGGGCATGACGATCTAAAGCGGGGCAATGCCGCCAGCGCGGGGCGGCCTCTCGGAATCTCGAATTGTCAGCCGCGCCGTTCGCGTGTTGAATCAAGGGTATCGAGATGTCCGCGCGCCGCGCGCGGGACGCCGGGAGATAGCGATGGTCGAGATTCGCCGCATGGGTCCGCAGATCGGCGTCGAGGTTCGCGGGGTCGATGTGAGGACGCTCGACGACCAGGGCTTTGCCCCAATCTACCAGGCCTGGCTCGACTGCAACATCCTCTGCGTGCGCGACCAGGATCTGACGATCCCGGAATTCATCGCCTATAGCCGGCGTTTCGGCCCGGTGGTGCCGCACCCGTCGAAATCGACGCGCCACCCCGAACATCCCGAGATCACGATGCTCGGGGTCGACAAATTCGACGCCAGCGGCAGGCTGCGCGACGAAATCTATCGCCGCGGCGCCGAGGGCTGGCACACCGACGGCGCCTACAACCAGGCGCCATTCAAGGCGACCCAGCTCTATGCGCTGGCGGTGCCGAGCCGCGGCGGCAACACGCTATTCGCCAACGGCTATGCCGCCTATGACGGGTTGCCGGCGCGGGTGAAGGAGCGGCTTGAGGGGGTGATCGGGGCGTTTTCCTATGGCGGGCGGCGCGGCGGGTCGCGGCTGCTCAATGCCGAAGACCAGGAGTGGATCCCGGTCTATCACCCGATCGTCCGCACTCACCCGGAGACCGGGCGCAAATCCCTCTATTTCGACCCGGGCAAGATCGTCGATTTCGTCGGCATCGAGCGGGAAGAGGGCGACGAACTGATCGCCGAACTGACCCGCGCGATGATCCAGCCCGAGGCCGAATACCATCACAGGTGGCAAAAGGGCGACATCGTGATTTGGGACAACCGCTGCTCGTACCACCGCGCGGCCGGCGACTACCCGCCCGAGGAAGACCGCATCCACTGGCGTGTCTCGATCAACGATTTCGGGGTCGAAGCGCCCAGGGAAACTGAAAAACAGGCGGCGGAGTAAGCGCGATGAGCATCACGGTCAGCCCATTCGCCGCGGGGCTCGGCGCCGAAATCGGCGGGGTCGATATCCGCGCCCCGCTCAGCACCGCCGATCGCGACGCGATCCGCGCGGCGTGGCTCGATAATCTCGTGCTGCGCTTTCGCGGGCAGAAGATGGACGATGCGCAGCACATGGCGTTCACCGGCCAGTTCGGCGAGCTCGAATTCAACCCCGGAGCGCTGATCGCCAGGCAGTACGGCGTCGAGAACTACAGCTCGGGGCGGCGCGCCGAGGTGCCGCCGGAAATCTCGGTGATCTCGAACATCATCGAGGACGGCAAGGCGATCGGTGGGCTCGGCGACGGCGAGGCGTTCTGGCACACCGACAGCTCGTTCGTCGATTTGCCGCCTGCGGCGAGCCTCCTACGCTCGATCGAGGTGCCGCCGCCGAGCGCCGGCGGGGCCACCGAATTCCTCAACATGTATTCGGCCTACGACACGCTCGCCGATGATTTGAAGGCGCGGATCGACGGCCGCATGATGATCCACGCCGCGACCCATTCGAGCGGCGGCAAGGCCAATCGCGGGTTCGAAACGGTCACCGACGTTACCAAGGTGCCCGGCGCGCGTCAGCCGATGGTGCGCACCCATCCCGAAACCGGGAAGAAGGCGCTCTTCCTCGGCCGCCGGATCAACGCCTATGTCATGGGCCTTTCGGTCGCGGAGAGCGAGGCGCTGCTGGATCTTCTGTGGCAGCACACGACCCAGGAAAAATTCACCTGGCGTCAGGAATGGCGGATCGGCGATCTGATATGGTGGGATAATCGCTGCGCAATGCACCGGCGCGACGCGTTCGACCCGGCGAGCCGCCGCCTGATGCACCGGACGCAGCTCAAGGGCACCCGGCCGATTTAAGCCGACAACCCCTCTCCCGCAATGCGGGCGAGGGAAATAACGCACGGAAGGACCGCATGCCCCATTCATCTCGCGTCGCGTTGATCACCGGCTGCGGCAAGCCGATCGGCATCGGCAATTCGACCGCCCGTGCGCTTGCCGCCAAGGGGGTGACGGTGGTCGTCTCCGATGTGCGCCCGGCGGGGGTGGCCAACGAGCACAACGCGCCGGGCGATCTCGATACAAATTGGGGCGGCGTCGACAGCCTCGTCGAGGCGATCGCCAACGCCGGCGGCACCGCCTTGGCGGTCCTCGGCGACGTCAGCCAGGAGGCCGACGCGAACCGCATGGTGGGCGAGGTCTTGTCGCGCTACGGGCGGCTCGACATTCTGGTCAACAATGCCGGCGCGCCGCAGGGCGCCGACCGCAACGAAATCGAGGATGTGCCGGTCGCGGCCTGGGATCTGACGATGGGGGTCAACGCCAAGGGCGCTTTCCTCATGTCGCGCGCCGCGGCGCCGGCGATGAAGAAGGCCGGGTTCGGGCGCATCGTCAGCGTGTCGTCGAAGGCGGCGTTCCGCCCCGGGCCAAAGCGCGCGACCTACGCCGCCTCGAAGGCGGCGATCGTCGGCTTCACCCGGTCGCTGGCGCTCGATCTCGCCCGCTTTGGGATCACGGTCAACGCGGTCTGCCCCGGCCCGATCCGCACCTCGCGCGCGATCAGCACCAACCGGCGCGAATATGGCGACGACCTCGAAACCGGCTTCCGCGAGCGGTCGAAGGCGATCCCGGTCGGCCGCTTCGGCAGCCCCGACGAGGTCGCCTCGATGATCGCCTATCTCGCCTCGGACGAAGCTGCCTTCGTCACCGGCCAGGCAATCGGCGTCGACGGCGGGTGGTGATCGAACCCTCTCCCGCATTGCGGGAGAGGGGGGACCCGGCCCGCAGGGCCGGGTGGGTGAGGGTCTTTCGGTGGCGGTCACCCTCCACCCGCCCTCACGCTGCGCGCTCGGGCACCCTCTCCCGCGGTGCGGGAGAGGGGCTTCTACCCCAGCAGCTTCCTTTGCGCGGTGGCCTGGTCTTGCATCGAGCGCAGGAGGCGGGCTTCCGGGGTTGGGGCGCAATTCGAATAGCCGGCGCCGAGTTCCTTGAGCTGTGCCGCGTTGCGCGGGAAGGCGGCGTGGTTGAGCGGCAATGCTAGCCGGCAGCCGGCACCTTTCTTCACCGCCTCGCGCACCCGGTCGATCGCCGCGACGAGGCGTGGGTGGTCGGGGTGACCGCTGACCCCCAATGAGCGCGACAAATCGGATGGCCCGACGGCGAGCAGGTCGACCCCGGCGACCGCGGCGATCTCGTCGATGCGCTCGACCGCCTCCATGTCCTCGATCATGCAAGCCAGGAGGATCTCGCGGTTGGAACGCGCCATGTGTTCGAGGAGCGGGACCTTGCCGAAATCGGCGGCGCGGCTCCCGGCCGCCATGCCGCGGTCGCCTTCGGGCGGATAGCGCACCGCCTGGACTGCAGCCTTCGCGGTTTCGGGGTCGGAGACATGCGGCACCTGGATCCCCTGCACGCCCATGTCGAGGAGGCGCAGGATGAAGGCCGGGTCAAACCCCGGGGTGCGCACAATCGGCGTGATGCCGGCCCGCTCGGCCGCCATCACGCAGGCCTGCACGTCGTGCAGGTCGAGGCTGGTGTGCTCCATGTCGATAAAGGCGGCGTCGAACCCGGCAAGCCCGATGATCTCGACGATCTGCGGATCGGGGATGCCGCCGACATGCGTCCCGAGGGCGAGCCCGCCCCCGCTCATGATCCGCTTGACCCGGTTTTCCTGCATGGTTTCCTCCCATAGGTTGCATTGTCATCCCGGCGGAAGCCGGGATCCATCTGTCAACCGCTTGGATGGCGGCCCGGTGGGTCCCGGCTTTCGCCGGGACGACAGATGGAATTCATCCCGTGTGCTTGCGGATGAAGGCTTTCATCCGCTCGATTGCTGGGCCGGCGTAGGGGGCGTCCGGCTTGCCGGTCATGAAGCCGTGACCCGCGCCGGGGTAGAGCTGCAATTCGATCTCGCCGCCGGCGTGTCGCCAGCCATTGACCAGGCGCTGCATGGTTTCGAGCGGGACCCACTCGTCATTGTCGCCGCCAAAGGCGAGCGCCGGCGGCAGGGCGACCTTCTCGCCGCGGTCGAGGATCGCCGGTGGGCTGCCTTCGCTCATCCCCGCCTCATTGCCCCAGAAGGCGTGGTGGTTCTCGACCAGCTCGTTGTTGCCGGCCTTCTTGGCGAGGTGATAGCGCAACAGCGGGTCGAGCACGCCCCAGCCCGAAATCACAAAGGCGACGCGGGCATCGATCTGCGGCGCCTCGGGCAGCGGCAGCGCAGCATAGCGCGGATCGTCAGGGCGCATCGCCGCCAGCAGCACTTGATGGCCGCCGCTCGAAGTGCCCATGCTGCCGACCCAGTCCGGGCGGCTGCCGTAGAGGCGGGCGCGCGCCTTCAGCCAACGGATACCCAGATTGATGTCGGCGAGCGAAGCGGGGTAGGGCGCCTCGGGCGGCATGCGGAAGTCGATCGAGGCGACGAGGATGCCGCTCTCCGCGAA
>WNFD01004302.1_pt1 | contig 17119 bp, 19 predicted proteins | sample 5400491 | NCBI WGS metagenome assembly WNFD01 (sample SAMN13153343, study PRJNA577476) | soil metagenome | isolation source: 120 cm saprolite under Douglas fir tree site 2 hole 2 replicate 2 | place: USA:California | collected 2015-04-18 | reverse complement strand
CCCAAGGCGGCCAACGAGATGCTGCGCATCTACAACGACTTCATGCACAATTTCTGCAGCTATCACCCCGATCGCGAGATCGGCCTGGCCTGCCTGCCGTACAGCGACATCGACGCGGCGGCGGCCGAGGTTCGCCGGGTCGCCAAGCTCGGCATGAGAGGGGTCGAATTGTCGTGCTCGTGGCACATGACGCCGATGTGGCACCCGATGTGGGATCCGCTCTGGGAGGCGGTGAACGAGACCCAGCTGCCGCTGCATTTCCACACCTTCCCGGCGACCGACCCCGAGCTGCGCAAGTCGCTCGAGCCGACGATCGCGCGGCGCATGACGTATAGCGGGCTGGTTCGCTTCCAGATGACGCTGGCGACGATCCTCACCGATTTGATGGGCGCGGCGGTGTTCGAGCGCTTCCCCAACATCCGCATGGTGCTCGGCGAATCTGGCATCGGCTGGATCCCCTACGTGCTCGACCGGATGGATTTCGAGTTCGAGGACCAGTACCAGGATCTCAAGCTCAAATTGAAGCCGAGCGAGTATTGGCGCCGCCAGTGCAAGGCGACCTTCCAGTACGACCGCGTCGGCACCAAGCTGATCGACGAGATGGGCGTCGAGACGCTGATGTGGGGTTCCGACTATCCGCATCCCGACGGGGTGTGGCCGGAATCGAAGAAGTATATCGACGAACAGTTCAGCCACCTGCCGGCCGACGTCACCTTCAAGATGACGTGCGAGAACGCTGGCAAGTTCTACGGGCTGATCAATTAAGACGACCGCTGCACTTAAGGCGGGCGCTGCCGTTTCGAGTCGCCCGCCCGAGATTGCTTCGCTTCGCTCGCAATGACAGCCCTTGGTTGTCATTGCGAGGAGCGCAGCGACGAAGCAATCTCGATCCGTCGTGCTCAGTTGCCGGCCTTTTCCTTCATCGATGTCTGATCCCACAGCCGCAGCCGGTAGCCGTCGGGATCGCAGAGCTCTGCGCCATAGCCCCAGAACACCTTCATCGGCGGATGCTCAAAGGCGACGCCGGCGGCGGTCAGCTCGCGGTGTTTGGCGTCGACATCGTCGACCTGGATCGTGAAGGAGATCCCGGGGCAGGGCACGACCTCTGCTTGATAGAGAAAGACCGTCAGGTCGGCATCGTCGCGCATCGCGACGGTCCGGCGGTCGGGGATCTCGAACTCGACCTCAAAGCCGAGATGGCGCCGGTACCAGTCGCGCGATTTCTGCCAGTCGCCGACCGGCAGCGACAGGTGATCAAGACGCACCATGCTCCCCTCCCTCGCTTTGTTCTGAGCCTCGCTTCAGTATAACCGCGCAGCAGGCGTGGCGGTCCCGCGGACTACCGGGTGGCGCTGGTTTGCGGTTAAGCTCCCCCTGGCGGTCGAGGCTTGGGTGGCATGATGACGAACGACATTTCCCGCATCGCCCATGGCGGCAAGGCTCTGTATGGCGCACGGGTCGGCATCCTGATGCTCGAGGCGCGCTTTCCGCGCATTCCCGGCGACATGGGCAACGCGCTGACCTGGCCGTTTCCGGTGCTCTACAAGGTGGTGCCCGGCGCCTCGCCGCACCGGGTCGTCTTCGACAAGGCCGAGGGCCTCCTCGACGGCTTTCTCGATGCCGCCGCGGAGCTTGTGCGGCTCGGCGCTGACGGCATCACCACGACCTGCGGGTTCCTCTCGCTCTATCAGCGCGAGATCGCCGCGCATGTCGGCGTGCCGGTGGCGACGTCGAGCCTGATGCAGATCCCGTTGCTCGAGCGCGTCCTGCCGCCGGGAAGGCGGGTCGGCGTTCTGACGGTTAGCGCGGCGAGCCTCACGCCGGCGCATCTCGTCGCGGCCGGCGCCGATCCCGCAACACCGGTCATCGGCACCGAGGGGGGAAGCGAATTCACCCGCGTGATGCTCAATGACGAGGAGCGGCTCGATGCCGCCGCCGCCGAGCGCGACATTCTCGACGCCGGCGACCAGCTTCTCGCGCGCCATCCCGCGACCGGTGCGGTGCTGCTCGAATGCACCAACATGGTGCCGTACGCGCGTGTCCTCTCCGAGCATCTGCGCCTGCCGGTGTTCAGCATCTACAGTTTTGTCGCCTGGTTCCAGGCCGGTCTCGCGCCGCGCGATTTCGGGCCGCCCGGCAGCGCCCAAGGGAGTTCACGGCGGGCATGGCGCGAGCGATGAGCGGCGAGATCAGGGTCCGCTTCGCGACCGCCGAGGATTGCCCGCTGTTGTTGCGGCTGATCCGCGAACTGGCGGCCTATGACCGCGCGCCCGACGCGGTCGTCGCGAGCGAAGAGGATTTGCGCCGGCACGGCTTCGGGCCCGACCCGCAATTCGAGGCGATCCTCGCCTTTCTCGATGGCGAGCCGGCCGGCGTGGCGCTGTTCCATGCCCGGTTTTCGACCTGGCTCGGCCGGCCCGGGATGTTTCTCGAAGACCTCTACGTCAGCGAAGCGGCGCGCGGTCAGGGTGTCGGCCGCCGGCTGATGACGCGGCTCGCGGGAATCGCGGTCGAGCGCGGCTGGGCCCGGATCGATTTTCACGTCGCCGACTGGAACCCGGCGCGCAACTTCTACCACCGCCTCGGCATGGGCGATGTCGGCGGCTGGCTGCGCTACGGCGCCGACGAAGCGGGGTTGCGCCGCCTCGCCGCTGAGGATCGGCGCGACGGCGACTAAATCCGGACACTCCGGCCGCTCAATTGCCGCCGACGGTGCCCTTAACGGGAAGGCAGTAGTTCACGGGACACTCCGGGAAGTCCTTCGTCGGTACGGTGCGTAACCGAATTATCCCACTGATCCCCCCACCGCTGCAGTAAGATACGTCGGAAACAACGAAGTCTTCGAAATTCGGGTTGTTAATAAAAATAAATCGGTTTGATAAGATAAGACGCTGAAGTTCGGGGCAGGTGTAGTTACGAGAATCGATTCCGGCGGCAACAGCCGGGGAACTGAGGGCCATTGTGCCGAGGATAAGAGCAATCCTTTTGAGTGGCGTTCCCCGGGTTATCGCGGTCGTGGCGCGGTTCATCAAGATGCCTCTCCTATCGTATCCAGGCCGCTACCAAAGCACCGCCACGCCGTAGTCGGAGAAAACCGCATCAACCGTGACGACCTGGCATTGCTCGGCCATGGCCTGAGCCATCATGATCCGATCCCACGGGTCGCGGTGCGGCCCGCGGAGCGCGGCGGCGGCAAGAGCATGATCCATCGAGACCGGCAAAATCTCGATGCCCTCCCTCAGCAATCGATGCGGCAAAACCCCCGGTAACGGCGGAAGGCGCCCGAATTTCTGTTTATAAGCGATCTCGTAACCCACGACGGCGCTGACCAAGAGTTGATTTCCGGGGTCGGCAATTGCGGTCCGCGCCGTCGCCGGCAGACGTGGATCGTCGGAAAACCACCACAACACGGTGTGAGTGTCGAGCAAAAGCCTCACGGCTTGTCCGACCGCCGTCGCGTGATGCCGAATTCGTCGCTGAATTTGCCTTCCGCGGCGTCAAGATCTTCGGGATCCATCGGCGCAAGGAAGGCCTCGGTCGAGATCGAGGCTGCCCAGCCTCGCCACGCCCCGGGCTTTCGCCGCGGCAGAGGGTTCACCGGAACCAGCCGGACAAGCGGCTTCCCGGCCCGAGCAACAACGATCTCCTCGCCGGCCAGCGCGCGGTCGACCAATTCGGACAGTTTCGCCTTCGCTTCCGCGATGTTGATCTGGCAGGTCATATCCAGCCTCCGTATCGCCGCGCAATATGGTGTTCAACAAAGGGATGGTCAAGCAGGGTGACCAACTCGGCGCGGGGCGGCAAAAGGGTTGTCATCTCCCCGCAGGATTGTCATTGCGAGGAGCGCAGCGACGAAGCAATCTCGGGCCGGGTGGAGCGAGTTGGTCGAGATTGCTTCGCTTCGCTCGCAATGACAGCGGTGGAATGCAGCGGGAGAATGGGCGATGCTCGAAGTCTGGACCTGGCCGACCCCGAACGGCCACAAGGTGCATATCGCGCTCGAGGAGCTTGGCATCCCGTACAAGGTGATCCCGATCAATATCGGCGCCGGCGACCAGTTCAAGCCGGAGTTTCTCAAGATCACCCCCAATCACCGGATCCCGGCGATCGTCGATCCCGACGGCCCGGGCGGCAAGCCGTTCACCCTGTTCGAATCGGCGGCGATCATGATTTACCTGTCGGAAAAATCCGGCGGCAAGCTCATCCCGAAAGACCCGATCGGGCGCTATAAATGTCTCGAATGGATGATGTTCCAGATGGGCGGGGTCGGCCCGATGTTCGGCCAGTGGAACCATTTCGGCGCCTACGCCAAGGAAAAGCTGCCCTATGCGATCGAGCGCTACACCAACGAGGTCGCGCGGCTGAACCGGGTGCTGAACCGCCGGCTCGATGAATCGCATTGGCTGGCGGGCGACGAATACAGCATGGCCGACATCATCACCTTTCCGTGGATCCGCACTGCCACCGAGTCCTCTCCTCGCTTCGCCGAGCGCGGCTACGTCGATCTCGACGAATATCCGGCGATCAAACGCTGGTATGACGAGATCGCGGCGCGACCGGCGGTGCAGCGCGGCCTCGCGGTGCTGGCTGATGGCCCGGGCCAAAGGCCGATCACCGACACCGAGCGCGAGAACACGTTCGGCGCCACCCAGTTCGCGGCGCGCTGAGCCGAGCGGCGAGGGCGAGGCGATGGCTGCGGAGAAGATCGGCGTTGTCGGCGCCGGGCTGATGGGAGCGGAGATCGCGCTGGTCTTCGCGCTCGCCGGACACGAGGTGGTGCTGTCCGACACCGGCGAGGCGGCGCTGAGTGCGGCGCTCGACCGCCTCGCCCGGGTGCTCGATCGCGGCATACCCAGCGGCTTCTACAAGCCCGAGGAAAAGCCCTTGGCCCTGGCGCGGATCACCACGACGGTCGCGCTCGACCCGTTCGCCGATCGCGATTTCGTCACCGAGGCGGTTTTCGAGGACGAGGCGGTCAAGGCCGAGACCTATAAGAAGCTCGACGCGATCTGCCAGCCTTCCTGCATCTTTGCCAGCAACACCTCGACGATCCCGATTTCTTCCCTCGCATCCCATGTCGGCGAAGCGCGCCGCCAGAATTTCATCGGCACGCATTATTTCTCGCCGGCCTCACGGATGAAGCTGGTCGAAATCATTCCGGCCTTCGACACGTCGCCTGAGACGGTCGAGACCGCGCTGCGCCTCTGCCGCGAGGCCGACAAGACGCCGATCCGAGTGAAGGACGTCGCCGGCTTCGCGGTCAACCGCATGTTCCTCGTGTTTCTAGCAGAGGCGATACGCCTCGTCGAAGACGGGGTGGCGACCCCCGAGGACATCGACACCGCCTGCAAGCTCGGCCTCGGCCACCCGATGGGGCCGTTCGAATTGATGGATGCGACGACCTCGCGCCTCGTGCTGCAAGCCTCGGAAATCCTCTTCGACGCCTACGGCGAACGCTTCCGCCCCCCCGCCCTCCTGAAGCAGCGCGTGCGCGCCGGCCTCGTCGGCGGCCGCGGCAAGCGCGGCTGGCGCAACGGCTAACCCCTCTCCCGCATTGCGGGAGAGGGTGCCGAGCGTAGCGAGGCGGGTGAGGGTGCTCGCCACGGAAAGACCCTCACCCACCCGTCGCTTCGCGCCGGGTCCCCCCTCTCCCGCGGTGCGGGAGAGGGTTAGTTGCGGTGATTTTTCGGCAAGCCGCTGAGGCGGAATGTTGCATTGGGGAACGATCTGCTCGCCCGAAGCGTGTAGGATGCGCTGCGGTCGAACGCCTCTCCAATCATGCGATGCCGGGCCATGGATACAGCAATTACGGCTTCTTCCGACGGTGAGGCCGCCGCGCCGCGGCTTACGCTGCACATTCCACCGCATCATCCGGCGCCGGGCGAGCGGCCTGATTTCAGCTATGTGCGGCGCTACGCGGCCGGCGTCACCGAGCGCCCGGATATCGCGGTGCCTGCGGCGGAGACGCATCCGCTCGCCTATCACCTGATCCGCGTCCTCGATGATGACGGCGCCGCGGTCGGCGCGTGGGATCCGAAGCTCGACCCCGAAACCTTGCGGCGCGGGCTGCGCGCGATGATGCTGACCCGCGCCTATGACGAGCGCATGTACCGCGCCCAGCGCCAGGGCAAGACCTCGTTCTATATGAAGTGCACCGGCGAGGAGGCGATCGGCGTCGCCCAGGCCTTTGCGCTCGCCCCCGACGACATGGCGTTTCCGACCTATCGCCAGCAGGGCATCCTGATCGCGCGCGGCTGGCCGCTCGTCGACATGATGTGCCAGTGCTACTCGAACGCGCAGGACCGCCTCAAAGGCCGCCAGCTGCCGGTGCTCTATTCGGCGCGCGAGGCCTCGTTCTTCTCGCTCGCCGGCAATCTCGGCAACCAGTTCCCGCAGGCCGTCGGATGGGCGATGGCTTCGGCCTACAAGGGCGACCGGCGCATCGCGGTCAGCTGGATCGGCGAGGGTTCGACCGCCGAGCCCGATTTTCACCACGCGCTGACCTTTGCCTCGGTCTACCGCGCTCCGGTCGTGCTGAACATCGTCAACAACCAGTGGGCGATCTCCTCGCATCAGGAGGTTGCCGGGGGCGAGGAAGCAACCTTTGCCGCGCGGGCGATCGGCTTTGGCCTGGCGTGCCTGCGCGTCGACGGCAACGACTTCCTCGCGGTCCACGCCGCGACGCAATGGGCGGCGGAGCGGGCGCGGGCCAACCAGGGCGCGACGCTGATCGAGCTGTTCACCTATCGCGCCGGCCCGCATTCGACGAGCGACGATCCGAACCGCTACCGCCCGGAGGAGGAGGGGAAGGAATGGCCGCTCGGCGATCCGATCGAGCGGCTGTCGCGCCACCTGATCCGGATCGGCGAATGGTCGGCGGAGCGCCAGGCCCAGCTCGAAAGCGAGCTGGCCGACGAGGTGCGTGACGCGACACGCGAGGCCGAACGCTATGGCACGCTCGACCAGGGCCCGCATTTCAGCGCCAAGACGATGTTCGAGGATGTGTTCAAGGAGATGCCGTGGCATCTGCGGCGTCAGCGCCAGGAGCTGGGGGTGTGAGGCGGAATGAGACTTCGGCGGCTCCCAAATCGCCATCCCGGCGCAGGCCGGGATCCATTTATCAACCCCTGGGCGGTTGCATTCATGGATCCCGGCCTGCGCCGGGATGGCGAATGGCAATGGAGGCTGAGCCATGCCGGCGATGACGATGGTTCAGGCGCTCAACTCGGCGATGGACGTCATGCTCGCGCGCGACAAGGATGTGGTGATCTTCGGCGAGGATGTCGGGTTCTATGGCGGCGTCTTCCGGGTGACCGACGGGTTGCAGAAAAAGCATGGCGAAGAGCGCGTCTTCGATGCGCCGATCGCCGAGGGCGGCATGCTGGCGGTCGCAGTTGGGATGGGCGCCTACGGGCTTCGGCCGATCGTCGAGATCCAGTTCGCCGACTACATCTACCCGGCGACCGACCAGCTGATTTCGGCGGCGGCGCGGCTGCGCTATCGCTCGGCCGGCGAGTTCTGGGCGCCGATCACGGTGCGCGCGCCGTGCGGCGGCGGCATTTTCGGCGGCCAGACCCACAGCCAGAGCGTCGAGGCGATCTTCACCCATGTCTGCGGGCTGAAGACGGTCATCCCGTCCAATCCCTATGACGCCAAGGGCTTGTTGATCAGCGCGATCGAGGATGACGACCCGGTCGTGTTTTTCGAACCGAAGCGGCTCTACAACGGCCCGTTCGACGGCCATCCCGACCGGCCGTCCGTGCCTTGGACCAACCATCCGCAAAGCGAGGTGCCCGAGGGTCACTACACCGTGCCGCTCGGCAAGGCCGCCGTGGTGCGCGAGGGCGCGGCGGTCACGGTGCTGGTCTACGGCACGATGGTGCATGTCGCGCTGGCGGCGGCCGACGAGGCGGGGGTCGACGCCGAGATCATCGATCTGCGCAGTCTGTTGCCGCTCGACATCGAGACGATCGTCGATTCGGTCAAGAAGACCGGACGCTGTGTCATCGCGCACGAGGCGACCCGCACCTGCGGGTTCGGCGCCGAGCTGGCCGCGCTCGTCCAGGAACATTGCTTCTATCACCTCGAAGCACCGATCGTGCGCGTCACCGGGTGGGACACGCCCTACCCGCATGCCCTCGAATGGGCCTATTTCCCGGGGCCGACCAGGGTCGCCGACGGTCTGCGCCGCGCCCTGGAGGGGTGAAGTCCATGGACACGAAAGCTTACAACACCATCACGGCGGTGCTGTTTCTGATCATCGCGGTGAGCCATCTGCTGCGCATAATATTTGGCTGGTCGGCACAGATCGGTGACCTCGCTATTCCGGTTTGGGCGAGTTGGCTGGCGGTGGTCGTCTGCGGGGCGCTCGCCTATTTCGGGTTCCGGCAGAACATCCGCATGGCGAGGTCTTGAAGCTGAGATGGGCCGCTACGTCGTCAAACTGCCCGATATCGGCGAGGGCACGACCGAGGCCGAGATCGTCGCCTGGCATGTCTCGCCCGGCCAGGCGATCCGCGAGGAGGACCCGCTCGTCGACGTGATGACCGACAAGGCGACGGTCGAATTGCCGGCGCCGATGGCCGGCACCGTCGTCGCGATCAACGGCAATGTTGGTGAGAAGCGGCCGGTCGGCTCCGAGTTGGTGGTGCTCGAGGTGGCGGGCGAGGGCAATGTCGCGGATGGCCCTCACCCACCGGCCGGAAGCGCGGCCGGTCCCCCCTCTCCCGCGGTGCGGGAGAGGGTTGTCGAGGCTCCGCCGGCGCGACCTTCCCTCTCCCGCACCGAGGGAGAGGGTGCTGAGCGAAGCGAAGCGGGTGAGGGTCTTCGGCCGCCGGCCAGCCCCCGTCGCCCCGTCGGGAAGCCGCTTGCCTCGCCGGCGGTGCGGCGGCGTGCCTGGGATCTTGGGATTCCGCTGCATTTCGTGCCGGGCACCGGGCCCGGCAGCCGCATCACCCGCGAGGACCTCGACGCCTATGTGCCCGAGCCCATACCTCCCGCCGCCGCGCCGGGGCTGTTGCGCCGCGACGGGGTCGAAGAGGTGCCGATCATCGGGCTGCGCCGCGCGATCGCCGAGCATCTGCAGCTGTCGAAACGGCACATCCCGCACTTCTCCTATGTCGAAGAGGTCGACGTTACCGCGCTCGAGGAGTTGCGCGGGCAGCTCAACGCCGCCGATGCGAGCCGCGAGCACCTGACCCTTCTGCCGTTCCTGATGCGCGCGATCGTCAGCGCGGTCGCCGCACACCCGCAGGTCAACGCCCGTTATGACGACGATGCCGGGATGCTGCATCGCCACCGCGCCGTCAATATCGGCGTCGCGACCCAGACCGAGGGCGGGCTCCTGGTGCCGGTCGTGCATCACGCCGAGGCGCTCGATTTGTGGCAGAATGCCGCGGAATTGCGCCGGCTCGCCGAGGCGGCGCGCACCGGCAAGGCGGCGCGGGAGGAGCTGACCGGCTCGACGATCACCCTGACCAGCCTCGGCCGCCTCGGCGGCATTGCCGCGACGCCGGTCATCAACTATCCCGAGGTCGCGATCGTCGGGGTCAACCGCATCGCCGAGCGCCCGGTCGTGCGAGACCGGCAGGTCGTGGTGCGCCGGATGATGAACCTGTCCTCTTCCTTCGACCATCGTATCGTCGACGGCTGGGAGGCCGCCTCGTTCATCCAGAGCATCAAGGAGCTGCTCGAGCAGCCGGCGAGGCTGTTTATCGGCTGATTTACGATTTCGATTGGGCCGTCGCGAGATTGCTTCGTCGCTCCGCTCCTCGCAATGACAGCCTCTTTTGGGTCGTCATTGCGAGCGAAGCGAAGCAATCTCGATGACCCCGGAACACCTGCGAATGTCTCTGCTCAGTAGGGTCTGAACCATGCCAGAAACCTTGCGACCCCGCGTGCTCGTTCTCGGCGGCGGGCCGGGGGGTTATGTCGCCGCGATCCGCGCAGGCCAGCTTGGGCTCGACACCGTGCTGGTCGAGGCCGCAAGGGTCGGCGGCACCTGCCTCATCCGCGGCTGCATCCCGTCGAAGGCGCTGATCCATGCCGCCGACCGGTTCGCCGACATGGCGGGCAGCAAGACGCTCGGCATCGCCATCGATGGGGCGCCGCGGCTCGATCTTGCGCGCACCATCGCCTGGAAGGACGGGATCGTCGACCGCCTGTCGAACGGCGTCTCCGGCCTGCTCACGCATGCCAAAATCCGCGTCGTCCAGGGCTGGGCGACATTCAGCGACGCCAAGAGCTGCACGGTAGAAACCGATTCCGGCCCGGTCGCGATCACCGCCGAGCACGTGATCCTCGCCGCCGGGTCCGAAGCGGTGGCGCTGTCCGGGCTAGCGTTCGGCGGGGACATCATTTCGTCGACCGAGGCGCTGGCGTTATCGGCGCTGCCCGAGCGGCTGGTGGTGGTCGGCGCCGGCTATATCGGGCTCGAGCTCGGCATCGCCTTCAGGAAGCTCGGCAGCGCGGTGACCGTCGTCGAGGCCGCCGACCGCATCCTGCCGCGCTATGACGAGGCGCTGACGCGGCCGGTGCGGCGCTGGCTCACCCGCGCCGGGGTCGAGCTGCACCTGGGCGCGAAGGTCGCCGGGCTCGACGGCGAAGGCCGCCTCGCGGTCGAAACCGCCGCCGGCCCACTGGCGCTCGCCGGCGACAAGATCCTGGTCACAATCGGCCGCCGGCCGCTCACCGCGGGTTGGGGCCTTGAAGAAATGGCGCTCGATCGGGCGGGGCCGTTCGTCAAGGTCGACGACCAGTGCCGCACCGCGATGCGCGGCGTGTGGGCGATCGGCGATCTGGTCGGCGAGCCGATGCTGGCGCACAAGGCGATGGCGCAGGGCGCGATGGTCGCCGAGATCATCGCCGGGCAGCACCGCCATTTCGACCCCGCCTCGGTCGCCGCGATCGTCTTCACCGACCCGGAGATCGTCGTCGCCGGGATGCTGCCGGACGAAGCGGCTTCCGCCGGCATCGATGCCGCGACCTCGGTCTTTCCGTTCGCCGCCAGCGGGCGCGCCTTGACGCTCGAAGCTGGGGCGGGGGGCGGCTTTGTCCGGATCCTCTCGCGGCGCGACGATCAGCGCATCCTCGGCATCCAGGCGGTCGGCCAGCAGATCGCCGAGCTGGCCGGCGAATTCGCCCATGCGCTGGCGATGGGCGCGGTGCTCGCGGATGTCGCGCATACGATCCACGTCCACCCGACCCTCGGCGAAGCGGTCGGGGAAGCCGCGCTCCTGGGCCTCGGCCACGCGATTTACCTGTGAGCGCAAGCCCGATCGAGATTGCTTCGTCGCTGCGCTCCTCGCAATGACAGGTTTGGTTGTCATTGCGAGCAAAGCGAAGCAATCTCGCGCGCCTTGCTTCAATTTTCTGCGAGGGAACTGCCATGATCACCGCCGATCTCACCGGCAAGACCGCGCTCGTCACCGGCGGCGCCTCGGGCATTGGGCTCGCCACGGTCGAGGCCTTCGCGCGCTGTGGCGCGACGGTCGCGCTCAATCACCTGGCCGATGACCCGCGCGGCGCGCAGCAGGTCGCGCGGCTGAAGGGGGAGGGGCATCGCGTGATCGCCGCGCCGGGCAATGTCGCAAAGCCGGGCGAGGCCGAGACGATGGCGAGCCGGGCGATCGACGCGCTGGGCCGCCTCGATTTCCTGGTCAACAATGCCGGCACCCCGGCGACCCCGGAGCCGATCCCGTTTGCCGAGCTCGACCGGCTCAGCGAGGATTTCTGGCAGAGCATCCTCAACACCAATCTGATCGGCCCGTTCCGCTGCGCCCATGCCGCGGTCGGCGCGTTGAAGGCGGCGAAGGGCGCGATCTGCAGCACCGCCTCGATCGCCGGCGTGCAGGGCAGCGGGAGCAGCATCCCCTATGCGACGAGCAAGGCCGGGGTGATCAATCTGACGCGCAGCCTGGCGCGCACCTTGGCGCCGGAGGTTCGGGTCAACGCGGTCGCGCCGGGATTTGTCGACAGCCCGTGGAACAAGGATTGGCCAGCCGACCGCAAGGTCCAATCGGTCGAGCGGACGCCGCTGAAGCGCGCCTGCAAACCCGAGGACATCGCCGAAGTGATCTTCTTCCTGTGCGCCAGCGCGGCGATGATCACCGGCCAGACCATCATCGTCGATGGCGCGCATTGCCTCTTCAAGCTTGGGGTTTATCTCGGCGAGATCTGGCTCCTCTCCGACCTCGCCGACTGGCTCCGCGCCCACGGCCGCTCGCGTTTCCTCCTGACCGCGCCGCCCCTGCGCCTCCCCGGCGCGGTCGGCTCCCCCGCCAACGCCGTTGCGACGGTCTAGCCCCTCTCCGCCCTTCAGGGGGGAGAGGGAGGGGCCCATCGCGAAGCGATGGGAGGGTGAGGTGGGTGTCGGCAAGCGCTCTGGAATCCCCCACCTCACCCCTGCCCTCTCCGCCCCCAGGGGCGGAGAGGGAGAAAACCGCGCGCGTTAACAGCAATGCGCGGCCTCCTCGGCATTGCCGCCATCCTTGTCTTCGCGTGGGCAATCAGCGAGGCGCGATTTCACGTGCCGTGGCGGGTCGTCCTGGCCGGGGTGTTGCTGCAATTCGGCCTCGCCCTTCTCTTTCTCAAATTCCCGCCGGCCTCCGCGGCGTTTCTGCTGCTGAACCGCGCCGTCGAATCATTGCAGAAGGCGACCGATGCCGGCACCGGCTTTGTCTTCGGCTATCTCGGCGGCGGCGAGTTGCCGTTTGCCGAAAACCGGCCGGGCGCCGCCTTCATCTTTGCTTTCCGCGCCCTGCCGCTGGTGTTGGTGATCAGCGCGCTCGCCACGCTCCTGTTTTACTGGGGCGTCCTGCAGCGGATCGTGCAGGGCTTCGCCTGGGTGTTGCGCCGCTCGGTCGGGGTCGGCGGACCGCTCGGCCTCGGCGCCGCAGTGCATATCTTCGTCGGCTTTATCGAGGCGCCGCTGTTGATCCGCCCCTATCTGATACGCCTCGAACGCGGCGAGATGTTCGCGCTGATGAGCACCGGGATGGCCGGGATCGCCGGCACGGTGATGGTGCTTTATGCCGCGCTCCTCGGCCCGGTCATCCCCGACGCGCTCGGCAACATCCTGATCGCCGCGGTGATCAGCACCCCGGCCGCGCTCGCGATCGCCGCGCTGATGGTGCCGTTCCACCCCGATCCGTCGCCGACCGCACGGCTCGAGATGGCCGACCCGCCGGTCAGCTCGATGGACGCGATCGCCAAGGGTACGCGCGACGGCATCGTCTTCCTCGCCAACATCATCGCGATGCTGGTGGTGCTGGTCGCGCTGGTCAGCCTCGCCAACAGCGCACTCGGGCTGCTGCCCGATTTGGCCTGCGAGCCGGTGACATTGCAGCGCCTCTTTGCCTATGCCTTCCGACCGGTAATGTGGCTGATCGGCATCCCCGGCCCCGAGACCGCGACCGCCGCGGCGCTGATGGGCACCAAGACCGTGCTCAACGAATTCATCGCCTATGTCGATTTTTCCAAATTGCCGGCCGAAGCGCTGAGCCCGCGATCGCGCCTCATCATGATCTATGCGCTGTGCGGCTTCGCCAATTTCGGCAGCCTCGGCATCCTGATTGGCGGTATGGGCGCGATGGTGCCCGAGCGCCGCGCGGAGATCGTCGCGCTCGGGCTGCGCTCGATCCTCTCCGGGACGCTGGCGACCTGCATGAGCGGTGCGGTTGTCGGGCTGCTGATGCAGCCTAGCTGACGGTTGAGTTCCCTCCACTCGCCGCTGAGCGGGTGATCGAAAGACCGTCGGGGCAACGGCTCATCCTGCGCCAGTGACGGATGACAGCGACACAGGCCGGGGCTATCGTCGCCGACCTTCAGGAGGATGACGAAGGGCAGGAGTAAAGCGATGGATATCGGCGCGGCAATGTTTTTCACCGAGGATTCGATGCGGGCCGGCGAGCTGGCGCAGGCCTTGGAAGCGCGCGGCTTCGAGTCGGTTTGGGCGCCCGAGCATTCGCACACTCCACTGTCGCGCACATCGCCGTTTCCGTCGGGCGGCGAGTTGCCCAAACAGTATTCCCAAGTCATGGATCCGTTCGTGACGCTCAGCGCGGCGGTCTCTGGCGGGAGGTTTCTGTTCGGGGTGGGCGGCGGCTGGAACGCCGAGGAGATGGCCGATCACGGCACCGAGTTCAAAACCCGCTTCAAGCTGATGCGCGAGCGCATCGAGGCGATGAAGGCGATCTGGACCGAGACAAAGCCCGAATATCACGGCGAGATGGTCGATTTCCCGCCGATGATGACCTGGCCGAAGCCGGTGCAGAAGCCGCACCCGCCGGTAATCGTCGGTGGCATGTTCCCGCATGCCGCACGGCGCGCGCTGCGCTACGGCGACGGCTGGATCCCGCATTCGCGGCGGCCGCAATACGAGGACGTCACCGATTTCCTGCCGCATTTCCGCCAGATGGCAGCCGAAGCCGGGCGCGACCTCGCCAGTGTCCCGGTCACGGTATGGGGGATCCCCCCGGATCACGACCGGTTGCGGCGTTACGAGGAGCAGGGCGTCGCGCGTGGCGTCGTGCAACTGGCGGCCGAGAAGGCCGACACGATCCTGCCGATCCTCGACCGCTGGGCCGGTCTGATCCGGCAACTGCATGTGTAAGTAAAAGATTTAACGCAGAGGCCGCGGAGGTTTCGCGGAGGACGCGGAGGATGACTGAGAACGACGTCGGCACCGCCATCATCGGCGCAGCAATTAAGGTGCACTCCGTGGTCGGGCCGGGCTTGCTCGAAAGCGCCTATGAGGCTTGCCTTGTCTACGAGCTGGAGAAGTTGCGCTTGCGCATCGGGAAGCAGGTCCTGGTCCCGATCCGCTATGAGGATCTATCGATCGACAACGGGTATCGCATCGACCTGCTCGTCGAGGATCTAGTGGTGGTCGAACTCAAATCGGTCGAAACCGTTCTTCCCGTCCACCGAGGGCAGTTGCTGAGCTATCTTCGGCTCGGGGGCTTCAGGCTCGGTTACTTGCTGAATTTCAACGTCACGCATATGCGCGACGGGGTCATCAGACTGGTTAACGGGCTCCAATCCTCTGCGTCTTCCGCCTAACCTCAGCGACCTCTGCGTTAAAGCTTTTCTCAAGGGAGCACGGTCATGCAAGTCGGCGCTGCGATGTTCTTTACCGATTATTCGATGGGTGCAGCCGATCTGGCGCAGGCGCTCGAGGCGCGCGGGTTTGAGTCGGTCTGGGCGCCGGAGCACTCGCACATCCCGGCCTCGCGGCGCTCGCCCTACCAGGCCGGCGGCGAGTTGCCGAAGCAGTATTACGACGTGATGGACCCGTTCGTGACGCTGAGCGCGGCGGCGGCCACTACCAAGACCATCAAGCTCGGCACCGGTGTCTGCCTGATCACCCAGCGCGACCCGATACAGACGGCCAAGCTGGTGGCCTCGCTCGACCAGGTCTCGGCCGGCCGCTTCCTGTTCGGGATCGGCGGCGGGTGGAACGCCGAGGAGATGGAAGACCACGGCACCGAGTTCAAAACCCGCTTCAAGCTGATGCGCGAACGGGTCGAGGCGATGAAGGCAATCTGGACCAAGGACGCTGCCGAATACCACGGCGATCTCGTTGATTTCGGCCCGATGGCGGCATGGCCCAAACCGGTGCAGAAGCCGCACCCGCCGATCATCGTCGGCGGCGCCTTCCCGCATTCGGCGCGGCGCGCGCTGCGCTATGGCGACGGGTGGATCCCCAACGCGAGCCGGCAGCAATACGCCGACGTCACCGATTTCCTGCCGCAGTTCAAGCAGATGGCCGCAGAGATGGGGCGCGATCCGGCGCAAGTGCCGGTGACGATCTGGGGCGCCACCGAGGATTACGGCCGGCTGCACCGCTATCAGGATCAGGGCATTGTCCGGGTCATCGTCAGCCTGCCGCCGGAGAATGCCGCGAAGACCCTGCCGGCGCTCGACCGCTGGGCCGAGCTGATCCGCCGCATCGGGCGCTGACGTTTCGGAGGAGCGTGCGCTAGTCTCGTGCCGCCGGGCCCACCACTGGCGTCCAGGAGGGTGGATCGCTTGCCGGAAAGCTGTCTTCGGAAGCGCGACTTACGGTATCGAACTCGGCTTCCTCGCGCAGCGTCGTACTGATGCCGAGCCTCTGATACGCCGCGCAATGCCCGGTGACGCCGCGCTGGAGCAACGCCGCACCGCCGATCGCCAGCGCCAGGCGGCCGAGCGACGGCCGCCTGAGGGCGCGCGAGATCAGCGCCATACCCATGAGCGTCGAGCCGATTCGTTCGAACGTGCCGAGGTTTATCTGCGCTTCGTCCCGACTGATCGGGTTGGCCGCCATCAGCCTGCTCCGCGTGGTTGACATTTTTCCAACATCGCCGCGCGAGCGCGGTTCCGCCGAACCGTTACCATAGTTTCACGGCATAATCGTGTCCGAGCGGCGGGATGCGCCGCTGCGGGGGTGGGGGACCGAACCGATGCGCCCGGTGATGCGCGCGGGCGACAGCGGCGGGGCGGCGGATGGCTGAGCCGCCGCGGCTGCGCGTCGATCCGGATGAGCGGGTGCGTCCGGCCACGCCCCGTGGGCGGCGCCGCGAGGCGCCGCGGCGGGTTCGGCGCGCCAAGCGGCGTGTCCTCGGCCGGGCCGTCAAGCTCGGCGTCCTGCTGTGTCTCTGGGCCGGGATCGTCGGTGGGGTCGCGCTCGGTTATTTCGCCCTCACCCTGCCCGACACCAGCCAGCTGACCGTCGCCGAGCGCCGGCCGAGCGTGACGATCCTCGCCGAGGACGGCAACCTCATCGCGAGCTTCGGCGATTTGTTCGGCCGGCCGCTGACCTTGAAGGAGATGTCGCCGTTCCTGCCGAAAGCGGTGATCGCGACCGAGGATCGCCGCTTCTACCACCATTTCGGCATCGATCCATTTGGGCTGGCGCGCGCCGCGCTGATCGATCTGCGCGCCGGGCAAATCGTCCAGGGCGGCAGCACGATCACCCAGCAGCTCGCCAAGATCGTGTTCCTGTCGCCGGAGCGGAACATCGCCCGCAAGATCCGCGAAACGCTGCTGGCGCTGTGGCTCGAGCACCGCTTCGCCAAGGACCAGCTCCTCGAAATCTACCTCAACCGGGTCTATCTCGGCGCCGGGACCTATGGCGTCG
>WNFD01013800.1_pt1 | contig 17123 bp, 18 predicted proteins | sample 5400491 | NCBI WGS metagenome assembly WNFD01 (sample SAMN13153343, study PRJNA577476) | soil metagenome | isolation source: 120 cm saprolite under Douglas fir tree site 2 hole 2 replicate 2 | place: USA:California | collected 2015-04-18 | reverse complement strand
CCCCCGGCGGAACCTGCGTGCTGATCGGGGTGCCCGAGACCGGCGCCACCGTGCCGCTGGACGCGCGGCCGATGGTCACCGGCGAGCGGGTGATCCGCGGCTCGAGCTACGGCAGCGCCCGCACCCGCGAGGACCTGCCCCGGCTCGTCGCGCTCTACCAGGCGGGCAAGCTCCGCATCGACGAGCTGATCACCCACCGCTACGCCCTCGAGGAGGCCGACGAGGCGTTCCGGGCCCTCGCCGCCGGCGAGCTCGGGCGCGGCATCATCGTGTTCTGATGGCCGCGCGCGAGATCGTGTTCGCGCTGGAGTTCAAGGGGCGCGGGGGCCCGGTGGCCGGCTCGACGACCCAGCGCCAGGCGCGCACCACCGCGCCGAGCCAGGCCCTTCGCACCGTGCTCGCGGCGGGCGGGATCAGCGGCTCGGTGGAGGCCCTACCGGGCGAGTCTGCCGTCCTCGAATCGCGAGTGGAGCGCTTCCCGGACGGCACCTTCGTGGAGGACGGCACCATCACCTACGGCCGCGCCGGCTCGATCTCGTTCGACACCGTCGGCCGGGGGCACGTGGGTCCCGCCGCAGGCGGCATCGGGAGCCACGGGGTGGTGATGTGGCGCATCACCGGCGGCGACGGCCGCTTCGCGGGGGCGCAGGGGCTCATCACGTCCAACTTCACGGTGAGCCCGGACGGCCTGGTCACCGACGACCACTTCACCCGGCTCTACCTGCCGGAGTGAGCCGGATCGCTACCCCTTGACCGATCCGGCGGTGAGGCCCTGCACCATGTACTTCTGGAAGACCAGCACCAGGAGCACCGCGGGGAGCGCCCCGAGGAAGCCGGAGGCCGCGATCACCGAGTAGTCGATGTTGATCTGGCCGTTCATGCCCGCGATGACCGGGGGCAGCGTGGTGGTGCCCGGCTTGGTGTTGAGCACCTGCGCGACCACGAACTCGTTCCAGCAGAGCATGAACGTGAACGCCCCGCCCGCCACCAGGCCCGGCCCCGACACCGGCAGCACGACCTTGTAGTAGGCCTGCAGCCGGTTGCAGCCGTCGACGAGCGCGCTCTTGTCGAGGTCGGCGGGCACCGTCTCGAAGTAGGCCTTCATGATCCACACCGTGAACGGCAGGGTGAACGAGCAGTAGGCGATGACCAGGCCGGAGAGCGTGTTCTGCAGCCCCAGGGCGCGGAAGATGACGAAGAAGGCGGGGATCAGCACGATCGTCGGCAGCATGCGGGTGAAGAGCAGCGCGAAGAGAGACACCGTCTTGAGGGGAAAGCGGAAGCGCGCGTAGGCGTAGCCGGCGGTGGTGCCCAGCACCAGGTTCACCGCGGTCACCACTCCCGCCACCACCAGGGTGTTCCACATCGAGGGGAGGATCTTGGACGCCTGCCCCTCGGCGTGGAACCGCATCAGCCCCATGATCATGCGGTAGTTGTCGAGGGTGACCTCCGGCGGGACGAACGACAGCGGCCGGGCCATCAGGTGCTTCTGGTAGGAGACGCTGGTCACGAAGAGCCACACGAAGGGGCCGATCAGCCAGAGGCTCACGAGGGCGACGAGCCCGTAGAGGACGAGGCGGCTCCGCCCCGAGCGCGCCCAGTAGACGCCGCCCCGCCGCTTCCGCGCGGTCATCATCCTAGGCCTCCGCCTCGAAGCCGGACAGGATCAGCCGGTGGTAGAGCAGGGTCATGAGCAGGCAGAGCCCGGTCAGGGTGTACAGGATCGCGGTGCCGGGGCCGAACTTGAAGAACTTGAAGGTGGTCTGGAAGCCGAGCCACGAGATCGTGGTGGTGTCATAGCCGGGGCCGCCCATGGTGAGGATGTAGATCAGGTCCAGCATCAGGAAGCCGTTCACGGTGCAGAGCACCAGCACCAGGAACAGGATCGGCCGCAGGGCGGGCAGCGTGACGTGGGCGAAGCGCTGCCAGTAGCCGGCCCCGTCGACTTCTGCGGCGGCGTACTGGTCCTCCCCGATGGACTGCATGCCGGCCAGGAACAGGAGCGTCGCGAACGGCGCCTGGTTCCACATGTAGACCGAGACCAGCACGTTGAGCGAGCTCCACCCGCTCTTGAAGAACGCGATGTAGGAATCGATCAGGCCGGCCTGGTGGAGCAGCCCGTTGAGCGCGCCGAACTCGAAGTCGAGGAGGCCGACCCACAGGAGGCCGACCACGATGCGGGAGAGCGACCACGGGATCAGCAGGAGGCTTCGCATGAGCGGCCGGCCCGCGAAGCGCTCGTTGAGCACCAGCGCCATCCCCATGCCGGCCAGGGTCGCCTCCGCCACGAACGCCCCCACGAAGTAGAGGGTCCGCCAGAGCGAGCTCCAGTAGAGCGGGTCGTCGAAGATCTGGAGGTAGTTCCTGAGGCCGACCCAGCGGTAGAGCGGCAGGCGGATCCCGAAGGCCTCGAGCGCGGGCCCCGCGGTCCGCAGCAGGTTGACGTCGGTGAACGAGAGCCAGAGGGAGTAGGCGAGCGGGACGACCACGACGAGGCCGATCCCGATCACGACCGGGAGGACGAGCAGCCAGGCGAACCCCGCCTCGGAGAGACGGAGCCCGCCCGCGCCGCTCTTGACCATGGAACTCGCGGGCGCCGCGGGCTACACCAGGGACTTCTGCAGCGCCACCAGCTCCTTGAGGCCCTTCGGGACGGTCGAGGACCCCCGGATGATGTTGTGCACGATGGGGATGCACTTGGTGTCGTACTCCGAGAACCACGACTCCTTGAACGCGTTGATGGTGCGCCCCTTCTTGTACTGCTCGCGCAGGAGCTTGAGGTCGATCCACTTGTCGTAGGACGCGGTGACCTCGGGGTGGTCGTACATCTCGGGGTACGGGTTGTCGAGGCCGGCGATCAGGCACCACTGCCGCTGCACGTACCAGTCCCCGTTGCCGTTGCCGCCGAGGAACTTGGCGAACTTCCACGCGTCCTCGAGGGCCTTGGTCTTGGCGTTCACGGTGTAGAACTCGGTGAACATGTGGGTCTGCCCGTTGCCGGGGTACATCGCCATCTTGGCCTTCTTGGGCGCGAGCTTGGAGTTCTCCGGCTCCCCCGCGATCGTGCGTAGGTAGTAGGAGTGGTTGGTATGGTAGGCGTAGCGCCCGGTCCAGAAGAGGCGGTGGGTGTCGGTGGAGGAGGTCTTGGTGAGCACCTCCGGGTTCACGAGGCCGGCCGCGTACGCCTTCTGCCAGCGCTCCATCGCCCGGGCCGCGCCCGGCTCCTGGTCCACGATCACCCGGTTCTTGGCGTCGAAGAAGTTGGCGCCCTCCGAGAAGGAGTCGCTCAGGAACTGGGGCATGGTGCCGGAGGAGCTGTTGTTCCAGTTCGGCAGGTAGGGCGTCTCGCTCACCTTGTCCCGCTTGAGCTTCGTGCTGTGCTCGATCAGCTCGTCCCACGTCCTGGCCGGAGCCTTGATGCCGGCCTGCTGCAGCATCGGCTCGTTGTACATGAGGATGAACACGCTCGTGAAGTAGGGCAGCCCGATGATCTTGCTGCCGTCGCGGTTCTTCAGGCTGTCGAGGCTGGCCGGCGCGATCTTCTTCTTCAGCTCGTCCATGCCGGGCAGGTCGTCGAGGGGGCGGATCAGGCCGTTCTCGAACCAGTGCTCCCGGTTGGCCGAGTTGCAGTACATCACGTCGACCACCTCGCCCGCGAAGGCGCGCGTCTCCATGGTGGAATGGTAGCTCGCCCACGGGATGGCCTCGTACTTCACCTGGCCCCCGTGCTTCTTGTTGTAGAACTCCACGTAGTCCTTCACGGTGTCGGGCTTGAAGACCCACCCCGAGAAGTTGATCGGCTTGTCCGCGCGCGCTCTCCGCCGCGCGCCGTCGGCGAGCACCGCCCCCGCTCCCAGCAATCCCGCACTCCCGAGGAACTTGCGTCGGCTGATCGTGCTCACGGGTTTCTCCTCCTGTATGTGGGGAACAAGTCGGCGGCGACGGGCGATCGGGCAGTGAGCGCTGGCGGGATTCTGGAGCAGCGCCCGCCGGATTGTCAAGGCGGGGGCCCGACGAGCTCGGTCACGTCGTGAGCCAGTCGACGACCTCGTAGCGGTCGGTGGTCACCGCGGCGCCGGTCGCGGTCGACGTCGCGGCCTGCCGCGCCGCGCGCGCCTGCTCGCTGGCCGCCATCGCCTCGCGGCTCTCCCAGAGCGTCACGATCATCCCCTTGCCCGCTTCGCGGTCGACGAGCCAGTAGACCGCGGAGAGTCCGGGATCCTGCCGGATCGCGGGCTTCACCTGCTCGCGGCCGCGCACGATCCATCGCTCCAGGTCGGCGGGTGATCCCTGCCAGGTGCCGATGCGCGCGAACATGGGAGGCCTCCCTCAGTCCAGCGGGTGGACAAACAGCCCGCTCAGCAGCTTGGGCTCGAACCACGTGCTCTTGGGCGGCATGATGTGCCCCCGGTCGGCGACCGCCATGAGCTGCTCCACGGTGGTCGGGTAGAGCGAGATCGCCAGCGCCGCCTCGCCCGCGTCGACCTGCGCCTCGAGGGCCCGGGTGCCCCGGATGCCGCCCACGAAGTCGATGCGCGGGTCGGTGCGCTGGTCGACGATGCCGAGCACCGGCCCGAGCACCCGCTCCTGCAGCAGCGAGACGTCGAGCGAGCGGACCGGATCGCTCCGGTCGATCGAGCCGCCGGGCAGGTCGAGCCGCCACCAGCGGCGCGCGAGATAGAAGCAGAACACCCCCGGCTCCGGCGGGACCGGGTCGGGAGCGGGCCGGACCGGCCCGCACGTGGACAGCTCGGCGAGCAGGGCCTGCGAGGACCGGCCGCCGATGTCGCGGATCACGCGGTTGTACGGCAGGATCCGGAGCTGGGCCGCGGGCACCAGCACCGCGAGCAGCCACTCGTAGGTCTCGTCGCCGTGGTGGCGCGAGCTCTCGGCGCGGCGCTTCCCCGCGGCTCGCGCCGCGGCGGCCGAGCGGTGGTGGCCGTCGGCCACATAGGCCGACCGGACCGAGGCGAACGCGGTCACGTACGGCGCCGCGTCGGCGACCCGCCAGACGGCGTGGGCAACCCCGTCGGCGGTGGTGAAGGCATCGAGCGGCGGGCCGGCCAGCGTCTCCACCACGAGCCGGTCGATCTCCGGCCGCCCGCGATAGGCGAGCAGCACCGGCTCGGCCTGCGCGTCGAGCGCCAGCAGATGACGGGTGCGATCGGCCTCCTTGTCCGGCCGCGTGGTCTCGTGCTTGCGGATGAGTCCGGTCTCGTAGTCCTCGATGCGCACGCCGCCGACCACGCCCACCTGGGTCCGGCCTTCCATGATCTGTCGGTAGAGGAAGAGGGCGGACCCCGGCTCGCGCCGGAGGGCCCCCTGCCCGAGCAGCCCGGCCAGGTTCTCGCGCGCGCGCTCGTAGACGAGGGGATCGTAGGGCTCCACCTCGTCGGGCAGGTCGATCTCGGCGCGGCCGACGTGGAGGAAGGAGTGCGGGTTGTCCTGCGCGAGTGCGGCCGCCTCGGCCCGGCTCACCACGTCGTAGGGCGGAGAGGCGATGGCGGCCGCGAGGGCCGGCGCCGGACGGATCAGGCGGAGCGGCTCGAGTCGCACCGACCCGGGCTACCGACGGAGCAGGGCCAGGGTCTGCTCGTGCAGCCGGCCGTTGGTGGCCAGCACCGAGCCGTCATAGATGGTGGCGCGCCCCGAGAAGTCGGTGAGCCGGCCGCCCGCCTCCTCCAGCAGCACCTGCATCGGCGCCACGTCCCACGGCTTGAGATCGACCTCGAGATAGAGCTCGGCCTTGCCCGCGGCGACCAGGCCGTAGCCGTAGTAGTCGCCGAAGCCACGGCTGCGGCCGCTCCCGTCGACCACCCGCAGGAAGGCGTCCCAGTGGGAGCCCTGGCGCAGCAGGTGCAGGTCGGAGTGGAGCACGGTCGCCTCGTCGAGCCGCCCGCAGTCGGACACGCGCAGGCGCCCGTCCCGGTCCCACGCCCCGTCCCCCCGGTGGGCCCAGAGCATCTCGCCGCTCGCCGGATTGAGCACCACCCCCCCCGCCTCCTCGAGGCCGATGAGCACCGCCCAGATCGGCACGCGCCGGATGAAGTTCTTGGTGCCGTCGATCGGGTCGATGATGAAGCGCCGCTCCTTCGGCCCCTCCTCGCCGAATTCCTCGCCGAGGAAGCCGTGATCGGGGCACGCCCGCCCCAGGATCGCCTTGATGGCCTGCTCGGCCTCGCGATCGGCCTGGGTCACCGGGGTCTGGTCGGCCTTGATGGTGACCTCGAAGCCGCCGCGGTAGTACTTCATGGCGACCTCGCCGGCGGCCTCGGCGGCCCGGATCATCGCGGCGACGACGTCCGGGACGGCGGCCGTCACTCCTCCTGCCATTCGCCCCGCTCGACGAGGACTTCCTTGAACACCTCGAGGGCCTCGACCACCACCGGCATGCCGCCGTAGGTCACCTGCTGGAAGATGACCTCGGTCACCTCCTGGCGCGACGCCCCCACGTTGAGCGCGGCGTGGATGTGGGCGCGGACCTCGTTGCGGCGGTTCAGCACCGTGAGCGACGCCACCGCGCACAGCTCGCGCTGCTTCTGGGAGATGACCTCGCGGCTGTAGAGCTTGCCGGTGAAGAACATGCTGAGCTCGCGGGCCAGGTCCTTGTCGAACTTCCTCCAGGTGTCGAACCCGACGCCGCTCTTGATCGAGTGGAAGAGCATGCGGGCGGTCTTGCGCGTGGTCTCCTTCAGGGCGTCGTCCATGCGTGATCCCTCCGTTTCGCGCTATAGTACCTCAACCGTCCGCACCCATCCCCGGTCAGAGGAGATCGCATGGTCAAGATCGAGCGCTACGCCGCCAAGGGCGTCTGGGATCCGCCGACCTACTCGCAGGGCGTGAAGGTCACCGGAGCCCAGACCATTCTTTACCTCGCGGGCCAGGTCGCCTACGACGACAAGGGCGGGCCCGCTCATCGCGGCGACTTCAAGGGACAGGCCCGCGCCGTCTTCCAGGCGATCAAGGCCCAGGTCGAGGCGGGCGGCGGGACGATGGACAACATCGTCAAGATCAACACCTACCTCACCGACATCCGCCATCGCGCCGACCTGGGCCCGATCCGCGAAGAGTTCCTCGGCAAGAAGACGTGCGCGTCGACCCTGGTCGCGGTGGCGGCCCTCGCGATGCCGGAGTGGCTGATCGAGATCGAAGCGGTCGCCGTCCTGTAGGCAGGCCGGGGTCGTGGCCGAGCTGAACCCGTACATCTTCCGCGCCTACGATGTGCGCGGCAAGGTCGGCAGAGACATCACTCCGCCCGTCTTCGAGCAGGTGGGACGGGCCTACGGCACCCTGATCAAGCGCCGCGGAGGCCGGACGGTGGCCCTCGGCATGGACAACCGGGTCTCGTCGGCCGCGCTCAAGGCGGCCTTCGGGACCGGTGTCCTCGCAACCGGGCTCGACGTGGTCGACATCGGGATCAACCACACCCCCCTGCTCTACTTCGCGACCGCCCACTGGGGGCTCGACGGCGGCGCCACCGTGACCGGGAGCCACAACCCGGTGTCCGACAACGGGGTCAAGATGGTGCACGCGGCGGCGGCCCCGCTCACCGAGGAGGAGATCCAGGGCCTCCTCGCCACCATCCGCTCGGGTGACTTCGAGCGCGGTGCGGGCGCCCGGACCGCCCGCGATCCGCGCGAAGAATACCTCGGCGCCATCACCGGCCACGTACGGCTCGCCCGGCGCCTCAAGGTGGTGGTCGACGCGGGCAACGGCATCGCGGGCGTCTTCGCCCCCGAGCTGCTGCGCCGGCTCGGCTGCGAGGTGGTCGAGCTCTACTGCGAGTCCGACGGCACCTTCCCCAACCATCTCCCGGATCCGGAGATGGAGGAGAACATGCGGGACCTGGTGGCCAAGGTCACCGAGGTCCAGGCCGACGTGGGGCTGGCCTACGACGGCGACGCGGATCGGGTCGGCATCGTCGACGAGAAGGGCCGCCGGCACGAGGCGGACCTGCTGCTCGCGCTCCTGGCTCGCGATCTGCTGGTCCGCCACCCGGGGGCCAAGGTCGTCTTCGACGTCAAGTCCTCGCAGGTGCTGGTCGACGACATCCGGCGGCACGGCGGGGAGCCCATCATGTGGAAGACCGGGCACTCGCTCCTCAAGCGGAAGATGCGCGAGGACGGCATCCTGCTCGGCGGCGAGATCTCGGGACACATGTTCTTCGGGGAGAACTGGTACGGGGTGGACGACGGCATCCTCGCCTCCTGCCGGTTTCTCCAGCTGGTGGCCGCCGAGCGCCGCCCCGCCTCCGCGCACTTCGACACGCTTCCGCACCTGCACTCGACGCCGGAGCTCAAGGCCCCCTGCCCCGACGACCGGAAGTTCCAGCTGGTGGCGGAGCTGGCCCGCGAGTTCAAGAGCCGCTACGAGACCATCGACATCGACGGCACGCGCATCATCTTCCCGGAGGGCTGGGGCCTCGTGCGCGCGTCGAACACGAACCCCTATCTCACCCTGCGGTTCGAGGGGCGCACCGCCGCCGCGGTGGAGCAGATGATGCAGATCGTCTACGACGCCCTCCGCCGCTACCCCTACGTGACCCTTCCGCAGTAACCCTCTCTCCTCTGGGGAGAGGGCAGGGTGAGGGGTCCGGTGGTGAGGGGCCCGGTGGTGAGGGGCTTATCCGAGGGCCAGGCGCACCGCGTCGCCGAGCCCGCGGGCCAGCCGGCAGTCCCGCGGCCCCCAGAAGCCGCCCGGATCGAGCAGGATCCCGTCGAGCCCGGCCGCGCGCGCGCCGAGCACGTCCACCGAGTAGAGGTCGCCCACGTACACCGCGTGCCGCGCGCCCACGCCGGCCTCGCGCAGGCCCAGCTCGAAGATGCGCGGATCCGGCTTCTCCACGCCGACCACCGACGAGTCGATGATGAAGTCGAGGTGCGCGGCGAGCCCGGTCTCTTCCAGGATGGCCCGCACCGAGCCGTTGGAGTTCGAGATCACTCCCGCCACCAGGCCCGCCGCCTGCACCCGGCGCAGCGCCTCGAGCGCCTCGGGATCGGCCCGGTTCCAGAGCCCCACCGGCAGGTTGTAGCCACGGCGCCAGCGGGCGATGGCCTCGATCTCGGCCTCCTCGGTCACCGCCAGGTGCTCGAGCAGGTAGCGCAGGTAGCGGCCGTGGGTGGTCGCGCTCTCGGTGGAGCCGCCGGGGGCCAGGTGCGGGTCGAGCCGCACGCGGGCCCGCAGCTCCGCCTCCTCCACCTGGTCGGCGCTCACCGGACGGCCGCGGGCCACGAGCTGCTCCGCGATGATCCGGTAGTTCATCCGCAGCAGGGTGTTGCCGGCGTCGAAGATGACGGCGCGCACGGACTCATTATAATGAGGCCGCCCATGAAAGCCGCCTGGCTCCTCCTCGCCGCGAACGCGTGGGCCGACCACGGCGGTCCGCTGCACGCGGAGAGCCTGAGCGCGCTGATGGTGGGCCTGCTGTCCGCACTCCTGGCCCTGGCCGCGGGCGTGCTGATCCTGGTCATCGTGATGCGGCTCATCCGCAAGTCATGATCACGCTCGGCATCGCGGCGCGCTGGCTGCACCTGGCCGCCGGCCTCGGACTGGTCGGCCTGGTCACCGCCACCCTGCTGGTGCGGCCTCGTGATCGTCCGACCGTGCTCGCCTGGGAGGCGCGCATGCTCCGCTGGGCGCGCGCGCTCGTCGGGCTCGTGCTCGTCACCGGGCTGGCCACGCTCGCGCATCAGTCGGCGGTGGTCACCGGGCGGGCGGGCGCCGCGCTCGAGATCGGCGAGTGGGCGCGGCTGCTCGGCCACAGCCAGTTCGGCACCGTGTGGCTGGTGCGCCACGGGGTGCTGCTGCTCCTGGCCGCGCTGCTCCTGCTGCGGGAGCGCGAGGAGTCCGCCACGGACCGCCTCGCCCTGCGCGGCGAGGCCTGGCTCCTCGCAAGCGTCGGCGCCGCGGCCATGGCGTGGGCCGGGCACGCCGCGGCGGTGGAGGGCGTCGGGCTCCCGGCCGCGCTGGTCGACGCCCTCCATCTCCTCGCGGCCGGCGCGTGGCTGGGCGCGCTCCTGCCGCTCGCCGCGCTGCTGCGGGTCGCCGCGCGCGCGGAGGGCGCGGACGCGCGGCCCTTCGCGGTGCTCGCGGTGCGGGCGTTCTCGCGCCTGGCCTTGACCGTCATGATCCTGCTCGTCGCCACCGGTCTCGCCAACACCTGGTTCCAGGTGGGCAGCGTGCCCGCGCTCGTCGGCACGTCGTACGGGTGGCTCCTGCTCGCGAAGGTCGCCCTGCTGATCCCGGTCATCCTCCTCGCCCAGCACAACCGGCGCCGTCTCCTGCCGCGGCTCGGGGGCGACGGCGACACGGTGGGACGGCCCGCGATGGCGCGCCTCGGACGCTTCGTAACCGCGGAGGCCGCGCTCGGGCTCCTGATCCTCTTGCTGACGACCGGGCTCTCGCTCTCGCCCCCCGCGGTGCACGATCCGGTCTGGTGGCCGTTCTCGCTACGCTACGCCTGGGACGTGGCCGCCGCGCTGCCGGGCGGCCCGACGCGCGTGCTCGTCGGCACCCAGGTCGCCTTCCTCGGCCTCCTGGCGATGGTGGTGGGCCTCCTGCTCCGCTCCTGGCGCGTGCTCCTGGTCGGCGCGGGCGGCCTCGCGCTCGTCGCCGGCCTCTGGGTCGCGCTGCCGCCGATGACGGTGGACGCCTATCCCACCACCTTTCGCCGCTCGTCCGTGCCGTACCACGTGGTCTCGGTGGCGAGCGGCGCGGCGCTCTTCCGGGCTCACTGCGCCTCCTGTCACGGCGTGGGCGGACGCGGCGACGGGCCGGGCGGGGCGGGGTTGCCGCGGCCGCCCGCCGACCTGACCGCGCCGCACACCGCGCAGCACACCGCGGGCGACATGTTCTGGTGGCTCACCCACGGAATCCCCGCCGGCGGGATGCCGCCCTTCGGCGCGGTGCTCTCCGAGGAGGAGCGCTGGGACCTGATCAACTTCATCCGCACGCTCGCGGCCGGAGACCAGGCCCGGCAGATGACCGCGCTCGTGCCGCCCGGGCGACCGTGGCTGGTGGCCCCGGACCTGGCGATCGTGGTCGGCCCCGCCCCGCCGCGCAGCCTCAAGGACCTGCGCGATCGCTGGATGACCCTGCTGGTGGTCTTCACGCTGCCGGAGTCGCGCGCGCGCCTCGTGCAGCTCGCCGAGGCCTACAACACGCTCCAGGCCCTCGGCACCGAGGTCGTGGCGGTGCCGCGAGGCGACGGGAGCGAGATCATCCGCCGCCTGGGCGGGCGCCCGCCCATCCTCTATCCGGTGATCACCGACGGCGCGGCCGACATCGCGACGAGCTACACCCTGCTGGCCCGGGGCCTCGGCCCCGCCGCGCTGTCGCCACGCGGCGCCCCGCCGCTCCACGTGGAGTTCCTCATCGACCGCCAGGGCTACATCCGCGCGCGCTGGCTGCCCGGCGCCCCGGGCCCGGGCTGGGACACGCTGCGGACCCTCGTCGAGCAGATCCAGCTCATCGACAAGGAAACGCCGGCCGGGCCCGCGCCCGACGAGCACGTACACTAGGGCCGCCATGCGATTGTGGCGGGTCGTCCTGCTCGTCAACCTGGCCCTCGGCCTGGGACTGCTGCTGGGCTATCTCGCGTGGGGCCGCGAGACCGCGCGGCTGGCCGGGGAGCTCGAGCGCGCGCGCGGGCAGCAGGTGGTGGCGGGGGTCGAGCGGACCTGGCAGGCGCGCGGCGTGGTGCGCGCGGTGCTACCCGAGCTGAACGTGGTGGTGCTCACCCACGAGGACCTGCTCGGGTTCATGGGCTCGATGACCATGGGCTTCCGCGTCCACGATCCCAAGCTGTACGAGGGCCTCGACGTCGGCGACCGCGTCCGCTTCACGCTCACCGGGGTGCCGCCCAACGTGGAGATCACCGCGGTCGCGAAAGAGGTTCAGTGACGCGGGCCTCGCTCGGCCTCGGCCTGGCGCTCGCCGTCACCCTCGCCTTCGCGCCCGACGCTCACGCCGCGCACGGCGGCACGCCCAGCGTGGCCCTCACCGAGCCCGACTACCTCAGGTGGCTGATCGACTCGCGCCAGCCGGTGGTGGTGATCGATCTCCGCCCCGCCGCGGAGTACCGGGCCGGTCACCTGCCGGGCGCGCTCTCGGTGCCGATGACCGAGCTGGATCGCCGCTTCGGCGAGATCCCCACCACCCCCATGGTCGTGCTCTACTGCCGGTGCCCGGTGGAGGAGGCGGCCACCGCCTACACCTTCCTCGAGACCCGTGGCTACCTGAACCACGTCGTGCTCCAGGAGGGCTACGACGGCTGGACCCGCCGCCGCTTCCCGATCGTGAAGTAGTCGCTTGACTCTCCGGTCAATTAGATCGCTGGCTCGCCTTCTACGTGCCCATGAACGAGGCCAACCGGCTGGCGCGCTGCCTGGGCATGACCTCGTGTCCCTGCACGCCGATCTTCGAGCTGGCCGAGCAGCTCGTCGGCCACCTGGGCGCCGCGGTGGTGCGCGCCTATCTCGAGGGGGACGAGCGGGCATCTCGGCCGGCCTCGTGCTCGAGCGCGACGGGCTCGAGCTGGCGCTGCCCTGCCACCCCGCCGACGCGCTCGCCCTCGCGGTCCGCGCGCGGGCGCCGATCCTGGCGCAGGACAGCGCGCTGGCCCTCACGCGGCCGACGGCGTGCGGCGATGGCTCGACCGGGTGAGCCCCGGCGACTTCGAGGCCGACTCCGCCCGCTGATCCTTGCCAGCCGGGGGACGGCGGGCTACTTCTTCGCGGTCGGCCACTGGTCGATCTGCACGCGCGCGATCAGCGCGTACTTGCCCCCGCCCGCGGGCTTGAAGATCGTGGCCTCGCCCTCCTTGACCTCGAACCAGTCCTTGCCGAAGGTGTCGAGGATGTTCGGCTTGTGCGTGACCACGAGGGTGTTGGTGCCCGGATCCGGGGCGGTCCCGACGAGGGTGCGGAGAGCCTGAGTCCGGCGGTTGTTCTCGTTCGGGCTCACCACCAGACCGCCCTCGCTCACGTCGAGCGTGGCCTCCGGCGCCTTGCCCCCGACCAGCCGCGCAGTCTCGACCGCGCGGTTGAAGCGGCTGGAGTACGACTTCCCGATCGGCACCCCGACGGACTTGAACAGGTCGCCGATCGCCTTCGCGTCCGCGCGGCCCTTGTCGTTCAACTGCCGCTGCTTGGCGACGTTGTCGAGGTTGAGCGGATCGGTATCCGCCTGATCGGCATGGGTGGCGCCGTGGTGAAGCACGATGATGTAGCCACCGCCACGGAGCGCCTCCAGGACGTCGGCCGCCGACGGGGAGGGCTGCCCCCACGCCGATCCGAAGACGAGACCTATGAACAGAACCGTGAGGCTCCAGGTCGCGATCGCCATGCTTCCCTCCTCCTGTGATGGGTCCCGATCTCCCCTTCCGGCAAGCATGATACCCCGCCCGGGGGCCGCCCCGAGGGCCGACGAAGTTGCGCGCGATCGCGCTTCCGTGTTGTAGTACGGGCTAGTGACGACGTCGCGTCTGAACCAACCCTTCCGGATCGCCGCCGCCGCGCTGTTGCTCGCGCTGGTGGCGATCGCGCTGCCGCTCAAGGCGGGGCAGCCCCGCCACCTCCACCAGGCGACCAGCGCCGGGCTCTACAACGAAGAGCACGTCCTGGCGAGCCTCGAGTTCCTCGGCGGCGACGTTCCCTTGCCGGACGGTCCGCCGGCCGACCGACTTCGTCGCGCTCGTCGTCGCCCCGTGCCCCGCGGGCCCCGCCGAGGGTCACGCCGATCCGGTCGTCAGCCTCGCCGATTCGCGCGCTCCACCCCGTCTCGCCTAGCCCTCCCACGCTCTCGTCGTAGTCGCCGTCCGCCGGCCCCCTGGCCCGCCGGACGATCCCAACTTTCCCTCGAGAGGGAGGCATCCATGCGATCACTCGTCGGCATCGGCCTGCTCCTCACCGGCCTGCTCGTGCCCGGGCCCGCCGCGGCCCAGGAGGTGGAGACACTGCGCAAGGAGCTCGAGCAGATGCGCAAGCAGTTCGACACCATGAAGGACGGCTACGAGAAGGCGATCAATCAGCTGGGCGAGCGCATCCAGCAGCTGGAGAATCGCCCGCAGCCCGCCGCGGCGCCTCCACCGGCCGCGCCCCCGCCGGCGGCGGTCGCCCAGGCCCCCGCCGCGCCGGCCCCTGGGGTCGCGATCAACCCCATGGACCTGGCGCGGCCGCGCGAGCCCTTCTCGCTCTACAGCCAGCGCGGACCCGGCCAGCTCCTGTTCGACATGGGGGTGGCCGGCGACTTCATCGGCAACCTCACTCAGAGCAACGTCGACAAGGCCAACGCGGGCTCGTTCCCGGGGCGCGAGAACCGCTTCTTCCCGCGCGAGATCGAGCTCTCCCTCTTCGGCCAGATCGATCCCTACGCGCGGGCGGAGGTCCGCTTCGAGGCCGGCGAGGAGGACCAGGGCGAGATCAACCTGCACCTGGCCGAGGCCAACCTGACCCTGATGGCGCTGCCCTTCGGCACCCAGCTCAAGATGGGCCAGATGCGCAACCGCTTCGGCCTGCTCAACCCGGTGCACGAGCACGACCGGCCGTTCATCGACGCGCCCAACGTGCTCGCGCGCTTCCTCGGCGAGGAGGGGCTCGTCGAGCGGGGCGCCGAGCTCACCTGGGTGGCGCCCCTGCCCATCTTCCTCGAGGCGCTCGTCGGCGCGTTCAACGGCGACAACGAGACCGCCTTCGGGCGCGGCAAGCTGACCGCGCCGCTCGTGACCGGCCGCCTGCGCACGTTCTTCGAGCTGGGCGACGAGAGCGCCATCCAGCTCGGCGCCTCGGTGGCGAACGGCGAGACGTCCGAGAGCCACCGCAACACCCTGCTCGGCTTCGACGCCAAGTACAAGTACCGGCCCGAGGGCTGGCAGCATCCGCTGCTCACCCTGCTGGGGGAGATGATCTACCAGAACCGGCGCGTCAACGTGCTCGGCGAGGACACCAACGGCGACGGCATCCAGGACACACCAGACCAGACCCGCACCCGCAACCGCTGGGGCTGGTACGTGGGCGGCGAGGTGCAGCCCTTCCGCACCGGCCAGCTCGCCCGCTGGGCCGCGGGCTTCCGCTACGACTGGACCCAGTACCCGGTCATGCGCGGCCGCGAGTGGGCGGTGGGCCCGTACCTCGCCTTCATGCCGTCCGAGTTCCTGCGCTTCCGCCTCGGCTACAAGTACACCGAGCGGGCCGACCGGGACGGCTTCACCGACAACGGCGGGAGCGCCCGGAAGGTGGACGAGATCCTCTTCCAGGCCACGTTCATCATGGGCGCCCACCCGGCGCATCCGTTCTAGACTCGACGAGGAGATGATCATGTCCATGCGCACGCTCGCTCGCTTGCTGAGCCCGCTCCTCCTGCTCTTCCTCGGGATCGGCCTCTGGGCCGGCCCCGGCGCGGCCGCGTCCAAGATCGCGGTGGTCGCGACCACGACCGATCTCAAGGCCCTCGTCGAGGCGGTGGGCGGCGACCTGGTGGAGGTCGACGCGCTCGCCCGCGGGACCCAGAACCCCCACGACCTCGAGGTCCGGCCGAGCCTCATGGTCAAGGTCCGCCGGGCGGACCTGCTAGTCATGAACGGGCTCGAGCTGGACCAGTGGGCCGAGGTGGTCGTGCAGGGGGCGAGCAACCCGCGCGTGGCCCCCGGCGCGCCCGGGCGGGTCGACGCCTCGGCCGGCCTCCTCGTGCTCGAGGTGCCCCAGGGGAAGGTCGACCGCTCGATGGGCGACGTGCACCCGGTGGGGAATCCCCACTACTCCCTCGATCCGGGCATGGTGCCCGGCGTCACCGCCAACATCGTCGAAGGGCTCGCCCGGGTCGCGCCCCAGTCCCGTCCCGCGTTCGATCGCAACCGGCAGGCGTTCCTGGCGCGCGTCGACCAGGCCCTCGCCCGGTGGACCACGGACCTGGCCGCGTTCAAGGGCACGAAGGTGGTGGTCGATCACAACATGTGGATCTACTTCCTCACCCGCTTCGGCCTCGTCGAGGCGGGCTCCATCGAGGAGCGTCCCGGCATCCCCCCGACGCCATCGCACCTCACCAAGCTGATCGCGCTGATGAAGGACCAGAAGGTCCGGGTCATCCTGTCGGTCCCCTGGGGCGATCAGAAGATCGCGGAGCGGGTGGCCCAGGAGACGGGGGCGAAGGTGGTTCCACTCGCGCCCGCGGTGGGCTCCGCGAAGGGCACCGACGGCTACCTGGAGACGATCGACTACAATGTCCGGAGCGTCACGCAGGCACTCAAGTGATGGCGATCGCGCGGAAGGGACACCCGACGAGATGAGCGGCGAGCTACTGGCCCTGATGTGGTTCCCGTTCCTGATGTGCCTCGTGCTCACCGGCATCCACGCCTACCTGGGCTTCCACGTGATCGCGCGCGAGGTGGTCTTCGTCGACATCGCGCTCGCCCAGATCGCCGCCCTCGGCGCCACCGCCGCGTTCCTGGTGGGCTACGAGCTCGAGACGTGGGAGTCGTACGCGGCCGGCCTCGGCTTCACCGTGCTCGGGGCCCTCGTGCTGGCCCTCACGCGCTCGCGCACGCGGCGCGTCTCGCACGAGGCGGTGATCGGGGTGGTCTACGCGGTCTCCTCCGCGGGCGCGGTCCTCCTGGCCGACCGCTCGCCCCACGGGGCCGAGCACCTGCGCGGCATGCTGGTGGGCTCCATCCTGTCCGTCCGCGGGGACGAGGTCCTCAAGGTCGCGATCCTCTACGCCTTGGTCGGCCTCTTCCACTGGCTCTGCCGGCGCCCCTTCTTCCTGATCTCCACCGATCCGGACCGCGCCTATCGCGAGGGCTGGCGCGTGCGGGCGTGGGACTTCGCCTTCTACGCCTCCTTCGGCGTGGTGGTGACCTCGTCGGTGCGCATCGCGGGCGTGCTGCTCGTCTTCTCGTATCTCATCGTGCCCGCGTTGGCCGGCATCCTGCTGGCCTCCCGCATCGGCCCCCGCCTGGCCGTCGGCTGGGTCTTCGGCGCCGGGGTGAGCGTCATGGCGATGGTCGGATCCGCGGTGCTCGACCTGCCCACCGGCGCGACCGTGGTCTGCGCCTTCGGCCTGAGCCTCCTGGCCCTCGGGCTCCTGCTGCGCCTCCGCCCGCGGCCCCTCGGAGCCGCCGCGCTGGCCGA
>WNFD01003744.1_pt1 | contig 17125 bp, 13 predicted proteins | sample 5400491 | NCBI WGS metagenome assembly WNFD01 (sample SAMN13153343, study PRJNA577476) | soil metagenome | isolation source: 120 cm saprolite under Douglas fir tree site 2 hole 2 replicate 2 | place: USA:California | collected 2015-04-18 | reverse complement strand
GCCGTCGCACTTGGTATAGGCCGTGAGTTGATCCCCAAGGAGGCTCTGCAACAAAGACAGGAAGGGCGAATTCGCGAGCTAGCACGCAGGTTTCTAAACTTCGTAAAAACCGCCCGCAGCCAGCGCCTTCAGCCCTGACTGTCCTAGACGAATGATACGTTGCTGGTTTCAAGAATACTCAGGCTACGTCGGCTTGCCATCCGTGCCGCGAGTTTCATGTGCGACCGGCCGACGCTCTTTGCTCTTATTGCTGCCTTTTGCTGCCTCGCGGTTTTCGCAAGTCCTGTAGAGTGAAGGGGAAAGTTGGTAGGGGCGGTGGGGATCGAAAACAATACCGATTGGAACTTCAAGGACTTCGAAGAAATGGCGAGGAGCGCTAAGGCATTGAAAAGGAACGATAAGGAGTCCAACGGAATCCTTATTGGCCCCTCAATGGCCCCTCGTTTTTTTCGAGCCGATCAAATTCCTTCGTGGTGCGTTTTTCGCCCACTGCCCCAGATACAAAGTCGGCTTCGGGCCCAAATTTCGCGGCGCGGATGGCAAGCCGACGATCGAACTTTTTTTGAGAGACGAACGTCAATCCGGATGACTGCCGCCCGAACTATACACAACTTAGATTTACCGACGACCTACGGTTCCGGAGACCAGGGCCGGTCAGCTATTCTCTTGATTCGCTTAGCTCAGTCTTGCGCCCGTACAGCCCTTTTTTCCATGGTGTTCGGAGGGTTTCGGACCTTAATCAGACTCAACTTGGTGTTACATATCGCTTCCACTCCCGGCGCGAAAGCGCCACCATCCCTGCATTGTAATCCGCTTTCCGTTAACCGCTAGTGACGGGGCGAAACCCTAGTCCCCGAACGACGAGAAAGTATCCGGAGAATGCGGATCGTCGCGCGCCGGCGCCGGAACGCGCTTGTAGAAATCCTTTGAGCTGGGTGGCGGCAAGCTTCGGCATTTTTCAGCGTGAGCCGCTCTCATACGGCAGCTGTGTGAAGGTCGAACGCAAGCAACCGATCATCTTTCAAAGCGCAGGAGAAATTTGAATATAGGTACCGCTTGAGACCAGGATAGTATTCCAGCCACCAAAAGGTAGACGAGACGAAAATCATGAAGTTCGCACCGGAAAGTCGTAGCCGAGTGACCTCGCGAATGGCGGCCTCGTCATCCGTCGGCTTCCCCCCGTAATATCCATCCTTTTCGAGAAAAGGAATACATCGCCGAGGGGCGACCAAAGGCGCGGCTTCCAACCGGCCCTCATCTACGAGAATGAACGCATCCTGCGGCGGAACGAGCTTTGCAATTTCCTGCGTCACCTCATATACGAGGTGCCAAGCAGGATCTGTTCTTCGAATTCGCGGAATCGCAGCGAATCGGTCGTCCGCGAATTGGAAAACCTCCGCGTAACGGCCGACCTGCGTCATCGTGCCGCGGTACTCGTTCAGCGCGCTTACCGCTCGGTCATAACGAATCTGTTTTATCTGCGAGCGGTGGGCACGCACTGCTTGAAGTTTGCGCGCCATTGTCTGGCCAATGTTCTCCACACGATCGTATTCAGAAAGCGGCGTCCAGACCTCATAGCCCAACAGCGTGGGCGGAGGAATCAGGCTGCTGGATAGCGCCGCTTGGACAATCGGTTGGCAGGCACGGTGATCCGGATGCCCGTCGTACGCATGTGGCAGATAGATGAGTTGCGGCTGCTGTCGTTCCAAGAGCGGACGCAGCTCTGTCGATGCCTCTTCGATTCCATCGCCAAGGCAGTGGTCCGGGCGTCTCAAAAACGTTACGCTTGTGATTCCAAGAATTCTCGCCGACTCCTCCGCTTCACCTTCACGTATGGCCCAAGCCTTTTCTCGAGTCAAATCGCTCAGGGCGAATTCTCCTGAGGTCAGGAACACCGCGGCCACGTGGTCGCCACGGTCAGTATGAAGGCAGATGGTTCCGCCGCAACCGATCGACTCGTCGTCAGGATGCGGGGCAATTACAAGAACATTCATCCGACATTTCCTTTTTCAGGGCGACACTACTGCCGCAGCGCGAACGTGAATAGGCAATTCCCAGCGTTGACCGCCACGTACTGCTTGCCTCCCACCGAATATGTCATCGGACCAGAAATGACCGCTGCACCGAGAGACGTCTTCCAAAGCAGTGCGCCGCTTCGAGCATCCAGAGCGTAGAAATAACCCTCGCGCCCCCCGCTGAACAGCAAATCCGAAGCGGTGGTCAGAATGCCCGACTCAGTGACGTCGGTCATTTTGAATTCCCATTTCCTTTCACCGGTCTGCGGGTCAAGCGCTCGGACCGCCCCGTAACCCTCATCCTCTTTCCGGAAATTCGGAGTAGGCGACCAGTCAAAGGGGATCGACGACGTGGCCGTTCCCGCAGCATACTCCCGGCCTTCCTTGTACTCGACGGGAACCTTCACGAAAACTGATGAGGAGTTTGCCCATGCCGGGATGTAGAAAAGCCCCGTGCGCGGACTGTAAGAAGGAGAGTACCAACTGGTCGCGCCAGGATTGCCCGGATAGATGCGGGTACCCTCAGCGCTAGAGGTCTGGCCAGGCACGCGTACTGGTCTTCCCTTTTGGTCAAAGCCGCTGGCCCAGGTTACTTCGACGAATGGTTTTCCAAGCAGGAACTGGCCTGTCTGACGATCCAGTACGTAAAAGAAACCGTTCCGGTTGGCCCACAGGATGACCTTGCGCCTCTGGCCGTGCCACTCGATGTCGGCCAAGACTGGAACTTGTACCGAATCAAAGTCCAGATCGTCGTGGGGCGTAAATTGGTAGTACCACTTCAGCTTTCCAGTGTCCGCGTCCAGGGCGACCACCGAATCGCTGTAGAGGTTATCTCCAGGTCGAACATCACCGTTCCAGTCTGGGCTGGGATTGCCTACACCCCAATACGTCAGGTTGAGCGCCGGGTCGTAGGAGCCGGTCATCCATACTGGACCCCCTCCGGTTTGCCAGGAGTCACCCTCCCAAGTTTCGTGGCCAGGCTGTCCCGGTCCTGGGATGGTATAGAAGCGCCATGCTTCCTTCCCCGTGTGGGCATCGTAAGCGGCGATAAAGCCTCGGATGCCATACTCACCGCCGGCGGTACCTATGATCACCTTATCCTTTAGCACCAAAGGGGCATGCGTTATGGCATAACCAGACTTCGCTCTCGCCACCATAGTGTTCCACAGTGGTCGTCCGTTCTTGGCATCGATCGCGACCAAATGCGCGTCGATGGTTCCCATGAAAAGTGTGTCACCGAGGATGGCCAGTCCGCGGTTGACCCGGCCGCAGCAAGGATGAGCACGTCCTGGATTGTACGAGTAGGTCCAAAAAATCCGTCCCGTGGCTGCATCCAAAGCGACCACGTCATTCGGAGCCTGGACCGAGTACATGATTCCGTCTACCACTAAAGCCGTAGCCTCGAACTTTTGCAGTGACCGGGCTTGATAAATCCATTGCAACTGTAAATCGTTCACATTTGCCGGAGTAATCTGGTTGAGTAGACTATGACGCTGGCCAAGGATACTTCCGGAGTAGGTTAGCCAGTTTTCGGGTTCTTTGTCGGCATCAAGGATACGGTCGAATGAGACTTGGGCCCGCGAAGTCGGCACCCAGGAAAAACTCGCCGCAAATATGAGCAAGAGGACGTGTGTGTTCATAGACTATCAATTCTTTTCAGATTTTTTTAGAGAAACTAAATAGCTCACAAGGTCCGCGAGTTCTCTAGGATCAAATTTGTTTTGGTAAGAAGGCATCGGTGATTTGTCGAGGAAAACATACTCCTTCAACTTCGACCTTTCTAAAGAACGCAACCGCTCCATGGAATCAATCAGCTGCACCGTGAAAGTGTCCTGGTTAAGCAGTCTTCCTGTAATCGTGACATCATCCCGAGTGACCACTCGAACGAAGCGGTTTTGAGGAAGTATCTCGGCGTCGGGTTCAAGAATGGAGCGCTCCAGTTCGACTGACCGGCGGACCGATCCGATCTCGGTGAGGTCCGGGCCTAACCGAGAACCCCTGTCCTTGACACGGTGGCAGTCGAGGCACTTACCCTTGCCTTCGAAGATGGTCTTGCCACGCGCGGCATCTCCCGGCGCAGACGCGCTTTGGGCCGAGCCCGCGAGAAAGCGCAAGTAACTGGTTAACATTCTGATCTCGACCTCCGAAAGTTCGTTCGAGAACGCTGGCATCCCGGTTCCCGGGACACCAGCTTTGACGATCTCGATGATGTCGTTATCAGACGACGCGCGTCGAAACTTGCCATGCCCAAAATCGACTCCTGCGATGGCGTCTCCATCCGGGCCGTGGCAAGGCGCGCAATTAGCTATGAAGAGCCGCTTGCCATCTTCCGATTCGCCGCCAGGATGGTTTTGCCGGGCTACTAGCAGCGGACTTCCTGCAAGAGCCAAAACACAAGCCCCGATGACCCACATGCTCGGGCCGCCTATCCGTTGATGATTCACGATGTTATTCTTGCCCTCAGGGATTGTGCGTTTGCTGTCAACAATCATAGCCGCTCTCGCGATGCGCAGCGGCATCCGCCTCCAAGGACTGACCATAGCCGACTTTAGGACTCCCTTTGGCCATATCGGTAATGACATTGCAGAACTCAGAAGCGATCTCCGACCAATCGTAAGCTTCTGCCGCCCGGCGTGCGCATCTTGACAGCTCAGCCTGACGGTCAGGATTGGACAATAGTCTGACGACGGCCTGAGCAAATGTGGGAGCTGAATCTGTGAGTAGGACATCTCGACCGTCCACGAAATTTAGCCCCTCAGCTCCCACGGAAGTGGACACAATGGGTTTGCCGCAGGCGGCGGCATCAAGGATCTTGAGTCGCGTGCCGCCGCCGTGCAGCAACGGCACGATCACAACAGAAGCACGGTGAAAATATGGGCGCATGTCGGGTACGGAACCATAGATGTATACGCTGTCGGACGCGAGTGCCTTGACCTCTGGCGAAGGATTTGCCCCGGCAATGTGGAATGTGGCGTTGGGAACCTCAGCCCGGATCAGGGGCAGTATCTCTCCAACAAAATACCGAACCGCCTCTACGTTCGGCTCATAGTTCATCATCCCCGTAAATAAGAGGTAGCCCGGCGTAACCGAAGCCTTTGCTGGGGTCATCATGGCGGTATCTACACCATTCGGTATCACTCTCAAGTGCTCTATATTCAGAAAATGGCGCGCTGCTTCAGCATCTTGGTCGGAACAACAGAGGCAGAGCTGACACGCATTACAAACCGTCCGCTCAAAAGACTGGGTTCTCTCAAACTCTTTGACCATGTCGTCTTTTTCGCTACCAGATTTCTCTTGGGCGCGCCGCCATGCCATTAATGTATGGACATTGTGCATATCTAGAACCTTCGGAACGTCCGAGGGCAAGGAAGGCAAGAACCTCGCCATAAATGAGTGCTCGATCAGAATCAGATCGAAGGATCTTGACGTCAGCTCGGCCAGAGATCTCTCCATTGTCCCTGAGTTGTAATAGCTGACAAACCAAGGCTCAGCACTCTCATAGGCCAGGTGACGGTACGCCGCTTGTGACACCGAGGGGCTGCCTTCGTGCATGTCACGGTAGGGTTCTGAAGGTGCCCATGGGACGCATATTACTTCGACCGGCAAGGAGCAAATGATTGGAGAGTTCTGCGAATCCCAACTGAAACCGACTAGGGTCACGTCATGTTCCGCAGAGAGACGCCTGAGGAGGTGGTACGTCCGAGATTGGGCACCGGTAATCGGCGGAAATGGAATCTCTGAATTCAGCACTAGGATGCGCATTCGGGCTCCCGTAATTGCGCATCCCCACAAGAGATCCTGCCAACGCTCGACCACGCCACAACGCGGCATCGTTTTTCGTCTCGTTTAGAAATGATCGTCGCTTCAAGTTGCCGGTTATTGGGACCGAGGGTTTCGCGCAGCCAACGCATATAGCTGAAGGGATTGACTGCAATACTGGCGAAGCCTGGTCCGATCATAATCCCCTCGCAGGAGCGACTGATGCCCGTGCATTCCTGGACACTTTGAGAAGCGCTTCGTAGGCCTGCAGGTATTCATCCACCATCCTTACGTGGCCGAAGCGTTCCTCGGCGTGTTCCCGGATGATTCTTCGATCGAGTGCCATCGCTCGAGGCACGAACGAGGACAGTGCCTGCATGGAAGGTGCGTAGAAGCCGGTCTTTCCGAAATCCACCACCTCCTCCACAGAACTTCTCTGAAACGCGATCACTGGCGTGCCGCATGCCATGGCTTCAATCATTACAAGACCGAAAGCCTCTTCGGCTTGGACAGGGAACAGAAGCGCGGCGGCATTTCTCAGCAAAGCACACTTTTGCTGGCGGTCAGCCTGACCGATGTATATGACGTTGTCGCCGTCAATGAGTGGCTTGATTTTCTCCGTGAAGTAAACTTGCTCCTCCTCGTCGAGAGGTTGCCCGGCCAGAACAATTGGCATCCCAGCTTCGCCCGCTATGCGTATAGCGTCGAGTGGCGATTTTCCGGCTCCCATTCGCCCTAGAAACGCTAGATATTTTCCAGGGGATGCGGAAAATTCATACGACTCAAAGTCACAGCCGTTGTTGATCACGCGAATGCTGCAGCGACGTTGCTCAGGCACTCCAGCGATTTGCTGCCCACTAACGGCCGTAACAGCTGCATTCGCATAGCGTTCCAACAGCCAAATGGCATCAGGTGTTACGGGATTATGAAGCGTGTGCAGAATTGGTGCTCGCGAAAGGACGCCAAAGGGAATCGCGTAGCACCCCACGTGTGAGTGGATGATGTCGAACGAGTTGCTCCCTTGCAGCGCTTCGGCGATGTTACAGGACTCGTAATACTCGTACTCCCAGGCGCGGCCCCTTTTCATCGCTTCAATCATGTTCCATTCACAAAGAGCTTGGACTTTGGCTGTCGTGGAAGAGTCGCTGGAAGTAAAGACAGTGACTTGATGGCCCCGCCTGACGAGTTCCTCTGCAAGTAGGTATACTATGCATTCCACGCCCCCCTGTGTAGCGTGAGCAACACGGGCCCACAAAGGCGGAATCAGACCCACTCGCAAGCTCTGGGATGTGTTCTGCAAGTTCATCGCGTAGCAGACCCGATCTGGGCAGATACCAAGAGGCCCGCTAATGTGGTGAACCCGCACAGTTCGATTCCCATCTCAATAAGCTCCGACCGGATTCTGGGGTCGCATAACGTCTTCGCTTCTCTTGCGCGTTCATCCCTATACGTCGTATTCGGAACCTGGCCGTCACCCGGGTGGCAGGCCAACTCCGTGACGCCCGTTGGCAGTTGCAAGAGAGTTTCAATCAACGCATCTGAAGTGATTCCCTCTGCATAGGGTGAGCCCTCGGCAGTTTGCCCGTAAAAGTGCCCGCAATAGCGTATTTCCGAGTTGCAACCGCGCACTGGAACCTTCAACGCCAGAGCGGCTTCGAGAACCACAGAGCGCGCTGGCTCGCGAAGATGCGCGTGTTGGTGAGAATCGATATGGCTGGGGTTTTTACCTGTCAGAGTTCGGAAGACGGCAAGCTGGTGTGATACCTCGTTACGCAACGCCGTCGCGTCGTCGAGTAATACCACGTTGTAGACAGGCACCCAATTCTCGTCCCTGTACACCCATTCACCGAAGTCAATGTGCAATCCCAGGCTAAGACTAGGATGGTTTCTAGCGTACTCCGCGGCTTCGCCGGCTGCTGGCCACCGTACCATCAAGCTGGCGCTCGTTACGATGCCGTGCTCATAGGCATGGATGACTCCACGATTCACCGCGGAACTGTGGCCGAAATCATCGGCATTCACAATCAGGTATCTCTTAGCGGACATGTCTCACAGCCCCAAATCGTTCAGCAGTTTTGCCAATACGGTCTCGGCCTTGAAATATTCTTCGGCAATATCTTTGGCAGCACGGCTGTGTCTTTCGTAATCGCATTCGATCGCTTCGAAAGCAGCCAAGATTTCGTCCATCGTGTTAAACGCGAATAGCCCCTCACCTGTTGGAAGGATCGTCTTGAAGCCAGTGTCCTGAGTGATTACTGGTCGGCCGGCAGCGAGGTAGCAGGCACTGCGATCACTGAACCATCCAGTTTTCAAGCGCACGTTCGCGTCCTTGGCCACAGTAAATTCGCCGCGTGAAGCCTGCAGAAAGTCCCTGTAGGAGCAGACAGTGAACGGATGAGAGTCCGTCAGATGCCACCCATTTGACCTCAGCACATTTCTATCCTCGGGGGACAATTGGATCAAGCCGGTTGCCAGCTCCAGCGGCTGCGTCATGCGTTTCGGCAGGTTGATGAACTTTAAGTACTCGCGATGCTTGCTCCAGTAATAGGTGGTCCCCTCGAACACCGTGTCGCGACCGTCCTGTCTCCAGTTACCCACTGTCGTGAACTCCGCTTTCGTAGGCGGACCAGTCTCCCATAGGTTAAGCACGACAGGCTGGCAGGTCTTCGCCCGTAGATGTGGCAAAGGGGGCAGGGAGCAATCAGAGTTGCCAATGTTCAGTCCAAACGTCACGACATCATCGTGCTCCTCGACCAGTGTGCGGACGTCTTCGTCATCCTGGGCGAACCGCACCTCGTGGACGACGGGGTCGGTGCACACATACACGAGCCGCCCCACTTCTAAACCTTCTTCTGCCAGACGCGTGGATCCTGTGATACTGAAAACAACATCAGCGTTTGCCAGCAATTCTTCCGCTGACTCCCGATCCAAACCAAACCAGGCTTTGTCCCCATAGCTTCTCCGGTAAGCCCAACGGTCACTGAAACCGAACATTTCGGCGACTTGCGCCAGATACGATACGGCATATTCCGAAGTGTTGACTCTCGATTGTCGAACCGGATCGTACGGCCAAGAAGACGAGGTTTCGAAGTAAAACGTATCGTGGCCGAGCCGTTGAAAACCAACTGCGTACTGCATTGCCTGCCATGCGATTCCGGGGTAAGGCTCACACGCGATATTCCCGAGAACAACAATGCGGTGCGGGGTCACTTATAGCACTCCACATGCACGAGACGTCCGTGCTCCAGTTCCAACATGACATCGCAACTTTCCAGCGTGCTAAGGCGGTGAGCGACCATGAAGGTAGTGCGGTCTTGCATGAGGCGTTCTGTCGCCTTCAGGATAGCCGCTTCGGTTTTCATGTCGACCGAACTGGTAGGTTCGTCGAGCAGAAGAATAGGGGCATCCTTCAGGAACGCTCTGGCCAGAGAGATGCGTTGCCGTTCTCCCCCGGAAAGACGGACCCCGCGCTCGCCTACTACAGTTTGGTAACCGAGGGGTAATGCCAGAATAAAGTCGTGCGCGTCGGCCATCTTCGCCGCCTGAGCGATCTCCTCCTCGGTAGCTCCCGGCCGGGCGTAGGCGATGTTCTCAGTAATGCTAGTCGAAAAGAGAACAGGTTCCTGGAGAACAATCGCAAACTGGCTGCGCAGATCAGCCAGCCGGTAGTCGCGTAAATCCACGCCGTCCAGCAGGATCTGTCCGCTTGTGGGGTCATAAAAGCGAGTTAATAGAGTGAGCAGAGTCGTCTTGCCGGCTCCTGTCCGGCCAGCGATGCCAACACGCGCCCCGCGCGGAACCTCGAAACAAATATCCTGGAGGACCAGATGATTCTCTTCGTAAGAGAAGGTCACATGTTGGAAGACTATGCACCCGGAGGCCCGGACCAGCGCGACGGCGCCAGGGCGCTCAGGAACATCCGGCAGCTGATCTAGAACCGAAAAGGCGCGTTCCAGACCAACCCAGTGCGATTGCAGCGAGGTCGCTTTGCGGCCAATGGTTCTTAAGGGCGCGTAGAGTTGACCGAGGTAGCTGACTACGAGCAGCAGGCTGCCCAAAGTCAATGTACGCGCCCGGACATGGGCGACACCAATCCAAAGAACGCATGCGGTCCCCAGAGCTGTCGTCATGCCCACGAGCAAACCGTACCAACCACCGAGCAAATCCAGTTGAATTCGAGCCAACATCCCTGCCTGGGATTTGTGGACATAGCGGTTCTCCTCATGCTTCTCTCTACCGAACGCCTTAACGACGCGGACGACCGAAAGAACCTCATGCAAGACTGCCATCGAGCTGCTTTCCAGTTGCTTCACCTCTTTCGAACGCTTCCGAAACCGCGGCCGGTACGCCATGGAGAGCATGAAAAGAACGGGTGAAATGACCATCGCAACCATGGCTAACTGAGCATCGATACGAAACGTGACGTAGAACATAACCAGCAGCGTGACTGCCGAAGTGACAAACGGTCCTAGCCCATCGATAGCTAAATACTGCATGGACGCGGTGTCGTACTGAATGCGGTATACAGAATCCGTCGTGCCCTTCGCGTCGTGATAACCCAGCGATAGACGTTGCAAATGAGAGAAAAGACGAACTCGAAAATCCAAAAGAAGTTTTTCCGCGGTCCAGGTGCGGAGAAATGAATTCGCAAGAGCAAAGAGGTTTTCGAGCGCGGCTACCCCTAGAAGCAGAACGACCGCGATCGTCAGGACACCGGTAGGTGATCGAGTAGCGGATGCGGGCAACGTGCGGCTAAGAAACCATGGCGGAGGATGCGTGCCGATAACATTGTCTACTATAATCTTCAAAGGCAGTGGCGTTAGCAAGCCCAGTGGAGTCGCCAGCAGGCCCAGAAGAAAAATGGCAATGACATGAACGCAGTAGGGTCTCGCCTGCTCCAGAAGCCTTCGAAACAGTGCTAGGTCCGGGTGATGCATTCCATTGATTCCTGTTTCTCGTGCTCGTCTGGACGAGCCACGGACTCGAGTCCCTTCAGAACTGAAAACGCACCAGCATTTGCAGGCGCCGTGGCGGCCCTGAACCGACAGAACGTCCAAAAAAGGGCGAGCTGAGATTGCCCACGGGCTTACTGAAGTTAACGTGATTGAGAACGTTAAACGCATCCACCGCCGCGGTTGCGCGCAGACCCGTCTGTTCCTCTTTCTTGTGTTTCCCGGTTTTGCCCTTGACTAAGATAAATGACTTGGCCAGCCGAAGGTTGAGTGTGGTGGAACCTGGTCCTTCCAGGCTGTTTCGCGGCACGCCGGCCGGCCGAACATTGGCAAACGTTGTCCCATAATCGTCTGTTCCAGTGGTCATCGTGTAGGGTTGCCCGGAGCGGACCGACAGCGACGCTCCTAGGCTGACGGCCTTCGGGGCATTCAAGGTACCGTAGAAATAAAGAAAGTGCAGAGAGTCGAAGTTGGACCGAGACCACTCGCCCGTTAGATCGTACTGATTCGCAGGAAACGCAGCGATCCCGGCAGTATCATCATAGGATCGGGTCAGCGTATATTGCGCCATTCCATTGAAAAAACGGCTGATTTTTGTCCGCACTGTCAGCTTCAAGGCATTGTTTGTCAGGTCCCCATCCGATTCGATCTCTCGGAGCGTCCCGATCTCAGGATTAGGGCGCTGGAGGTAGAGGGGAGGAAGTGGAGCGTTGAGGTCGCGCGACCGAAACAAATCGAAGCCGCGGATGCCGGAATAAGTGGCCGTGAATATCGTCGATTTTTGCATTTGCGTTTCTACACCAAAGCTGTAGTGCAGGTCGTACGGCATGCGAAGATCAGGCGCAAAGCGGACAATGCTGTTTGGAAGGGTCTGAGCCACGGCACCGACCGTGAAGGGGTCCGGATAACTCGGATTGGAGAGCACGATCTGGCGTAAGGTTTGACCATTAAAGCGAAGCATGTCAGCGATCGCCGCCTGACCAGTGGTTTCGTAGAAGATTCCTGCCCCGCCGCGAAACACGATCTTCCTAGATTTGCTGGGAGCTAAAGCGAAGGAGACTCGGGGAGCAAAGTTCTTGGGATTGGAAATGTAGTTCTGCCAGTCATATCGGACGCCGAGTGCTACCGATAGCCCCGGGCGTATGCGCATTTCATCCTGCGCAAAAAGACCCACCTCTTTCTGCCAGTACACCAGCTGACTGGTCCCTTGCTGCTGCACGAAGGAGAAAGGTCTTCCTTGCAGGTAGTCATTGATGGAAGAGAACTGGAAAGTGCCATCAAAATTCGTCCGGTCATTAAGGCTCCAGCGGCTGAATTCCGGAAGATTGATCCCGACCCTGACCAGATGTTTGCCGTGAGACCATGAAAGCGTGTCGGTAAGTTGCAGGTAGTTGTGCAGCTCGTTGTAGTTAGTTTGGCCGCTGCCACCCACGAATGCGTCGAGCACCACAATACGGGGCTGTCCCTGGAGCACACTCTGGTTGAGGCTTTCCGACGTAGTCGCTCGGACGGAGAATTCGTTGATCAGCTTGGGAGTAATTGTGGCTCTGTCGCTGACATAGAGGTAGTGCCTGCTGGTGGATTCATTCGAGGCGGCCTCAGGAAGATTCACACCCCCGACGCCATTGCCCTTGTCCGACCAGTTGAAGAAACTGTATCGGACTGCCAGGGTGTTGCCTTTGCCGATCTGTCGATTTACCCCCCCAAAAAAGTAGGTACTGCTCTGTGGATTGGCAAAATTTTCGATCAGCGTTCCAGAAGGAACCTGGGCGTATACGATCACTTGCCGGTCATCTTGCTTCTGGCTGGCGCTGACCTGGAATGTAGTCTTCTTGCTCTTTCCTAGGGGCCCGCTGAAATAGCCGTCGAATAGGGAGAGACGCTCAGGTGGCCGCGTGTCTGCGAAGGCATTTCGCGCGTCAAGCCTGTAGTCGCGGAATGATGTTTCCAGAGAGCCGTGGTAGTCGGAAGATCCGTTCTTCGTAATAATCTCGATCCGGTTTTTTCCGGGGGCTGAATATTCCGCGGAATAGGGATTCTGATTGATTCTGACTTCCTGAATGGCTGAAGCCGGGACTCCGACCTCAGAAACCATTACGCCGTCGACGATTAGGATCGCGCCTCCCGAGCCCCCCGACCCCGGCCCTAGCATCTCGGTGACAGCCCGCACGACATCGTTATCTAGGGCGGGTAATGAATCAAGCGTTTGCCTGTCTAGCGTGATAATGTCTGCATTCTCGGTAGCGTCGCGACTCAATTGGCCTTGCGAATTCGTCGCGGTGACTTCTTCGTGCAGTTCGGCGAGCGGCAACACGATGCGCAACGGGACCGAAGAGTGTGGCCCGACTTTCACACGGTTTCTCAATGTCTTGAAACCGTCCCGCTGCACTTCCACCTCATAGTTGCCAGGCGGTATGCCCGTGAATTGGAAGCGCCCAGTCAGATCGGTCACCGTGGATGGTTCGTTCTCGAGGCTTCCTCCGTGAAGAGTCACGTTCGCGCCCACGATAGCCGCATTGCTCTGATCAAGCACTATGCCGGAAATGCCTAGATCCTCAGTGGGAGTCCTAGACGCTTGTTCAAGGCGGCCCGGAGAGTTCCGCTGGTCGGCAGCAGCCGAACCAACATATAAAATGAACAATCCCGTGACGCAAGCGGCTTTGAACGCCGAGGCACTATTTCGCTCCTTTCTCATGTTTGCTCCAATTCTGTCACGAGGTTACGCAGCCGCATCCAGTGCCCACGGGCGCCCGCGCTTCGGGTAAAGTCGGGATCGTCGCCCAACCATCGGGCAGTCATATACAATCGGGCAGCCTTGAGGACTTTCGCGAATCCGGCGGGCGCCCCTTCGGGCCAGCGAGTCCGGACGTAGGCTGCCGCGCATACATCAGCTATCTCGCTTTCCCATCCATCCGTCAGGCAGGCCAGGTCAATCAACCCTTCGCCCACGGCAGCGGATTCCCAGTCGATCGGACAGACCCGCCCTTGGTGAAACAAAATGTTGTGCTGGTAGTACTCGCCATGGATGATTGCCGGCGCTAAGTCCAACAACGGAGACAGAAAGTCCTCAGCGCGCGCATAGAGAAGGCGAAGCCACGATAATTTCCTGTAGTTCGGGTCCGCGAAATCGACCGTGCGACTAACCCATCCGAGGTAGTATTTCTTGTCGTATCTCTTAAGGAAGCGGATGTGCTCGTTGCCCAGCAGGCGCTGACTGGTCACATGGAACCGGGCAATCCATCGGGCAGTCTTGCCCATCGCTACAGGGTCATTCAGCTTTCCGACCCGCAGACCGCCATCCAGATACTCCAGAAAGAGCCAATATTGGCCCGTTTCCGAATCTGTGTAACCGCCGTAGAACTTGGGACGGAACTTGTTTGTCTGCGCCAGGATGTGCCGGTACGTTGCGATCTCATGCCCCACGCCACCTCGATGCCCGTGGCCTGTGTAGTCGACCCCTGCTGTATACTTGCAGAAGAGTCGGCGCGGCTTCCCGCGGCCAATCCGGCAAGTGACGATCTCGCATGGAAATGTCGTCGCGTAAGGTGTGGGTTCACGGGCCAAAAGCGCTAGGGCGCGTCCGCCCAGATCTTCACCCTGGAGGGCTGACGCGAGTCCCTTCTCTAATGCATCAGTCTTTGGTAGTCCGGAGACGAAGTCATGCATTTGGCTGAACCTCCAAACCCAGAGCCTGTGTGGAGGCAGCCAGCCGGGGGGCATAGATGCGGAGGCGTCTTATGGCCTTTCCCTCCGACCCTTCCGCGAGCCGTATCGTCTCCCAGCCCACGGCCGAAAGGATTTGGAACAGCAGTCCGCAACGTACCTGCTCCTCTACTCGTCGGAGCTCTATGCTTGCCGATGTCCTTCGCGCAGCAGACCAGTAGCTTGCGGCATCGATCACCGCTAAGTCGGTCGCAGGAGGTCCCCAACCGGCCTCCTCCCAGTCCAAAGGCAAGAACGCAATTCCAGAAGCAGTGTGTCGAATAAGAATGTTCTTAGGTTGAAGATCGCAATGGACCAGAGTCCAGGGAAGGCCTACACATCGCTCTTCGACGACATGCCAGTTTCGTTCCAAGACTTCAAAACAAACCAGCGTTTTTTCGACGGCCGACCGATCTGAATTGTCCCAATCTCGTTCAGGTAGACTCTGGCAAAGCCCTCGCCAAGCTGTCCTCAGAATTTCCAGATACCATGCCGGTCCGCGTTCCGGTAGTCGGCTACGTATCGGCAGATTTGAGGCCAACCCGTGCAGGAGGGCCAGCCAGCTCGCAAAGGCCGTTGGAAAACTCTCACCCTTCTCTGCAACCTTCGTTATCCCTCCATCTTCGAGAAACAGCCAGCCATGCTCTCCTATGCCCTCGTCAATGAAGCCATAACAGCGTACTGACTCCATCGAAAGCCCGTCCACGGCCCTTCGTGGGCACCACTTGGCAACAACATCGGAGCCTCCCGGACCCACGCCTTCGATTCTGCACACGGTCGATCTCGGCGTGTCTTTAAGAATAGTTATTCCGCGGGGCTCGGAAGAGCCAGGCCGAAGCCGCAACCATGCTTGAACGGCCGGACGCGCCCTTTCAACGATCTGATCTGAGCTGGCTTGCTGAAACAATGGCACTCATCCTTTCCGCTTCGTTCCGGCGGTAGTTCCCGAGCTAGAAGCCTTAATCAATCCTTTCGCTGTTATCTTCGGGCCACATAACCTCTGTGCTGCCGACCCTAGTAGGAGCCGGTCAATCTTTGGGCTCCACGATGGGATGCATGATCGGGACGCAGCTTGCTATCGATTGGGGTACGGGTTGAGTTGCTCTTATGGAGTGCCCAGAGACTAGTTGCGCCGACGATTGCTCAACTTCTTTTTCTTGAATTGCACGAAGGGCCGATGCTGTAGCGGCTTCGCACTCGTGCAGGACAGAGAGACCAAGCAACAGGCCCATCATCGTCACGGTCGCGCAGGCAGTCCACGCGCGAGCAGTACCTGCTCCAACAGAGATCGCAATTAGTGTGGACAAGACCACAAGTCCTATCTCCGAGCATTTCGGCAGCACTCTCCACCGCACGAGCTGTTTTCCCTGACCGTGCTCTTCGGCAACCATCCGCAAGCGCGCTGATCCCAGTAGTCCGCTGCGGATCTCTAAATCCCAGTCATTGAACTCTCCACCCCTGCGGACAACTGCGCCGAGTTGCCTCAGAGCAGATTCAACTCCTTCAAGGCGATCTTGTGCGCCGTGCCAAACCTCACTCCAAAGAACGATAGAATTCGCTCTCGGCAAGGAAGGACTCTCTGCTTTGACCCAGCGCCAGGGGGCGAGCCCCCAACGTACCCTTCCGAAGAGACGCGCCAGTGGCTGCAACAAGTGGAGAAACGTCGTGACGCCCATCAGCCGAACCTTCTCCAAGAAGTTCCAGGTTGGTTTGGACGGACATGCGCGGATGCCACTGGCGAGAGCATGAGCGACGGGGGCTCCAAGTGCGAACAGTGAGAGCGGAGCCGCTAAAAGTAACGGCTTCCAGCTGTAGCCAAGTCCGGTCAGCAAGGCGAGAAGCCCGACAATGAGAAACCATTCAGGCATCAGAATCAGCGACGAGAGCCATCCTGGCGCAGGCCCATAAAGGCGCTGGAAGGGGGCAGTTCCCCAAATTCCTTGGTAGATTCGGCCGACGTGCGGAAGAACTGTGAAGAAACCGTTGCCATATACTCTGCCTGCCCAGGATACATGCCCGGCCGAATTGTATTTCTCGGGCCACTTTTTCTCCAGAAGAGCCTCGGCTCGACCGTATCCCCTCTGCTGCTTCAAATACGTTCGAACCGAATTGCGACGGTGGTGCCATACAACAGCTGCCGGGCTGAATCCCAACTTCCAGTTGCGTTTCTGGAGGCTCCAGCAGACGTCCACATCGTCGCCCGCGACACGAAAACGTTCGTCGAACCCACCGATCTCAAGCAGCGCGTACTTCCGATAGGCCATGTTACAGCCTGGAATTTGCTCTGCCTCGCGATCGGTCAGCATGACGTGGATAGGGCCGCCCGGTGAGTTTGCTACGCAATTTGCGATCCAGCCGTCGTCGCAAGGAGGAAGATTCGGCCCGCCGACCCCGACAAAGTCACTGTGAAGAAACATAGCAGCTAGGTACTTGAGCCAATCTGGGTCAGGGTAGGCGTCATCGTCGATATAGGCCACGATCTCGCCGGTCGCTGCGAAGAGACCGGTATTTCGAGCGCTGCCGAGGCCTGAATTCGGAGTTCGAATTAAATGGAATCCGTAATCTCGCGCACAATTAGTGAATCGATCTGTCGAACCATCGTCCACCACTATGACTTCGTAGTTCGGATAGTCGATTCTCCTCAGGTGACGGAAACACTCTGCAAGCCATTTGTGGCTTGCGTTGTATGTGCACACG
>WNFD01002934.1_pt1 | contig 17130 bp, 10 predicted proteins | sample 5400491 | NCBI WGS metagenome assembly WNFD01 (sample SAMN13153343, study PRJNA577476) | soil metagenome | isolation source: 120 cm saprolite under Douglas fir tree site 2 hole 2 replicate 2 | place: USA:California | collected 2015-04-18 | reverse complement strand
ATGAGTGGGTAGGTCATGGTCAGGATTTGGCCAGCAAAGGAGGGATCGGTCAGGGCTTCCGGATAGCCGACCATGCCAGTGCAAAAGACGACCTCGCCAGAGCTTTCTCCCTCATACCCAAATGAGGTACCTTCAAATTTGGTTCCATCCTCTAGCAGCAATGTTCCATATCGAGGACGGTGTTTGATAAGGAGTACGTCGCATCCAGGATAATCTTCAACAAGCAGATTGCTATCGACATTATTTTGCATAGTATTCCTCTCAGTTACGCTTTCCCCAGAATCAATGCTAGTAGAGCCATGCGTGTATACAAGCCATTGCGAATTTGCGACTTCAAATACACGGCTCGCTCATCAGCATCTACTGCCGGATCTACCGAATCTACCCTGGGGAGCGGGTCCATCAGTATCATGTTCTTGCTTGCATATTGATCAAGAAGCTGGGGTGTGACGATATAGGCCTCATTCATTGCATCGCGGTATTCCTCAAGAGAAGCAAACCGCTCTTTCTGTACACGTGTCCAATACCAGAAATCGCAGTCTCTAGGAATATCCTTTTCACTGCTGATTTCGATGATGTTTATACCTCGTGCGCTCAAGCCATCAAAATCCGCTCGTGTGAGCCGGAGTTGCTGGGGTGAAAGCAGGTATACAGTGTTATTCTCGAAAAGAGAGAGCCCGCGAATGAGAGAGTGTATCGTGCGGCTATTGAGCGGGTCACCTGCAAGAAGGCATGTCAGGCCACCGAGCCTGCCAAATTTCTCATAAAGGGTGTAAAGATCGAGCAGTGTTTGGGTGGGGTGCTCATTGTTTCCATCTCCCGCGTTAATCACAGGTACATCGCTGGCAGCTTCTGCCGCTCGCTCTGCTGAGCCGACTAGCTTATGGCGCAGGACAATTGCATTTGAATATGCTTCAAAAGTGCGAATGGTATCTTCAAAGGACTCACCCTTATAGCAGGAAGTGGTTGTTTCTGCGTTTTGAATTTCGATTGTTTCTCCGCCGAGCCTTTTTACTGCGGCAGCAAATGAACCGAAAGTTCTGCTGGAGGGTTCAAAGAATAGCAGCGCTACGACAGTGCCTGCAAGTAGATATGAAGGTTCATTATTGAGAGCGATCTGTTTCATTTCTGTAGTTAAAGGAAAAAGAAGGTGAAGATCCTGCGCCGAAAATTGTGCGAGGGAAACAATATCCTTTCCCTTGAAATTACCGTTAATCATCTCAAGTTCGGTTCGAGGATGAGATGCGACTCGAATCATTGTTAACCTCCAGTACTTTTGACAGTTTCTTCAAGAGTCATCTCAAGTGCAGTTCTGACCGTACAAGTCAAAAAAAATTCCTCATCCCTGAATCAACGGGATGAGGAAGAAATTCTCTTCTCTGAAAAGGCACCGGGCCCACCCAACGGATGGAAAAGGAAACAAACCTGCCGCGTTAGCAGTTTCGTCCTTCTTATCCGGTGCATTGCAAGCATAACGGTACCAGGCCTTTTCCGTACAACGGAACGTTCGTTCGGGACTGTTTCAAATTGCTAGAAGTATACCCACTGATTTTCCAAAAGTCAAGGAAATGTTGACGAATTTTTGGCAAAGGCCTGAGTCCTTAAAGCTGTATCATGCTCCCAAATTTGATGAATGGCAAGAGCCTGAAAAATTCGAGGTCTGCCAAAAACATCGTATCTACAGCGGCTTGCGGGCGCGGATGAAAGCGCTGATGAACTTTCCCTCGATGCCAGTGCGTTCCTCTGCCGGGAGCGCAGCTATCGCTGCGCTTGCCCCGCTCTCAGCGACCTCCTGCAAGGAGTAGCGTCGTGTGACCTCTACCTCAAGGTCGATAAACCCTGCCTCGTTCAGCAGTCGCCGGTAGGTATGTTCCTCCAGCGCCCCAGCAAGACATCCAGCCCATGCCTCAAGGTCCTGGCGAATAGTCTTCGGGATAGCTCCTTGAAAGACGATATCCGAAACCGCAAATCGGCCGCCTGGTGTAAGCACCCGGTAGGCTTCGCGCAGCACCTGGCCTTTATCGGCAGACAGATTGATGACGCAGTTGGAAATCACCACGTCTACAGCGCCCTCGGGTAGGGGAATATCCTCGATCACACCCTTGAGGAAACGCACGTTTTCTACCTTCGCCTCAACCCGGTTGCGTTCGGCCAGTTCGAGCATGGCATCGGTCATATCCAGGCCATAAGCAAAGCCTGTAGGGCCAACGCGACTCGCTGAAAGCAGCACATCGACGCCACCTCCGCTGCCAAGATCAAGCACTTTTTCCCCCGGCCTCAGTTCGGCCAGCGCCGTGGGATTGCCGCAGCCCAGCGAGGCAAGCGCTGCCGCCACCGGCAGCTCACCCAGTTCCGCGCTGCTATAGAGGTTGCTGGTAATAGCATCACCATTCGTTGTAGTGCAGCAGCCACTACCGCAACAGCCGCTGGCATTGAATGTACCAGCACTCAACACCTGCTGCGCGGTGCGCGCATAGCGCTCGCTTACTGCCGCTCGTAACTGCTCATCGTTCTCTGGCACCATGTTCATCGTTCATATCCTTTCTGACTCTTGACTGGCAAGGTCCACATTTTTTATATGACATCGAGCCATCGCTTCGATATTCATCTCTATAGACGGTGATTTCGCCGAAAGGACGCAAACCGCTGTTACGCCAAACTACCTTCGAAGCCACGCCCGCCATTCGCGCGGCAGGCACAGAGGTTACGGCCTATGCTCTGGATGAAAAGAAAATCCTTCGAAGCCACACCCGCCATTCGCACAGCAGGCACACTTTGGATAGTAATCGATAATCCTTCCCCTGCGGTCAAACTCCAGGTGACAGCATTCCAGCAACATTTCTCTCAACTTCTCCCTCGCCCGTTGGACACGCGATTTAGCGCCGGAGAACGAGAGACCAAGTCTCCTCGCGAGCTCCTTTTGCGTGAGTCCCTCGTATTCCGTCAAAATCAGCGCCTGCCGGTAAACATCGGGCAGGCAATCAACCATCTCCTTGAGGGAAAGAGCCAGCATGCGCTCTACATCATTCTCACCTGGCTCTTCAGGAAGATCGAGCGTCTCGGGAATACCCGCTGTAATCCTCCGATCCCGGTAATAATCATAGACAGCATTGCGCGTTATCTGGTAGATCCAGCTTTGCAATTTGTGCCCATCTTTGAGCATCTCTATGTGTGTATGGATTTTGACAAAAACGTCTTGTAGTTTTCTCCGGTTGGGGTGTAGCCCAGCTGAATGAATGCCGCCCATACCACCTCTTAGTGCGTTTGAGATTCTCATATGCACCGGTGATCTACTATAGTACCTTATGCATTCCATCTCTTGCGTTAGCTGACCTCGGCGTACAGCTGCTCATCGTTGGTCGGTATGGTAATCATCTTCTTTCCTCTTCCTTTCGGCATATGGACTTGCAGAGAGGTACCCTAGTTCGCTCACTGCGCTCCGTTCTGTTCAGAGAGACGGGGTGGTTTCAAAAGGGTCGCAGCCTGCTGACTCCTCATTGGCGTTACTGGCTCGTCGGTGCAACAGGCCACCGTCTCACAATTGTGACATATCGGTTGATAGTCGAGAATGTGGCCTCTGCGGTCCAACTCAAAGTGGCAACATTCCAGCAATTGCTGTTTAAGTTTCTCGCGTGCCCGCTGCACGCGAGATTTCGCGCCAGAAAAGGACAACCCCAGCCGCTCGGCCAGCTCCTTTTGCGTAATTCCTTGATATGCTGTGAGCACCAGTGCTTGCCGGTCCAGTTCTGGCAGGCTTTTCACCATCGCACGAACGCATGGTAACAGTTCACTCACGACATCATCATCGGGGAGCTCTTCCGGCATGTCAAGAACCTCCGCTGCCTCGAGCGTGGTCGTCTGCCTTCTGTTGCGGTAGGAATCAATGATGGCATTGCGCGCGATCTGGTAAATCCAACTCTCTAGTCTTATCACATCTTTGAGTGTCTCGATATGCTGGTGGATTTTGAGAAACACGTCCTGCAACACATCTTCGGCAGTGAACTCATCGGTAACGCGCCGCCGGATGAATTGCTGCAAAGAACCATGAAATGCGTCCCAGACCTGCTCTGTCGTAGTCAACATGTCCTCACCTCTTTCGTTAATCTGTTCTTGATTAGAAGACGTAAATACCACCAAAAGGACGCATGCTGTTCCTCCTGACTTGTTATGGTGCGTAGCAGACTCGTTCCCCGGCGAATCAACGCCCGAGCATCCAGGCTCGAGCCTGCGCGCCCTCCTCCGAAAGGGCAGAGTGCATGGTGAATGATCCATAACGGGATGCGAAAATGTTGTGTGTAAAACGTTGGCCTGTTGCGCATCCCATGGGCTTAGCTTTGCCAGTCTTCTTTAATTAGATGAAACATGATTCCTAATTTCCAATAAAGTTGTGCCTCCCAATCCTCGCGGCTGGCGCGTGCTTCTCTGCCTAAAGGTTGTTAGGAAGTAGGAGGAGTTGCCAGGCTTTTCAGACGATCTGCTAAGGCTGTGTAGCGTTGTCGATCTATGACCCGTTTGATGGCGAGTCCAATGGCTTTGGTAGGCCCTACCAGGACAGCGAGGTTTTTTGCTCTGGTTAGTCCTGTGTAGAGCAGGTTTCTGCTCAAGAGCACATAGTGTTGCATGATTATGTAGGATGATTTTAGCTCTGTCAAGAAGCCATATGGTGATATCATGCCTCCTTTTCACAGCCCCCGCTCAGCTTGAGTGCGAGCGAGGGCCGCGACGGAACGTATTACTCAGCGTGCTCTTCGCTTGTTACCACGTGCAGCTTACGCACAGGCGAAAACAAGGTCCAGAGAAAGGCTAGGAAGAAGCCGCAGCACCCGATCAGGAAGGTCGCGCGCAATCCGAGATGTTCACCAAGCACCCCACCGAGAAGTGCACCGAGCGGCAAGGTCCCAACACCGATAAACTGCATGCCCGCTCCCATTCGTCCCAGGAGTCGGTTGGGAGTCACCTGCTGCCGCAGACTGAGCTCGTTCACGTTGAAGAGCGTGTTTGAGACGCCAAAGAGGAGTGCACCTACGATGATCATGCTCACCTCTACCCCAGGAGGTCCACCAGCCAGGGGAATCAGGAGCCAGCCGGCAGCCAGAGTGAAAGCCGAGAGCAAAATAGTGGGACCAATCCCAAGCTTGCGCGTCATCCAGGGATTGCATGCTGCTCCGACCAGCGCGCTCAGGCTGGCCACGCTGAACATCAGGCCAAAGAAGATCGCACCAAGGTGGAGCACCTGCACGAAAAAGAGCACGCGTACCACATCCGTGATGCCTCCGAAAAAGTTCAGGGTCGCTCCGCAGGCGGCAATCGAGCGCAGGGTCGCGTTTTTCAACAGGACGCCGAGCCCTTCGCGAAGATCTCGCCAGAAATTGGTTGACTCCTCCGACGTTGATGGCGCTTCTTGCACATGAATCGTCCACACAGAGAACGCGGAGACAAGAAACGAGCAGGTATCGACGAAGATGGCCAGGGGAGCGGTGACCAATTGGATCAGCCAGCCGGCCAGTCCAGGCCCGGCCAGGTTGGCCAGCAAGTTACTCATTTCGAGCTTGCTGTTGCCCTCGATGAGAAGCTTGCGCTCCACGATAGTGGGTAAAAAAGCGCAGTAGGCCGTATCAAAGAAAAAGGTCAACGTCCCGGTCGCGAAAGCGACCAGGAAGAGGTATTCGATGCGCAGCCAGCCAAGCAGTGTAAGGATGGGAAGAGAGCCGAACAGAAGCGCGCGCCCAACGTCAGCGATGATGAGCATTGGGCGGCGTGGCAGGCGGTCTACCCACACACCGGCAAAGAGGCCGATGAGCAGTGTAGGGAGGGTCTCCGCAAACACGAGAAAGCTCATCTGTGATGCGGTGGCATGCAACAGCAGAACAGCGGTAAAGGGGAGTGCCAGAAAGGTAATCTGCGAACCGAAAAGAGACACCGTCGAGCCTGCCCACAGCTTTAAAAAGTTCGGATGTCGCCAGAGCCCGGCTGGGGCTGAAGATGATGGGGTGTTCATCGTGAAAATCCATTTCTCCTGCATGAATAACAATGGGAAAAAAGACAGCATCCCTGTTCTCGTGACCACGGTTGCTGAAAAAGCCGCCAGCCTGGTGGGATGCTGAAAGAAATGGGTCGAGTTCGCGATGGTTATGGGAAGCAGGAAAAATGGTCAGCACCGGACGTTACGAGTTGGACAGATCATGCCCATCAAGGGCAAAGGCAAGACCGAGCTACCTTCCTTGATGGTGCGGCCAAACCACTTCATGCTGTACCAGACAAAGAAAGGTTGAGCCTCTGCACAAAGCATGCACAGGTGTCCGGGCGGCGCCATTTTCCGCCGCATAAGCAAAGGCGCCAGGCTTATGCGGCGAAGGCATCAAAGAGGATGCACTCGGTGAGAGATGGTTGGTTCTGCACGTGCTGATGCTACCATGGCTGCTTCAGGTTGTCAAGCGGTTGCAGTGGCACGATGATCTCCTCTTGGCATCTGAGCACCTGCGCTGGTATACTTGTTCCAAACGTGTGGAAAGGAACAGGCGACATCGTGTCATCACCAGAGGAAGCTGCACTCCACGCAGATCGCTCTCCTGTCGAATATCTCCAGGGCATTGTTGAGCGTGTGACCTTTCACAGCGATGAAAGTGGATATACCGTGCTTCGCTTCACCGTGCCGGGGCAGCGCGATCTCGTGACCGTCATTGGGCGGTTCCCCGAGATTCATGCGGGTCAGACGCTGCGCCTGACCGGCTTGTGGCGCGAACATCCCAAATATGGCCGTCAATTCCAGTGCCTCCATGCTCAGGAGACGAAACCGGCGACGCTCACGGGCCTGGAAAAATACCTGGGTAGCGGGCTGATCAAAGGCATTGGTCCCGTCACCGCCAAACGCATCGTCAAACATTTCGGCCTGGACACGCTGGAGATCATTGAGCAGTCGTGCTCCCGCCTCATCGAAGTCCCTGGCATTGGCGAGCGGCGCGTTGGCATGATTGAGCGTGCCTGGGCAGCGCAAAAAGCGATCAAAGAGGTCATGCTCTTTTTGCGCGGCCATGACGTCTCGACTACCTACGCCGTGAAAATCTACAAGCAGTATGGCGATCAAGCCATCGAGATTGTGTCGAAGAACCCGTACCAACTGGCCGCGGATATTTACGGGATTGGCTTTGTCACCGCCGATACTATTGCCCGCAAGCTGGGTATCGCCCCGGATTCCGACTTTCGCTACCAGGCGGGCTTGCTCTATGTGCTGAGCCAGGCAGGGGAAGAAGGCCACTGTTTTCTCCCGGTCAAGACCCTGGTGGAACACGCCACCAAACGGCTGGCGCTCCCTGATGCACCTGTTGACCCGACGCACCTTGAGACGCTGATTGAGGCGATGGCCAGAGAAGAGCAGTTGATCGTCGAACCAGGGTATGGTGACCTGGCTGACCAGCAGATCTGCTACGCACCCGCCTTCTACCATACCGAAGTGGCGCTGGCCAGGCGACTCGCTACTTTTGCCAGCGCACCGGTCGAAGTGGACCTGGAGCGCGTGGGCCTCTGGATTGACCGGTTCACGGAGAAGCGCGGGATAACCCTTTCCGCCGAGCAGCGCCGCGCCGTCGAACTGGCGGCATCGTCTCGCCTGCTGGTCCTTACCGGTGGGCCTGGCTGCGGCAAGACGTTTACGACCAGGACCATTGTGGCGTTGTGGCGGGCCATGCGCAAAGCGATCCTGCTGGCCGCCCCCACTGGCCGCGCAGCGCAACGGCTCGCTGAGCTGACCCATGTGGAAGCGAAAACCATTCACCGAATGCTCGCCTTTGATCCGGGGACGATGAAGTTCCGACATGATGAAGACCATCCGTTGGAGGCGCAAGCCTTCGTGGTCGATGAGACCTCCATGCTTGATCTCTTTCTGGCCCACTCCCTCTTCAAAGCGATTCCGCCTGATGCCCAGGTGCTCCTGGTCGGCGATATTGATCAGCTCCCAAGTGTCGGGCCTGGGATGGTGTTACGCGACTTGATCACCTCCGAGCAGATCCCTGTGGTCAGGCTGACTGAGGTGTTTCGACAGGCAGCGACCAGCCACATCATCACGAATGCTCACCGCATCAATACCGGCCAGATGCCTCGTTTGACTCCACTAGCCAGGACTGAAGAGTCAGACTGCCTGTGGATGGACGCAGCAGAACCAGCGGATGGTGTCGAGGCCATTCGTCGTCTGGTCACTGACATCCTGCCCAGGCGTGGTATTAACCCGGTGCAGGAGGTGCAGGTCCTCTGTCCGACGACGAGAGGTGAGATTGGCACGCGCCAACTCAACGCCATGCTCCAGCAGACCCTCAATCCGCCACGTCCTGGGAAAACAGAATTGTCGCGCGGCGGCAGTATTCTGCGTGTGGGCGATCGTGTCATCCAGCAAGTCAATGACTACACACGGGAAGTGTTTAATGGAGACCTGGGGGCCGTCGCGAACATTGACCTGGAGGAGCAAGAAGTGGTGGTCCAGTTCGCCGAGCGAGAGGTGAGTTACGACTACGCCGATTTGGGGGAGCTCGCCCTGGCCTGGGCCGTGACCGTTCACAAGAGCCAGGGAAGTGAGTTTAGCACCATTCTTTTTCCTCTGTTCCTCCAACATTACGTGCTTTTGAGTCGAAACCTCTTGTATACCGGACTCACACGAGCTAAACAATTGGCCGTGCTGATTGGCCCTCCCAAAGCAATCGGACTGACGGTCAAGCGCGTGATGGATCGGCAGCGCTACACGGGTTTATCTGACCGGCTCAAGAGTCATGCTTCGGCTCGAAGCCAGGCATCAGTGATCGAGCGCCTCTGATATCAAATCCGGTGATGTCCTGTTGGTATGAACACACCGATCACCCTGCACCCTCATCGCAGTGTCGAAGCCATCGAGACGCGCTCTCAGCGCAATGTGGTGAGCGTCTTGCTCGTGCCCCTGTTGCAGCATGCGTTCGCTGGTTAGCCAGAGAGCGCTTGCAGTGCCTTCCGGCAAACCTCCACATCCACTTCGACACACAGCAGAACAGAGTTCGTAGAGGTGCGCGAAACCTGGACGGTGGTGAAGAGGAAGGGAAGATCTGCATGCGCCGTGGCAGGACCGATCGTATAGGTTCCCCGAGCTGTCGCCACAACGGTCAGGGTGATGCCTACTGCCGTGTGGGGAGCGAGATGATACCCTTCCACAGGGAATGGCCCTATTGTTGTCACATGCGTAGCGTCCTTGAGAGGATTCATCGATGCCACCACCTCGTGACGAAGCTGGAGCGATGGCGCAAGGCCAAGAGGGAAGGTGAGCGGATGGAGCACCAGCGTCTTGTCCGAGATATTGGCCACATACTCACCAAAGCGAAACTCCTCTCCACGAGAGAGATGCCAGTCGACCGCGATGCCTCCACTGTTTGTACCCAGCACCCCATCGCTGGGAAAGGGGAACCGCGAGAGCGAGAGGCCAGCCAACAGGCCTGTGCCTACGAGCGTGATGAGCCCGAGGAGCGCGACGAAAGCCAAAATCAGGTATGTGCGCTCACGTGAGACATGGCTGGGCATGGTCGCTCTCTGAAGTTCCCCTTCTCTCACGCTCGGTCCAGCATGAGGCCGGAGATGGGTGACCAGCACATAACTGCACGCGAGGGAGAACAGGAAGGCGATGGGCGGGACAGCAAACGCGAGATAGGTGTGCTGAACCGAATCGTAAAGGCCCCTCCCGGGCCAGAGGAGGGAGAACGCGACGAGGCAGCTGCTCAGGCTCAACCCAATGAGGTTGAGCACATACCCGAGAGAGACGCTGATGCGAAGTCCCTTGTCTCTCCGTTCGCCCTTGAGAGGCCAGAGCGCAAGGCAGACCAGGTAGGTGAGGGCCGGCAGGATCAGTGTGACGAGCAGCCCCATCACCAGGGGCACCGAGAGGGGAGGCATCAGGGGCGTTAACCGTAATGCAGCTGGCTGGAACGGCTCAGCGAGCAGTTGCCAACCGGTGATCGTAGGATTAAAAAACGCATAAGGAGAATAGTCGTCCACGTACGGAAAAAAGAGGCTCAGTGCGATCACCAGGTGGCAGAGGAGACCCAGGGCAGCGGCGATCGTCAGGCGCAAGCCCAGGAGGCTCTCCAAAGCGCGCGGTCTCCCTTCTGCCGCAAGGCCAGAGCGTTCGCCGCTCTCTGTCCCTATGACCGCCAGAGCTTCCGCCCGGCTCATGCGCAGGGCTGACCGAGGCTTCAGAGGCAGACGGATAGCCAGCGCGAGACAGAGGATGGAAGACAGGCCAAAGCTGAGGGGTATGAGTTGTAGGATAAGGGTGATCAAGCTTGCCAGGGTGCCATCTGGGAGCAGGCTCAAGCCAGGCAGCATGCTCGAGAAAAAGGGCGGCACCGGGAGGGTCCAGGAGTAGTAGAGGCAGGCCATGAAGGTTAAAGCCGGGCTGATCCACAGGCCGACCAGGCTGAGCAGCCGCGTGGGAAATCTGAAAGCACCCCATGCTGCCAGCGGAGGGAAGACCAGCGGGCCTAGCTGGAAGAGAGCGAAGACGACAACGTCGATGAACACACCATCAGGAGTGAGCTGGTAGAAAACTTGCCCGGTGCATATGCCAAGAATGAGGCAGGAGAGGATCACCAGATGAATGAGGGGAATGATGGAGCAGCAGCGCAGCAACAGCGACGGGGCCCTCATGTGCGGTTCCTTTCTACTCAAAGGCCAAAAGACGGGAAGATCTCTCATCTCATGGTAAAACGGCTCGTGAGATGTCTACGTCACTGCAAAACATCACTTTTCCAAAGGATTTGATATAAAAGAACGGACGCGCTTTCTTTACGACTGGTGTCGCTTGCCTTCTTCCAGCTTTTGCATCCGTCTCTCGCAGACAGCAATGAGCCTCTGGAGCAGATCGACACGCTTCTTCTGCGCCCCAACTAATGCGCTCCGACCTGTTTTCTGCGGTTGGATCTCGGCAAGCTTCTTTTCATGTGCGGAAAGCGCCCGGCGCAGTTTTTCCAGGGCATCGGCCGTTCCGCCTTCAGCAAGCTTCTCCAACTCTGCATTGGAAAGCCCTTCTGGATTGAAAATTAAGCGAATATCGGGCGTTTCTGGCGCTGGTATTCGTTTCAAGGCGGCCTGGCAGGCTTTTGCTCCGCTTCGTCTCCATTCGCAACGTATTTTTCCAGTGGGGTCATTGGGACCTGCGATGTGACTGGCAGGGTGTTCGCTCCTTCGTGCAGCAGTCTCGCTTTCTCTCCACCGATGAACATGCCGCAGCGCTCACAATCGAGTCGATGAGGGCAGGTTGCATAACTCTGATTGCCACAGAACATTGGCTCGCCATCGGTGTCGTAGCCAATGAACCATCGAAGCGCTGGCAGGCCATCTGCCGCGGCTTGTAGGTCGACAACTCCCTCAATGATGCGGCTTACATCATCGGCTCGTCGGATTCTCCGGTGAAGTTGGATGGGATTCTCCCTGACATAGCGTCTAATAGTCTTGGTATCCGAATGGCCCGCGTAAAGAGCGAGATCTTCGAGGCTCACCCCATTACTGCGCAGAAGCGTCAAGCGTGTACTGCGGCCGCGATGCCCCGTAATTTTTCCCCTCGCATCTCTCACGTCAACCCCAGCTTTCACACAAAGAAGAGGGATCAGGCAGGCATTCAGAAAGGTGCTTCCTACTTGATGATCCCGGTGGCAAAAGAGGTAATCTACATCCTCATCCGTCTTCCAATCCCGTATCTGTCGCTGATCAGGTGCCCGTTCACGCTTCCAAGCAGTGATGGCCTCAGCCGTGTACGCAGGAATCCAGATCCAACCAGAGCGAAAGTTCTTCCCTGGAGGGACGTGCAGGTAGAAAATGGTGGTCGGCTCTTTGCCTGCTTGCAGATCAGGGAGTGGTCGCTCTACCGGTTGATTGTCTTCATCAAACATCTCTTGGTCCCAATCCTCTCTCAGACAATCAAGCCGCAAACGTACGATCTCGTTAGGGCGCCGGGCAGAAGTAACCCATAGAAGAGCAAGCGCCCGATACAAGCTGAGTGGGTATTTGGCCCCTTGAGGGAGATCGCTCTGCGAAAGGGTTGCAGCAGCAATGGCCAGCTTTGCCCACACGCGCAAGTCAATATCCCTTGGGTTCGCCTCATCGATCGCGCGCTTGAGGTGGCTTGGTGTGGAAAGCGTCTCTTTCGGGTCAAAAGACAAGCTGATCCGGCGCGCTGGTTTTCCAGGGAGCGCGTGTGGCCGTCTGATGAGATCAGTAAAAAAGCGCCGGAGTGCGATGAGGTAGGCTGTCACACTGATCGCTTGAAGCGGATTCCCGAAACGTTTTTGCGCTTCGAGCAAGCGCTGGGCAAAATGTCCTGCGTACTGGCCGTAGCTCCAAGAACAGAGGTGGCTCCTCAAGCGAAGGGCCAGGTCCTCTGTCCATTGGTCAGGGGCGCGAATCGATGGTGCCTGTTCATAAACCCAACGTCCAATGGAAAGAAGACGGAATACATATGCCCGACGGATGCGAGGCGTTAAATCGACAGCGCGTTCATACCAGGCCATGCACCACTCATACCACTCCTGTGCCATGCCGTCTCGCTCAAAAGGAGGGTCCAGGAAATCTGCTGCTTTCTCTACACGCGGCGAAAAGATCCCCAGATGCTCTAGGCCGATGGTCACCCGCCCCATAGCATGGTGCATATGGCTACCGCCGGTCCCCACCTCCGCAACAAGCTCTTCAGAAAGATCTTCGAGGTAGGGAGAGCGATTGAGAACAAAGAGTGTGCAGAGCCCTTGTCTCAGTGGCAACACACTGGTCTCACCGACTTCGTACCCCTTCCGCTGTAACGCATCGTATATTCTCTGACACTGCTCGCTCACGATTCTTCTTCCAAAGTACGCCCTCGCTGTTTCTACCATTTCCATCTGCATCCCCAGCGTGCGGAGGTCGGTCATCCCTCCGAACAGGTATGCCATATCCATGATGCTCATACGACAACTCAGCATACGTCCATATCTCTCGTAAAACAGGCTGCTGTTTGGGCAGATGGTCTCTATCCATTCGTCAGAGGACCATTCCCAGAACGTTTTACCTCGTCGATGCATCTCACGATGCACAATGAGGCGGACTTTACGTCGATTCACCTTGATCCCTGGGCCTTCCCCGACATGCCGCAGCCGAAACACCTCATCAATGGGTTGGTTCAAACGCGCCAGGAGTCTTCTCGCGGCTCTTAATTCGCTGCTGCCATACTTTCTACTCCCTGTGCCACTCCGTTGCGCGAGTGCCCAACATTCTTCTTCTGTCAGTGGGCTTCGGTCGTAGTTTTCAGTACACACGGGCATACGCCATATCACCTGGGCTTGTAAAGCAACGGCCTTGAGATTACTGCTCATGGGTGATCCCCCGTTCCTAGCACTTGTTCAATCAACGCTCGAACAGGTGCATCAAAAGGCTCGACTTTCGTGCGGATACGCTTGCTCAGGTCAGTCGGAGCAAGGTGAATATACAGACGAGTCGTTTTGGTGCTTTTATGACCTGCTACCAGCGCAATATCATCGAGGTCTACGCCTGCTCGTTTGAGAATGGTACACCGTTGATGCCGGAGCGTATGGGGAGTCATCGCCGGGAGCCCTACTTTCTCCCGTACCCGTTCCATGATTTCGTCGAAGGCTCCCACAACTAAGGGGCACCCAGGGTTACGCGTTGATTCGGAGAGAAATATCTGGCCGGCATCATCGCCATCATATGCAGCAATGAGGGCACGTCGGTCGCCTTCAATGTAGTGACGAACGAGATGGAGCACACCTGCTGAAACTGGTACATACCGTGTACGTCCACTTTTCGTCGTTTCTGATCGAATGGTGATGATCCCGCGTGCCCAGTCGATATCGTCGACGCGCAGCGAGATGAGCTCCTCGCGCCGCAATGCCCCATCGTAAGCGAGTAAAATCATGGCTTGAGTTCGAGCATCCTCGTTCTCAAGGACATGGACGAGGAATTGCTCCCACACCTCATCAGAGGGGAGCCATGGCATGGTTTCACGTTTTTTAAATGGCCCGCGTACGGGGCGTTGTCCATCTCGACCGTTACTCCCTCGCTCAATGGGATTAATGGGATCAGATCGAAGATGCTGACGAATGAGGAAGTCGTAAAAGAGTCGGCAGACCACTATGCGCTGAACAATGGTATTGTCTGAAAGCTTCCTCCCTGTGAGGGAACGAATGTTGCTCTCGTCATTGATACCACCTTGTCCCTGCTTCTTTGGCCCACGTTGCTTGAGATGGGCAACATATCTATCGAGATCTGCCTCATCTGCCTCAAGAATACAGGAGGCGTCTACCTGGGCGAAGTAGGTAAGAAGGTCTTCTATGACTCTGGCGTAAGCGTCGACGGTTTTGGGGCGTTTTCCTTTGAGAACGAGCCGCTCAACAAAGGAACGAGTAGCAGGATATGCAGCGGTACGCGGGTAATATTCCCATCTGATCTCTTGTGCGTCCATACCTCCTCCTAGATGTCAACTGCTAGGCATTCACCTGGCTAACGGGATATTCCGATGGCATCCGAAGAAATCGGAATATTATCCAGACAATCATGCTAGCTAACATCTAAGAGCGCGAGGATCACCACCGGGTATTCACTGCCCTGAGATTTGTGTACGGTGACGGCCCATGCCAGAGTGAGTTCGGAGAGATCTGCATAATCGTAGGTTACTGCTCGCTCCGTAAACTGGACCACGACCTCCTGTTCCTCCAGGTCAATGGAGGTGATCGTCCCGACATCGCCATTGAACACCTCCCGCTGGTAGTCGTTGACCTGCTGGATCACCCGGTCGCCCACCCGCAGGGTACTGCCTCCACGTACCAACTCCACGTTCCCCGGCTTTGGAGGGTTGAGGACCTGTTGCAGCAGCGTATTGAGCTGTCTCGTCCCCACCTCTCCGCGGGTCGTCGGACAGAGCACCTGCACCTGTCGCGCCGGATCGATGCCGTGCGTGGGAAGAAACTCGCTCACCAGGTGACGCACGGCCTCTGCTCCCAGTGTCGGCTCCGCTGCCTCCAGCCATAGGCAGTCCGACTCGGCAAACTTGGTGGTCGGCGTCAAGCGGGGAAACTGGCCGACGTTGATGCGATGGGCATTGGTCACGATGTGACTCTCTGCTGCCTGACGGAACACCTCGGTCAACCGTACGACGGGAACCCGCCCAGAGGCGATCAGATCGCGCAGGACCATACCAGGCCCCACGCTGGGTAACTGATCCACATCCCCGACCAGCAGCACCTGCGCGTCGGGGGGAATCGCTTTGATGAGCGAATGGGCCAGGAACAGGTCTAGCATCGAGGTCTCGTCCACGACGAGGGCCTGCGCTTCGAGCGGGTGCTCCTCGTTGAAGCGGAACTGCATCGTCCCCGGATCGAAGGCAAGCAGGCGATGGATCGTTTTGGCTTCCTGTCCAGCCATCTCGGCGAGCCGTTGTGCAGCGCGTCCCGTCGGGGCAGCCAGCAGGATGGATTTGCCCATTGCCTTCCACAATGCCACAACCGTGCGGGTCGTAAAGGTCTTGCCGCATCCGGGCCCGCCGGTCAGCACCAGCAGCCGTGAGGAAGCGGCCAGTTCGACCGCCTGGCGTTGCTCTTCTGAGAGCGTGATGCCCCGTTTCTGCGTGTACTTATCGATCCAGCGCTGGACTCGTGACAGATCGACCACAACCGGTCTCCTGACAAAGGCGGAGAGCCGCGTGGCCAGGGCCTGTTCCGTGTGGTAGAACGCAGGAGCGTAGCAGATGCGCTGGTCAGCGAGGTCGCCGTATCCAGGCTGCGTGATGAGTTGCTTAGCCTCGGCCATCTGGAGAATCAATGCACTGATACGTACCAGGTCCACGGGAGACTCCGGGAGCGCAAGCCGCTTGACCACGCGCTCCACTAGCTCATGCTCTGGCAGGAAGCAGTGTCCATCCTCGGCGGCCTGCTGCAGTACATACAGCATCCCCGCCTGGTAGCGGAAGTCGGAGTCGGGAGCGATGCCGATGTTGCGTGCAATCGTGTCGGCCGCCACAAAGCCAATCCCGTAGATATCGGCGGCGAGCTGGTAGGGATTTCGTGAGACGACATCTATGGCCTGGTCGCCGTACTGCTTATAGATCTTCACCGCATAGGTGGTCGAGACCGCGTGCCCTTGCAGAAACAGCATCACCTCCTTGATGGCCTTCTGCGTGGCCCAGGCATGTTCGATCATGGCCACACGCTTGTGGGCAATGCCGGGGACCTCGCTGAGGCGGGAGCATGACTGCTCAATGATCTCGAGCGTTTCCAGACCGAAGTGCGCCACAATGCGCCTGGCCGTCACCGGGCCAATCCCTTTGATGAGGCCGCTGCCCAGATATTTCTCCAGGCCCGTCAGGGTAGCAGGCTTCGTTTCTTGCGCCTGGACCACCTGGAACTGCTGGCCGTATTTTACATGCTCACGCCAGTACCCCACCAGGCGCAGGGACTGCCCGGCATGGATGTCTGGAAAGCGACCTACGATGGTCACGAGGTCGCGTGCCCCTGGTGCTTTGAGCCGGGCCACCGTGGTGTAACCGGAATCCTCGGCGTGATAGGTCACGCGCTCCACGATGCCTTGCAGGTGCTCTGTCGGACGCGTCTCGTGTTCACGAGGTGATGATGACACAGCTCTGATCCTTCCGCTCTTCTTGGGAAAGTATAGCAGCCATGCCAACTGTTGCCAAGAGAGGAGAGATGAGAAGCTACCTCCAAGCGGGCACCTGACAAAAAACAGGAACAGCTGAATCATCGAGCATGGTATTGGCCTGGTGAGATGAGTGGGAGGAACGGGACGATCTGGACAAAAAAGAGGGTTCGCCTTCAGAGAAAAATACAGGGGATGTGCGAACCGGAAAACGCGTCCAGATGATCCCGTTCTTCCCGTGCGACCAAGGAACACCAGCTTGAGAGAGACGGGGCATGGTCAACGGGACACCTATCGTGTTTTTGGTGAGTCGCTGGGAACTTTCCGCGAACCTGCTCCACTTCAAAAAAACCCCTAGGATGGCAAGCCTATCTTGAGAAGGATGTCCTCAAGAGCCGCGAGGTAGGCAGCAGGATCCTTGCGGAAGCGCAACTGCTTGCGACGCGCTTCGCGCCGAAAGGTGAGCTGCTCACGCATGGTATACCACGCCTC
>WNFD01002933.1_pt1 | contig 17131 bp, 11 predicted proteins | sample 5400491 | NCBI WGS metagenome assembly WNFD01 (sample SAMN13153343, study PRJNA577476) | soil metagenome | isolation source: 120 cm saprolite under Douglas fir tree site 2 hole 2 replicate 2 | place: USA:California | collected 2015-04-18 | reverse complement strand
CCTACTTGAGGCGGGAGCGCACAGAGTTATTTTCGGGTCGGCGTTGATGAAAGAAAGCAAGATCAATCATGAGCACGCCCGTAGACTGGCAGATGCGCTGGGCACGGCAAGACTAGTCTTCGCTGTTGATTCCAAAGGTGGCCGGGTTGCGATCGACGGCTGGCGCCAACAGACTGCCGTCAGCGCGTTCGAAATGATTCGAGAGTTAGAGCCTTACTGTGACACCTTCCTCTACACGCACATCGATACCGAGGGTTTGATGCAAGGAATCCCCATGGAAACGGTTCGAGCGATCCGGGCTGCCACTTCGCGCCGTCTGGTAGTCGCCGGCGGCGTCACGGAACAACATGAAATCGATGAGCTTGACGCCATAGGGATCGACGCGGTGGTGGGAATGGCGCTTTACACCGGCAGGATTTCCGGCTAAACATTTCGGTCTGACTTACTGCACCGGTCGGCCGCTGAAATAAATTTGCCCGAAGCCGCCGCATACTGCTAGGTACGACGACTTCGGGCACTGACTACGCAACTCAGACTTGCCAAGACAAGGTTACATACCTGGCGCGTCCTCGGTTGCATGCATCACGCGGAAGGTGTTTCCGCCATTGGACCAGACGAGCACGAGCGCGTCCTGTCCCTTAGGCACGGCAGATAGGGCCTTCTGTACGTCGGCCGCGTTCTCCACCGGCTTGCGATTTACTTCCACGATCACGTCTCCGCGCTGCAGGCCGGCGTTGTCGGCGGCGCTGCCTGGCTGCACTCGTTCGACGATCGCTCCGTGAATGTCGCTAGGCGCCTGCACCTGTTGCCGCAACTCGGGAGTCATGTCGGCCAGGCCCAGGCCCCATCGCGGTTTGCTATGATCGGAGCTGGCAGTTTCGCCGTCCTCGCGGTCACGGCTTCCCATTTCCTCCAGGGTCACAGGAACACTTATGCTCTTGCCGTCTCGCAGAACTTGCAGCTTGATGGTAGAGCCGGGATGTTTCTGTCCAACTTCAATCTGAAGCTGGCTCGCGTCAGTCACTTTCTGGCCATCGAGTTCGGTAATAACGTCTCCCACTTTCAAGCCAGCCTTCGCAGCCGGGGAACCAGGCTCCACCTGGGAGACCAGCGCTCCTTCGTTGTTGTCGACATGGAAGAACTTCGCGTTCTCCGGCGTTACATCGCTAATGCCGATGCCCATATAGCCGTGCTTCACTTTCCCGTCGCGGATCAGAGATTCCACGGTAGGACGCACGATCTGTGTCGGAATCGCAAAGCCCATGCCCGAGAAGCTGTCCGATGACGAGATGAGGAAAGTGTTGATGCCGATCACCTCACCCCGGGCGTTCACCAGGGGTCCGCCTGAGTTCCCATGGTTAATGGCTGCGTCGGTCTGGATAAAGCTACCCGGCTGGCGGCGATCCCGAGAGAAGGGATTGGGCCGATTCAGCCCGCTCACGATGCCACGGGTGACGGTGAAGCGAAAGCCGAACGGATTGCCAAACGCCAGCACCGTCTGCCCCGGACGCAGCGCAGTGGAGTCGCCCCAGGGAGCGTTGGGAAGATTTGTCTCCGCGACCTTGATGACTGCAAGATCGGTGAGCGGATCAGATCCGACCAGCTTGGCCGGCAAAATTCTGCGGTCGTTCAGCGTGACGTTAATGTCGACCGCGCCGTCGACTACGTGATTGTTGGTGACAATGTAGCCGTCGGGCGAGATTAGGATGCCGCTGCCGATACCGTGCTCAATCTGCGATTGCGGCCTGCCGGGATGTTCAAAGAACGGACCGAACATCGGCGGCATGCCTTCCGGCATCTGGGGCATCTGGCCTTCGGCCATTTCGGCTTTGGCGTGCGATGTAACAGCCACGTTTACTACTGCGGGCGTGACCCGCGCCGCCAGCGTTTCCATTGCCTGGTCAAGCGAGAGCAGCGCTCCGATACTGTTGTCGTCGAGCGGCATCGCGGTGGGAGCAGCAATAGGTCCCTTCGCGAATGCCGGCTTGGCGAATTCGTAGGTTGCTAACGACATCGCCAGTGCGATTGCCATTACAGGCGCAATCATGCGACGCGTTAGGTTCTTGTTGATCCACGTCTTCATTTGTTTTTCTCCTTGATTGTTAAACTAATTATTTAGTTTCTAAAATTGCACGCATACCAGTGCCCGGGAGCACTGGTTTAAGTTGATTTTGCTGTGATGCCGTTCTGAACCTGGTGCTCGACGGGATGGAATACACTCAAGCGCCAGACCGAAAAGTTCCAGACAATTCGTCCAGAGGAGTCGACTCCCTGGGTCTCCATTACCAGGAATACGGAACTCGGGCGACTGACTTCGTCGCGGGAGTTGCTACCACTTGCCTGCGGCGGAGAATCAGTTTGAGGTTGCATTAACTTTACAGGGACCAGGGCGGGCTTCAGCGGACTCGATGCAAGTGACGCAACTCCGGTGGTATCATTCCCCCGCTGCTGCTTCACCGCACGGGCGACAACGACTTTTCTTTTCTTGGGGACTACGGCGCTGGGAACCTCGCTACGAAGCTTGGTAGGAACCAATCTCGGCCCTACTGTTGCTAAATCTGCAGGGAACACCGGGGCTGCCTGCGAGGTAGATGCGGTCGCGACGCTGGGTACTTCTGCGAACCCGACGAGCTTGGGTGCACGTGGAAGCGAAATCAGACAGGCCGCCGCAAAAGCGGCGAACAAACCGAGGGCCGGCTTCCAGACTCTGGTTGCGCCGGGGCGGTTGGTATCAAGAATCCGCGACACGCGCTGCGAAGTCTGCTGCATTCGGCTGACCACGGCCTGCGCCAGTGCGAGGCTATGCTGCAGAAAGCTCTTCTCGGCCATCGAAACCAGGCACTGGGCATAGGCCCGGGGATCGGAGGTTGCGGCCAAAACGAAATCATCGCAGGCCATCTCGCGCTCCAGGGACAACCCCTTTCCAATCCACCACACGACGGGATGAAAGAACAAAAGCGCTCGAAGAATCCTCTGAGCCAGATTAGTCCAGTCATCCCACCGGCGAAGGTGGGCCAACTCATGCAATAAAACGGTGTTCAGCTCGATGGGCGAAAGTTCTTCCAGCGCCCAAGAGGGAATAACGATCAGCGGCTTCAGAAAACCGACGGCAGTTGGTACACGTACCTGGCTGGAAGTGCAGATCGTCAACCGCCGGACCGAGCGGAATTCGTTGAGAGTGTTCTGCAGCAAAGAATCGAGGGAAGCGATAGAGATCTCCGTGCAACTCCGACGCAGTTTGCGTAACCGCCAAAAGCCAAAACCGATTCTGGCCAGCCCTGCGCTGGCAATCGCTGCCCATAGCAGAAACATGTCGAGCGCCCATCGACCGGGTAGCCAGACAGCTGCGCGCGGTGCCACGCTGAGAGCCGCCGCGTTGCCAGCCGTAACCTTACCGTTCGTGAAGAAAGGCAGCGCTGCGACGGCAATCAAAGTGGAGAACCAGACCGCAAAGCGAGTGCTGGAATTCTGCCGTCCAAGGAGTCGCAGCAGTACCCAGCCAAACAGAGCAATTGCCACGCCTTGGGCTATGCTGTTGAGCATTCCCTCCGCGAACATTTGAGCCAGCGCTAGAAATTGGGGTGCCACTGCCATTCCGTCACTTGCTCCTTTCCAGCATCTCGCGGAGTCGCTTTATCTCACGGGCATCAATACCGTTGTCTTCAAGAATATTGAGCACTAGCAGTTCATGGGAGTCGCCAAAAAACCTGCTCACCAGACGCCGGATCTCAGAGCGGGTGGCGTCCTTGCGCTCGACCAGTGGCGTGTACACGTGGGCACGACCGTCCTTCACATGCCTTACATAGCCCTTACTCTCAAGAATGCGGATCGTCGTTAGCACGGAGTTGTACGCCAAGGGCGACTTCTTAGGGAGACTCTCCAACACTTGCTGGACCGTGGCAGGCCCTTTCTCCCAAAGCACTTGCATGAGCCGTAATTCGGCTTCCGTAAGAGTCGGAGACTTTCTCGGGGGCAAAAAACGTCCTCCTGGCCTGAAGAAAACCACCTAATATTTAGACGTACCGAGGTTTAGAACGTCAACTAGTAAATTAGTTGCTTGAAGCCCTTACTGGGTTGCCTGTGCTTATATACAGGCCGCCATCCCAACGCCCGATTTCCTGGGATGTGTTTAGCTTCTTCGGGTCTTCCTGCCATCACTGCCTCCTTTGGGGCACCGAGTGCCCTGCTACAATGCGAGACGAGGACTCCCACAAAGTCGCTCAGAAGCGCAGCAGTCCGCACCACGCCTTTCCCGCAATAACGGTAGTGCAAACAAGTTGAATTCTTCAGAGCAGTAGTGGCGAGTGGTCATCGCTGGAGGCACAAAGAAGTAATCATGGAAATCAAGTCAAGATGGAGCGGTTGTGTGCTCAAAACAGCATGGTTCAGCGTCGCCACGGGCCTGAGTATCTTTTGTCTTGGCGCATCCCTCACAGCGCAGCAAATCGTTCCCGAGATGCCCATGCAGGCGCGGTATGAAGACGGCGCTGAATTCCGATGGCTGAACAAGAAGGTCCTCGATTCGCGCGTGCTGGACAGCATGGAAGAACTTTCCACTTGGTCGTTCGCCGGCCTAGGAGAGATGACGTTAACCGACGTCCACATCAAAGATGGCCGGCATTCGCTGCGAATCCGTTCTACTACCAATGTCGCCCAGGTTGACGGCAGCGGGGAGTGGGAAGACCTTGTAGCGACCAGAAAGTTTCCCGGAGAAGACTGGAGCCGGTACAACCGCGTCTCCCTCTGGGTCTATCCAGATGTCATTGGTGCCCCCGCTATTTCTTGCTCCCTCACGCTCCACAATGACGGCTCCCACAAACTGCCGGACCAATACAACGAAGGGCGTCACGAATCGATAATTCTCAAGAACCATGTGTGGAACCATGTCGTGTGGGAAATCGCTCCACTCGATCGCGATCGTGTCACTGCGCTTGATTTTGCATACAGCCTCCCCAAAAAGCTTCCCGAACCCGGCGACCAGACGATCCTGGACATCGATCAACTGGAATTACAGAGCGTGGTGGCCGATCACGTGGAGGGCTGGGACGTGGCGCCCGGAAAGATTGCTTTCAGCCACAGCGGATACACAACCGGTTCCTCGAAGTCCGCAATCGCCAGCGATCTCGCGGCCCACGAGTTCTCTGTGATTGACCCGCAGACCGGCCAGATCGTTCTGACCAAACCGGTTGAGCAAACGACCACTCCGTTGGGCAACTATCAAGTGCTGGATTTTTCTGCAGTGCGCGAGCCCGGCACGTACGTGATCAAAGCCGGAGATACACTGACTCGCTCTTTCCGCATTGGAGATGACGCCTGGCTCGACAGCATTTGGAAGGCGATCAACTTCATGTACAGCGAGCGGTGCGGAACCGAAATCCCGGGAATTCACGGCGGGTGTCATCAGGATATCTACACAATTCATGACGACAAGCGCCTTGTCGTCAACGGTGGATACCACGATGCCGGTGACCTTTCTGCGACCGGAAACACTCCCGGAATGGTGTACGCCCTCTTGTCGCTTGCGGACAGTCTGAAGCGGCACGGCGAAGACCCGGTGCTCTCTGATCGCCTCCTCGCGGAAGCGCGGTGGGGCTTGAATTGGGTCCTCAAGACGCGATTTGGCGACGGCTATCGCAGCACGGGCCAATTGGTTAGTTACTGGACCGACGGAATTATGGGCACGTCCGACGATCGATTCGGACAAGCCGTCAATAACCCCGAATGGAACTTCCGGGTAAGCGGAGTGGAGGCCTTGGCGGCGCGCATATTGAAGGACAGCGACCCCGAGCTGGCGAACCGCAGCCTGGTGATTGCGGAAGAAGATTGGAAGTATGCGGTCGAAGGACTGAAGAAGGCGCCTCCCCTCGCTGAAGTCTATGGAGCACAGGACGAATTGGAGCGTATCTCATTCGGCGTGGTCGCATCGGTCGAGCTTTACCAGGCAACCGGAGATCAGCGGTACGCAGATGAAGCCGTCGCACTGGGTGACCTGGTACTGGCTTCACAGGAGCGCACCCTGCAGCCCTGGACGATTCCGTTGACCGGTTACTTCTACACCAGCCCGAAGCGAGACAATCTTTTTCATCGTTTTCACATCGGCCAGGAGCAGGAACCGATCGTCGCCCTCAGCCGTCTGTGTGAAGCACTGCCGGAACACGACAAATGGATGAAGTGGTACTCGGCAGTCGTCTTGCACTCGCAGTACTATCTCAAGCCAGCATCTGCCGTCGATGAGCCCTATGCGGTTTTACCCGCTGCGGTGTATCGCGAGAGCGAAGCCCGGCTTATCCCCGAATCCAAGAATTGGACCCCGCTTCGGGCCGCCGACCGCGATGCCTACGTGCAAGAAGTGCGGCGCGGAATTCCGCTGGGTGGCGAGAACTATCTCCGCAGATTTCCAGTCTGGTTTGATTTTCGTGGCAACTCCAGCGTTCTGCTCTCGGAAGCCAAAGCACTCTCGGCGGCGGGACAGTTGCGAGGCGATTTAGAAGCCGAAGACTTGGCTCAGCAACAGGCTCAATGGTTAGTCGGCCGCAATCCTTTCTCCGCCAGTGTGATGTACGGCGAGGGCTACGACTGGACGCCGCTGTACAGCGTCCGCTCTGGCCAAATGGTTGGCGCGCTTCCTGTCGGCATTGAAACCAAAGGCTTCGACGACGCCCCTTACTGGCCCACCCAGATTTGCTGGACCTATAAAGAGGTGTGGACCCAACCGGTAGGGCAGTGGATATGGCTGATGCAAGACATCAGTGTGCCTGCCACCGTGCGAGCAACGGCCAATCCTGCCAGCCACGAGCCGGTCGAGTTCCGCGAGCAAAAGAGCGGTTTGGTGACAATCGCGACTTCGGGTCAGCGTGACGGCGAATTCAATATGCACTTGCCGGAAGGTCACTACGATGTGCGGCAGGGTTCAGCCCACACGAGTGTTACGGTGCTCCCGGGCGGATTCTATGACGTTGATCTGCGTCCTGACCGCGTGCTCGACTTCAAAGTGACATCTCAGGATCTCGGTCACAATGACGTCGTATTGCGAGTCTCGGCCGAAGGCGCTGGTCATCACACGTTCACGCTGCGCGCTGACAATCTCAACCTGAAAGAACCAGGCAAGCAGGAGATCGATCTGATTTCTGGAAGTGCCCGAGAGGCCGTCTGGCACGCCCATGTAGTCTCGCCGAACACGCCTTGGGTGGCGGTGGTAATTCCTGATGGCACGCTGAGTGAACGCCGCGAAGTCACAGGAGCAGAAATTCCGCACAAATGAAGTACGGTATTGAAAAATCAGCACACACATTGGCCGGTCAACAGACACAATCCCAAAAACGCAGGTAATCCGCGGTGGAGGATGTTAATTCTCCGTTTCTCCTCACCGCCAGTCGGCAAATGAGCTTGTCATGCTGTTTGAGTTGCTCACGCCCATTCGCGGCGATCGAGATCCAGGGAATTGCGCTGCCCGAATGCTGGCCTGGCTGATCTGCTCCTGCGTCATCACTTGTGACAGGCTTTTCATTCTTGCTCGGCCGCGTTCATCCCCTCCCGCCACCGCCAGCTTGTACCACGCGTAGGCGCTGACATAGTCGAGTGGAACTCCCTTTCCTTGTTCGTAAAGGTAACCAAGGTCGATTTGCGACCGGGCATATCCCTGTTCGGCTGCCTTCTGCACCCACCTCGCTGCTTCCGAGTAATCGAGTGTCACACCCGTTCCGGTGTAATACATCCAACCGAGGTCTTCCTGGGCTGGCGCGTGACCCTGTTCTGCGGCAGCCCGAAACCACGTCGCCGCCTGTGTATAGTCCCTCGCGACGCCGCTGCCGCGAAAGTATAAGGACGCCAGGTTGCACTGGGCCGTAACCTCGCCGTGGTCGGCTGCAGCGCGATACCAGCGGACCGCCTCAACCACGTTCTTCCGGACCCCCTGCCCGTGCGCGTACATCGAGCCAAGATTGTTCGCCGCCGCCCAATGGCCCCTTTGCGCGGCGGCTGTATAGTACGTCACGGCTTGGCGGTAATCTCGCTGAACACCCCTACCTTGTTCGTACAGGTAACCCAACGCAAATTCCGCATCGGCCGAACCCTGTGCGGCGGCCTTACGGTACCACGCAGCCGCTTCCTGATAGTCCTGAGAGACACCAACCCCGTTCATATAGGACCAGGCGAGTGAGGATTCCGCCTTGGCGTCCCCAGCCGATGCTTTCTGCTTCAGAGCGTAAAGGTCAGAGGGACGCGTCTCCTGGCCTCCTGCCGGCCGAGCCCTTGCCTGATCTTGTGCCATGCTCCTAAAAGAGCAGAACCAAACCACTGCCAACAACGTAACTGGAAACAGCGCTCGCGAGTTCATCATCATGTCCTTGGGTCTTGTGGCCGTGGTTCCGCGCAACGATCTGCCAACGGAAATTTCTCGTCGTCGCTCGCTTTCCTCCCGGCTCTGGATGCAACTTTTGCGTCAAGTGGGTCTGGTTGGCAATGCAACAGCGCGCACCCGTGCAACACCTATGGGTAACGGGGCAAGTTCCTCAACCCGCTCGACTTTTTTCAGAGATCGCGCGAATACACGACGGGATTTCGGCCCGACTCACTAACGTCGGTGATTGAATTTCGTCCAAGCAATGGTGACCGGATGCAATACCCTGACTTGTCTTCGGTGGTAGTTCGCTTTGATGTCTTTGAGGTTGATCTTCGGGCGGGTGAACTGCGTAAGGAAGGTCGGCTCGTCAAGCTACAGGAACAACCTTTCCGTGTTTTGTCTTTGCTGTTGGAGCGATGCGGGGAAGTGGTCACGCGCAACGAGTTGCGTCAGAGCCTTTGGCCTGCCGACACGTTTGTGGACTTCGATCATGGGCTGAACAGCGCGGTCGCCAGGTTACGCGAGGCGCTCCGCGATTCTGCCGACAAGCCCCGCTTCATTGAAACCGTGGCCAAGCGGGGCTATCGATTCATTTCTCAGGTCGATGCTCCCCCCCCACCGATCGCTGTTGCCGCACCTCTTGTCGATGAAACACGGAGTAGAAAACATGCGCGGATGGCAGCTTGGATAGCCGGTGTGCCGCTTCTTGTTATTTTCTGCGTAATTGGTCTCTGGGCCTTGTATCGGAAAACGGCGGAAGGACCTTTATCTTCTATCGAAGTTGTGCCGCTGGTGGGCCTCCGCGGATTTCAAGTCACGCCCTCTTTTTCTCCGGACGGTAACCAAGTCGCCTTTCGCAACGGCGACGGCGCGCACAATACCGGAATCTACACGGCACTCGTTGGGGGCGAGAAATCGCTGCTCCGCCTCAGCCGCGATCCTGGCGATTGTTGCCCAACCTGGTCGCCCGACGGCCGCCACATCGCGTTCATTCGTTCGGCTGACAAAACATTTTCAATCGTTGTCGTTCCCGCTCTGGGTGGCACCGAACACCGCGCGTATATGGGGCCTGCCCCCATGGCAGCGGGACTCACCTGGTCCCCCAACGGCAAGTTTCTGGCGTTCCCTGAGGCCAGCGCCGCCGATCCGCCTCGTTCCTGGCTCTCGCTGCTGTCACTCGCTGACTCCGGCACACGAACGCTGACCGCACCGCCCGGAGGATCACTCGACGCCGAACCCGCGTTTTCGCCGGACGGCTCACAGGTCGCGTTCGTCCGCTCCACCGTCGCGGGGGTGAGCAACGACGTCTATGTCATTCCCGCCGCGGGTGGCGAAGCCAGGCGCCTGACCTTCGATCATCGCCCGATCATCGGACCTCCCGCTTGGACTGTGGACGGCCGCGAAATCGTCTTCTCCTCCACGCGTGGGGGTCCGGATAGCTTGTGGAGAATACCGGCGTCCGGTGGCGTACCTCGACCGGTTGATGGTCCGATCGGTGAGGGAGGTTGGCCGTCCATCCCTTCCAAGGGTGAGCAGCTGGTTTACGAGCAGGTTGTTGCCAAGTTCAACATCTGGCGCCTTGACCTGAAAGGTCAAAGACACTATCAAGCGCCGCCCTCCGTTTTGATTTCAGAGAAGGGCGACAAGATGCGTCCCGATTTGTCTCCCGATGGAAAGAAAATTGCCTTCGAGTCCAATCGCTTAGGCTTCTGGGATATTTGGACATGTGCAACCGACAGCTCCAATTGTGACCAGGTTACTTCCTTGCACGGAACGGCTGGACGGGCACGATGGTCTCCCAACGGACGTTACATCGCCTTTGAATTTCATCCCAAAGAGCGAAGCGAAATCTATATGGTCGAGGTGCCGGGCGGAGTCGCTCGCCTGCTGCCAACCATTCCCGGCGCTGATAATCTCTCTCCCAGCTGGTCACGCGATGGCAAATGGCTCTACTTCGCTTCCAAGCGCGACAGTGAACCCTTTCAGCTATGGAAGATGCCTGTCCAGGGCGGCCCTCCGACCAAGCTTACTAAGCACGGTGGAATGTCCGGAGTCGAATCTTCCGATGGGCGCTTTCTCTATTACTCCAAATACGAACTGGGAGGGGTCTGGAGAATGCCGTTGGAGGGTGGGGACGAGACTCAAGTCTTAGAGGAAGTCCGGGGTGCCAGTTGGCCGAATTGGGCACTCACTTCCGATGGTATTTACTTCCTCAGATTCGATAAGTCACCTCGAGTGACCATTCAGTTCTTTGATTTTGCGACCCGCAAGACTATCCCTCTCTGGACCCTGGACAAAGAACCCGGTTGGGGATTGTCCATGTCTCGCGACGGCAAGTCCATTCTCTACGTTCAGGGCGAATTCGCCGAATCCAACATTATGCTGGTGAAAAATTTCCGGTGATCCCCGCTTAGCGCCCGAAACGACAGCGTGCACGCCGCGACTTTGTTCATGCAATGAGACCCTTTCTTGTCATGCCGGCAGCCTGAACAGGTTCTATCAGCTTCACGACAATTTGCTCAGCCTCTCGCTGCCTGGTTCGTCGTCACCGCGCCGGATTCGACACCAGCTTAAGAATGCCGAAACTTTCGGGGACGTGGAAGCTGTCGCTCATCGTGGGTTGCCAGACAATGTATTTTCGCTGGGAAGGTGGCCCTTGAGCGCGGAAGAGGTTAATGCGAAAAGTGTTGCCCTCCGCCGGTGGACGCTGGTCGATAGCCGCGAGAGGAATGCGCATGGCCGCGTACCAAGTCTTAGCCGCACGATCGATGCGCGTGGAAACCTGAAATTCCGAGTTCCACTTCCAGCCATCTTCGTGTTGTGGCTTCGTCAAGTCGATGTCAAGATCGATCCATTCGCCTTGCGGAGAGACTTCGAACTCTTTATAGCGCCGGATATTCTGGAAGTCCGAGCCGATGAAAACCTCCGCAACGTCCCAGTCCCAGAGTTGGAAAGTTTCAGTTGACGTATCTGGAGCCGGTTTCAGATAGAGCGTATCGTACGGGCAGATGAACAAGAAATAGAGATTGTTCTTAGTCCAGCGCGAACGAATTTGGGTGCGGTAACGGGGAAGTGGTTTCCCATACGTATCGCTTTCGGCATAAACCGCACGCCCACCCTGCCAGAATGATGAAACAGGATTTGTAGTGAGAGCGACGTCGTTATCCGCCCTCATGCTCTCGATTGATTTATCGTCGGCAGCGAAAGCGACAGCTGCGAACAGCGCTAGAACCACGCAAACTATCGCGGAACGATTCATCGCGATGCTCCCGACACCGATGTTGCTCCCACAGATGAAGCTAGACTTCGCATATATGTGCTACCGACAGGTGGCCTGTATTTCTTCCACTGCTCGCTTCGAGGCAGCAGATGATATGAATGGGTCCAGTCCTTTTGACGTGAAAGGCAGACTCGCGACCGGTTCACCCAGCCGACGCACGATGTCCAGCGCGGAAGGGCACTGCCCTTGCGCAGCTATTGACTCGCCGCGCTTCAGCTTCAATGCGACATAAATTTCGCGGACATTCGCGCCGCCTTCCTCCCGCGGGAAGAACCGATTGGCGAGTTGCTCTTCAGCTTCATCGAACTCCCCGGCATCGCCCAGCAAGCGCACCAACCGGAATACTAGAGCAGCGGGGGCGGACTGCAATTCTGGGAAGCCCTGGAGCGCGCGAGCTCTTTCGCTGGCGGGCCCTCCGGCCTTTTCCATGGCTTCTTCCAGCCCAAGATAAAGGTCGACATTATGAGCATCGTACTTTGTTCCTTCGCGGAACAGCTCAATCGCCCGTTCCGGCGATTCTCCGGATTTCAGCATCGTATACCCCATGTTACGGTGTAGCGTGGGGATGGCCGGATTTATGCCACGCGCCGTCTCCCATTCCTGTAGCGCCTGTTTGGACATGCCTCCCGAAAGGTAGAGCGAGCCCAGCAGGAAGTGGGCAGTCGCGTCGTCAGGATTAACTTCGATGGCGCGGTGCAATACGGCAAACGATTCCGGCCGGCTGGGAAAAACATAACTCGTCGGCATGCTGGAAGCAGCGGCGAAGTCTGCGCTTCCGTCTTTGCCGAGAGCATACCGGCAGAAACCGCGGTAATAGGCGATCAGAGGGTATGAGGCAGGAGAAAGCACGCCGGGCTCGCCGATGACTTCTGTGCCTGATGGATACTGCCGCGAGAGAACATCGAGGGCGTCCTCATAAAGGCCGAAGCGCATGTAATCGGTAGCGATTTCAAGGATGCGCTCGGGATCCGCGGCCAGGTGTGCCATCAGGCCCGGATCGCTCTGACCCAACCGAATGGCTTCGTAACGGAGAAATGAACTGGCCGGGTCTTTCCGCTTCCAGAGCGCGAGTTGCTTAGTCGCTTCGGCTTTGTGTTGCGTCGCGCGAAGAAGTGCAACCTCTATGCCTCCTGCGCGAAGCAGGTCGGCACGATTCCTCACAACTTCTTGGATCATTCTCAATGCTGACAGATGGTCCCCCGCCTTGGCTTCCAACGCAGCCAACATCATCATCGCCGGCGCGTGATAGCTGCCGGACTGTTGCGCGAACTCCCACCGGTTTCGGGCTCCCTGAACATCCCCTTGGGCTGCCAGCGCCAGTCCCGAGTAGTAGGCGGTTTCATGGTCGCTATTTACCCACGCCAGCGCCTTGGAAAGATGCTGCGCCGCAAGATCGTACTGGTTGAGAATAACCTCAAGTCTGCCCGCCGCCTGGTTCAGAGCGATGCTGTTCGGAAACCGCGCTATTCCCTGTTGGTAAGTGTTGAGTGCAACTATTAGTTCGCCGTTGCTTTCCTGGTCGGTGCCGACCGCGAGGAAGTCGTCTGCGCCGCGATTGGCTTCTGCCGGGTATTCGTGTGAGGGTTGTTCGCCTGTGTGAACCTTCTCACGACTGACGAAGTCATACTTGCCCTCGGTATGCCGCAACAGTACTTTACCCGCTTGATCTTTTATTTCGATCGTGTAGGTTGCGCTTGCGGGAAGGTTAAAGAATTTTCGAAACGTTTCACGGGGCGAAAGTGAAGCACGCGTGGATGCGACTTCCTGCGTGCCGTTCAGAACACTTACCAGTGCATTCGGCAGTTCGCGGGTTACATTGAGGACAGCTTCGATCGCCACGGTCTCTGCGCCCTGGCTGTGGCGACTCAGGTTGATCACAGTGTCCGGGTTTGCGCGAGAAACACCTCCGAGTTTGCGGATCGGAATCCAGTACTCGGTGAAGGATCGGGTCTCCTGCGGATCCAGAAATCCGTAAGTCTCCTGATCCCGGAACAAGCCCGCTTGGATCTCCACGTAGGCGCTGTTGTTGTCCGACAGGGCGGTACGCCAATCCAAGCCATCTTCGTCACTGCCCCAAGACCAAATCTTCTTCGCAGGAAGGTCCAGCGACGACGAGTAATGCACGATCCCCGAGTCTGTACGCGGATGGTACACCGCCATGTACGGCTCCCGGCTGCCGTAGCTGAAGCGCGACACAGGACCATACTTGTGATTACCGACAATGCTCTGGTCAACCCCCGCCGAATTTACCGGCCAGGTATCTATATCAGCGAATCCATGCGCGGCGGTGAATTCCATAGGATACAAAATGCGGCTGTCGTCCCAGACCTGGACACCCGCATTGGTCCACCAATAGAAGCGGTGACGGGTGTCGCTACGGTTATAGAGCGTGGTCTTCTGCTCGAGGCAGGCGCGCCCGGGGCGGAGCGTGAGTTGGACGCGCCACTGCATGCCGTAAGGCCGGTCGACGTTGCCGACCCAGACGGAAGCGCCGCCGTCAGGTTCGCGGCTGGTAGCGAAGTCGACTGGTGAGACCGTCATCCAATTATGCGAAACCGGAAAATTGAACTCGACGCCCAGAGCCGCCCACATGCCGCGGTACGCAATGCGCGCAAACTTAATGCTTGGGTTTGCGTAGAACATGGAGGCACCATTGATCTTGTCAATGCAGGTGTAGAGGTGGCCTCCGAGATCTGGTAGCACGGTACACTTCAGATATTCATTTTCAAGATTGAGCGTCCTCCATTGTCGCGGTATACGCCTGTCCACCAAATTGTGGCGCAGGGTGTAGGGATAGTTGAGGAACCTTCCCGTGTTAAAAAAGTCGAAAGGGGGATTGGGATCGGGAAGCCCCTCTTCGGAAGTCGGAATGTTCATCGTGTCTTCCCAGATCCGCACCGGCGTTGTTGACCTGCCTGCGGATCTGGCCCAAGCCAAGCCGCAGGATGAGAGCGCCAAGGCAAACAAGGTTAGGGAAGCGGCTTTTCGTGCATTGGCCAAGGATATCGCCATGTAATGCGACATTTCCCATGAACACGTTGACAGGGTCAAGCTGTGAGCTCCGCTATGTCCATTTGCCTTTGCCTTCGACAATCGTGATGTAACGGTCGATCGGTAGCTCGGTGAACCGTTCTATGGCCCCACTGGGCTGCGGCCATTTTATTTCCAGCCAGTCAATCTTGGGTCGTTTCCCAACGCCGAGCACCATACGCGGGTCATGCGCAGACAAAAAACTCCCCCCTCCAACCTTTGTCCTGCTTCTTTTTAAGTCCGCTGCCTGATAGCTGATGCGCGCCCCGATGGCGTCAGGATTTGATTTTTTCCCAACGAGTTTCACTCCTAGCCAATGGTTCTGATTCCCTACGTTGTTGCGCAAGAGAACAGGCGCGGCGTCATTGACAGCCACCAGAACATCGATTCCACCGTCGTTGTCAAAATCTCCAATCGCCATTCCGCGAGCAGAGAGAGGCCTCTCAAATACCGGCCCACTTTGCGAACTGACATTCTGGAAGCTCTTCCCCGTGTTGTGAAAGAGCATCAGCGGTTCCTGATACTTGACCTGGCTGTGCAAGCTCTCGATGAGATCATCCGGGTTGCCGTTGGCAAGAAACAGATCGAGATTACCGTCATTGTCATAGTCAAAAAATTTCAATCCCCATCCGCTCATCAGCCGCGTTGCGGCGCCGATTCCGGTCGGTGCCGCCTGGTCGTCAAAGGTTTCGTCGTGGTTGTTCTGATAGATCGCAAACATCTCACGGTCTATATTGGCTACAAACAAGTCCATCCACCCATCTTCGTTGAAGTCGGCGGAATCCACTCCCATGCCGGAGCGCGCCCGGCCGTCAGAGCTGTAGGCCACGCCCGCATACGTAGCAGTTTCTTCGAACTTGCCATTGCCTCGATTCATGAAAAGAAAGTTCGGTACGGTGTCGTTGCCCACAAACAGGTCGAGACGGCCGTCGTTGTTGAGGTCAGTCGCTACTACACCCCACGCCTTCCCAAGAGAATTGGTGATGCCTGACGCCTTGCTGACATCCGTGAAAGTTCCGTCGCCATTGTTGTGAAAGAGCCAGCTGGGCATGGGCTGATAGAGACGCGGAATGCAGTAGCCGTGTTTGCCTTCTTCGCCGGGACCACAAGATTTATTTAGGGACTTGGAAAATTCTACAAATTGGCAGACAAACAGATCGAGCCGGCCATCGTTATCATAATCGAACCAGACAGCGCTGGATGACCATCCCGGGGCGGCCACTCCGGCTTTCTCCGTTACGTCTGCAAAGGTGCCGTCACCGTTGTTGTGGTACAGGATGCTTCTCCCATATTGCGTAACGTAAAGGTCAGGGAAACCATCGCCGTCGTAGTCGCCAACGGCCACTCCTTGGCCGTATCCGCCGCCGGCTACTCGGGCTTTTTCCGTGACGTCGGTGAAGGTGCCGTCGCGGTTATTGCGATATAGCGCGTTCCGCAAGGGCGGATTGGGGTCATAGAAATCGCACTTCCCGCTGTTTACCAGGTAGATATCCATCCAACCATCGTTGTCGTAATCGAGAAAGGCGCAACCGGGTCCAGTGGTTTCAGGAAGAAATCTCTGGGCGGACTTTCCGGCGGTGTGGACCCAACGGATGCCACTCATCGCTGGTGGTATTTCGTCAAAGGGATAAACGGGATTCGGAAGAGCGTGGGCAATCCGCGACAGTCCTGCGAACGCAACCGTCCCTGTCACGCTGTGCAGAAATCTGCGGCGAGAGAAAGCTAGCGGCCCTTTATTCTTCTGTGAAAGGAAGTTGTCCACTCAGCAACTGTTGTTCAATTAGGATTCTCGGTCTGATTTTCCTGCTGCGGCGGCTGCCCACCTGCGCCTTTTTCAGTCATTTGACGGTGAATGGCGAATTCCTTCTCTGCATCCTCTTTACGCCCCGCGCGAGTCAAGGCAGTCGCAAGACTGTAGTGCGCACCGGGATTCCGGGGCTCCAGCTTGACCGCGGTCTCAAGAGGTGGGATCGCTTCAGAGAATCGCTTGGCGGAGAGTAACGCAGTGCCCAGTCCCAGAAACGCGTCCCCGAAACCGGCATCCAACTCGCTGGCGCGAGAAAAATGTTTAATAGCATCGGGCCATTGACTCTCCTGGCGTGCCAGTTCTCCCAGCACGTACTCAGCGCCTGCGTTATTTGGGTCGATTTCCAGCTCCTGCTGAAATTCCTTCTTCGCCTGTTCGGAAGCATCGGCAGGTGGATTGGGCTCTGACAGCAGTAACCTTCCCAGCCGAAAATGAAGGCCCGGCAGCCGCGGATTCTGGTGCGCGATTGCTTCATATTCTTTGGCGGCCTGATCCCACTTCCCTTGCATCTCTAATGACTCAGCACTGAGTTCGTGCGCTTGCGCTGAGTTCGGGGCCGATAGGGCCAATTGCTGCGATGCTCGAGTTGCGAGGTCTGAATACGTGTGAACGGCGGTGTAGAGCACTTCAGGATCACCGGGAAACTCGCGATTCAGCATCCGTAGGAAGTCTT
>WNFD01002931.1_pt1 | contig 17132 bp, 16 predicted proteins | sample 5400491 | NCBI WGS metagenome assembly WNFD01 (sample SAMN13153343, study PRJNA577476) | soil metagenome | isolation source: 120 cm saprolite under Douglas fir tree site 2 hole 2 replicate 2 | place: USA:California | collected 2015-04-18 | reverse complement strand
TGGCCGAACATCTGCTTGACGTCGATCTCCTGGAACGCCTCGCGCTCGCGCGCGTCGCGGGCGACCTGGCCGACGAACAGAATGAGCGGCGTCGAATCCTGAAAGGCGGTATGGATGCCGACCATCGCGTGGCTGGCGCCGGGCCCGCGCGTCACCAAGCAGATGCCGGGTCGTCCGGTCACCTTGCCGTAGGCCTCGGCCATGTTGCAGGCGCCGATCTCGTTGCGCGTGGTGATCAGGCGGATGACGTCGCGCGCGTCCCACAGCGCGTCGAGCACGCCAAGATAGCTCTCGCCCGGCACGCAGAAGGCAAGATCGACGCCATGGATCTTGAGCTGATCGACGAGAACCTGCCCGCCGGTGCGCTGGTTTGTGCCGCTGGCCATAGTGTTCCCTTGCTTTAAATTCGAGTTCAAGGCGTGGTGCTCAGCTTCGCATGTAACCGGGACCCCACAGGTTGAGAGTGCGCTCCTCATGCGGCCAGGAACGCTTCTCGACCCCGTCGGGCACGATCTCGAGCTCGGCCGAGATCTCGATGAGATAACCCTGCGGGTCCTTTATCATGAAGAAGAGATTGTTGCCCGGCCCATGTCGCCCGGGGCCCCACCACAATTTGATGCCGAGCGACGCCACGTGATCGGCCCAGTCGCGGATGTCGTTCCAGCTGCTTGCCTCGTAAGAGTGGTGATCCGGCCGGCTTTCGGCCGCGCCGAACACGGCGAAGCTGTGATGCTCGGGATCGCAGCGATAGAAGGCGACGGTCGGCGCGCCGTTTCCGGCAATCGCGCGCACATAATCGGAGGCAACGAAGCCGAGCGCATCCTCGTAGAATCGCATCATTGCCGACAGTCGTGACGAAGCGACGACGACGTGCTGCAGGCGGCCCGGCAAGGCGGCGCCTGCGCCAGGTGGCGTCGGCGCCAGATCCGGGCGCACGAGGCCGAAGACCGCAAGTCTTCCGTCGGGGTCCCGCACCGCGAAGGCGTCATCGGTGAAGACAGGGCTCGGCGAGGCGAGCGTCGCCACGTGGCGTGCCGCAAGATGATCGCGCAGCCTCGTCAGTTGCGCTGCATCGGCGAGGCGAAAGGCACTGTAGGGCTGGCTCGCAGGAGCACCCGCACCGATGACCAGCCGCCGGTCCGGGGCATGCAGCAGCAGGCTGCCATCGGCGAGCGGCACGGCAGCAAAGCCGAGCGTCGCGCAATAGAAATCGGCGAGACCTTGGACATCCTCGGTATCGAGCCGGATGTGGTCGAGCTGGGCGGGCCAGAGTGGCGAACGGTTTACCATCGGATGCTCTCTGACGGCGTAACACGGGGAGCTCGATTGAACCCGGCGGATGGGGCGCTTGTCCATGGCCTATTGAAGCTGGCGGCCGGCACCGGCGTGACCATGCTACCTTACCGTGATTTCGACCCGCCGGTTGCGCGGCTCGTAGGAGCGCGTCGTCGGGACGAGGGGATTCGTCCCGCCATGCGAGGTGACACTGATGAGCTCACCTGGCACCCCGATCGCCTCGACGTCGCGCCGCACCGCATTCGCGCGCCGCAAGCCGAGGTCGTAATTATACCGCTCGTCGCCCGAGCGGTCGGTATGGCCGACGATGACGACTTCGGGGGCGGGGCGCTGGCGGATGAGGTCGAGCACCCGCGGCAGCTCGGCGCGCGACGCCGGCGTCAGGTTGGGGGTGTCGAGGATGAAGTAGAGTTGCATGGTCACGGGGCGCAGCGGGTGATAGGCGAGTGCGTCGGCCCATGTCTGGCGGATCTCCGCGTCGCTCATCGCCAGGGGCTTGGGTGCGCTTGTCGCGCGCTCGATCGCAACGGCGGCGCCAGCCTGGTCGAGCAGCGAAATGCCGCCGGCATTGCCGACGACGAGGGAACTCGGGGTGCCATCCTCATTGGCCAGGAGGACGACGCGGTTCTGTGCCGTACATGCCGCCAGCATCGAAAGGATGAGCGCCGCCGCCAGGCGTCGCATCTAGGGCTCGATCTTGACGAGAAAGCGCGTGCCGCGGATGCCGATCGTGCTGACCGGCGTGGTGATCTGCACGGCTTGCGGCGCCAGCTTGGCAATGCTGCCGGACACGAACATGAAGGTACCCTTGACGATATTGGTGACGAAGGCGAGATCGCCCTGGTCGGGATTGAATACGATCCTTGTCAGCACGATCCGCGAATTCGTTCCCATCGAAAGCGTCGTGTTGTCGATGAAGGAGAGCCCGAGCGCGCCGTCAGCGCCGGTCTCAAGCGTGTCGTTCTGATGGACCGCGCTGCCGACCGTCGCTGTGGAATTGCCGCCCGCGCCGATCACCTGCGCAGTGCCCCGCATCGACTTGATCGTGCCGATCCGGGCGCCGTCCTGGGCGGTGGCGGGCGATGCCGACAAGACGGCAAGTGACCACGCCAGCGCTGCGAGCCTCATGGAAGACACCCCCGATTGCTCCGGACCGGATCGCCGGTCGGCCCCGCAATGTGACATTTCGGAGTGACGCCGGGCAAGTCGCGGCTCAGGCGTCGGCAGCGCCGTCTGCGGGAGCGGAACCGTTCCCGCGGAACCGGCGTTGACCGTTGCAGAAACCGCCGGTTCCGGCGGTACGCCAAACTGCGGGAGTGTGCGATGCTCTATTGGGCCGCCGTCTTCTTCATCATTGCCATCATCGCCGGAATCCTCGGTTTCGGCGGCGTTTCCGCCGCCGCATCCAGCGTGGCGCAAATCCTCTTCTTCATCTTCCTGGTGATCTTCGTTATCACGCTCATCATGGGCATCGGCCGCCGGCGCAGTGGCCCTATTTAAGCGCCGCTGACTTCGGTGGGATAGCGCTCTTTCCGGGACAGCATCTTCTTGGAGCCCTCTTCTTCGAGAAGAGGGCAGGGCGCAGGTGTCCTCCAGCCGCCATCGCCGTTCTTACCCTGTTCGAAGCGTAACGTGCGACGCCGTAATCACGGCGAGCCGAAGGATCGGTCGCGCGGTCGTGCGGCCTAGCGGGAAATCAGCCCGGCTCTTTGGGCACCGCTATGGCAGGGCTGCCGGTTGCGTCGAGCAGCGCGAGGAGCCCGGCGAGAAGCTGGATCGGCGAGGGCGGACAGCCTTTGATGTGGAGATCGACGGGGACGACACCGTCGACGCCGCCGACCACCGCGTAGCTGCCGGCGAAGAGCCCGCCATCGACAGCGCAATCGCCGACCGCGACAACCCATTTGGGGTCGGGCGTCGCGGCGTAGGTTCGCTCCAGAGCCTCGCGCATGTTGCGCGTTACCGGCCCGGTGACGAGCAGAACGTCGGCATGCCTTGGCGAGGCGACAAAGCGCAGTCCGAACCGCTCGAGGTCATAGAATGGGTTGGCGAGCGCGTGGATCTCGAGCTCGCAGCCATTGCACGACCCGGCATCGATTTCACGGATTGAGAGGCTGCGGCCGAGGCGGGCACGGGCGCGGGCGTCGAGCCGCGTCGCGAGCTCGGCGAGATGTGCCTCGTCAGGTGCCGGTGCTTCGATCGGCAGGGGCTTCGAGAGCAGCGTACGGCCGATCACCCGCCACATCATTGGCACCCCGCGCTCACAGATCGTGTCCCGAATAGGAGCAATTGAAAGATTTATTGCACAACGGAAAATCGGCGACGATGTTGCCCTCGATCGCCGCTTCGAGCAGCGGCCACTGAAACCACGACGGATCGCGTGCATGGCAGCGCCGGATCCGGCCGGTCGCCGAGAGCGAAACCCAGGTCAGTATCTCGCCGCGGAAGCTTTCAACCAGCGCCGTGCCCTCGCCGGCGGCGCGCGGCAGCTGGCCGGCAAGCGGTGCAGCGCTTGGCGGCGGCAAGGCGGCGAGAATCTGGCCAACCAGCGCGAGGCTGGCGCGGGCCTCGTCGATGCGGATGAGAATGCGGCTGTGCACGTCGCCTTCGACGAGCACGGGAACGGCAAATTCGAGCGCGTCATAGGGCGGATAGGAGGGACTACGTCGCGCGTCGAAGCCGCGCCCGGCGGCGCGACCGACCGGTCCGCCGGCGGCGAAGCGATGCACCAGCTCGAGCGTCGTAATTCCGGTCGCGACGGTGCGGTCGAGCAGCGATGGCCGATTATGATAGACGCGAACCAAATTCTCGAAACGCGGTGCGATCTCGGCGGCAAGCGCAGCCAGTCGCGCCGCGCCCTCGTCCGACAGATCGACGGCGACGCCGCCGGGCACGACGCGGTCCATCATCAGCCGGTGGCCGAAGCAATGCTGCGCCTCGCGCAGAACGCGCTCGCGCAAGACACTGCAATGCGCCTGCATGAAGGAGAAGGAGGCATCGTTGCAGATCGCGCCGATATCGCCGAGGTGGTTGGCGATGCGTTCAAGCTCGGCCATCAGGGCGCGCAGATAGACAGCGCGCGGCGGCACGGCGACCTCGAGCGCGGCTTCGACGGCGCGCGCGAAGGCGAGCGAATGGGCGACCGTACTGTCGCCGGAGATGCGGGCGGCGAGCCGCGCCGCCTCGTCGATCGGCTTGCCGATCATCAGCCGCTCGATGCCCTTGTGAACGTAGCCGAGCCGCGCCTCAAGGCGGGCGACCGTTTCGCCATTAGCGTGAAAGCGGAAATGTCCGGGTTCGATGATCCCGGCATGTACGGGTCCGACGGCGATCTGGTGCAACTCGGGACTTTCCGCTGCCAGAAACGGATAGCTCGTCCCGGCATAGTGATCGGACGGGGTCGCGCGCTCGCTCGGCCGGGCGGCGAGCGGGTGAGCAACCGGCCAGTTGCCATGGTCGAGCCAGGGCCTCCCATCGAGCGATCCGATCGGGACATGACCAAAGAGATCGAAGATCGTACGCTCCAGCCGAATGGCGCCCGGTCGCACCGCGCCGATCGACGGGAAGCGGCCATCGGAACACCCGAGCGAGGCGACGGCGACGGCGCCGTCCGCCTCATCGTGCAGTGCGAGATGGATCGTATCGCTCTCGCCCCAGAGACCGAGTAGCGACCAGTCGGCGGTAGCCAGCCGTGCGACCAGGGCGCGCCACCCTTCCTCATCGAGCACGAAGCGTGGCCACGGACGATGCCCGTCGACGGCGAAGCCGGTGCCCAGGAAAGCGAGGTAGTCGGGTAGGGAAAGGGGATCCTCGCTCATGTGCCTACCCGAGCAAACCGGCGACATGCTGGAACCACTCGACTAGCGCTGCCGGCAGGAAGAGACCAGCGGCCAGCACAAGGGCAAGATGGGCGTAGAGCGGCACGAGCGACGCCTCGACCGGTGCGCCGCTGCCATGTGCCTCGCCGAAGGCGATGCTCTGGAGACGAAGGATGAGTGCGCCGAAGCCGATCAAGAGACCGATGACGAGCGGCGCCGCCAGCGCCGGGGCGCGCGCCATCGTTGAGGTGACAACGAGGAATTCCGACGTGAAGATACCGAAAGGTGGCAGGCCGGCGATGGCGACGACGGCGAGCACCAGCCCCCAGCCGAGCATCGGATGACTGCTTGTTAGCCCCCTGATATCGGAGATCTTCTGCGACCCCTTGACTTGAGCGATGTGCCCGACGGCGAAGAAAATTGCCGATTTCGTAAGGCTATGCATCGTCATGTGCAGGAGGCCGGCAAAGTTGGCGAGCGGTCCGCCCATGCCGAAGGCGAAAGTGATGATGCCCATGTGCTCGATCGAGGAATAGGCGAAAAAGCGTTTGATGTCGCGTCGCCGGTACAGCATGAGCGTGGCGAGGAGCAGAGAGGAGAGGCCCATGGCGATCATCAGCGGGCCCGGGGCGATGGCGTCGCCATTGGCCGATAGCAGCATCTTGAAGCGCAGCACGGCATAGAGCGCGACGTTGAGCAGGAGTCCCGAGAGCACCGCCGAGATCGGGGTCGGACCTTCGGCATGGGCGTCGGGCAGCCAAGCATGCAGCGGCGCCAACCCGATCTTGGTGCCGTAGCCGACGAGCAGGAAGACGAAGGCGAGGTTGAGAATGTGCGGATCGAAAGCGGCGACCTGCTTGATGAGCGACAGCCAGGCCATCGCCTCCATTCCTGAACCCATCACCGGCTGCGCCGCGAGATACATCAGGATGGTGCCGAAGAGCGCAAGAGCAATGCCGACGCCGCACAGGATGAAATACTTCCACGCCGCCTCGATCGCCTGATGCGTGCGATAGAGACTGACCATCAGAACGGTGGTCAGCGTCGCACCTTCGACGGCAACCCACATGACGCCGAGATTGTTGGCGACGAGGGCCAGCAGCATCGTCAGGATGAATGCCTGATACATCGCATGGTAGGAACGCAGCCGTACCGGCGTCAACCGGCCGATCTCGACCTCGTGATCGATGTAGCTCGCGCTGAAGACGCTGGTGGTGAATGCGACGAAGGTGGTGAGGACGACGAGGTAGATGTTGAAATCGTCGATGAAGACGAAGTCGCCGGCGTCGACCGGAAAGCGGAACAGCGCCAGCCCGGCGACGAGAGTGAGGAACGAGCCGACGACGTTGATGCGCGCCGCCAAGCGGTGCTGCGGAACGAAGACTAGCAACAGAGCCGTGACGAGCGGGATGCCGAGGACCGCGTGCACCGGGTCGAATGACAGGATCATCGGCATCTCGGCCTAGCGCTGCTCGCCGCGGAACGTCTCGATGTATTGCAAGTCGAGCGTGTCGAAGCGTTCGCGGATGTGGAAGAAGAAGATCCCGAAAATGATAAAGGCGACCATCACCGAGAAGGCGATGCTCATCTCGACGACGAGCGGCATGCCCTTGACGCCGACCGCTGCCAGGATAAGGCCGTTCTCGAGCGACATGAAACCGACGACCTGAGTTATCGCATTGCGCCGCGTGATCATGATCAGAAGGCCGATGAGCACGACCGAGAGCGCCATGGCCAGGCTTTCGCGCGTCAACGCACCCGAGGCGAAGGTGACAGGCAGAACCAGGAGGATCGAGAGGGCGACGAGCCAGACGCCGGCGATCATCGTGGGTCCGATGCCGATGACGGTTTCGATCGTGTGGTGGATGTTGAGCCGCGCGACGATGCGGCGCAGCGCCATCGGGATGACGATCGCCTTGAAAGCCAGGGCGATCCCGGCGGTGGCGTAGAGATGCGGCGCATCCTGGACGTGGGCTTGCCAGGCCGCCGCCGCGGCGATCAGCAACGCCTGCAGCGAGAAGGCGTTGAACACCGCGAGCAACCGCCGCTGGTAGAGCAGCGCGAAACTGAGCAAGAGCACGCTGCCGTCGAGAAGATGCGCAGTGTCATAGGCGATGTTGAGCACCTAGAGGCCTCGCGAGACATAGAGAAGGATGACCGCGAGGAGGCCCAGGATGAGGGCGCCGCCGAGGAATTCGCTCACTCGGAAGACGCGCATCTTGGCGATGCTCGTCTCGAAAGCGCCGAGCAGAACGCCGCCCAGCGATAGCTTGATCAGGTAAGCCATCAATCCACGTGGAAAGGCAGCGGCGTTTCCGGAAAAATCGATCCCCCAGGGCACGAAGATGCAGGCAATCAGCGAGATGTAAAGCAACAGCTTCAGCATCGCCGCGGCCTCGATGAGCGCGAGATGGCGGCCGGAATATTCGAGCACCATCGCCTCATGCACCATCGTCAGTTCGAGGTGCGTTGCCGGATTGTCGATCGGCACCCGCCCGTTCTCGGCGATCGCCACCATGACGAGCGCGACCAGGCTCATGGCGAGTGAGACCCGTAACCCAACTTCGTGGAGGAGCATGAACTGCGATATCGAAACCAGGGAGGTCGAGCCGATGAGCAGTGAGACGGTGAATGTCACCATCAGCATGGCCGGCTCGGCAAGCGAGGCGATCATCATCTCGCGGCTCGAACCGATGCCGCCGAAACTCGTGCCGATATCCATGCCGGCGAGCGCGGTAAAAAAGCGCGCGCTGCCGAGCAGCGCGATCAGGGCGATAAGGTCGGCGGTCGGACTCAGCAGGAGATCTGTGGTGAAGCTCGGTACCAGCGAGGCGGCAAGCCAGATTGCGGTGAAGGCGAGATATGGCGTGGTGCGGAACAGCCATGAGGCGTTGTCGGCGAGGACTGCATCCTTGCGCAGCAGCCGGGCGAGATCGCGATAGGGTTGGACGAGCGAGGGGCCGCGGCGGCCGAGCAGTCGCGCCTTCGTCTTGCGCACGAGACCGGTCAGCGCCGGTGCCAGCGCCAGCACCAGCGCCATGTGCAGGAGCTGCGCGACGAGCGCCATCACTGCAGCACTGCGACGACGCTGAGTAGCACGACCAGCGCCGCGAATGTCAGCGTGAGATACCGTCGAATCGTCAAGAACTGCAGGACATTGATATGCTCGGTCGTCCAGCCGACGAGGTCGATGACCGGCTGATAGAACCACTCCCAGGAGAGATCGCGCAAGCTGATCGAGAATTGGGCGGCACGCGTTTCGCCCGGCGCCGGCATATCGACGGTCTCGCGGGCGCGAAAGACGGTGGTGCCGAAGACGCGGCGGATCGGTTGGGCAAAGCTCGACCCGGTGTATTGCGTCTGTGGCCGCGCGTCGGGGAAACCGCAATCCCAGGCTGGCGCGCGCCGCACCCGGTCGGAAGCGAAGCGATGGATGACCCAGACGAGCAGGGCGACCAGCGCGGCGATCGTCACGAAGACGATCGGGCCGCTATATGAACTCTGCTCGGGGCGCAGCGGGACCAGCCACAGGCCGGTCGATTGCGCGAAAGGCAATGCTTCCGGTCCAAACAACTGATGGACCACTGGCTGGAGCAGGCTGATCAGCAAGCCGGGCAAGACGCCGAAGACGATGCAAAGCGTGGCAAGAACGATCAGTGGCGTGCGCATGATTGCGGGCGGCTCCTCGGCGCTCGCCGCTTCGCGACTGCGTGGCCGGCCGAGAAACACAATGCCATAGGCACGCACGAAGCAGGCAGCCGCGAGCGCGGCTGACAGCGCCAACACCACACCGACGATCGGCAGGGCGAATTTGAGCAGCCATTGCGGCAAGGCCGTGCCGTTGAGGATGGCTTGGAAAACCAGCCATTCCGAGGCGAAGCCGTTGAGCGGCGGCAGCGCCGAGATCGCGGCAGCGCCAACGAGGAAGGTGAAGGCTGTCACCGGCATGCGTTGAATGAGCCCGCCGAGGCGCTCGATGTCTCGTCGGCCGGTCACCATCAGCACGGCGCCGGCACAGAGGAAGAGGAGGCTCTTGAACAGCGCATGATTGAAGACGTGGAGCAAGGCGGCGAGGAGAGCGAGCCCGGCGAGCGTGCTGAGGCCGTCTGCCTTGAAGGCGAGAGCGAGACCAATGCCGATCACGATGATGCCTACATTCTCTACCGTGCTGTAGGCGAGCAGGGTCTTCAGGTCGCTCTGGACGACGGCGTAGAGTACGCCGATGAGGGCGCTCAGTGCCCCAATCAACAGGATGACGCCGCCCCACCACCAAATGGCGCCGCCGACGAGGTCGAACAGCACCCGCAGAAGTGCGTAGATTGCAACCTTGGTCATGACGCCGCTCATCAGCGCCGAGACGTGGCTCGGCGCGGCCGGATGGGCGAGCGGCAACCAGGCATGCAGCGGCACCAGCCCGGCTTTGGAGCCGGCGCCGAGTACGGCGAGCGCAACGACGATCGAGGCCGGCAACGCCGTCGGTGCCGTCTGCCGGATTGCCGCAAAGCTGTAGTCGCCACCGACGCCGGCGAGGACGCCGAAAGCGAGGAGCAACGCCGCCGTGCCGAAGCTCGCCATCAATAAATAGACCGCGGCGGCGCGACTCGTCCCCTGCTCGCGATGATTGGCGAGCACGAGAAGCCAGGAAGTCAGCGACATGAATTCCCAGCTCACCAGGAATGAATAGGCGTCGTTGGCAAGCAGCACGAGACTCATCGCCGCCAGGAAGACCGGATAGAGCGGCAGCACGCGCTGCGGTTCGGGATCATGCCGGCCATAGCCATGGGAGAACACACTGACCAGCGCGCCGACGACGTTGAGAATCAGAAGAAAGGCGGCGCTCAGCGCGTCAAGGCGGAAATGCGCGTGCAGCCATGGCAGGCCGATCGGCAGGACCTCCTCGATCGGCGTATCGCCGCCATTGACTAGGAAGGCAAATGCGGCCGAAGCGGCCAGCGCGGCCGCCGCGGCGCTTAGCGGATAGACGACGCGGAGCGCGAATCTCTCGCCGACGAGACCACAGACGCCGCCGGTCAGGTAAACGAGAATGCTAACAAAGATAGCGTTCAGCACGAGGCGCCGCCGCGTCCGCCGGTTGGCCGACGGCGACCGGAAGAGGCGTCGCCGACGCTGCGGGAGCGCCGACGCTGGCCATTTCTAAACCATGTTGGCATGACGCGGATGACCGATTCGGACCCGCATCTAATAGCTTGCGGCCGAACGGCAGGCAAGGGGGCGTACGCGCAAACCGCTGCGCCAAATGCGCGCGGCGGTGTGACGCCGCGTTTAGTGCGGCGCCGACGCCGGTATCTACTGCTGGGTCGCCAGGGCGCGAGCGAGCTTGCTCAGGGCTTCTTGATGCTTCTCGTTCGGGATTTGCGCGAAATTGCGCGCGAGTTCCAGACACATGCGTTCGCGCGGGCTGACCGGGCGCTGATCCTCCATGTCGAGGCCTTCGAAGAGATAAGCCACGGGCACGCTGAGGACGCGGGCCACTTCGAACAGCCGGCCTGCCGAAACACGGTTGATGCCGCGCTCGTATTTATGCGCCTGCTGGTATGTGACGCCGATCAGATCCGCGAGTTGCTGCTGGGTAAGCCCCAGAATGATGCGGCGTTCGCGAATCCGTGCACCGACATGGCGGTCGATGTCCTGTGTTCGAGTGGTGGTTCGCTTCATGTTGGGCGCTCACTAGCTGTTCATCGAGCCGGACGGATGCATGATGGCCATCGACGCTACGGCATCGCGGCGCTGACCGACGAGGTCGGCAGTCAAAACGATTTTGAGTTTAGTTCCGATTTGCAAAGTCAATGCAACCACCAAAACATGGGAGCCGAGAACGTAGGGTTCAAGCGAATGGTCGTCGCCAGCGCCAAATCTATCGGCTCCTCAAACAACCGGACCAGCAACATTTGGTAACCATTGCATGACAATGTGGCTTTTCGTTGTCATAGACGATCTTTTTTTCGCGCAATAGTATTCAATCATTGCTAGCAATGACCGAACCCCGCGAGACGCGGCAGCTGCCTGCACCTAGCCGTCGAGTTGACGCTGGAGCCGCGCAATTCGCCGGCTGGCTATCGCGCTGAACCTCCGTCCGCCGCATCCCGGGCAACCGGCCCGACCGCGCGGCGCAATTAGCCTCAAGGTGCCGTGACCCGGCAGCTCATCGCAAGCGCGGCCCGATGCGCCGCCCGCATGGCTGCTCCTCGCCGAGCGGCGTTTGACAGGAGCGCAACACCTCTGCATAACCACCGACACCTCGATTGAATCGGACCCGCATTACCATGCCGCGCATCGCGATCGGCGATTGTCAGCTTTATTACGAGCGACATGGGGTTGGATTCCCGGTCCTCTTCGTCTCCGGTCTCGGCGGTTATGGCGCGTTTTGGCGCGATCAGATCCCGGTTTTCGCCAAACGCTTCGAGGTAATCGTGCATGATCACCGCGGCATTGGGCAGAGCGATCATTCGCGTATCTCGTACACGGTTGACCGGATGGCCGCCGATGTCATCGGCCTGATGGATGCGCTCGGGCTGGAGCGCGTGCATCTAGTCGGCCATTCCACCGGCGGCGCCATTGCTCAAATCCTCGCGCTGGAGCATCCGAAGCGACTGGCGAGCATTGTCCTCGCCGCAAGTTGGACGCGGGCGGACGCCTATTTCCGTCGACTCTTCGCCCTGCGCAAGGAGATCCTGCTGCGGCTCGGGCCAGCGGCCTATCTGCAGAGTGCGACGCTCTTTCTCTATCCGAGCTGGTGGGTCGCCAAATACAACGAACCCTTGCGCCAAGCCGAAGCGCAGAACCTCGCCACCTTTTCGGCGCCAGAGATCGTCGCGAGCCGCATCGATGCAATACTTGCTTTCGACCGCACTGCTGATCTCCAGCGGATTCGCACGCCGACCTTAATTGCCGGCTGCGAGGACGACGTCGTGACGCCGTCCTACTTTTCCGAAGAGCTGGCACGGCTCATTCCGGGGGCCGAAGTCAAGATGTTCGCGCGCGGCGGCCACTGCTTTCCGCAGGTCGCGGCGCGTGACTTCAACCACGCCGTGCTGCCGTTCCTGGCGGCCCATTCGCCACCAGACTAGGTATCCTCGTTGGCGGCCCGGTCGCGGGCCGCGCGGATGTCTTCAGATGTCGAGCATTATCGACGACGCTGCCGAAGGATTGGCGGCGAGCCGATAGGCATTGTCGCGGTCGCGCCAGCGCGGCTGCGGGTCGTCAGGGCCGATGATTTCCTGAGCCAGGTATTGGGCAAGAAATGACGAGCCAGCGCTCGGGCGCGGCGTTGCCAGGACCTGCGCGCCCGCTGCATGAAGATCCGTCGCGGCGCCCGCGTCAAATGCATGGCGTCGCGTCGCCGGTAGGGCGACGATCGCGCGGGATTGACACGGGGAAGACGGTATTGTCTTCACGCAAGACCTCGTTGGGGCGCGGTTTCTCTACACTTTTAACGGCCGAGCAATGTAGTACTAAAGGGGTACAATATCCGTCAAATACGTGGCTTTGGCAACCTCGGGTTTAAGGCTTCGTCAAGGAATGGATCATAACGTCTATACGCTTCCGCACTTTCCGGCGACAGATCAAGAAAATCAGACCTTCAATGTCCCTCAGCAACGATACGGCAGCGAGTCGAATCATGGCCGCCCTGACGGCGGCGGGCGACATTGCCTACGAATGGGACCTGCCGAGCGATACGATCGCTTGGGGCGGTGAGCTAAGCGAAACTATCGGAATCAGCGACGCGGCCATGCTGGCGACCGGAAGGGCGCTCGCCGGCCGCATCAACCCGGAGGATTTGCCGGAGCGACAGCATCGCCTCAACGATCATTTCGCCGGTGCCTCGGGGTTTGACTGCGAATACCGCCTGCGTGGCGAGGACGGGTGTTTCCACTGGGTGCAGGATCGCGGCCGGGCTGAGCGCGACGAGGCCGGTCGCGCCGTCCGCGTCATCGGGGTCATGCGGGTCATCACCTCGCGCAAGGCATTTGAAATTCATCTCGAGCGGCTGGCTAATTTCGACGAGCTGACCGGTCTTGCTAGTAAATTGCGGTTACGCGAATCGATCCACGACTTTGTCGGGCGAAATTCGGTAACCGGCCGTTCGGGCGCGTATCTCGCTGTCGGCATCGACAATATGGCGATGATCAACGACGGTTTCGGCCACCAAGCAGCCGACGCAGTGCTCGTCGAAACCGGGCGGCGCCTCGAAGCCTGCCTGGCGGCGGGCGACGCGATCGGCCGCATCGGCGGCGACCGTTTCGGCATGCTGCTGACCGTTTGTAGCGAAGCCCGCATCGCGACCGTCTCGGAAGTCGTTCGCACCGCTGTCAGCGAGACGCCGATCTTCACGGCATCCGGTCCGATCTACATAACCATTTCGATCGGCAGCGTCGCCTTCCCGCGCCAGGCGGCGAGTGCCCAGGACATCATGACACGCGCCGAGACCGCCCTCGCCGAAGCGAAGCGTGCCGGCCGCGACTGCTATGCCGCCTATAGCCTGAACGAACGGCAGCGCAAGCAGCACCGCGCCAGCATGGCGGTCGGCGAGCGCGTCCAACGAGCCTTGAAAGAGGAGCGCCTCCTCTTCGCCTTCCAACCGGTGATCCATGGCCGGAGCGGCAAGGTCGACTACTACGAGTGCCTGCTGCGCATGCGCGAAGAGGACGGCACAATCGTCGCCGCCGGGCAATTCGTCCCCGCCATCGAGCAACTCGGTTTCATCCGTACCATCGACCGCTTCGTACTGGAACGGGCGATCGAAGAGCTCGACGCTTGCGACGACGTCAATCTTGGCCTCAACATCTCCGGGCTGACCGCGGCTGATCAGCCGTGGTTACGCGCGCTGGTCGCCTGCCTCGCTACCCGTCCCAACGTCGCCCGCCGGCTCGTCATCGAGATCACCGAGACCGCGGCGTTGCGCGATATCGAGGAATCCGCCCGCTTCGTCAAGACGGTGCGTGATCTCGGTTGCCGGGTCGCCCTTGACGATTTCGGTGCCGGCTTCACTTCATTGCGCAGCCTTGAGGCGCTCGATCTCGATATCGTCAAGATCGACGGTTCCTTCGTGCGCGATTTGATCGATCGGCCGGACAATCAGACCGTGCTGCGGCACGTTCTCGGCCTTGCGGGCGGGCTCGGACTGACCACGGTTGCCGAATGGGTCGAGACGGCGCAGGAAGCGGCATTGCTCAAGCAGCAAGGTGTCGATCTGCTGCAGGGCTATCATTTCGGCAAGCCGACCATCGATCGACCCTGGCAGGTCAAACGGCCAATGCCAAGGCGTAGCAAGGAAGGCGTGTCTCGCATCTTATCCAGCGCGGCGTGCTGACGGCACGAAACGCCGGGGCGGCTCAATCCTTCTTTTTCGTCAGCGTCTCGATCTGTTGCTGCAGGGTGTTCAGCCGATCGGTCAGCTCGCGCAGATTAGCGTTCTCGGCCGCCGGCGTCGGATCGGCCGGTTTGTCGCCGCGCTCTCCGGCGGGAAACGGCGAGAACATCTTCATCGTCTTCTCGAACAGCGCCATGTTCTGCTTGCCCATCTCCTCGAGTCCGCCGAAGGGGAACAGGCCGCCGAAGGCATCCTGTAGGCTCTTGCGCATTTGGTCCTGGTTGACCGCGAAGGATTTCATCGTGTGTTCGAGATAGCGCGGCACCAGCCATTGCATGCTGTCGCCGTAAAATCCAATGAGCTGGCGCAGGAAGCTGATCGGTAGAAGGTTGTGCCCCTTCTGCTCCTCCTCGACGATGATCTGCGTGAGCACCGAGCGGGTTATGTCTTCGCCGGTCTTGGCGTCGTAGACGACGAACTCGCCGCCTTCCTTGACCATGGTGCTGAGATCGTCGAGGGTGACGTAGCTGCTCGTCGCTGTGTTGTAGAGGCGGCGATTGGCGTATTTCTTGATTACGATTGGCGGCGTCTCGGGAGTTGTGCTTTGGGTCATTGTAGGGTGCTTTCGCGGCGAGCGGACGGAATGGCGACCGCCAGCATAGCAGCTTTTGTGGCGCTGTGCCGCACTGGCAGATTTGTAGCCAACCGACCGGTCGGCGCTTTCGCCGTCTTGGCCGCATCGACGAAGGGAGGCGAAGTTGGCAATGGAACGAGCCCGCCGGGATAGTGACGCATGCCGGAACCACCGGATCTCCAGGCGCTCGCCAAACGCTATGTAGAGTTGTGGCAGGATTACTTGACCGCCGCAGCGGCCGATCCCGATTTGGCCAACAATCTGGCCCGCCTGCTCGCAGCAATGGGGACGGTCGTGGCGTTGTCGCCGTGGCAGGCGTGGCAGCGCAGCGTGAAGACGCCGGGCGCCGATGATGAAACCGGGCAGCAAAGGACAGCGCCCGCCTCGCCGGGGCGCGACCGCGGAGAACACAGCCGACCAGGGCGCGCCGCCACCGCGGCTCGGGCCGCGTCCGCTGCCTCTCCACCTGATGAGCGCGATGACGGCTTGGCTGAGTTCGCGCGCCGCCTTGCCCGTCTTGATGAGCGATTGGCTGCAATCGAAGCCGGTCCTCGTCCCGCCGATCGCGCCGGCCCTCACGCAAAAATTCGCGGCGGCCGCCCGCGAGCTCGCGGGGCTTCTCGCCGACGTCGCTCCTGACGCGTTCGCCGACGCCCTAGACCGTGAGCTGCGCGGCCGTGCCGATCTCTTCCTGCGCGGGCTCGAGACATACCGACACCATCCCTACGCGCGTGCAGTCGCCGAACCGCCGGTCATCTGGCGGGAGGGCACGACCCGTCTGCTCGACTACGCGCCGGCCGGCGGCGTGCCAGTCCTGGTGGTCCCCTCGCTCATCAACCGCGCCTATATTCTCGACCTCGACGTCGAGCGCAGCTTGTTGCGTTACCTGGGGCAGCACGGGCTACGGCCGTTGCTCGTCGACTGGGACAAACCCGGCCCGGTCGAACGCGGCTTCACATTGACCGACTACATCGCGGGCCGGCTCGACGCTGCCTTCGAGGCGGCCATCACGCTCGTCGGAGCGCCGCTCGGCGTGCTCGGCTATTGCATGGGTGGGCTGCTTGCCCTGGCCTTGGCCCAGCGACGCAAGCGTGAGGTTGCCGCCCTCGCCCTATTGGCGACGCCGTGGGATTTCCATGCCGAGCAACTTGAGCAGGCCCGCGTTCTCGGCGCGCTTGCCGGCCTTGCCGATGCCGGCTTCGCATCGCTCGGCGAGCTACCGGTCGACGTCCTGCAGGCATTGTTTTTCAGCCTCGATCCGCTCCTCGCCCTGCGCAAATTCAGCCGTTTCGCGGCGCTCGATCCCGCCTCGGCCGAGGCGCGCGAGTTCGTTGCCCTTGAAGACTGGCTTAACGACGGTGTGGCTCTGGCGCTGCCGGTGGCACGCGAGAGCCTCGGCTATTGGTACGGCGAAAACCAGCCGGGGCGCGGCGCTTGGCGGGTCGCCGGCGCGGCGATCGCCCCGGCGCATTTCGACAGGCCGGCACTCGTGGTCGTGCCTGCGCGCGACCGCATCGTACCGCCGGCCTCCGCCGTGGCGCTGGCGAATGCGTTGCCGAACGCTCGCCGGCTCGACCCGCCGCTCGGCCATATCGGCATGATCGTCGGCCGACACGCGGAACAGGCAGTGTGGCGGCCGCTCGCCGGCTGGCTGCGCTCGCAACGCTAGACGGTTCGCCCGCGAGAGCTTAAATCTTGTTCGACACGGGATACCGAACGGGAGGAACAAGCCATGACCGAGATCGTGATTGCTGCCGCTGCGCGCACTCCCGTGGGAGCATTTAATGGCGGGCTCAGCAGCGTGCCCGCGCACTATCTCGGCCAGGTTGCGATCGGCGAAGCGATCAAGCGGGCCGGCATTGCCGTCGGCGATGTCTCGGAGGTGATCATGGGCCAGATCCTGGCCGCCGGTGAGGGGCAGAATCCCGCCCGGCAAGCGGCCATCGGCGCCGGTATTCCGGTCGAGGTCACCGCCTACGGCGTCAACCAGCTATGCGGCTCGGGATTGCGTACCGTGGCCCTTGGCTATCAGGCGATCCGCAACGGCGATTCG
>WNFD01003262.1_pt1 | contig 17133 bp, 14 predicted proteins | sample 5400491 | NCBI WGS metagenome assembly WNFD01 (sample SAMN13153343, study PRJNA577476) | soil metagenome | isolation source: 120 cm saprolite under Douglas fir tree site 2 hole 2 replicate 2 | place: USA:California | collected 2015-04-18 | reverse complement strand
TTAGTCAGTCTGGATGCGCGCGGATACCCATGATGGCCCGGAGCAAAATCGCTCCACTTCAGAGGCCTAATACATTGATGCAGCTCTCACGTTCGTCGGTCTTGGAACTCCCTCTTGCAACGCGCGGCCGGGCCATACAAATTGGCACATCGCGTCATTTCGCTGCGCTGCGGAATTTGGTCGCTATCGGAGCAAAGCGGACATCGATCAAGCCGCACCAATCAAGCTCGATTTATGAGTACGCGCCCTGGCTACGACCCATTTCGGGTTATTATCCCCGCATGTTTCCGCCCGAGCGCATCGTTTGCCTGACCGAAGAGACCGTGGAGACGCTCTATCTCCTCGGCGAGGACGCCCGCATCGTCGGCGTATCGGGTTACGCGGTGCGTCCGCCGCGGGTGCGCCGGGAAAAGCCGCGGGTCTCCGCGTTCATTTCCGCGGACATCGACAAGATCCTGGCGCTCGAGCCCGACCTGGTCCTGACCTTCTCCGACCTGCAGGCCGACATCGTCGCCGAGCTGATCCGGCGCGGCGTCGCGGTCCATGCATTCAATCAGCGCGACCTTGCCGGCATTTTCGCCATGATGCGCACGCTCGGCGCGCTGGTCGGCGCGGGCGAAAAGGCCGAGCGCCTGTGCGCTGATCTCGAGGCGCGGCTTTTATCCGTTCGCGCCGCGGCAGGGCGGCGCGACCGGCAGCCGCGCATCTATTTCGAGGAATGGGACGAGCCGATGATCAGCGGCATCGGCTGGGTCTCGGAGCTGATCGCTGCGGCAGGTGGGCTCGATGTCTTTGCCGAGCGCGCCGCCAACAAGAGCGCCAAGGACCGTATCGCCGCGCCCGAAGAAGTCATTGCGGCGGCGCCCGACATCATCATCGGCTCGTGGTGCGGCAAAAAATTCGTTCCGGCCAAAGTCGGAAGCCGTCCGGGTTTTTGCGAGATCCCGGCGGTGCGGTCCGGCTTCTTGCGCGAGATCAAGTCGCCGCTCATCCTGCAGCCCGGACCGGCGGCGCTGACCGACGGGCTCGACGCGCTCGTCGGCATCGTCGAGGAATGGCGCGCGGCAGCCGGTTCTGCCCGTGCGTGAACGAGCTTGCCGGTGCGCCCATCGGCCCGATCACGAGCGGCCGATCACGAACGCGACGCCGCGCCGGAGCGCGGATTTGATGCGCCCGGCCGGCGTGGCCGGCTGCTTCGCCGTCGTGTCGGGTTCGGCGAGCTGCAGCCCCACCTGCGTGACGCGGCCCGCCACCACCTTGTGGGCGATCAAGAGCACGTCGCCGAGCCGGAGCACATCGCCGCGCCGCGGCGGGCGGCCGAGCTCGCGCGCGAAATGATCGGCCAGCGAAGTCGCGGCAAGCGCCGGATCGAGCGCGAGCCCGTAAATCTCCGCGAGCGCGCCGAGCGTCGCGTCGGCCGAGACGAAAAAATCGCCGAGCAGCCGCGGGTCGGGCGAGGACGGCGGCGGCATGTCGACGAAGAACCGGTCGAGCGCGGCCGCCTTCTCGGGCGGCGCCAGCAAGTAGACGTAATCGCCGGGACGAACCGGGCCGGCTTCCGCGGCCGTGAGCACGTGCTCGTCGCGGACGACGAGTATGGGCTTGGCCCAGGACGGCGTGATGCCGCGCCGCAGATACGGGCTGTCGGCCTCGATCAGATAGCCGACGAGTTCCTGGGCCATCTGGCCGGGCAGGTCGAGCTCGACGCGGTGTGCAACCGGATCGGGCCGCGCGAACGCAACGCCGAGCCGCCGCGCCGCCGGCGCCAGGGTCCAGCCCTGCACCAGCAGCGAAACCAGCACGACGACGAACACGACATCGAAATAGAGCTGCGCCGCCTTCATGCCGACCAGGAGCGGGATCGAGGCGAGAAAAATGCCGACGGCGCCGCGCAGGCCGACCCAGGAGACGAACAGCTTTTCGCGGCGGGAGAAACGAAACGGCGCCAAGCACAGGAACACCGCGGCCGGACGGGCGATAACCGTCAGGCCGGCGGCAATCAGCAGGGCCGGACCGGCGCTCGACGCCAGCCGGACGGGCTCGACCAAGAGGCCGAGCAGCACGAACATGACGATCTGGGCGAGCCAGGTGACCGCGTCCAGGAACACCACGACCGTGCCGTGGGCGCGGGTCCGCCGGTTGCCGACGATCAGACCGGCCAGATAGGCGGCGAGAAATCCCGAACCGTGGACCGCCGCCGCGACGCCGAATATGACCAGCGCCGCGGTCGCGACGAACGGCCCATGCAGGCCTTGCGGCAGACCGAGCCGGTTGAGCACGAGCACCATCGCCCGGCCGCCGAGGATTCCCACCACGGCGCCCAGCACTCCCTGCTCGGCCAGCATCGCGGCGATCGCCGACCACGGGCGATCGCCGATCAGCAGAATCTCCACGAGCACGATGGCGAGAAACACCGCGAACGGATCGTTCGTGGCGGATTCCACCTCGAGCACGGCCGCCACCCGCGGCCGCAGCCGCAAGCCGCCGGCATGGATGAGGAAGAACACCGCCGCGGCATCGGTCGAGCCGACCATGGCGCCGACCAGCAGGCCCTCGGTCCAGCCGACGCCCAGCCCGAACTTGGCAAGCGGCGCGGTCAGCGCCGCGGTGACGAGGACGCCGAGCGTCGCCAGCAATCCGGCCGGCGCCAGCACGCTGCGAAAGGCCTGCAGCCGGGTGCGCAGGCCGCCGTCGAACAGGATCAGCGCGAGCGCGATCGAGCCCACCGTGTAGGCGAGATGCACGTCATCGAAGCGGATTCCGCCCGGCCCGCTCTCGCCCGCCGCCATGCCGATGATCAGGAACAGGAGGAGGAGCGGCGCGCCGAAGCGCAGTGCGATCAGGCTCGAAAGGATCCCCGCCAGCACCAGCACGGCGCCGAGCAGGATCGTGATGCTGACCGCATCGAGCGAGGCCATGCGACACCCTCGCCCGGCCGCGGGCGCGACGCAAACGCTTCGGCGGTCATTCCGGGGCGCGCCGAAGGCGCGAGTCCGGAATCCATGACCATGGCCCATTCGATACGGGAGCGATCGTGGTCATGGATTCCGGACAGCCCCTTCGCGGCTTCCGGAAAGACGTGACAGGGAGGCTACTCCGCGGCGGCGCGGGCCTCGATCTTTTCCGCGATCGGGCCGCTGTCCGCCACAAAGCCGACAATCCTCATGGTTTTCGCCCCCGATCACTCATCCTCGTCGGGCTCGCCGATGTGATGCTGCGCATAGAGCTCGAGGCCGAGCTTGGCCACGAGATCGAGCTGCGTCTCCAGGAAATCGATGTGGTCTTCCTCGTCGGCCATCAGCTCTTCGAACAGATCGCGTGAGACATAGTCCTTGACCGAGTGACAATAGGTCGAAGCTTCCTGATACAATTCGCGCGCCGAGAGCTCCGCGCCCAGGTCGGAGTCCAGCACTTCCTTGACGGTCTGGCCGATATGCAGCGGATCGATCACCTGCATGTTGGGAAACCCGTCCAAAAAAATGATCCGCGTCGTCAACTTGTCCGCGTGCTGCATTTCCTCGATGGATTCCTTGCGCCATTGCTTGGCCAGCGCCTTGTAGCCCCAATTGTCGAGCAGCCGGTAATGCAGCCAATACTGATTGACCGCGGTGAGCTCGTGCCGGAGTCCCTTGTTGAGATAATCGATGACGCGGGAATCGCCCTTCATGGCGTGCACTCCTGTTCGTCAAGCGAAACGGAGCCGTTGCGGGCCGAGTTCCGGTCCCTGAATCGCCGTGCGGCAGCTTAAACCCGGATTTCGCTTTGCTCCATCCGGGCTACGATCAAATCCGGCGAGAGCCTCGGGGTCAGGAACTCTTGGTGTGCCCACGGGGGCATCCGGTGCAGGCGTCGGCGCAGCCGCCGAGCGCCTCGTCCATGATGCGCTTGATGGTCCGGGCGCAGCGTCCGCATTGCGGACTGCAGCCCAGGCAGCCGTAGACCTGGCCGGCCGTGCGCGGCGGCAGGTCCGATCCGGCGACCGCGGTGCGCACCTCGTCGTCGCTCAACACGTTACAGGAACAGATGATCATGGGGATTTTTGGCTGGAGGGACGCGCTCGCTTAAGGGACTTCACGGCCGATTGCAAAAGAAAAATACAAGGCTGTAACGATTCTAATGTCCAGCGTTCCGGCACACGGGCGGGGAGGCTCCCACGGGATTTGACTTGGGATTTGACTTGGCGTTCGCGGCGGGAACATTTTGCTCGGCCCGGTGTGCAATGGGCAGGCCGTCCGCGAAACGGCGGAAGCCAGGGAGGTCTCGATGGGCACAGCGCAGGACGAGCCGTCCGGTCCCGATCTCGGTGAGGGCGTTCCGCTCGGCGATGTTCCGGACGGCGGCATGCTGGGCGGCCACGTCGGCGGCGACGCGGTGCTCGTCGCCCGTCGCGGCGACAAGTTTTACGCGATCGGCGCCACCTGTACGCACTACAGCGGCCCGCTCGCGGAGGGGCTCATGGTCGGCGAGACCGTGCGCTGCCCGTGGCACCACGCCCGGTTCTGCCTGCGCACCGGGGAGGCGCTCGGCGCACCCGCGCTCAATCCGCTGTCGTGCTGGAAGGTCGAGCAGCGCGACGGAAAACTGTTCGTGCGCGAAAAGGTCGACCGGGCGCCCGAGCGCAGAGCTCCGGCGGCAAAGCCCGGACGCATCGTCATCGTGGGTGGCGGCGCCGCGGGATTTGCGGCGGCCGAGATGCTGCGCCGGGAAGGCTTCGAGGGAAGCCTTACCATGCTCAGCTCCGATGACGCCCCGCCCTGCGACCGGCCCAATCTGTCCAAGGATTATCTCGCCGGCAATGCGCCGGAGGATTGGATCCCGCTGCGCCCGCCGGAATTCTATCGCGACGCCAAGATCGATCTTCAGCTCACCACCGAAGTCGCCGCGATCGATCCGAAATCGCGCGAGGTCACGCTAGCGGGCGGACGCAGCATTGGCTTCGACAAGCTCCTGCTCGCCACCGGGGCCGAACCGGTGCGGCTGTCGATCCCGGGCGCGGACGCTTCGCACGTGCATGTGCTGCGCTCGCTTGCGGATTCCCGCGCCATCATCGCGGCGACCCAGGACGCGCGGCGCGCCGTCGTGCTCGGGGCGAGCTTCATCGGGCTCGAAGTCGCCGCCTCGCTGCGCGCCCGCAAGCTCGAGGTCCACGTGATTGCGCCGGAGCGCGTGGTGATGGAGCGCGTGCTCGGCCCGCAGTTCGGCGCCTTCGTGAAGAGCCTGCACGAGGAGCACGGCGTGGTGTTCCACCTGGAGGAGACCGCGAGCGCGATCGAGAAGAAGCGGGTAATGCTGAAAAGCGGCAAGACCCTCGATGCCGACCTCGTAGTCGCCGGCGTCGGGGTCAGGCCGAGGACCGAGCTCGCCGAGCGCGCCGGCCTGAAACTCGACCGCGGGGTCGTGGTCGACGCGTATCTGCAGACGAGTGCGCCCGACATTTTCGCGGCCGGCGACATCGCGCGCTGGCCCGATCCGCACAGCGGCGCGCCGATCCGGACCGAGCACTGGGTCGTGGCCGAGCGGCAGGGCCAGGCCGCGGCCAAAAACATGCTCGGCGCCAGCGAGCGCTTCGCCGACGTGCCGTTCTTCTGGAGCCAGCACTACGACGTGCCGATCAACTACATCGGTCACGCGGAAAAATGGGATGCGATCGAGATCGACGGCGACGTTGCCGCGCGCGACTGCCTGGTGCGCTATCGCCGCAACGGCAAGGTGCTGGCGGTGGCTTCGATCTATCGCGACCTGGAGAGCCTCAAGGTCGAGGCGGAGTGGGAACTCGGGATCGGATCGGGGAGGGTGCCAGGGCCAGTGGGTACAAGGGGGGGCTGGGGGGTGCCTCGCCAGCCGTGAAGTGGACCGAAAAAAAATCGGGCAGAAATTTTCCCGCACAGGCTCCTTTTTTCCGTTGCTCGCCCGTGTCGGTTTGTCGGAAGATATTCGGTCCTTTGGCAGGGGGTCTGCCGTGCGATCCAAAATAGCTCTAGTGATAGCTGCCGCAGCGCTTGGGGCGTGCACTCCCCCCAAATCGGGGGATATCCCTCCGAGCTACGTTTCACCCGTCTTGTATCAGAACCATACATGCCAACAGCTGGAACAAGAAGCGCTAACCGTAGCGGCGCGAGCCGTGCAGGCTTCCGCCGCTCAAGACAACGCTCTCCTGTTGGGAGGCGGCAATACGGCCACCGAGTTGGCAGCACTAAAGGGACAGTTGGTCGCTATCGAACAAGCCAGTATTCAGAAGAACTGTGGTATTCAGTTTCAGGACAGGCCCGCTAAGCCAAGCTCGGGGATATTCCATTTTTGAAAGAGGTTTTCTAGGCGAACATTTAGAAAGAGAAAGGCAAGCTCTGTGCGCCCCCGGCCAGGCCTGGGTACAATCGAGCTTCCGCCCCGTGCCGCAACATACCCGCGCCCCGGCGCATCGCACATCCCCCGGTATCGGCCCTATCGGTCGCCCAGGAAATGCAGAACCGCGAAATTGAACAGAGCCGGATCCTGCAGGAAAGCGAAATGGCTGGTGTTGGGCAGGATCAGCAGTCCGGCGCCTGGGATCGTCGCGGCGATGTACTCGGTGTGCTCGCGCTTGATCGCCTCGTCGTGGTCGCCGTCCACCACCAGCACCGGGGTCGTGATCGCCTTGAGCTGCGCGTCCGTCCAGTTCGGCTGATCCGCCCACATCTTGCTGATCTGCTCGACGAAAGCATCGTATTGCTTCGGCGTGGCCGAGTACGATCGGTATTCATGGCCGGCGCGCTCGATGAACGCCGCGAAGGTGGGGTTCTTCTCTACACCGGGTTTTACCCCGGAGGTCACGGTATTGGCGGCAAAAGCCAAGATCTTCCCGACCCGGTCCCGGTGCCGGATTGCCAGGTCGAGGCCGAGAATGCCGCCGTCGCTCCACCCGACGATCTCGGCTCGCGGCACCTTCAACGCATCCATCAGCGCGACCACGTCGTCTGCCATCAAATCGTAGCCGTACGGCCGCAAATCGCGGGTGCTGCGGCCGTGACCGCGGCTGTCCATCACGATGACGCTATGGTGCGGCGCCAACGCCTGGATCTGATTGCCCCAGTAGTCGGAGTTTGCCAGTCCGCCATGCAGCAAAATGACCGGCGAGCCCCGGCCGTAGACCGCGTAGTAGATGCTGATGCCGTTGGCGCTGACTTGGCCGCTGCTCTCGGCGGGGATCGGGGCAGGCGTGGGCGGCAGCATCTCCCACGGATCGGCCGCGCCGGCTGGCAGCCAGGATAGGACGAGAAGCATCGTCAGCGACAGATGCCTCATGAACTTCCTCCTGACTTGCTGAACTGCCTCTTGCGCTTCCCGCGGAGACTGAACCAGGCGCGTACTCATTAACGGCATTCATTGCCTGACTGACGCAAGCTGTGGCAGCTTGAATTACGTCCCTGCGGACGCCTCAAAGCCGGCGTGCGGTCTTAAGCAGCCCCGCGATTGCCGGCGCTACCGACGAATGTCCGCTATCGGGGCCAACTCGGAAAACATGTACCGCTGCGAGTTCTACCGCCCATGCCCCAAGGCGGACATTTCAGTGCTGAATCAACCAATACCCTTCGCTCTAGCGGTTGGGCGGTGGATGCGCTGCATCCAGTGTATGAAGTTCCTGCGGTGTAAATGTCAGTGAGAGCGCGACGGCATTCTCCTTTACATGCGCCGCCGAACCGGATTCGGGAATTGCAATGACGTTACCGTTGCGGATGGTCCAAGCCAGCGCGACGGCGGCTGCCGAGCAACTATGTGCTGCGCCAATACGTGCAAGCGTGGGATCACGCAGCAGGCTGACGCCGGCGCCGCCGAGCGGCGAATAGGCCATCACCGGCATGCCGTGCTGCTCGCACCATGGCAGCAGGTCATGCTCGATACCGCGGCTGCCGACGTTATAAGCGACCTGATTAGTCGCGCAGCGATCGCCGTGTGAAACACGGAAGAGGTCTTCCATGTCACTGACCTTGAAGTTGGACACGCCCCAGGCGCGAATCTTCCCCGCCGAGCGTAGACTTTCGAACGCCGCCACAATGCTGGAGAGGTCGGTGTCCCGACTTGGCCAGTGCAGCAGGTAGAGATCGAGATGATCAGTGCCGAGACGGGCGAGGCTGGCCTCGCAAGCCCGCGCGACACCGTTTCCCGTCACGTGATCGGGCCACACTTTGGAGACCAGGAATACGCGGTCGCGCTGACCGGCAATCACGCGGCCGATCAATTCCTCGGAGCGGCCGTTGCTGTACACCTCCGCCGTATCGATCAACGTCATCCCGAGCGAAATGCCCGTGCGCAGCGCTTCTTCCTCAACGGCTTCCGGATGTCTCCCCTGCGCGAGACTCCCAGAGCCCTGACCGAGCGCCGGCACGATTGTTCCGTCGCGGAACTTTACCGTACTCCCTGCACCGTTCGAAGCCGCGCCAGCGGCCGCAGCACGAGCCGACGCACTTGATAGCACCACAATCATTGCGCCGACGGAGGAGAGCGACGAGCCAAGCGCCACGCAAAGTCCATTGAATTCACGTCGGTTCGGCAACCGCTTGTTCATATCTTCGCTCTTCACTGCGCGATCCTTTCCACGATGCCAATCGCACTCGGCCGCGAGGCCTTCGGCCCGGCAGTATAATAAAAAAAGCGAGAGCTGCATTAGGCGCCCGGCCTCACCGATTCGCCGGGCCTGCTAATCGCCGCTGTCTGCGAAGCGCTGCGGATTTCCGGTTTTGGCGTTAACCGGACGAGCCCGACGGACATCAAAAGTGTCGGGATTGACCCGAAGCGGTCCACATTCTCGATATGGGTTAAATGCTTCTCGCCCTCGACGATCTTGCCGTTCTTGCGCGTTTCGTCATACTGTGATCGTCGTGTCCAGCTAACCGGTGGCGCCTGTTCGTTTCTAATCCCGCGAGTCGCGCCTTGGCTCCACCGCGGTGATCGGCGTATTCTTTGCCGTCGATCGGCGCGACATGCGGCGCATCTTTATCGAGATACGGTCGCCCGATCCCAAACTCTTTGCCGTGCGCATCGATCCACTTCCACAAGTTTTCACTTGAACTCCATCGCTTTGAACGTGTCTCGCCCTTTACGCTCACGAGATCGGCCGCAAGCCCGTGGCCATAGCCGCCGCGGCGGCTCCCACCATGGTATGAGCTGTCAGTCGCAGCCCTGTTGCCGCTTGCGAGCGATTGCCGGTAATCATCGCGGAATCCGCTCGTTATGCCGGGCGAAAGCTCGGCGTCGTCCAGGGCGCGAAGAGCATGATACAGCTTCAGTTTGAAGCTCCGATCCATGCCTCCGATCACGTATTCCATCAACGACATGCCGGCTTTTTGTGCCGCCTTCGGATCCTTCCACGTGAAGTCCTCGTCGACGAGCTTTATAACAGTTTTGATGACAGTCCGCGTTTTGCCCTTCTTCTTAACTGTCACCTTTGTCCGCTCCGGCACCTTGATGGTATCGACTTTCGGGGCCCGTTGGTACACCGACCAGAGGTATCGGTCGATGCATATTTCTATCACAAAGCACTCGTCGAGAGTTTCGACCGAGCTCACTGCCTCCTTCGGGCGGTCTTGCACCGGATCAGGCGTGCTCGCGCCCGCCACCTGCACGGGTGATGTTTCGGGCGGCAGCATCGGACGAAGGCCGGGCAAAGCGGCGTCGACGATCGCTAAATCGGTGACAAAGACACCGTCTTCGCCCATTGCGGCTGCTTGCGGAGCGTCCACGGGCTCGGCGCCGGCGATCGCAGATGTTGCCCGGCCGCCCTCGGTCGGTGCTCCTTTATTCTCGATGCCGGAAGAGACGAACCAGACGAGCCCGCCAGCAACCCAGCCGGCGAGAACGACCGTTCCGCAAACCGCTGCCAATCGTGGCGGGCTCATTGCCCCCTCGCCTCCGGTCTCTTCCAAGGCCCCACCTGAGCCATGCTGCACAGCCAAGCACGAGACGGGGCTGATTTTTCGGATCAAGCTTAGGCTCGCGCAAGGAAGAAAACTGCAGGCTATCATTTTTCCGAAATGTGTTGCCCGAATGCCACCCGGGCCGAGATCACGGTTAACTGCTGGCCAGCCTGCCAGCGATTGGGGGAAGGCGACTGGAGACGTTAACAGAGATTGCCCCGAGCGTTGCGCGCGTCGCTCTGATCTATAATCCGCAGACCCATACCGGCCAATATTTCGACTCGCCATTAAGCTTATCCGAGTCGCCTTCCGCGAGGCCAGCGAAACTGAGCGCGGCATCGAAGAGTTCGCCGCCAGCCGAACGTTGTCAGACCCGGGCACCGGTCTGCATCGCGAGCAGATCGTGACCCTGGCGGCCCGCCACGGATCGCCGGGATTTATCCTTTCCGTTTCTTGGTCACCATCGGCGGGCTCGCATCGTATTGGGTTGATCGGCGGGACCAGTTCCGATGCGCTGCCGTGTACGTTGCCCGCAACTTCAAAGGTGAGAGTCCGGCCGATCCGCCGGTGCAGACACCAATCAAATTCGAGCTGCTCATCAACGCGCAGACCGCCCGGATGCTCGGCCTCGCCGTCCCGCCGTCGCTACTGGAGAGCGCCGATGGGATGACCGAATAGGGAAGTCCCTTGCTGCAGTGCATGAGTCAGGTAACGGCACATCTCGGAAGAACCGATTGGGGCCGGAAACATCCCCTAGTTTGGGGTAAGCGGACGTGCTCGGGAGTTGCGGCGGAACAGGACTAATTATCGCCAGAAAATACCGTACGGGCGGTAATAGCGGTACAGAAAATCCGGATTGCGGCGCCGCGTTTTAATGCCTCCCTGCGGCTCGCCGCTCATGAGAACCACGAAGTCGGTATGATTTCCGGTCTCGGAGCTAATCCCTTCATCCGAAACGATCAGCGATGATCCGGGCGATACGAGTTCCGAAATCCTATCAATGGTCTCGCGGGGAATAACGAGGCGCTCGAGGGCGGATCCCGCGGTACCCGCGGGTTTCGATGTCGGCTCGGTACTTCGATAAAAGCGACGGCCCGGCTCGCTGGTTGAGAGGGGCCGATCTTCCTCGCTCTTCGGATCCATGGAAGCCGCACTCCACCGTATATCAGTACCCTCATGGATGTAATCCAGCGCGGTAAAGATATGCGTGCCAATGGCCTGATCGGGATCACGGATCGTCACGGCGACGTCGAAGATCGGCTGAAAGGATTGGCGCGCGTAGAGCCGCTGTGTTTTCCGGCTTATGAAGACCGACACCGGTGCCGCCTTGCGCGCGGCCTCTGCGGCTGCCTCTACTGCAGCTTCCTTCTCGGCCTCGGCGGCCTCCGCCTCCCTGCGAGCACGCATGACATCCGGTTTGCCTTGTGCTGCGAGGCCGGCGGCGGTCAACCGCACCTCCGCGTCGGCAAGCCTGGCAAGCGCGTCGGCCTTGGCGTTCTCGGCAAGCTGGATCGCAGCAGGCGAATCAGCGGCCTCGAGCGCGCTTTGGGCGGCACGAACCCGAAGCTCTATCCTCGACTTCGTGGATTCCGCCAAGTGCAACGCCGCTGCGATCCGCGAAGCTTCCCCGGTCTTCTGGACGGCATTGAGCCTGGCCGCATCCGCCTTCTTGATTGCCGCTGCCGCCGCCGCGGCCTTGGCGGCAGCCAGCGACCGTAGAGTCTGCACCGGCTTTGCCGGCACGAGCACGCCCAAATCGGACGCAGCCGATCCCTCCGCCTCCGGCTCGCCGCTACCGACCCGAGCCGGATTGAGTCCCAGCAGAACCGGGTGACGAAACTCGACCGGAACCGGATCGTTTCGAGCCACGATCACCCGCATCCCGATCCTCGTCAGGTCGAAGATCCGCTCGGCAAACTCGACCGGCATCCGGACGCAGCCATGAGATGCGGCATATCCGGGCAACGGTCCGCCATGGAGCGCAATCCCAGACCAGGTAATTCGCTGCATGAATGGCATGTACCCATCATCGTAGAGATTGGAGTAGTGCTCGACCTCTTTCTGAATCACGCTGTAAATCCCCGCAGGGGTCTCATATCCCTTTCGGCCGCTGGAAACCGGCGCCCGCATGATCCATCCAATGGCATCGTAGATCGTAACGCGCTGGTTGCCGAGCGAAACAACAGCCATGACAGGATGGCCTGCAGGGCGAGATTGAACGATCTCGATCCGCTTCGCGTCCGAACTTTTGCCGGCCCTTGCGGACTGGACGATGTCGCCGGCAAGCAGCGCTGTCACGACGGCAACGGCGAGGCTGGCGCGCCGCATCGACGTGTCCTGGGTGCAAAAGCCACGGGAGATCATAACGAGGGCCTCATCGGGACATGTTGGTCCGATGCGGTCAGGGTCGAGGTCGGAGGATACGCGAAAACTTGATGATTCTCCACATGTCAATAGGGTTCGAGATTGGAACGGCTCCAAGCCCGCTCTCGTCATTGATGGCGATTCTTTGGCGCACCGGGCATATCTATAGATTGCCGAAGTCAATCGTTCTTGGGATCGTAGGAGTGCCGGTGCTATCGTCGGCTCCGCGAACTTTCCCTCAGGCTGTATCAGAGCCAGCCGCTGTCGGATGGGATAGCTCTCGACCGGCCGAGCGTTCAAGGGGTTGAAATCATCTACAGCCTTATTCCGGACACCGTTCAAACGCCCGCCAGCGGCGTCTCGCCCATGCAAGCGTCGTTGCTCGCGCGGCCCCGAACCGCTACGATAACAACTGGCCTACCGGATGGCCCGGTTGTTCCGCGGGCGTCCCCGGAATGCCGGCCACACCGGCGCTTGCAGGCTGCCCATGGTCGACGGCGTCAACAATCCTGGCTCCGCATCAGGCGAGACGGCCATCATTTACGAGGGCCTGCGCGGTTTGGCGCCGTTCGGGGGGCTCACCGCGGCTGAGCTCGCGGACATTGCCGAAAGAATGCGAAGGCATCGTTTCGCACGCGGCGATGTCATCATCCGGCAGGGCGATCTCGGCGAGACATTCTATCTGGTCAGATCGGGGACCGTGGACGTGACGCGCCGCGCCGGAGCTGCGGGTCCGGAGCACCACGTGACGACGCTCGGCCCGGGGACCTGCTTCGGCGAGCACGCACTCATCGAGGACGAGCTGCGCAACGCCAGTGTCGTGGCCGCCGAGGAGGTCGAAGTCTATGCGCTGGCCAAGACCGACTTCTGGAGGTTGCTCGGTCAAATTCCGAACTTCCGAGGCCTAATCAAGAAGATCGACCTCAAACGGCCATAAACCACGCTCGCCGCGCCTTCGAACCGCCGGCCCCGTCCCCCGAGAATGGTCTCAGAAAAGGGCGGCCGGTCCGTCCACGGCTTGCCATGGCTGTCATGCAGGACATTCGCGGCCAACGCCGTGCGATTCCAGCTTCATGCGACGCCGCTGCGTTCTCCGCGGGCGTCGCAACCGACGCCATGGCGCGCGGAGGCGGTGGTGCGATGAAACGCAGACGTATGGTTTGATCTATCCTAGGGATCTCGCGCCGGCAGTTTGTCCGGAGCTGGGCCCTCAGCGGCAGCGCCGTGGGTAGGCCCAAACGTCTGTTGTTGACGGTAGACCCTGCCATGCCGGCGGGTCGCATTCACTACCGAGTCTGGACCCTTAGCAGACATTGCGGGTTCGAAGTTGATCTGATCTCAGGCAGGGGCTAACTTGCGCTGCAGCATTCGCTGCGGCCTGCGGCGCGCGGCGCGCGCGGAGACAAGACGCCGAGCTCACTGGGCAGCTTTCTGACCTGCCGCCTTGGGTGTCCTGAGGTGGTAAGGAGGTCGCCATTCTACGCGTAGGGCTTCTCGTGCCACACGGCTTTGCAGTGATGAGTTTCGCACCGCTTCAGGTGTTCGAGACCGCGAACCTGATTCTCGACAAACCCTTGTATGAAGTCCATGCGGTGTCGGTAACGGGGGGGCGCATCAAGAGCTCATTTGGGATGGAGATCGAAACAGAGCGCGCGGCAGATTCCAACTTTGACACGCTGCTAATCGGTTCTCCACCCAACGTAAGTCCTCCGTCGGCAGAACTAATCTCCTTTTTGCAGGGCGCGCTCGCCAACACGCGCCGCCTCGCGTCGATTTGCACCGGTGCGTTCATTTTGGGCGAGGCGGGCTTGCTCGACGGCCGTAGGGCGACGACACACTGGCTTTTTGCAAAAGAGCTGCAGAGCCGTTTTCCAAAGGCCTCCGTCGAAGTCGACCGGATTTTTATCGCTGATGGCCAAGTGTGGACATCTGCAGGAATGACCGCCGGCCTCGACATGGCGCTCGGCCTTGTGGAGCGCGACGTTGGACCGGAAAAAACCCGTGACGCGGCAAGGACGCTAGTTTTGCATCATCGTCGAGCCGGCGGCCAATCGCAGCATTCTGCACTGCTCGATTTGGACGCCAAATCTGATCGTGTACAGAGTGCGCTTCAGTTTGCCAGGCGCAATCTCAGCAAGCCTCTTTCCGTGGAGGAATTAGCTAATGCAGCCAGTCTCAGCCCTCGGCAATTCAGCCGGGTATTCCGTGCCGAGACCGGATTATCCCCTGCCAAAGTCATTGAGAATCTGCGACTGGAAGCAGCCCGGCTGATGCTCGAACAGGGGCGGCTGCCTATCGAGACGGTCGCTATCGAAGCAGGGTTTGGCGATCGTGAGCGGATGCGCCGCAGCTTCATGCGCTCTTTCGGCCAAACCCCACAAGCCATCAGGAACGCCTCACATCCTCTGGCTTCGTTCTGAAGCCTATACGCCGGGCGACAGGCTTTCGCATCCTTTATTGCAGTCGCTTGCCGGAATTACCGCCTTGAGATGACGTTGGCCGTTGCGTGTTTGGTTGCTCTCGATAGCGCGCCGCCGGACGTGCACGGGACAAATTCGGCAGGAGCTTTTGCCGCGCCGCTTCGAACGCGTCCCAGTCCGCGATACACGGCAATGACGGAATGGTAGCAAATTCGCCAAGGTCAAGTCCGACAAGTGCGGCATCAACCATTTCACCCGTAGACATTACAATGTCTGATGGCGGATTATGAACTGGCATGCCTGCGGCATTCCAAAAATCGGTCGACGTTGCACCCGGTAGCACCGCTTGCACGCGAACTCCTTTGCCTTCAAGTTCGTGACGCAAGGATTGCGAGAATGCGAGAACAAAGGCCTTGGTCCCTCCATAGACGCCGTTCAACGTTTCCGGGCCAATAGCGACGCTCGATGAAATATTGATGATTGTGCCCTTGCCGCGCGACACAAATCCAGGCACCGCAGCATAGGTCAGACGCGTGAGAACACTAACATTGAGAGCAATCATTTCCTCCATTCTAGCGATATCGGATTGCACGAACGGGGCCGCCGCGCCGATTCCGGCGCTGTTCACAAGCATACTTAAGCTCGCGTCCTCCTTTAAAAAGGATTCGACGCTTGCCAGAGCTTTCCTGTCGCTGAGATCGGCCGCAAGAACTTGAACGTCCCGACCTGTTTCGTCACTAATGCGGGCGGCGAGTGTGTTGAGGCGGCTGCGGTTACGACCAACCAGAGCGAGATCGTAGCCACGTCGCGCCAGGCGCTCGGCATAGGCAGCGCCAATTCCGCCGGATGCTCCCGTAATGAGAGCGGCTCCCTGGAGCGACATTGCATTTCTCCCGCAACAAGGCGGGATAATTGCACCTTACAAGTAGCGTCGCGAAGGTCGTAGATGCCGCTTTTGCGGCCACCACGGCCGCTGCCAGAAGCCGCCCTGGATTACCAGCCAGTTCGCGTCCCAAATGGTGGCATTTACGACCTTGGGTGCCGTGGTCCGTAGATTTAAGGTGCGTGCGTGTCCGGTGGTTTGATGTTCGTGACAGCAACGAAGGATCGGCTATGGCAAAGGCATCCAATGTCATTCTCGTCCACGGTGCTTGGGCGGACGGCTCGTCATGGTCGAAGGTGATACCGCTCCTGCTCGCTCGCGGCTTGCGCGTAACCGCCGCGCAGCTAGCGCTTACGTCCTTGAAGGATGACGTAGCAACTGTAAAGCGGGCATTGGCCCTGGAAGATGGGCCGACCGTTCTCGTCGGTCACTCATACGGCGGTGTCGTCATCACCGAGGCCGGAAATGATCCCAAGGTGTCCGCACTCGTATACATCGCCGCCTTTGCGCCCGACGCCGGCCAGTCGGTCGGCTCGCTCGGCGCGAGCGCCGAGCCGGCGCCGATGGCGGCGGAGGTCCGCCCCGACGCACAAGGTTTCCTCAAGGAACGACTTCGCTCAAGACCTCAGCCCGACGGAAAAGGACGTCCTGTTCGCCGCGCAGGCACCGACGGCGGCAGGCGCCTTCGGGGAAAACGTGTCGGCCGCGGCTTGGAAGACGAAACCGAGCTGGTACCTGGTCGCGAATCAGGACCGCGCGATTCAGCCGAGCCTCGAACGAGCGATGGCGAAGACGATCAAGGCGAAGACGATTGAAGTCCACGCCAGCCACGTCGCTATGTTGGCGCGGCCGCAGGAGACCGCGAATCTGATTCTGGAGGCAGTCGCTTAGAGCTTACTGCCGTTCGGCTTCGCTTGAAAATCGTCGACTGAAATCAACGTCATCCCATGTCCATTTCTACTCCGAGTCGACTTCCCGGCGCAGCGTGGCGGGAGATAGCCAAAAAGAGCGGCACAAAGGAATTTGCCGCCGCATTCGCTCCAAATCCAGTGCTCGAAACATCGGTTCTGAACGGACCGTGCATCGGAGTGGATGCCATTGCGGCGTTCTTCGCCGCTACCGCCGGCGGTATGTACGATGCGCTCGCCTTCACGCACGAAACCGTAGACGGGCGCAAAACCTACCTCGAATGGGAAGGAAAGGCCTTCGGCAAGGATGCAGGTGGCACGACAATCCTGACTCGGGGTGAAACGGGCTTGATCGCAAGCGTTCGTCTTTATCATCGTCCGTTTCAGATCGTGCAACAGTTCTCGGCCGAGCTCGCAAAACGGCTGAAAGGAAAGGTCGATCCAGGCTTGCTTAGCGACGAAGTCAGCCAGAAGGCGGTTGGTCTGCCGGTCCTCCAACCAACCAAGTTCGTGGCAACTCAGGAGGACTCGATGAACGCCGACGTTCTCACGACAACCGTAGCCGATGGAATCGCGGTCGTGACGCTGGGCAGCGCAAAGCGCATCTACTTCGACGCCGAGATGGGGGACGTTCTGACCGAAGCTCTGGAAGGTTTGGCAGGCGATCC
>WNFD01002929.1_pt1 | contig 17135 bp, 18 predicted proteins | sample 5400491 | NCBI WGS metagenome assembly WNFD01 (sample SAMN13153343, study PRJNA577476) | soil metagenome | isolation source: 120 cm saprolite under Douglas fir tree site 2 hole 2 replicate 2 | place: USA:California | collected 2015-04-18 | reverse complement strand
TCCGACCCGGCGGTGGCGGGGGAGTTCCTGGCCGCCGAGACCACCGGTGACGACAGCCAGCGGGCCGGCGCAGCCCCGGATGCCCCGGAAGCCACGGGCAGCCACGACAGCAGCGCGAGCAGCAGCAGCGGCGGGGGTGGCGGGGAGGAGCCGCTGGCCTGGTACGGGGACTCGGCCTACGGCACCGGGGACCTGCGCGGCGCGATCTGCGACGCCGGGCACCAGGCGGTGATCAAGCCCAAGCCGCTGCGGCCCCCGGTCGAGGGCGGGTTTACCGTCGATGACTTCACCGTCGATGAGCAGGCGGGCACGGTCACCTGCCCGGCCGGGCACACCGTCGCGCTCAGCCGGACCCGGATCGCCACCTTCGGCGTCTTGTGCCGCGGCTGCCCGCTGCGCGCCCGGTGCACCACCTGCAAGACCGGCCGCAAGCTCGTCCTGCACCCCCGCGATGACCTGCTCCGCGCCGCCCGCGCGGACTGGGCCGCCGGCAGCGGGCTGCGCAAGGACTACCGGACACACCGGCCGAACGTGGAACGTGCCATCGCCCAGGTCGCCACCTGGCGGGGACGGCGGCTCAAGCTCCGCTACCGCGGAGTGGCCAGGAACCACGCCTGGCTCAAGCGCCGCACCGCCGCGCTGAACCTGCGCAACCTGATCGGCAAGGGCCTGGCCCGCCGCGACGGCGCCTGGGCGCTGGCCACCTGACCAGCGGCCGCCCGCCGTGACAGCCAATCCGGCCCGCCGGGCTGGCCGTGGCCCGGGCACCGAGGACTATGCGGGGCTAGACCTCAGCGCGGCCGGCTGACCACAGGCCCGCCAGGAGCGGGGACCGGCCGCGCAGAATCTCAGGAACTGGCTTTTTCAGCACGTTCCTAGAGCGTGACGCCGACGAACACGGGCTCGGGGGCCAGCGAGACGCCGAACGCGCCGCGCACGCCGTCCCTGATCTCCCGGGCCAGCGCCATCAGCCCGGCCGTGCTGGCCGATCCCGGGTTGACCAGCGCGAGCGTGTGTTTCGACGAGATCCGGGCGCCGTGGCCGAGGCTGTAGCCCTTGCCGAACCCGGCCCCCTCGATCAGCCAGGCGGCGGGCACCTTCACCAGCCCGTCTCCGGCCTCGAACCTCGGCACCTGGGTCCCAGCCCCGCACCTGGCCCGCGCGGCCGCCTCGACAGCGGCCAGCGCGGGGCCGTCGAGCACCGGGTTGACGAAGAACGAGCCGACGCTGCGCGTGTCGGGATCGGCGGGATCGATCACCATTCCCTTGCGCTGCCTGAGTTCGATGACGGCCGAACGAGCCTCGGTGCTCTCTACCTGGTCACCGACCGAGACGCCCAGGGTCGCAGCCAGCTCGGCATACCGAACCGGCGCCGAGAGGACCTGCTCGGCGAGCCCGAAGGTCACGCTCAGCACCACGAACCTGCGGGTGTCATCACGCTTGAAGACACTGGTCCGGTAGCCGAAGCCGCACTGCTCGCTCGGGATATCGAGGATTTCCCCGGCCTGCCTGTCGTAGACCCGCACCCGCGTGATCGTCTGCGAGACTTCCTGACCGTAGGCGCCGACGTTCTGGATCGGGGTGGCGCCCGCCAGGCCGGGGATGCCGGACAGGCACTCCAGGCCGGCCAGGCCCTCGGCGACGGTCCGGGCGACCACCTCGTCCCAGTCCTCGCCGGCCGCCGCGATCACCGCACCTGGTCCGGCGCCGCGGCTGACGCCGCGGGTCGCCACCTGGATCACAGTGCCGTCGAAGCCCTCGTCGGCCACCACCAGGTTGCTGCCGCCGCCGAGGATCAGCACCGGCTCGCCGCTCGCGTCGGCGGCTCGCACCGCCTCGATGAGCTCGTCTTCCGTGCTGGCGCGGACGAAACCGCGGGCTGGCCCGCCCAGGCGGACCGTGGTGAAATCGGCCAGTCTCACGGGGGTTCCAGGGGGATTTTGGGTTCGCCCCCCTGGGCTAGCACAGTCGCGAGGCGGACGACGGCGTGAGCGCGCGTCAGGACCTTCACCTCGCCCGACCTGGCGGTGACCTCAACCGTCACCTGGTTACCGTCGAGCTTGCCGGTGACCAGGCCGCTGACCTCGACCATGGCGCCCTTGTCGTCGTCGGGCACGACGACCGGGGAGGAGAACCTGACGCCGAATTCGGTCACGGCGCCCGGGTCTCCGGCCCACTCGGTGAGGAACCTGCCCGCCAGCGCCATCGTGAGCATGCCGTGCGCGATCACGTCCGGGAGGCCCACCGACTTGGCGATGCGCTCGTTCCAGTGGATCACGTTGAAATCGCCGGAGGCGCCCGCGTACTTGACCAGGTCACGCCTGGTCAGCTGGTACTGCCTCGGCGGGATCTCGGTGCCTGCCTGCGTGTCGTGGTAACTGGGGCTGGCCATCGTTCCCCCTATGCGCCGCGTTCGACCAGAGTGGACCGCGCCGTGCAGACGTGCTCGCCGTCTACGGTCCGGACCTCGGTGACCGTGGCCATCGTGGTCATGTTGCGGACCCGCTTGATCGACTCGATCGTGGACTGCGCCACCACGACATCGCCCGCGTGCAGCGGGCGGGCATGGGTGAAGCCCTGCTCGCCGTGCACGACCATGGCGTAGTTCACGCCCAGGCCGGGATCGGACATCAGTTTGGCGTTGCCCGCCGAGGTGACCACGATCGCGAACGTGGGCGGCGCGATCACGTCCGGGTAGCCGGCCGCCTGCGCGGCGGCACGGTCACGGCACAGCGGGCTCGGCTCGCCGATCGCGTTGGCGAACTCGGCGATCTTGACCCGGCTGACCTCGTACGGCTCGGACGGCTCGAAGGTCCGTCCGGCGTAATCGGGGTTGATCGCCACTACCGGGTCTCGCGGTGCGCCCGGTGGCAGCGGCAGTACGGGCAGTACTTCTTCAGCTCGAGCCGGTCCGGGTCGTTACGCCGGTTCTTCCTCGTGATGTAGTTCCGGCGCTTGCACTCCTGGCACGCCAGCGTGATCTTTGGCCGGACATCGGTGGCAGCCACGACGCAGCGCCTTTCTCATCATCATTAAGGGGACCGATCAAGTGTAGCGGAGGCCGGACTTGAACCGGCGACACAGCGATTATGAGCCGCTTGCTCTGCCTGACTGAGCTACTCCGCCATCGCCAACGCAGAAAGGGTACCCGATCTTCCGTCCCCGGGTTGATCGCCGGCCGCAGGACCGGCCGCAGGGCCGGCCACGCCGGTTTTGACCATGGCCTCCCGGCCAGGCAAGATCGGGAGCGTGAGCATACTAGGTACCAGGGTCATCCGGACCGAGGATCCCCGCTTCCTGACGACCGGCGGCGTCTACACCGACGACGTGGCGGACGAGCAGCTGGCGGGTGCCTGCCATGTGCATTTCGTCCGGTCGGCGGTCGCGCACGCGCGGATCCGCTCGGTCGACGTGAGCGCCGCGCTCGAGGCGCCCGGCGTCGTCGCCGCGTTCACCGGCGCTGACCTGGCTGACCTCCCGGTGCTGGCCCCGCCGATGCCGGGCATCAGCCCGCAGATGGGCCAGCCGCTGCTCGCCCGGGACGTGGTCCGGTACGTCGGCGAGCCGCTCGCGGTGGTCGTCACCGAGGGCCGCTACCAGGGCGAGGATGCCGGGGACCTGGTGGACGTCGACTATGACGTGCTGCCGCCGGTGGTCGATATGGCCGAGGCCGCCGCGGGTACTGAGGACCAGACCGGCCTGCTGTTCCCGGCCGCGGGCAGCAACGTCGCCGCCAGCTTCGGCGACGCCGCCGCCCTGGCGGCCGACCTGTTCGACGGCTGTGAGGTCGTCGTCTCCCGCACCATCGTCAACCAGCGGGTCGCGCCCGCGCCGATGGAGACCCGGGCCGCGGCCGCGGTCTGGGGCGCCGACGGCAGGCTGACGGCGTGGATCCCGAACCAGGGCGCACAGGGGACGCGCGCGGCGCTGGCGGGCATGCTCGGCATCGATCAGGCCGCGCTCCGCGTCATCACCCCGGACGTGGGCGGCGCGTTCGGGGCCAAGTTCGGCGCCGACCCGGAGCACGCGGTGGTCTGCTGGGTGGCGCGCCGGCTCGGCCGGCCCGCGCGCTGGGCCGAGACCCGCAACGAGAACATGATCGGCATGACCCACGGCCGGGCGCAGCGCCAGACGGTGACCATCGGCGGCAGCCGGGACGGGAAGGTAGCGGCCTACCGGCTGGAGATCCTCCAGGACTCCGGGGCGTACCCGAGGTTCGGCGCGTTCCTGCCTGCCCTGACGATCATGATGGCGCCCGGGCCTTACGCCATCCCCCGCGCCGAGGCGGTGGCGACCTCGGTAGTGACGAACACCACGCCGGTCGGCGCGTACCGCGGCGCGGGCCGGCCCGAGGCCACCGCGGCGGTAGAGCGGGCGATGGACCTGTTCGCCGCCGAGACCGGCCTGGACCCGGCCGAGGTCCGCCGCAGGAACCTGCTGCCCCGGTTCACCGAGCCGCACACGACCGCCTTCGGCGCCGTGTACGACAGCGGCGATTACGCGACCGCGCTGGAGGCGGCGCTGACCGCGGCGGGCTACGAGGACCTGCGGCGCGAGCAGGCGAAACGGCGGGCCGACGGCGACGTGGTCCAGCTGGGCATCGGCCTGTCCTGTTACGTGGAGATCACTGGACTGGGGGTGGAGGAAGGCGGCCCGCGCGAGAACGCTACCGTCGAGGTGCACCCCGACGGCAGTGCCACCATCTTGACCGGGACCTCGCCGCACGGCCAGGGCCACGCGACCGTCTGGGCCATGCTGGCCAGCGACGAACTCGGCATCCCGATCGACAAGATCACCGTGAAGTGGGGCGATACCGACCTGATCCCCGAGGGCGGCGGCACCGCCGGCTCGCGCAGCCTGCAGCAGGGCGGCGCGGCGGTGCAGAAGGCCACGCAGGAACTGCTCGTGGTGGCCCGGCAGCGCGCGGCCGACGAGCTGGAGGCCAACCCGGCCGACCTGGTCTTCGACACCGGGAGCAGCGCGTTCGCGGTGGCCGGCGACCCAGACGCCTCGGTCCCCCTGGCCCGGCTCGCCGAGCAGGAACGGCTGTTCGTGCGCGCCGTGTTCAGCGTGCCCGGCGCGACGTACCCGTTCGGGGCCCACGTGGCCGTCGCCGAGGTGGACACCGAGACCGGCAAGGCCGTGCTGCGGCGCGTGGTGACCATCGACGACGCGGGCACCGTGATCAACCCGCTGATCGCGGAGGGCCAGCGGCACGGCGGCATCGCCCAGGGCGCGGCCCAGGCGCTGCTGGAGGAAGTGGTCTACGACGCCGACGGCAACCCGCTGACCGCGACCTTCGCCGACTACCCGTTCATCACGGCCACCGAGGTCCCCAGCTTCGAGCTGGCCGACATGGAGACGCCGACCAGCTATAACCCGCTCGGGGCCAAGGGGATAGGGGAGGCCGGCACCATCGGCTCCACGCCCGCCGTGCAGAACGCGATCATCGACGCGCTGGCGCACCTCGGCGTCCGGCACATTGACATGCCCGCTTCCCCGCAGCGGGTATGGCAGGCGCTGCGGTCAGCCCAGCCTCACCAGTGAGACTCGCGGGCGCCGGAGCCGTCCGCATCGCCGCCCACCGGCCGCAGGACCCCCGGCCTGCCGGCACCCCGGCCTGCCGGCACCCCGGCCTGCCGGCACGATGGAGCATCGAGCCGGCTATGACCGGAACGATGGAGCATCGAGCCGGCAGGCTGAGTCGGCTCAGTCCTCCGCCACGGCCATTTCGCCGAGCAGGGACCAGTCGTCCTGCGGGATCGTAAAGTTGACAATCCGGGGCGTCTGAGCGAGATGGGGCGGCAGCGTCTGCTGGGCCTTCTTGAAGTGATCGGACTGGACGTGCGCCGCCCCCGCCTGGTCATCGCGGAAGGCCTCGACCAGGACGTACTCGTCCGGGTCGGCCAGGCTGCGGGACCAGTCAAACCACAGGCAGCCCGGCTCATTCCGGGTCGCCTCGGTGAAGTCGGCGGAGATCTGCGGCCACTGGTCGGCGTCCTCGGGCCGAATCTGGAACTTGGCCGTGATAAAGATCATCAGTCCTCCTTGGCTGGCCGCATCGGTAACAATGATCCCGCAGTCCTGGCGCGTGATGTCAAGCAACCAGGCGTCTCACCAGGAGACACAAGTGCCCCGGGAAGTGGCGGGGACCAGCGCCGGGCTGATCACAGGCTGACCTGGTAATGCGCCACGGCGCTCTCGTCCCATTCCAGGCCGTTGCCCGGGACTTCGGGCAGGTGCAGTTCGCCGGAGCGGACCTCGAAGGGGCGCGCCAGCACGGGGTGAGCCCAGTCCTGCCACTCCAGCCACTGCCCGGTCGGCGTGACCCGGAGCAGGTGCCCGGAGACCTCCGGGTACAGGTGCGAGGACATCGGGAGGCCGGTCACGTCGGCGACCGCGGCGGCCTGCAGCCACCCCGTCACACCGCCGATCCGCATCAGGTCCGGCATCACCAGATCGCAGGCCCGCGACCGGATGGCGTCGTACATGGCGCGCGGGCCGTAGAAGTTCTCCCCGAGCATGACCGGCGTCGCCAGGTCGGCGGCCAGCCTGGCGTGACCGTCCAGATCGTCATAGCGCAGCGGTTCCTCAATCCAGGCCAGGCCCTCCGCGTCCAGTGCGCGGCACCGCTCCAGCGCCTCGCCGAGGCCGAGTCCCTGGTTGTAGTCCGCGACCAGCGTTACCTGGTCGCCGACCGCGGCCCGGACCCGGCGGACCGCGGCGATATCGTCGGCCGCGCGGGCCCGCCCGACCCGGACCTTCAGCGCCGTGAACCCGCCCTCTTCGAGCAGTTCCAGCGCCTCCTCGGCGACGTTTCCCGGCGGGATGAGGCCCAGGCCGTTGCTGTTGTAGGCCGGCACCGGAGCCAGCGTCCCGCCCAGCAGCCTGGCCAGCGGCAGCCCGGCCGCCTGGGCCAGCGCGTCCCACAGCGCGATGTCGAGCCCGGCCACCGCGGCGAGGGCCAGTCCCTGGTAACCGGCCAGGCCGAGCCAGCCGCGGGCGGCGGCGTAGGCCGCGGCGGGCGAGACCGGCTGTCCGCGCAATCCGGCACCAAGATCATCGAGCGCCGTCCGCAGCGCCGCGGTCGCGCGGCCCAGGTAGGGGGCCAGGTAGCCGCGTCCGGTGATGCCCTGCTCGGTCGTCACGTCGATGAGCAGCAGGGGCCACTGGGAGAAATCGCCCACTTTGGTGGCCAGCGGCCGCCGCAACGGCACGACCACCGCCCGCACCGTCACGTCCCGCACGACAAGCCCGGCATCCTGATCAGCCACGCCAGCCTCCCGGCACACCCTTCGACGGGCCATCGCGTCAACGGCCCGTTAGGGACTAGGTCTAGCGCGGAAAACCGGACGCCGCCGTCTCAGCACCGGACGCCGGTCAGCCGGTCCTGGCCTTGATGATCTTGGGCCGGGTCGCTGTCGGCCGTGACATGATGACATCGCTACGCTTAAACGCCGTAGCGGCCGCTTCGCGGCAGAGGTAACGGGTCCGGGCATGGGCCCGGAATCGCTGGCGTGGCCGGAGGCACGAACGCAGAGCAGTTCATGATCACGAAGACTTTGGTATCGAAAAACGGTACTAAACCCTTCGTGATCATGAAGGGCGCGCGTGGCGGAGGGCTTGGTGAGGAGGTGTGGCGATGACGGGTAGTACCCCACCGAAGACGGGTTCGCGCGGCCGGTACGGCTTCGACGCCAAGATGGCGCACCCGGCCAGGGTCTATGACTACTGGCTGGGCGGGAAGGACAACTTCGAGGCGGACCGGGTCGCCGGCGAGGCGACCATCGCCGCCTACCCCGCGATCCGCGCGTCCGCGCGGGCCAACCGGGCCTTCCTCGCCCGGAGCGTGCGCTACCTGGCCGCCGAGGCAGGCATCCGCCAGTTCCTCGACATCGGGACCGGGCTGCCCACGGCCAGCAATACCCACCAGGTGGCGCAGTCCGTCGCGCCGGAAAGCCGTATCGTCTACGTCGACAACGACCCGCTGGTCCTGTCACACGCCCGCGCGCTGCTGACCAGCAGCCCGGAGGGCGTCACCGATTACCTCGATGCCGACCTGCGGGACACGGACACGATAATCGAGCAGGCGGCGGACACCCTGGACTTCACCCGGCCGGTCGCCATGATGCTCCTGGCCATCCTGCACTACATCCCGGACCTGACCGAAGCGCAGCGGATCGTGGCCCGGCTGGTCAGCGCCGTCCCGTCCGGCAGCTATCTGACGATCTCGCACGCGGCCAGCGACATCTCCCCCGAGGCGATGGCCGAGATGATCAGGCGGATGAACGAGCACCTGGCCGAGGGCAACCACGTCGGGCGCACGCGCGACGTGATCGCGCGGTTCTTCGATGGCCTGGAAGTCCTGGAGCCGGGCGTGGTGAAGGTCACGCAGTGGCGCCCGGAATCCAGGATACAGGCGGAAGGGCCGACGTCCCTGTGGGGCGGCGTCGCGCGCAAGCCATGAAGTACATGCTGATGTTCTGGGTCGATGAGTCCGCCGAGACGACGCAGGACGAGGACGTGGCCACGCTGATCGCGGTCAAGTCATGGGTGGAGAAGATGGCGGAGCAGGGGGTAAGGCGGCACGGCGGGGCCCTCCGCTCGGTCCGTGAGGGCAGGATCGTCCGGATCCGCGACGATGAGCTGCTAGTGTCCGACGGGCCGTTCGCCGAGACCAAGGAGCAGGTCGGCGGCTACGACGTGATCGAGTGCGCGGATCTCGACGCGGCGATCCAGGTGGCCGCCGCCCATCCGCTCGCGCGGGCCGCCACGGTCGAGGTCCGGCCGTTCTGGGACCCGCCCTGGGCGGATCAGCCGGCGGTCTGTCCATAGGGGTAGCCAGACATCCGGGAGCGGCCTGAGACCGCCGTTCAGCGCACGTCAGTGCTTGGGGGCATGTCTGTTCTCCCTTCGGTCAGACTTGCCCTACCCCCTCCTGACCAGGCAAACTTCCCGGCGTATCGCGGGCGAACGCCTCGAGGAGCTCATCGAGCTCGCGTGCCCGGGCCGAACCGCGGTACACCGGGTGGGCCAGCTCGGCCCGGACGACGGACAGGCGCTGTGCCTCGACCGCGGTGCGCTGGCCGGGCGGCAGGGCCAGGACGGGCTCGAGGGCCGTGATCGCGGCGTCGAGCGCGCCCGCCCGGAGCCGCGCGATGGCCAGGTCGGTGTGCGCGAGCATCTGGCACTTGCGGCTGTGGTGCTCGCCCGGGCCCGGCCCGGTCGCGTACAGCGCGGTCGCGCCTGCAAGCTCGGTGATCGCCTCGTCGCTTCCGGCCTGGCCGCGGGCCGCCTCGGACATGATGAAGCCCGCGTAGTAGGACTGGGTGGCCCGGGAGAAGCCGAACTCGCCGCCGATCTCAAGCAGCTCGTCGTGGTGGTCGCGCTCCCTGGCCGCACGCGCCGCCGCGATCGCCTGCCGGGCGCTCTCGGCGTCGCCGAGACGGGCCGAGGCCAGGCCGCCGAACAGGTGCAGCTGCGCCGCGTTCTGGCCGTCGGCGAGGTATCCGAGCCCGCTCCGGGCCAGGTTCGCGCTCTGCTCCGGGTGCCCGTTCCAGTAGGCGGCGTAGCCCGCGCACAGCCGCAGCCGGGCCATCAGCGGACGGTGATCGATGATCGTGGCGTAGGCCCAGCCGGCCCTGGTCAGTTCCTCGGCGGCCTGCGGGTAGCCCAGGTTGGTGGCCGCGGCGGCCATTAACGCGCTCAGGCAGCCCGCCAGCAGGTAAAGCTCGGCCGCGTCGCGCGGCCACTGCCGCCGGTCGAGCGCTTCGAGAATCCGGTTCCTGACCCGCCGCATCTCCATGAAAAGCCCGAACGTCTCGCCGGTCATGTACTGCACGGACAGGTTCGTCACGTCGGCGCGGAACTGCTCCAGGGTGGCCTCGCCGATGCCGCGCTGCTCGACGCGCTCGGCGTGCTCGCTGCCTTCGTGCGCGGCCATCAGCACCTCTCGCCTGATCGCGGAAGCGCCCACATCGGGCGGTGGCGTTCCACGGTAGGCGAAGGCGGCGGCTCTCCCAGGGCTAGGGTCGACCATGCCCGGCGGGTCGGCGAGAACCTGCGGGGCCGACGGCGGCAAGGTACCGAATTGGCCGAACGGGATGGCGAAAGCGCCGCAGTAATAGAGCTTGTAGCGCTCGGCGGGAGCCACCGCCCCGCGTTCCCAGCGGTAGATGTTGTGGCTGATGTTGTCGGCTCCGGGCACGGACGTGTCGCCCCTGGCTTTGGCCGCCTTGATGAGCTGACGGGCCATCTCGGACCTCGTCCAGCCGCGGTCCTCGCGCTGCCGGCGCAGCCAGGCACCGAGTTCGGATGACATAGAGCGTTATCGTAACGCCAGGCAATTCCGCCAGAACACGCTGTGTCCGGCGTTGTCGCGGATTGTCTAGCGGATGCCCCCCGAGGAAATACGGAGCGCGGCGGCGACCAGGCGGCCGGCCCGCTCCCGCGCCGCTGGCTCTTCGCGGATGGTGTCGGCCAGGAACTGGTCGGGGTCGAGCCCGAGCCGTTCGGCGTCTTTGCTGCCGCCCGCGTCCAGCCAGCGCTTCAGCTGCGGGCCGTCGACCTCGGGATGGAACTGGAACGCGAGGTGCCTGCCGAGCCGGAACGCCTGCACCCCCGCGTCGTTGCGTGCCAGCACGGTGGCCGCCGCGGGCGGCAGGCAGCGGTCGCCGTGGAATTCCAGCCAGGGACCGACCGGGATCACCTCATGATCGACCGAATCGACCAGCGTCCAGCCGATCTCCTTGCGGTCCATGGCCTCGACCCGGCCGCCCAGCGCGGCGCAGAGCGCCTGGGCGCCGAAGCAGATCCCGAGCACCGGCACGCCCGCCGCCTCCGCCGCGCGCAGCCAGGCTAGTTCCTCGGCGATCCAGGGGTCGGGATCGTTGACCGAGCTGACGGAGCCGAGCACCACGACGTGATCCACTCCGTCGAGCGGGGGCAGCGGGCCGTCACCGGGAAACAGGTGGACGGCCAGCGCGGCGCCGCGCGCCTCGAACGCGGCGCTGATGAAGCCGGCCGAATCAATGTCGTGGTGCCTGATGATGAGCACTCGCATCACGTTCAGCCTCCGCCCGCCGTCTAGGACGGATCGTAACCGGCCTTGCTCAGCATCCGGCGCAAGTCGACCACCATCTGGGCGTCGATGTCCTTGCCGACGGGGTGATCGAAGAACGCGGCCTCCGATCCGACCCTGACGGCGACCTTGCCATCGTGATGCACGGTGACCGTGCCGACCGCGTCAAGCAGCGACGTCACCGCGTGCCACTCGATGTTGTGGCTCACTGGGTGCTGGAAGATCTGGCGCAGCGTGTTCCGGTGACGGTTGTCAAGGTGCTGGTTGTCAATGGGCTGGGATTCCGACGAGGATGACATCCGTGCTCCCTTCTGGCCCGACCCTACGCCACGTGCTGGTCATCGGGGTGGACGGAGTCCGGTTCGACGTGCTCGGCCCGGACAGCACGCCGTGCATCTGGGGACTCGGGCAGGCCGGCTTCCTGGCGCCGGTGCCCATCGATGAGGCGACGCCGACCTGGTCCGGCCCGTGCTGGGCGACGATCGCCACCGGCACCGGGGTCGCCGGGCACGCCATCACGGGCAACGACCTGACCGGACACCGGCTGGCCGATCACCCCGACTTCGTGACCCTGGCCACCCGGGCCGGGCTGTCGACCCTGCTCGCGGTCAGCGGGTGGCCGCCGCTGGCGCTGGCCGAGGACAGCGGTCCGCTGTTCGCCGAGGCCACCCGGCGGGAATTCGTCGCCGTACCCGAGACCAGCCTGGCCTGGGACAGCGCCGATGAGACCAGCCTGACGAGCTGGGACGCCGCCGACGAGGCCACTACCGAGCTCGCCGCGGCGATCCTGGCCGAAGACGGCCCCCGGGTGTCGTTCGTCTACCTGGGCGCGGTCGACATCGCTGGGCACCTCACCGGCGCGGGCGCGGTCTACCGCGCGGCGGTGCGGGCCGCCGACCAGCGGGTCGGGCGGCTGCTGGCATCCGCCCGGCCGGCCCGCCGCTGATCACCCGCCAGGACTCAGTGGCACCGCTGGTCCTCGCCTCAGTATGGATGTCCAGGGATTCGTGACAGCTGTGCTGGGCAAGCACCAGGTCCGTTCGGCCGAAAAATAAGAGCCCAGCCGGAGCGGCCGATCAGGGCATCGTCAGGACCCGCGGGCCTTCGGCGGTGATGGCCACCGTGTGCTCGGCGTGAGCCGCCCGGGTGCCGTCGCCGCTGCGGATCGTCCAGCCGTCGTCATCGATCTGATAGACGTCCTTGCCGCCGGCCAGAAACCACGGCTCGATCGCGATGACCAGCCCGGGGACGAGCTGGCGGCCGCGCCCGGCCGGTCCCTCGTTGGGGATGTGGGGATCTTCGTGCATGGCCCGGCCGACGCCGTGACCGCCGAAGTCGGTGCAGATCCCGTAGCCCGCCGAGCGCCCGGCGGCGCCGATGGCCGCGGAGATGTCCCCGATCCGCGCGCCGGGAACCGCCGCGGCGATGCCCGCCCGCAGGGCGGCGCTGGTGGTGGCGATCAGGCGCGCGTCGGCCGGGCCCGGAGGCCCGATCGTGAAGGAGACCGCGGCGTCGGCCGCCCACCCGTCCAGCACGGCGCCGCAGTCCACGCTGAGCAGGTCGCCGTCGGTCAGCCGGTACCGGCCTGGGATGCCGTGCAGCGCGGCGTCGTTGACGGAGGTGCAGATGACCGCCGGGAACGGCACCGGGGCGAACCCGGGCTGGTAGCCGAGGAACGGCGAGCTGGCCCCGGCCTGGGCCAGCACGTCCCGGGCGATCTCGTCCAGTTCGGTCAGCCGCATCCCGGCCTTCGCCTGGTCCTGGACGGCCGCCAGGATCTGCGCGACAACCTGCCCGGCGGCACGCATCGCCTGAATCTCTCCTGGCGTCTTAATCTCGACCATCAGTCCAGCACCTCCCTTTGCGGTATAACTATACCGGTATTAATATCACGGTATGGTCCGACCGCCACTGAGTCATCTGGAGCACGCGCGCGGGGAACGGCTCGGCATGCTGCTGCGCGAGGCGCGCGGGCCGCGCAGCATGGCCGAGATCGCCGCCATATCCGGCGTTCCCGCGGAAACGCTGCGCAAGATCGAGACCGGCCGCATCGCCACCCCCGCCTTCTTCACCGTGGCTGCCCTGGCCGCCGCGCTCGGCCTGTCGCTGGAGGAGATCGTCCGGGCCTGCGCGGCGCCCGCCGAGACGCTCAGCGCCTGACGCTTCGCTAACTAAAGGCCCCGGGCCGTTGCCCTGCGCCGGATCCTAGGCGAGGGCTGCGGCCTCCCATGCTTCTCCGTTAGATGTCGATCTGATGGTTGCGCGTCCGTGTAGAGATCACAGACCCGCTTTCGGAAGGAACCCAGCCATGAGGAAGCTTGTCGTCACCAACCACCTGACGCTCGACGGCGTGATGCAGGCGCCAGGGCGCCCCGATGAGGACCCGCGCGGCGGATTCAGCCGCGGTGGGTGGGCGCTGTCCCGCAACGACGAGGTCATGGGCCGCTTTATGGGTGCAGGACTGACCACGCCGACGGTCCTGGTTCTCGGCCGCCGCACCTATGAGGACTTCGCGGGCTTCTGGCCGAAGCAACCGGATAACCCGTACACCGAGGTACTTAACAACCAGCAGAAGTACGTCGCCTCACGAACTCTCAGCGAACCACTGCCGTGGCAGAACTCCACCCTCCTCAAGGGGGACGCGGCCGATGCCGTGGCCGCGCTGAAGGAAGAGCCGGGACCCGATCTGGCCGTCCTCGGCAGCGGTGAGCTCATCCAGTCGCTGCGGCAGCAGAACCTGATCGACGAGTACCTGCTGCTGATCCACCCGCTCATCCTCGGCTCGGGTCGGCGCCTGTTCTCCGAGGGCGCCGCCGCGGACCTTCGCCTGGCCGAAAGCGTGACCACCACGACCGGCGTGATCATCGCGCGCTATCAGCCGGCCTGACGCCTGGCTGTAATCCGGGTCGGCGAGCGCGAGCCAGTTGATACCAGTTCGCTCCGGGGCTTTCGGGTCCACGCCGTTGCGGCTTAGTCACTTCCGGCTCGCGACCGGGAGAAGACGTTGATGAGGTTCCCGGCCGGATCCCGGAAGATCATCGATCGGTTCCCCCAGGGCTGGGTGGTGGGCGGCAGCACAAATTCGACGCCCAGCCCGGCGACACGCGGGTACTCGGCGTCGACGTCGTCGACCAGGAAATCGAGGATGATCTCGTCCTGGCGCGACTGGCCGCGGACTGCCGCGGGCGTGCCGTTGTCCTCCCGGTACTCGGTGAAGCGCCGCCTGGAGAAGCCGACCGATGCCTGCCCGGTCTCGATCTCGACGTAGTACTCGTTCAGCGCGACCGGCACGCCCAGCAGGCGGGCGTAGAACCCGGCCAGCCCCTCGACGTCGTCGGTGACGATCCGGCTCTGCACCAGCTTCATCCGGCACTCCTCGTTCCGCGGTCAGGGCCTGCCTGACGGACATGGTCACCAGTGAAGGACGGGGCAGCGGACCGGAACGTGACGCGCCGCTGAGCCACGCGGCCGGCACCCTGCGGTTGGCTGGAACTGTCACATTTGGCGAGCCTGGATCGTCCTTCCAAGCAGAACCGCGTGCGGCCGGGGAGGTGGCGACATGACTGAGGGCCAGGCTGGCGAGCAGGTCGTCCAGGCATGGAATGACCACCGTCCTTACCTGGTTGACCTGGCCTTCCGGATGCTGGGGGACATCGGCGCGGCCGAGGATGTGGTCCAGGATGCGTTCTGGAGGCTGCTGCGGGCCAGGCCCGGCGAGATAGCGGACGAGCGCGGCTGGCTGATCGTGGTGACCAGCCGGCTGTGCCTGGATCAGATCCGCTCCGCGCGGGCCCGCCGGGAACGCCCGCACGACGCCAGCGAGATCGAGTTCGTGCCCGGCGCCCAGGCTTCCGCACCCGGCCAGGAGTCAGGCGACCCGGCCGACCGGGTCACCCTGGATGACAACGTCCGGCTGGCCCTGCTAGTGGTGCTGCGCCGCCTCAGCCCAGCGGAGCGAGTCGTCTTCGTGCTGCACGACATCTTCCAGGTCCCGTTCGGCTCAATCGCGCAGACCGTCGGCCGGCCGGAGCCCAGCTGCCGCCAGCTGGCCCGGCGGGCCCGGCAGAAGATCGCGGACAGCCAGGGCAGCGCCACGTTCGAGGTCGGCGCGTCCGAGCACCGCCAGGTCACCGAGAGGTTCATCGCCGCATGCGCGAGCGGCGACCTGGACGGCCTGCTCCAGGTGCTCGCTCCTGACGCGTGGGGCGAGTTCGACGCCGGCCCCGGCGACCCGAGGGCCGTCGGTGTGATCCGGGGCGCCCTCCGGGTGGCCAGGCACCTGCTGCACTACTGGGGACCAGGGGCGACCCTGGTAACTCACCCCGTGGCCGGGCAGCCGGCCCTGCTCGGGTTCGTCGACCGGGTGCTGGCCGGCGTCCTGGTCTTCACCATGCGCGACGGGAAGATCCAGGCCGTGCACGTCATCGGCGATCCGAGGCAGCTCGCCTTCGTCAGTTCCCAGCTCCGCTGAGCCGCGTTACTTTCTCCGCGTCACTTTTCTCCCGCGTCACTTTCTCCCGGGCCATGCCGTCCTGGCCGGTGCCGTCGACGGGCGGCGTGCGCTGCGGGCGTGAGTGGTTCGCCTGCCTGGCCGGAACTCTGACAACAGGCCCCACCCGGCCTCCGGACCGGCGCACCTGCCGTCAGCGAGGCTCCTTTCAGCCATCTTCAGGACGTTTGCGTAATCGGCCTGATACGTTCAGTTTCTGCCTCGCGGAGGTACACAAGTTCCCATAGATAGTACAGGTGTGAATGTACCCGTAAGGGGACACAGTGGCACAAGTGCAGGTACATAACTTCTCGTACGGCATGCTGAATCCGGGCCTCGGCTACTTAATGTCCTGCCTGGGCGCTTTCCTTGGCCTCCGGTGCCTCACCCGAGCCCGCGCCTATACCGGCCGCACGCGCGCCACCTGGCTGCTTATCGCGTCTGTGGCCATCGGGGCCACCGGCATCTGGGGCATGCACTTCGTCGCGATGCTCGGCTTCACGATCCCCGGGCAGCAGATCCTGTACAACGTACCGATCACCCTGATCAGCCTGCTGGTCGCGGTCATCGTCGTCGCTATCGGCGTGTTCATCGTCGGCTACGGCGGCGGCGGCCTGCTGCCGGTGCTGGCCGGCGGCGTGATCATCGGCATCGGCGTCGCGACCATGCACTACGTCGGGATGTCCGCGATGAGCATGCAAGATACCGTCCGGTACAACATGGGGCTGGTAGGGGTATCGGTGCTCATCGCGATCGTGGCGGGAACGGCGGCGCTGCTGGCCGGGCTGCGCGTCCGCGGCGTATGGTCCAGCCTCGGTGTATCGCTCATCATGGGTGTCGCCGTCACCGGCATGCATTACACCGGGATGGCCGCGATGCATGTGTATGCGGGAGGAAACGGGATGACCATGTCCGGGCACTCGCCGGACAGCTTCCTGTTCCCGCTGCTACTCAGCGCGAGCGTCCTCACGTTCCTCCTGTCGCTGATCATCGCCGTGTCGCCCAACGAGGACGAGATCCGCGCCGACGCCAGCCTGAGCCAGCGTCTCTGCTCCGGCGGCTGACGCCTGGTAGCCGGGTCACGATCTTCCAGCATCAGCGTCCCCTCCCTTCCTCAGTCCATGCCGGGATCGCTTGGACGTGGGTTGCGGGTCGACCGTGCCGAGCCAGGGGAATCCGGAGGTCTGGAAGGGCGACACCGACGGGTCGTGGTTCATCAGGACGCGGTCAGCGCAGGCTTGCCTGCCGCCCAGCAAGCGACCTGATCCGCCGGAGGATCTCCCGTCCCGTCAGCCGGCAACGTCCTGCTCTCGCTGAGTCGCATACCTGCGCGAGCGGGCGACCTTGCCGGCGAGGAACTTGGGATGACTGGGACCTAACAGCGTCACGGAAAGTAGCCGATTAATGGTGACCGGACGCGCAAGGATCCGCCGATCTGGGCGCTGTGCCGGAGGTCGTGGCCGGCAATCGGCTGGGCGCGTAACGGGGTGTTCTGCGCGCGGCCGCCGGGACGCCTGCCGGGGGCCTGGCCGGCGCGCCTGGCGCTGATGGGGAGGGCGTGATCGT
>WNFD01003246.1_pt1 | contig 17144 bp, 10 predicted proteins | sample 5400491 | NCBI WGS metagenome assembly WNFD01 (sample SAMN13153343, study PRJNA577476) | soil metagenome | isolation source: 120 cm saprolite under Douglas fir tree site 2 hole 2 replicate 2 | place: USA:California | collected 2015-04-18 | reverse complement strand
AATGCGCGATGGTCTCGATAGGCTTTTGCGTGGCAGAAAGGCCGATGCGAGTGAGGCGCTTGCCGGTGAGCTGGTTCATCCGCTCGAGGGAAAGAGCGAGGTGCGCACCGCGCTTGTCGTCGGCTACCGCGTGAATTTCATCGACGATGACGGTTTCGACGGACTTGAGGATTTCGCGGCTCTTCGCCGCAGTGAGAAGGATGTAGAGCGACTCTGGAGTGGTGACCAGGATGTGCGGCGGGCGGACGAGCATGGCGCGGCGCTCGTGGGCGAGGGTGTCTCCGGTGCGCACCGCGGTGCGAATTTCGGGCATGAGCATGCCGCGCTCTCCCGCGAGTTGCAGGATTTCGCCGAGCGGGGTCTCGAGGTTTTTCTGAATGTCGTTGCTAAGGGCTTTGAGAGGGGAGACGTAGAGCACTTCGGTGCGGTCGGTCAGGTCTCCGGAAAGAGCCTTGTGGACTAGCGCGTCAATGCAGATGAGGAATGCAGCAAGAGTTTTTCCCGAACCGGTAGGCGCGGAGATGAGCGTGGTCTTGCCGGCGAGAATATGCGGCCAGCCTTGCGCTTGTGGTTCGGTCGGGGTGCCGAAGCGGCGGACGAACCACTCCTGGACGAGCGGATGAGCCCACTCGAGGCCGGTTGTTACAGGTTGGGGCGGCGCGGTGGTCATTGCGAATATCGAATTATATAACGATTCCAGAATCTCCCGCTTTCGGCGGATAGGCAGGTTGGTTTTGCTGTCCAAGAGGACTAGAATCGCGCGGCCAAGTTCATCAGATAGGGAAGACGGCGAAGAATGGCCACTAAACTTTTGGGGATTGACGTCGGGACCGTTGACGTCGGGACCGGTGGAACGCGAGCCGTGCTAGTCGACGAAGCGGGTCGCGTGCTGGGCGCGGCCACGGCGGAGCACGCGGAGATGGCGTCCCCGGAATTGGGTTGGGCGGAGCAGGATCCGCGCGATTGGTGGCGCGCGGCGTGCGTTGCTATTGCTGAATGTTTGACTGATGCCGGCGCAACTCGAGCAGAGGTTTCCGCCGTCGGGCTTAGCGGGCAGATGCACGGCTTGGTACTGCTGGATGCGGCGGGGGAAGCGGTGCGGCCGGCGCTGATTTGGTGCGATCAGCGGACGGAAGAAGAGTCCCGGGCGATTACCGAACGCGTGGGAGCGAAGCGGCTAATTGAGCTGACGGCGAATCCGGCGCTGACCGGGTTTACGCTGCCGAAGATTTGGTGGGTGCGCGCGCATGAGCCGGAGATTTGGTCGCGCGTGCGCTCGATCATGCTGCCGAAGGACTACGTGCGGTTCAAGTTGACGGGGGCGCGGGCGACGGATGTGGCGGACGCCTCCGGGACGCTGCTGTTTGATGTGGTGAACCGGTGCTGGTCTGCGGAGATGTTGAAAGCATCGGATTTAAACTCGGAGATTTTGCCGGAAGTTTTCGAGTCGCAGGAGATCAGCGGGCTCGTGTCAAAGGAAGGCGCGGCGGCCAGCGGGCTGCGAGAGGGCACGCCGGTGGTTGCAGGTGCGGGTGATCAGGCGGCGGGCGCGGTGGGAATGGGAATTGTTGAGCCGGGGAACGTCAGCGCGACGATTGGAACATCGGGGGTGGTATTCGCGGCGACGAGCAGTCCTGTGGTTGAGCCAAGGGGACGGATTCACACGTTTTGTCACGCGATTCCTGGCCGCTGGCATGTGATGGGCGTGACGCAGGGCGCGGGGCTTTCGTTGCGGTGGTTTCGCGACCAGTTCGGCGGCGGCGCTTCATACGATACTTTGATGAAGGAGGCGGCGGAAGCGCCTGTAGGTGCGGATGGTTTGCTTTGGGCGCCGTACTTGATGGGAGAGCGCACGCCGCATCTTGATCCCAACGCCCGCGGGGCGTTGGTGGGGCTTACGGCGCAGCATACCCGTGCGCATGTGATTCGCGCGATTCTGGAGGGCGTGGCGTTTAGTTTGCGCGACACGTTTACGATTTTTCGCGAACTGAGCCTGCCGGTGAAGTCGATCCGGCTTGGTGGCGGCGGAGCGCGCAGTTCCTTGTGGCAGCAGATACAGGCGGAAATTTACGGGATGCCGGTGGACCTGGTGGCCGCCGAGGAGGGAGCGGCGTACGGTGCGGCGCTGCTGGCCGGTGTGGGAGCGGGTGTGTGGCGCTCGGTGGAAGCGGCGTGCGAAACGGCCGTGCATGTGGCGAAGCGCGTCGAACCGATCGCCAGAAATGTGGAATTGCTGAATCGCAGGTACGAAGAGTACCGAAAGCTTTACCCGGCGCTGCGCGGGATTGGTCATCGCAACTGAGCGGTTTTGTGTCCAATTTCTAAGTACCGGAACTCTGTTTCCCTGTTGCCAACTTAGCTAACTAGCGTTATGATTGCTTGTGGATACGCAAAAACAGCCTCTCCCGCCAGCCACGGTCGGCAAGCGCCCCGGTTTTCTTCCCTCTCCTACTGCTCATCTCCTTTATCATCAATCTCTTGCGCGCTCTTTGTCGATGCCCCAAAAGTCAAATCCTTTGTTTTCAGTCGATTGCACGCTCTTTGGCAAAACACCCGGGTGGGGGGTGACCTTGCGCCCTCTCCGATGGAACCTTATGGGTTCTGGCGAACTGCCGTACAATGCTAGCTCCGGACTCGCATCCCAAGAATCCAATAAGAAGGTCAGTGAAGGAAGAAGATTCCATGGCAGTCACAAAAGACCCTAGGCTTGGCGGCACAGCGAATCTCGCTCCCGGACCGCCCGGGCTCCACTCATCCCGCGAAAAAGAGGCGTTGGCCATACTGGCGGGGCGCGAACTACAGCCCAATCGCGGCATTCCGCTGAACGTTGATTGGGTCGAAAACATTCGCGTCAATACGAGCGCGGTGGAGTGGCGCGCACAGACGCTGGTGACGCGGCGCACGGTGAAAAAAGATTGGCAGGTGGCGTGGCTGCTGCGTGCAATCACTTGCATGGATCTGACTACGTTGTCCGGCGACGACACGGATGAACGGGTGCGACGCTTGTGCGCCAAGGGGCGGCAGCCGATTCGGCAGGACTTGGTTAAGCTTCTCGGCATCGAGTCGCTGAACATCCGCGTGGCGGCGATTTGCGTGTATCACTCGTTTGTGGAGACGGCGCTGCGCGCTTTAGAGGGAAGCGGCATAAAGGTGGCCGCGGTGTCGACGGGATTTCCCGCGGGATTATCTCCGCTGGATGAACGGGTGGCGGAGATTCGACGCTCGGTGGAAGCAGGAGCGCACGAAATCGATGTGGTCATCACGCGAGCGCACGTTTTCGGCGGGCGGTGGCAGGCGCTGTTTGACGAGATCGCCACGTTCAAAGCGGCTTGTGGTAACGCGCACATGAAGGTGATTCTGGGGACGGGCGATTTGCTCACCCTGCGCAATGTGGCGCGGGCGAGCATGGTGGCAATGATGGCCGGCGCGGACTTCATCAAGACGTCGACGGGAAAAGAGGTGGTCAACGCGACACTCCCTGTGGGCCTGGTGATGACACGCGCGATTCGCGAGTACGCGCAGCAGACCGGAATGGCTGTGGGATTCAAGGCGGCGGGAGGAATTCGCACGGCGAAGCAGTCGATTGAGTGGCTGGCTTTGATGAAGGAAGAACTGGGCGCTTCGTGGCTCAACGCCGGACTTTTCCGTTTGGGCGCTAGCTCGATGTTGGCTGACATCGAACGCCAGTTGGAATTTCATGCGACCGGCAGGTATTCGGCGGAGTACCGGCATCCCATCGCGTAAGGGATTGCGTAACGGATTTCACAGCGGGCAAGCTGCTCTGGGGAGCTGACAGCAAAGCATGAGTGTCGCCGAAAAATTTCTTTCGATGGAATACGGTCCGGCGCCGGAGGATCCGCGCGAAGCGCTGGCGTGGCTGGACCAGCACGGGCGCAAGCTTGGCCACTTCATCGGCGGTACGTTTCGCCCGCCTGCTGAGGGCGTTTATTTCGACACGCTCGACCCTTCGACGGGCGAACGCCTGGCGGCGGTTGCGCAGGGTTCGGCGGCGGACATCGATGCGGCTGTGAAAGCGGCGCGCGGGGCGCTTGCGGAATGGCAGTCGCTTGCACCGCACGCGCGGGCTCGCTATCTGTACGCTTTGGCTCGGCAAGTGCAAAAACATTCGCGGCGGCTGGCGGTCCTGGAGACGATGGACAACGGCAAACCGATTCGCGAGAGCCGCGACCTGGATATTCCGCTTGTTGCGCGCCACTTTTATCACCATGCGGGATGGGCGCAGCTTCTGCCGCAGGAATTTCCCGGCTACGTCGCTTGCGGCGTGGTGGGACAAATCATTCCATGGAACTTTCCGTTGCTAATGTTGGCGTGGAAGATTGCGCCGGCGCTGGCCACGGGGAATACGGTCGTACTCAAGCCGGCGGAGTTTACCCCGCTGACGGCGCTCGCGTTTGCGGAGATTTGCCAGGAAGTGGGTTTACCCGCCGGCGTAGTGAACATCGTCACCGGTGACGGAGCCACCGGCGAGGCGCTGGTGAAACATCCGGATGTCGACAAGATTGCATTCACGGGATCGACAGAAGTTGGGCGCGCAATTCGCAGAGCCACAGCACAGAGTCACAAGAAGATCTCGCTGGAGTTGGGAGGCAAGTCTCCTTTCATTATTTTCGAGGATGCGGACCTGGACAGCGCAGTGGAAGGCTTGGTCGATGGAATTTGGCTGAACCAGGGGCAAGTGTGCTGCGCCGGTTCACGCTTGCTGATGCAGGAAAGCGTGGCGGAGACGCTGATGCACAAAGTGCGCGAGCGCATGAGCACGCTGCGTGTCGGGCCGCCGCTCGACAAAGCGATCGATATAGGGGCCATCGTGGCGCGCGTGCAGTTGGAGCGCATTCAGCGGCTGGTGGATCAAGGTGTCGCCGAAGGCGCGACCTGCTGGCAGCCACCTTCGCTAACCATGCCGTCGCGCGGATTGTTTTTTCCTCCGACGTTGTTGAGCAACGTGCATCCGACGTCGACCGTGGCGCAGCAGGAGATTTTCGGGCCCGTACTGGCGGCCATGACCTTCCGAACGCCGCGCGAAGCGGTGGAGCTGGCGAACAATACGGTGTACGGGCTGGCGGCCAGCGTGTGGAGCGAGAGCATCAACGTAGCGCTGCACGTTGCCGCGCAATTGAAAGCCGGCGTGGTGTGGGTGAACAGCACAAACCTCTTCGACGCGGCTTCCGGATTTGGCGGCTACAAGGAAAGCGGGTATGGGCGCGAAGGCGGCCGCGAAGGTCTGTTTGAATATCTCGAGCCGGAATGGTTCAAGCACGCCCCAAGGTTGGAGACAAAGCCGGCGGCGATGGATCAGCCGCCGGAGCAGGGAATCGATTCCGCGGCGCCGCCGATCGATCGCACGGTGAAATTGTACATTGGCGGAAAGCAGGCACGGCCGGACTCCGGCTACAGTGTCGAGGTGCGCGCCGCTGATGGCCGGCTGCTAGGCGAGGCTCCGCTCGGCAACCGCAAGGATATTCGCAATGCGGTGGAGGCGGCGCGCAAAGCGGATGGCTGGGCCAGGACCACAGCGCACAATCGCGCGCAAGTTTTGTACTACATCGCCGAGAATCTGTCGCAGCGCGCTGAGGAAATCGCGGGGCGTCTCGCCGCGGTGGTTGGCAAAGAGCAGGCGAGTGCCGAAGTGCAAGCTGGGATCGAGCGCGTTTTTTCCTATGCGGCTTGGGCGGACAAATACGACGGCGCGGTTCACAATCCGCCATTCCGCAATATTGCGTTGGCGATGCACGAACCGGTCGGCACCGTGGGGATTGTCTGCCCCGCCGACCTGCCTTTGCTGGGTCTTTTGTCGCTGGTGATGCCCGCGATTGCGATGGGAAACACGATCGTAGCGATTCCTTCAGAAGCTTATCCGCTCATCATTGGTGACTTGTATCAAGTGTTTGAAACCAGCGATTTACCAGGGGGCGTTGTAAACATGGTTTCCGGCCGCAGTGCCGAACTACTGAAAGTGCTGGCGGAACATGACGACGTCGACGCAATCTGGTCGTTTGCAGGCGAGGCCAGTAGCGTTGCGGCGAAGTCGCTGTCGGTGGGGAATCTCAAGCAAGTCTTCAGCAATGAAGGCCGGGCCATCGACTGGTTCAGCATCGAACAGGGCGAAGGTCGATGGTTTCTCCACCAGACCACGCAGGTGAAAAATATCTGGGTACCTTACGGCGAATAGGCGCAAGTCCTCGATCGAGCCGGTGAAACCTGGACGCAGTCCTATGTATAATCGCGAATGGGCCTAGGCCCCGACTCTCGCATCCGCCCGCGAGCGCGGCCCTCGATTCACGGTGCACATTTTTCCCGGTTCACTCGATAGGTTGACCCTTGCAGGATTCAGTAACTCCAGCGCCAATCGTCTCAAAACACCAGCAGGAAAGCTCCGTGTTGCTCTCGCAGGACGAAAACCTCTGGTACAAGGACGCGGTTATCTATCAGCTTCATGTGCGCACGTTCTGCGACAGCAACGGCGACGGCGTCGGCGATTTTCGCGGCTTGACGAGCAAGCTCGACTACCTCCAGGAGCTTGGCATCAATGCCATCTGGCTGTTGCCTTTTTTCCCTTCGCCGCTGCGTGACGACGGCTACGACATTGCTGACTACACTTCGGTTCATCCCGCCTACGGATCGGTGCAAGACTTCAAGGATTTTCTTGCCGCGGCGCACAACCGTCGCATTCGCGTGATTACCGAGATGGTGGTGAACCACACCTCTGATCAGCACCCGTGGTTTCAAGAAGCCAGGAGTTCCCGCGAGAACGCCAAACGAAATTGGTATGTTTGGAGCGACACGGACTCTCGCTACCAGGGCGTGCGGATTATTTTCCTCGACACGGAGATGTCCAACTGGGCCTGGGATCCAGTTTCCAAATCGTACTACTGGCACCGCTTCTTCAGCCACCAGCCGGACTTGAATTACGACAATCCCGCGGTTCGCGAAGCGATATGGGAAGTAATGAAGTTCTGGCTCGACATCGGCGTCGACGGGTTTCGTCTGGACGCGGTTCCTTATCTCATCGAGCGCGACGGCACTTCGTGCGAAAACCTGCCGGAGACTCACGAGATTATTCGCGATTTTCGCAGGCGCATCGACGCTGCGTTTCCAGGCAAGATGCTGCTGGCGGAGGCCAATCAACGGCCGGCTGATGTTCGAGCCTATTTCGGAAATGGCGACGAGTTTCACATGGCGTTCCACTTTCCCCTGATGCCGCGGATGTTCCTGGCCGTGAAACTGGAAGACCGCAAACCGATCATCGAGATTCTGGAGCAGACCCCGCAAATTCCAGACACTTGCCAGTGGTGCATCTTTTTGCGCAACCACGACGAATTGACGCTCGAGACGGTCACCGATATCGAGCGTGACTATATGTACGACGAATACGCTACGGACAAGGCCATGCGCATCAATTTGGGGATTCGCCGCCGCCTCGCGCCCATGATGGAGAACGACCGCCGGCGCGTGGAGCTCTTGACCGGACTGCTCCTTTCCATGCCGGGAACTCCCATCATCTATTACGGCGACGAAATCGGCATGGGCGACAACGTTTATCTGGGCGATCGAAACGGCGTGCGCACGCCGATGCAGTGGAACGGCGGATGGAATGCCGGTTTTTCTTCAGCGGACCCCGAACGCTTGTATTCGCCGCTGATTTCCAATCCACTTTACGGCTACCAGGCAATCAATGTGGACTCGCAAAGGCGATCAGCGCATTCTTTGCTGTCCTGGACGAAGTCGGTGATCCAGACACGAAACGCTTTCCGCGTGTTCAGCCGCGGCTCGATTGAGTTCCTCAATCCGTCGAACCATCGAGTGCTGGCTTACGTGCGCCGCCTTGGCGAGGAAAAAGTGCTGGTGGTGAACAATCTCTCAAGCGCGGCGCAGGCCGTCGAGCTGAATCTGCAGACCTACGAGAAGCACATTCCGATCGAGATGTTCGGCAGAAACCTGTTCCCCCGCATCGGGGACCTGCCATACCTGTTGACTTTGGGTCCTTACCAGTTTTACTGGTTCCGTCTCCGTCGAATTTGATTTTGTGGAGTGATGCCCAGGGATTTTTCCGCGTCGCTGGTAGACCAAGGAGTGCGAAGCAATTGGCTGAAGAAAGTTTTCTCGCGGACGATTTTCTTCGCCAACTGATGAGCGTCGGCGAAGTCGACCTGATCGTGGGTGTCCCCACCTACAATAACGCGTCGACGCTGGGGCAGACGTTGCTCAGCGTCGAGGAGAGCCTGCGTCAGAACTTCGTTCGAGAACGAACGGTCATCCTGAACGTGGACGGTGCGTCCGCAGACGAGACTCGGCAACTGTTCTTGCATGGCGGCGGGCGAAGCGACACCGTCCGCAACGGTCTGACCTCGCTACGCACAACCCACCGCATTTCCTGCGAGTACGGCAAGGCGCCGTCGCAAGGCTTGGCGTTGCATAACATTGTGGCTGCCGCCGATCTGCTGCGTGCAAAAGCCTGCGCCGTTGTTTCACCCGCCACGACAAATCTGACGCCCTCCTGGGTGGCGAACTTGCTGCGGCCGGTCTACCGCGAAGGCTTGGATTTTGTTGCCCCTCTTTATGCGCGCAGCAGATTTCAAGGTTTGCTGGCCCGCGATCTGCTTTATCCCGTTAGCCGGGCGATTTTCGGGCAGCGCATCCGTGAGATTTACTGCGAAGAATGGGGATTCTCCGGCCGTCTGGCGAGCCAGTGCTTGGAGAAAGATGTCTGGCGCGAAGAAGCGGTTCGCGCGCGTCCCGAAGCTTGGATGGCGGTTACCGCGATAGGTGCAGGGTTGAAGTGCGGCCAGTCTTTTTTGGGACCCAAAATCGCGCCCCCAACAGGAACGGACATAGTTGAGATTATTCGCCAAACCGTTGGCAACTTTTTCTGGTGCATGGAAACAAATCAAGCACAGTGGCTGAGCTGGTCCGATTCGCAACCGGTTGCCACTTTCGGCCCCGACCACGAGTTATCGTTGGACGGCATCCCACCGAGCCAGGAGAAGATTTTTGAGCTGTTTCGCAGCGGCGTCGGTGAATTGGAGCCGATTCTCGCTTCGATTCTCGCGCAGGACACGCACGCGCAGATCAAGGCCATTGCCTTGAGCGACCGATCCAAATTTCATTTTCCGCTCGAGTTGTGGGTCAAGACCGTCTACGAGTTTGCGGCCTCCTATCATCATACCGTGCTCAATCGCGACCATCTCGTGCAGGCTTTGGTGCCCCTGTATCGCGGTCGGCTCTTTTCCTTTCTGCTCGAGCACGCCGATTCTGCGACGGAAGTGATGGAAACCCAATCAGAGGCGCTGTGCCAGGAATTCGAACGCCAAAAACCGTATTTAGTTGAAAGATGGACCGCGAAACGTTGAGGTGTAGCCATGAAGGAAGTAATTATCCAGGGACTCAGCCAGGCTTACAGCAATCTTGTGCACATGTTTGCCGAATTCTTGCCGCGACTGTTGGTCATGCTGGTGATCGTCATCGTGGGTTTGCTCGTAGCGTACGTCTTGAAAATGATTTTGCGCGCCGTGCTGCACGTCACTAGGCTCGACCGGTTGTCGGAAGAGGCCGGCGCTTCACGCTTCCTGCGCATGGCAGCGCTTCCTTCCATGACGGAACTGCTGAGCCGCTCGCTGTTTTGGGTGACTTGGTTGGGGTTTATCTTGATCGGGATCAGCGTCCTGGGAGTCGCAGGCCTTCAGGAGCAGATCTCGAGATTGTTCTTACTACTGCCGGCGATATTCATAGCCATATTGATTCTGTTCGTGGGGCTAGTGACTGCTAATTTTCTCTCTCGCGCTGCGCTGCTCGCCGCGGTGAATGCCGGCTACACCTCGCCGAAGTTGCTGAGCTGGTCCATCCGGTTTGTGATTTGGGCCTTGGCCGTTTCCATGGCCCTGGAACAGGTCGGCGTCGCGCGGCAAACCGTGCTTGCAGCGTTCTCCATTGTGTTCGGGGCAGTCATGCTCGGACTAGCGATCGCTTTTGGTTTGGGCGGCAGGGAACTGGCTCGCGAGTTCCTGGAACGAAACCTGCGGGACAAGAAAAAGGAAAAGTACGAGGAACCTCAGCCCTTGTAAACCGCTCGCCGGTTTGCGTAGGGAACTTAGGTTGTTCCTCAGTCCCCGTTCGGCTTATCTGGTCGGTGCTTCTTAACCATCAAAAGGAGATTGTGGTCTTTGAAGGAGGCGGCAGCTGACGGCGGATCGACTTCCGCTGTCAGATTCGCGGCGAGAAAGATTTCTCGTTCGTCCTGTTTGGTCGGTTCCGAGGAATCCTGTCCAGCGCAGGCTTCCCTTGCGCGCACCAGGACGCGCGTTGGCCGAACAACAATTTGCAGCCCCTGCGCGAAAGCGTCTGGAATGAAAGCGGTGAGCGTCACCCAACTTCCAGACTCGCGAACCTCCACGCCGGAGCGCAAAATCTCCGATTCCGCGCGCAACCAATTAGCCCCCTCATTCCCGGGCTCGCGTCCTGATTGCTCGAACAGGAGGTACGCTCGTTCGCTGATTTTTGCGTAAATCAATTGCTCGAGCTCTTCCGCCTCGCGTCCGTTGATGAAACTTGGAGTCGCCGAAGCCAGTGTAGGTCGCGATCTAAACGCTGTTCTTGTTGCAGGCATTCACCACCTCAACGCACGACTTCCATATGCGCGGACGAGTGAAATTGCTACCGATACAATAGATGGGCCCCCAGCTCTTAGTCGCTTTCGTGCCCCTTCGGTAGTTGTGTCTTGATGTCATATTTCTGATTCGCGCGCACTTCGATTTCCGTGTCGAACGACTGGTAACCCGGCAAGGTGATCTTGATGTGGTGTTTGCCTGGGCTGAGCAGCATGGCCCGGCCCGCGCCTCCAAATTCGTGCGCGTGCCCCGCAAACTGTTCGTCCACGAAAACCGCCGCCCGATCCGGATCAATCGCGAGCTTGACCTCCGCGCTCACCGTAGGGAATAGCGCCCGCGGATCCTTCGCCAGCGACACGCGCAAAGTCTGCACCGCATTCGGTTCGACGCTGATCTTCTGCTCCACGGACAGGTAACCCGCCTCGCGCACGGATATTTCGTGCTCTCCAGGTAACAGCAGCAGCTTCTTCGACCCCTTTAATTCGTTCAGGTATCCCACGTACTTGCCGTCCACCCACACGCCTGCCGTTTTCGCCGCTCCGTTCTCCGGCTGGAAGCGAACCTCTCCGAGTATCTCGCTATTCCGCGCCGCAACAGGTAGCGCCGCGGCACACAACAATGCCAGAAACACCTCTGTTTTTCGCATTCTCGAAATTCTTGCATGCATACGAAGCCCCCGCTCTCTCAAGATTTGGCCCGTTGAAGCAGTGAGATGCAGGTCGCCGACCAACCGTAGATATCTCAAGAGCGCTGTAAATTACTGTAAATACGAGAGTTAGAATTCTATTCGATGGAAAGCTTAGTACTAAAACGTATAAATCTTACTCACTCTTCCAAGTCAACCTGAAACTCTCGGTCGTTCCTCCGCAACAGCCGCACGTACACGCCTGCTGGGCGCTGGCCCCGAAGACTCTCTCACGACAAACTCAGGCTCGATCGCGATTTCCGGTTCGTAACTTCCCTGCTTCTCGATGCGCTCAATCACCGTTTGTGCCGCGATCCGCCCCATTCTCAATAACGGCTGCCGCACCGTGGTCAGAGCAGGGTTGGCAAATGCTGCTCCTGGAATGTCGTCAAATCCCACCACTGACACGTCTTCCGGGACTCGCAAACCTGCTTCGCGGAACGCCCAAATCGCTCCGATCGCGGAAATATCGTTATAAGCAAACACGGCAGTGAACGGCTGTCTACGTTCCAGCAGTTGCTTGCCTACCGGGTAACCGATCGCCGGCGTCGAATCCGTGCCCTCGATTTGCACGGTCAGCTCCGGGTGAATGCGTACGCCAAGCTCTTCCGCCACTTCCACAATCGCATCCCAGCGCGCAATGGAATCCGAACTGAAGGTTTGACCTTTCAAGAACGCGATTTCTCCGTGGCCGAGATTTTGCAAATGCTGCAAAGCCATCCTCGCCGCGCGCTTGTGATCCAGCACGATATTCGTTACGCCGGTCACCCGCTGATGGCCCGCCACTGCCACTGTTGGCAGCGCCGGCGGTTCCGTGATGGAGGTGTCCACCGTGATAAAGCCCTCCACACCGCGCGATTGCAGCATCTGCGAATAGGTTTGCAGCAGTTTCTTGTCGTGCCGATGAATCACGGTCAGGAATAAGAAATTATTCTGCCGCAGATGCTGCTCGATTCCGCTGATGATCATCGAGCCGTACGCGTCGCCTATCTCTTCCGCGATAACGCCAATGGTATATGTTCGTTGCAGGCGCAGGGAGCGCGCGAAAAAATTCGGGCGGTAATTGAGCTCGCGTGCCGCCGTCAGAATCCGCTGCTTCGTGTGTTCAGGAATGAAGCGCGCCGCCGCTGAATTATTCAGCGCCGCGGACACCGTTCCCGGAGTCAGTTGCAGGTGCTCAGCGATCGTTTTCAGGGTGACTCGTTCCAGCTTGCGGAGTCCCGGCTTCGCCTTGCTCGGAGTCTTCATTGGCAGCGCCTCGACGTAGCTTCCCAGACTACAGCTTTCCTTATTCTAGACCACGCAGCCCACTTTGCCCCTATTTCCCTAAGAATCAACATCCTGCGGGCTTCGGCATCATCCGGGCGCCCCCAAACCGCAACTCCCGGCGGGCAGCGCGATGGAGTACCTGCACCGTATAACCCGCAGAATCGGTCCTGGCGCGCCGCGTAGAATATCATTATTTTTCTAGAGAATATCAATATTTTTGCTTGACAAGGCCCTCCGGGCCGAGCTATATCTCCCCGCCAGTGGTACAGGATTTTGCGTCCTGTCGTGGTTCAGGGGTTTGCGACCTGCGGTAATCGTGATTTCTCGACATTGAAAAACAGGGTGTGGAGGCGAATGATGGAATTCCTTTTTTCCGTATCTTCTCGCGTGGGTACCTTTGTTGTGAAACATTTTCGGCTATCGTATGCATTACTTCTTTGCGTGCTTGTTCTTGGCGCATCAAGCCAGGCCTTTGGTCAAAATGCGACTGTCGTCGGGACTATCACAGACCCGAGTGGAGCCGCTGTTGCCAATGCCACTGTTACCATCACTCACAACGAAACAGGTAAGGTTTACCGCCTCACTAGCAATACTGACGGCCAATATGTGGCCCCCGACCTTCCTATTGGACACTACAACGTCAAGGTGGAAGCCTCGGGATTCAAGGCTGCCGAGCAAAGGGGCGTCGTCCTGCAGGTTGGCGATCGTACTCGCTTGGATTATCAGATGTCTATGGGCGGGGCCAGCGAGACCATAACTGTAGAAGCCAATGCCGTGCAGGTGCAAACCGATTCCGGTGAGCTCAGCAATGTGATCACCGACCAACAGGTCTCGCAACTCGCCGTGAACGGGCGCAGCATTTACCAGCTTGCTCAACTGACGCCTGGCGCATCGAGCCAGATCACGGGCTTCGTGAACACGCCGGTCGGCGGGAACTCCAACGTGGAATTTAATGGCATGCGTCAGAACCACAACATTTATTTGTTGGACGGCGGTGAAGATGATGACCGCGGTGGCGCGGGCGGCATGAGCATCGCGCCATCCACGGACGCCATCGCCGAGTTCCGCGCGCTGACATCGAATTACAGCGCCGACTACGGGCTTTCCTCGGCCGCGACGATGACCATGGTGCTCAAGTCCGGCACCAACACCCTGCACGCTTCGGCCTGGGAGTTCAACCGCAACGACGCTCTTGATGCCCGTGGCTTCTTCAACCCGGCCCCCAAAAAGATTGCCAAACTGAGACTAAACGTCTTCGGCTTCAACGTCGGCGGCCCGGTGACGTTCGGCAAGTTGTATAACCCCGACAAGAAGAGAACCTTCTTCTTCTACAACATGGAATGGCGCAGGTTGATCGAAGGGAATACCAACAATGGACAACAAGTGCCTGATCCCGCCACCTACGGCGGTAATTTCGGCGCTACGACCATCACAGTACCGTCGGATACGCAGGTGAAAGCCTCGGTCCTTGCCAAGAACTGCAATGGTCCTGGTCCTGGTGGCCTGCCCGCCGGCATCGTGCAAGGGCAAGCCTTCCCGAACAACACCATTCCAGCGTGCATGATCGATCCGAACGCTACCGCGTTGGTGACCGCAGGCATCTTCCCGGCGCCAACGATCGGAAATAAGTTTTTCGGCAGCGTTAGCACTCCCACGAACCTGAAGGAAGAGGTCGTCCGCATCGATCACAACTTCACCAGCAAGTTCTCCGTATTCGGCCACTTCGTCGCTGAGCAGGTCACGCAGGGCTACGCGATCAGCCAGTGGAGCGGTGCTAACGTTCCGACCGTCGGCGACACCTTCGGCAATCCGTCCTACAGCGGCGTCATCCACACGACGTATTCGATCAGCCCGACTCTCCTCAATGAGGTCGCGTTCAACTACAATGGCAACCGCATCAATATCATTCCGATTCCGGGCGCGAGTTTGAAGAGCTTGGCGCTTCCCAGTGGCTATAACTCTGCAAATTCGCGGCTATTCACAGGGCCAAACAACCTGAGTCGCATACCCAATATTGACCTGAAGGGCTCCACCGGCACGCAGTTCGAGATTTCCAGTTGGCCGTGGAGAAACAAAGCCGACGACTACCAGATCCGCGACGATCTCTCTTGGACCAAGGGAGCCCACCAACTCAAGTTTGGTTTTAGTTGGGCGATCTACAAGAAGGTTCAGGATCTGTTCGGTCAGACGCAAGGTGGATTCAACTTTGACGGGACCTTTACTGGTAACGACTTTGCAGACTTCCTCCTCGGAGATTCCAAGTCGTACCAGGAACTCGCAGTGCAGGACAAGGGTTTCTGGAACAACGTTTCATGGGCCTCATACATCCAGGACAACTGGCGCGTGAATCGTCGTCTTACCCTGAACCTCGGCCTGCGCTGGGACGGTGTGCCGCATACCTACGAAGCCAACAACCGTATGGGTAACTTCTACTCCAATCTCTACGATCCGGCAAAGGCGGCGACCTTCAACTCCAGCGGTACCATCTGCAGCGGGCCTACCGACCCTGGCTGCACAGCCGCTAGCCCAGGTCTGGGCTTCAGTCCTAACCCGATTCTCGCTGGCGTTCCGCTCTATCTGAACGGAATTGGTATTCCCGGCCAGAACGGCGTACCAAAGGGCTTGGTAGACAATCACTGGGCTGCGTTCGGTCCGCGTATCGGGTTCGCTTATGACGTAACCGGCAGTGGCAAGACCGTTGTTCGCGGCGGTGGCGGCATCATGTACGAGCGCATTCAGGGTAACGACATGTACGACGCCGGCCCGAACATTCCGTTCAGCTTGCAGGTCAGTACTTCCGGGCCAGTCGAAATGGATAATCCCAGGCTCTCCTTGAAAACGGGCGCAGCCGCTGCTTTGCCGATCAACCCGGCCAGCATCACCGGTTTGAACAGGAAAGCGTACAAACTGCCTTCCAGTTACCAGTGGAGCCTTGGCGTACAGCACTCCCTCAGCACTAAGACTGTGGTGTCCGTCGCCTATGTCGGCAATACCAATCGCTTCCAGAGCGACCGCACCGAATACAATCTCCCACTTCAGAGCGCGCTGCCGGGAATCATTAACGGCGGTCAATATAATACGGCGCCCGGCCTCCCGTTCCCCGGCTTCCGTTCCATCCGTCTTTCGACCAATGAAGCCAACTCCCATTACCACGGGTTGCAGTTCGACGTAAACTCGCAAGTCGGTCGCGATCTCTATCTGCGCGCCTTCTATACGTATTCAAAGACAATCGACCCGGGCACCGGCAGCAACGGCGGCCAAGATTTGCAAAACACTTCGAACCCCTACCTGGGCTGGAGGTATGACGTCGGCCCGGGCGGCTATGACCGCACGCACGTCGCCATAGTCAACTTCATTTACGACATCCCGCTCTTGCGCGGGAATCAGAGCAGGCTCCTGAAGACAACGCTTGGCGGTTGGCAAGTCTCCGGTATCGTCACCATGGAGTCAGGTATACCGATCAACATCGGTCTCACCGGCGGCCAGGGTGGCAACGGCTTGCCCAACGCGACCAACCGTCCCAACCTGGTCGGCAAGATCTCCTATCCCAGCACGGTCGGGGCCGGGGACCATGTCATCCAGTACCTCGATCCGACAGTGTTCGTTGATCCGGCGGTGGGTGCCTTTGGCAATCTGGGTCACAACGCAGTGCGCGGTCCGGGCCGCGACAACTGGAACCTCTCGCTGTTCAAGAGTTTCGTCTTCAGTGAAACTCGCGGCAGCAGGCTGGAATTCCGCGTGGAAACCTTCAACACGTGGAATCACACCCAATTCAACCAAGTCGCCAACAATGTATCATTTGACAAAAAGACATTCGCTAGAATTACTACCACTAACTTCGGTCAGTTCACCTCAGCCTTCGACCCGCGCATCATGCAACTCGGGTTGAAGCTATACTTCTAACTTCCTGATTCCGGCCCAGCATCGCTGGGCCGCTCGTTTTACAGCCGCGGAGGAGCAGGTTTTTTACCTGCTCCTCCGCGTTTTGCTTCAGAAACCTGCACGCGCGACCAAAGAGCGATACACTGGCCTAAGTCCCTGGCCGATTGCTAGTATGCGTCAGTCAAAGAAACACACGCTGCTCCGGATTTTGCAATATCCAAAGCTAATACTATTTTGTCTCCTCGTGTCGCCCCTTTTCACTTTCTGTCAGGACAGCGGCAGTGAGGACACTATGCACCGCGGCGACCGGGCGGAACTATCCGTAACTGTTCGCGACAGCTCCGGAGAACCTATCTCCGCACCCGCAACTGTAAAGCTTTACCATGAGGGAATCCTCGTGGACCAGAAAGCAGCCTCACACGGGCGCGCGTTCTTCGTCCCGCGAACGCTGGGAAATTTTGGCCTCATTGCCGAAGCGACCGGATACAAGGCTGGACAAAAGGACTTAACGCTGAACGTAGCCCTGAAGACCGAGGTTGACGTTTACCTGCAGTCGTCCGCGAACGATACCGTTGGGGTTCCCGGCAAGCCGCTCCTTGCTCCCAAAGCCAAGGAAGCCTTCGACAAAGGGCTGCAAGCCATAAACGACAACAAACTCGCTGATGCCGAGAAATACGTAGGCGAAG
>WNFD01009162.1_pt1 | contig 17145 bp, 11 predicted proteins | sample 5400491 | NCBI WGS metagenome assembly WNFD01 (sample SAMN13153343, study PRJNA577476) | soil metagenome | isolation source: 120 cm saprolite under Douglas fir tree site 2 hole 2 replicate 2 | place: USA:California | collected 2015-04-18 | reverse complement strand
CCTTCCGGCCGACCTCCGATCCGCGCTCGCCGCGCGCTACGACCTCCGCCGCGTGCTGGGGCGTGGCGGCATGGCCACCGTCTATCTGGCGCACGATGGCAAGCATCGTCGCGAAGTCGCGCTGAAGGTGCTGCTGCCGGGCCTCACCGCGTTTCTTGGGGCGGAGCGGTTTCTGCGGGAGATCCAGACTGCTGCGCGCCTCACGCACCCGCACATCCTCGCGCTCTATGATTCGGGCGAAGCGGGCGGGTTCCTCTACTACGTCATGCCGTTCATTGACGGGGCGTCGCTGCGCCAGCGGCTGGTGGAGGCGCGGCGCCTGGGCACTGGCGACGCTCTTGCGATCGCGGCGGGGGTCGCCGACGCTCTCTCCTACGCGCACCGCATGGGTATTCTGCACCGGGACATCAAGCCAGAGAACATTCTCTTTTCGCAGGGCCATCCGATCGTCGCCGACTTTGGCATCGCCAAGGCGGTCAGCACAGCGGGCGGCGCCAACTTGACGCGCACAGGGTTCCCGCTCGGCACCCCGGGCTACATGAGTCCCGAGCAAGCGGCGGGACTGACCGATCTCGACGAGCGCACCGACGTCTACAGCCTGGCTGTGGTAATCTACGAAATGTTGGTGGGCGAACCGCCCGGCCGCTGGCCGACCGAGGACGCGGTGCGCACGGGGCGCTTTCTCGAAGCAACGGTGTCGCACCGCTCCTGTCTCAGGGATGTGGGGAGCCGGATCGAGGGAGCGCTGGTGCGCGCCCTGGCGATCCGGCTCGACCAGCGCACGCCGACTCCCGAGGCGCTGATCGACGAGCTGGCTGACACGGCGACCCCCCGCCGACGCTTCAGTGGAGGCGAAGTCGAAGAGATCGTGAAGCGGGCCTCGGAAATCGAGGCCACGAGTCCAACGGCGAGCGACGCGATGACGATCGGCGGCGTCGAAGCGCTCGCAGCCGAGGTGGGGATCGCGCCGGAGGCGGTGCGGGCCGCGGCCCAGTCTCTCACCCCCACTCCCGGCCCGGAAGCGCCCTTCGCGCCTCCGCGACGCAACCGGTGGATCGGCGGTCCCACGAGGCTGCTGTTGGAGCGCGTCGTGGAAGGCGAGCTGCCGGACACCGAGTGGCCGACGATGGTCGACGAGATCCGTCGGGTGCTGACGAACGTCGGACAGGTGAGCCAGTTCGGGCGTTCGTTCACCTGGGTCGCCACGCGTCGCGGTGCGTCCCAGCGGGATCTGGAAGTTGCCGTGTCGGTCCGCGGGGGCCAAACCCGCATAACGATCCATGAGAACCTCGCCGCGCTGATCGGCGCTATGTACGGTGGCATCGGCGGCGGGATGGGCGGGGGTGGGATCGGGCCGATGATAGGCATCGTCATGGGGCTTCATCTCCCGGCAGCGTTGCCCCTCATCGTTCCGCTGTGGCTTGCGACTACGTACGCGACGGCGCGGACGGCGTACCACTTCAGCACGAAGCGGCGGACGCGGGAGCTGGAGCGACTGACCGACCGCCTCGCATCGCTGGCCCGCGAGCTGATCCCACCGCAGCGGCCGCTCGTGCGCGCCGGTACGCGACCGCCGTCGCTGTGAGCGTCGTCACGCCGCGCGGTCACCGGCGCGTGACCCGAACGGCTGTGATCCGAACGCAACCCGCAGAAGATTGTTCGCTCCCGCCGCGCTCATTATACTGGAGCGCGCCCTGGGCGAACATTCACGCGTGAGCCAGTTTCGCTGCCCTGGGATCCGCTTCCCGCCCGAATCGCGATCGCGACACGTGGCGCACGGCTAGTGCGAGGGGGGTCGTATGTCCCAGCGCAGCCGCTCCACCCTGAGTACCTCGCTTTCTCACCTGACAGCAAACGTGGTGCTCGCCTCCCTCGTCTGGCTCCTTGGGTGCGAGACTCCCAACTCAGGAGTCACCGGCCCGCCCTCGCCCGAATCTGTGGTTGCGAGCTTCGAAGTGTTGCCGGCCTCGCGGAACTTCGGCGACCCGCTCGCCCACCTCACCGCTGCCGAGCTCGTGCTCTTCGACTCGGGCAAAGCGGATTTCGAGGCGGTGGAAACGGTGGTCCCGGACGGACTCGGGCCCGTCTTCAACGAGAAAGCGTGCGTGGCCTGCCACCTCGGCCCCGGTAACGCCGTGGGCGGCACCATCAACCGGCTCGAGACGCGCTTCGGCAGGAGCTCCGGCGGGGCGTTCGATCCGCTGGTCAACCTCGGAGGTTCACTCCTCCAAGACCACGCGATCGGCCTGGTCGCAGACGGCTTCACCTTCGTTCCCGAGGTCGTTCCCCCCGAAGCGAACGTGGTCGCGCAGCGAATCACCACGCCGCTCTTCGGCCTCGGTCTAGTCGACGCGGTGCCGGACGAGGAGCTGCTCCAGCTGGCGCGGTTCGAGGCCGCCACCTCGCCGGCGACGGCGGGGACGCCCAGCATGACCACCGAGATCCGCACTGGCCTGACTCGCGTAGGGCGCTTCGGCTGGAAGGCGCAGAATCCGACGCTCCATCAGTTCGCGGGTGATGCCTACTTGAACGAGATGGGGATCACGAATCCCGAGTTTCCCCAGGAGAACTGCCCGCAGGGCGACTGCTCAGTGCTCGTACATAACCCGGTTCCGGCCCTGAACGACGACGGCTCGGGCGTGAAGAAGTTCACCGACTTCATGACGCTGCTCGCGCCGCCGCCCCGCGGCGGTCTCTCCCTGCAGGTGCTCGCCGGCAGCCGGATCTTCGCCCTCACCGGCTGCGCCGATTGCCACACGCCGGCACTGGTCACCGGGCCCAGCCCGGTGAGGGCGCTATCGCGCAAGGTGTTCCAGCCGTTCTCGGATTTCCTACTCCACGACATGGGCAGCCTCGGCGACGGCATCGTCCAGGGCACGGCCACCGGCCGCCAGATTCGCACCGCCCCATTGTGGGGTGTCCGGGTGCGGACGCGTCTTCTCCACGACGGGCGCGCGACGAGCCTCGCTGCGGCGGTCCTTGCACACGAGGGCCAGGGGGAGCGGGCCCGCAACCGCTTCGCAGGGCTGAGTGCCAGGGCGCGGGATGAGCTCCTCGCGTTCCTGAACTCGCTCTAGCAATCGAGACCAGCGGTTGGTGGCGTCAACAGCCACCGGCTTCCCCACCATGCTGAGGGGGCGAGTGCGGCGCCCCCGCGGCACGCCAGTGGCACGTCGCGAGGTTACATTCCGCCTGATCTATGGCTGAGGATCCGCCGCACCCCAAGAAGAGCGCCTTCACCCCGGGTGCATGGCAGGAAGCCCGGGCGCTGGTCAGCGCGCACCGGAGCCGACTGGCGCTGGGCCTCGGATTGATGCTCGTCAACCGGCTCGCCGGTCTTGTGCTGCCCTCCTCCTCGAAGTGGGTCATCGACCGGGTGATCAACCAGCATCACCCGGAGCTGCTCGTACCGCTGGCGATCGCTGCCGGCGGGGCGACGCTCGTGCAGGTGGTGACGGGATTCGGCCTGTCCCAGATCCTCGGCGTGGCGGCGCAGCGCGCCATTACCGACATGCGTCGCACGGTGCAGGCGTTCGTGTTGCGGCTCCCCGTCAGCTACTTCGATTCGACCAAGAGCGGGATCCTGATTTCGCGCATCATGACCGACGCCGAGGGCATCCGAAATCTGGTCGGCACGGGGTTGGTGCAGCTGGTGGGGGGCCTGCTCACGGCGGCGATCGCCCTGGCCGTGCTCTTCTATCTCAATTGGCGGCTCACCGCGATCGCGATTCTCATTCTGGCCTCCTTCGGTGGCGGCATGGCCCTCGCCTTCACCAAGCTGCGGCCGTTGTTCCGAGAGCGCGGCAAGCTCAACGCCGAATTGACCGGGCGGCTGGGCGAGACCCTCGGCGGCATCCGCATCGTCAAAGCGTACCACGCCGAGCGGGGGGAGCGGCTGGTCTTCACGCGTGGCGCGCACACGCTGTTCCGCAACGTCGCCACGACGATGACGGGGATTTCATCCGTCGGTGCCTTCGCCACGCTCATCGTCGGCGCCATCGGGATCCTGATGATCATCGAGGGCGGGCACGCGATCCTTGCAGGCACGATGACTCTCGGCGCGCTCGTCATGTACTTCATCTTCATCGGCCTTGTGGCGATGCCGCTGATCAACATCGCCTCCATCGGCACGCAGATCACCGAGGCATTCGCCGGGCTCGACCGCATCCGGGAGATCCGGCGGCTGGCCACTGAGGATGCCGAGGATGGGTCCCTGGCCCCACTCGGCGAGGTGCTGGGGGACGTCGGCTTCGAGGACGTGAGCTTTGCGTACGTGCCCGGCAAGGACGTGCTGCGGCGCGTCTCCTTCCACGCGCCGCCGGGCTCCACCACGGCCCTGGTCGGGTCATCGGGGGCGGGCAAGAGCACCCTGATCAGCCTGGTGCTGGCGTTCAGTCGTCCCCGGGCCGGGCGGATCGTCGTGGACCACCGTGATCTCGCCACGGTCCGGCTCGCCGAGTACCGGCGCCAACTCGGCGTCGTGTTGCAGGACAACTTCCTGTTCGACGGCACTATCGCCGAAAACATCGCGTTCGCGCGACCCCACGCGACAGGGCAGGAGATCGAGGCGGCGGGGCGCATCGCCCACTGCGACGACTTCGTCCGGCGGTTCGAGCACGGGTACGATACGCTCGTCGGCGAGCGGGGCGTGAAGCTCTCGGGCGGGGAGCGCCAGCGGGTCTCGATCGCGCGCGCGATCCTCGCTGATCCCCGGATCCTGATCCTCGACGAGGCGACTTCGAGCCTTGACTCCGAGAGCGAAGCGGCCATCCAGGACGGTTTGCGCACCCTGCGACGCGGCCGCACGACATTCGTGATCGCGCATCGCCTCTCGACCATCCGCAGCGCCGATCAGATTCTGGTGATGGAGGGTGGCGAAATCGTCGAGCGCGGCACTCACACCGAGCTGCTCGCGAAACGGGGCCGCTATCGCCAGCTGTACGACAAGCAGTACCGGTTCGAGCAGGACCGCTTCATCAACCCGGGGGAGGATTTTACGCCGGAGCCGGAAGCCCCGGCCGTGACGACCTCTATGACGCCGCCCACCAGGCTCTAGCAGTGGTCACGTCACGGCAGGCGAGACAGCTCGCGCTGCTTGCGGGCCTGGGCGGCGTCTATTTCGTCGCCGGCAAGCTTGGACTCCAGCTCGCGTTCGTGCATCCGAGCGCTACCGCTGTCTGGGCGCCGACCGGCATCGCCCTGGCGGCGTTCCTGCTCTTCGGGCTGGGCGTGTGGCCCGCCATTCTCGTGGGCGCGTTCCTGGTCAATGTGACGACCTACGGCAGCGTGGCGACGTCGATCGGGATCGCAGCGGGAAACACTCTCGAAGGGCTGGTCGGGGCGTACCTGGTGAACCGCTACGCGAACGGCCGCCATGCCTTTGACCATGCCCGCGACATCTTCGCGTTCACGGCGCTCGCCGCGGTCGGGAGCACGACGATCAGCGCGACCCTGGGCGTCACGACCCTCTCCCTCGCGGGCTTCGCCCAGTGGGCGAAATTTGGGCCGATCTGGCTGACGTGGTGGTTGGGAGACCTGGTGGGCGCGCTCGTGGTGACGCCCGTCGTGATCCTATGGAGTGCCCCCCTCAGCATGGAGTCGAACCGCAGGTGGCGCCTCGAGGCGGCCGCCCTCCTCGTGTCGCTCTGCATCGTCACGCTGAGCGTCTTCAGCGGGCTGTTTCCCTCTACCAACCGGAACTATCCGCTGGAGTTTCTGTGTATCCCCTTCTTGGTGTGGGGGGCATTTCGCTTCGGCCAGCGTGCCGCGGCGATGTCCATCCTGCTCGTGTCGGGGATCGCGATGTGGGGCACCCTGTACGGGTTCGGCCCGTTCGTCCGGCCCGCGCCGAACACGTCACTTCTCCTGTTGCAGGCGTTCGTGGCCGTCACTGCGGTGATGACCCTCGTGCTCGCCGCCGTGGTGTCCGAGCGCAAAGCGGTGGAAGCGCAGCTGCGCCATCTCGCGGTGAGCGATCCGCTGACGGGCCTCGCCAATTACCGCCAGCTGGTCCACGTGCTGGAGCTGGAGATCCAGCGATCCCAGCGCACTGGGCGACCCTTCGCCATATTGTTCCTCGACGTGGACCGTCTCAAGAAAATCAACGACCGCCACGGCCACCTCGTGGGCAGCCGGGCGCTGTGCCGCTTGGCTGATGCCCTGCGGGCGTCGTCCCGGGTGTTCGATACGGGCGCCCGCTTCGGCGGGGACGAGTTCGCGCTGGTCCTTCCGGAAACGGGGGCGAGCGCGGCCCGCCAGGTCGCGCGACGGGTGGTCGAGCGCCTGGGCAAAGACGGCGAGAAGCCGGCTGTCTCGGTTAGCGTGGGCGTCGCCGTCTTCCCCGAGAACGGCAGCTCGGTGACCACGCTCCTCAACGCGGCCGACACCGCTCTCTATGACTCGAAGCGCGCGCCGCGCTAAGATGGTCCGCCGCGTCCTCCTCCCTCTCGCTCTGCTCGGTCTCGGCGCTGGGGCCGGCCGCGCCACGCTCGACAACGGTCTCGCCCGCACGCCGCCCATGGGGTGGAACAGCTGGAATCACTTCGGGTGCGACGTCTCCGCCCGGCTGATCCGCGAGACGGCCGACGCCATGGTCGCGAGCGGCATGCGCGACGCCGGCTACCGCTACGTCGTCATCGACGATTGCTGGCAGGTGGCTCGCGATCCGCAGGGACGGCTGGTGGCCGATTCGGCGCGCTTCCCCGGCGGCATCAAGCCGCTCGCCGACTACGTGCACGCTCAGGGCCTCAAGTTCGGCATCTACACTGACGCGGGACGGAAGACGTGCCAGGGCCGCCCCGGCACCTACGGCCACGAAGTGGAGGACGCCCGTACCTTTGCTGCTTGGGGCGTGGACTACGTCAAAGAGGATTGGTGTTACGCGGACTCCCTCGACGCGCCGATCCAGTACGCCAAGTTCCGCGACGCGTTGCGGGGCGCCGGCCGGCCGATCGTCTTCAGCATCTGCGAGTGGGGGTCCCTCAGCCCCTGGGACTGGGGGCCGACGACCGGCCATCTGTGGCGGACGACGACAGACATCGAGGACAAGTGGTCCAGCATGCTCGACAATCTGGACATCTCCGGTCAGCACGCCGCGGCTGCGCGGCCCGGCGCCTGGAACGACCCCGACATGCTGGAGGTCGGCAACGGTGGGATGACCGACGCGGAGTACCGCGCCCACTTCAGCCTGTGGGCGATCATGGCCGCGCCGCTGATCGCGGGCAACGACCTCCGCACCATGACGTCTGCGACGCGGGACATCCTCACCAATCGGGAAGTAATCGCCGTGGACCAGGACTCCCTGGGTGTGCAGGGGACGCTCGTTCAGGAGGACCCCCCCGAGCACCAGGTGTGGGTGAAACCGTTGCGCGATGGCTCCCGGGCGGTGGTGCTGGTCAACCGCTCCACGACGCCGGATTCCATCACCGCGACGTGGTGGCGGCTCCGACTGCCGGCCGGGGGGGGGGGGGGGGGGGGGGGCCGCGCTGGTGCGGGACCTTTGGGCGCACGCCGACATCGGGACTTTCAAAGACAAGTTCACGGCGCTGGTGCCGGCGCATGGCGCGGTGATGGTGCGGGTGAGTCGCTGACGGCAGCGCCGGACCTCCGGAGGTCCGACCTATGCATCGGAGTTCATGGCCGTCCGGCGCCCTTCTTGGCGCCATGTGTTTCCTCGCGGTTCGCCCGCTCGCCGCGCAGCAGCCAGCCGATACGACTGACGCCACACGCCGGCACCGTCGCGCGCCACTCGCGGCGCGCGATTCGCTGACGTCGGGCGCGAGCGTCATCGGGGACGTCCTCGCGCGGCAGCCCGTGGACGACGTGCGGCAGCTGCTGGGCCTCGCGCCCGGCGTCGTGTTCCGCGGTAGCAGCGCGGGATTGCCCGCGGCCGCGGACTTTTCCGTCCGCGGCAGCCCTTTGGGCGACGTCGCCGTGTACGTGGACGGCGCGCCAGCGCGATCCGAGCTGTTCGGCACTCAGGAGCTCTCCCTCGGCGCCGACGCACTCGCCGAAGCGACGCTGATCACGGGTGTGCCGGACCTCCTCGCCGCGGACGCACGGGGTGGGGTAGTGCGCTACGTGACCCGCGTGGGCGATTCCATCTCCACGGCTGGCCTGCGCGCCCTCACCGACGAGCCGTTCGGGAACGGCTCAAGCGTGGGATTCAACCGGTTCGAGGCGTTCGCCGGTGGGCCGCTAGGTCCAAGGGGAGCTGCGGGCCGAGCGGGGCTCAGTTGGTTCGTCTCCGGCACACTGCAAGGACAACTCGGGCAATACCTCGGCCCTGGAGCTGCCGACCAGCCGACGTACGTCCTCGGGCCAGCGGACACCACGGTCCAGTCCGTGACCGTGCCGCGGTACGTGCCGTTCGGGCAGGGACTGCGGCGGCCCGACGACTGGTCGACGCTGAAGCGAGGACAAGCGAAGCTCGCCTACACGTACGGAGCGGGGTCGAGCGTCTCAGTGACCGTGCTTGGCAGCGACGTCGCGAGACGCTTCTTCCCGGGCCAGGCCCTCGGCGACCCCGCGTTATACGGAGGGGCGCGCTCGTCGTCGCGTCTTGGCGTGCTCGATTGGAATCACGGGCTGCGACAAGGCGTGGACGGCGCGCTGCGATTGTCCGTGAACCTCTCCTATGGAGCCGATCGGCAGGTCGGGGGGTTGCTCGACCCAGCCTCCGAGCTGGCCACGCGTGACCCATCGCTTGGCATCGAGTTCTCGACCATGAAGTTCGTTGGGACCGACAGCATTCCCAACCCGCTCACCGAGCAGATCATCCGCAACATCCGCAGCAACACGGGCCTGCGGACGCCCTTCTTGAACCGCGTCGACTTGCGGAATTCCCAACCCTATCGCCTCAACCCCTACGGCCTCTCCGTCGGCTGGCCGACTAACGGGTTGGACGGCTCGCTGACCATGGTATGGGAGCGGCGGCTGAACGGTCGCGGGTCACTGGAGTGGACGGGCGGGATGCACCGCGTCACGGTCGGCCTCGATGCCACGCGGACGGATCTGTCGTACTACAGCGCGGGATTGATCACGACATTCGACCTGGACGCCGTCCTCGCGCACCCGCGCCGCTACGGAATCTTCGCCGGGGACCGCCTGACGTCGGGCGGCGCCGTGGTTGATGTAGGCCTGCGCTACGATCATTTCTCGCCGGGCGCTGCGTTTTCGCACGTGCCCGGGAGGATCATCACCGATCCGGCGTGGAATTCCCCGGGTAGTGACACCGCCTATACAAACTCCGTGCGCCGAGTGTTCGTGGATGGTCGGGGACAGGGGTTCGTGTCACCTCGCGTGCGACTGATGTACGCCTTCGGCCCCGGGACCAGCGTGCGTGCGGCCATCGGCCGTCAAGTCGAGCCGCCTACCTTCCGGCAGCTATTCAGCAACGTGAATAGCGATCTGTCGTTCACTGCTACATCGCGACCATTCGGCCGGGATGTGGACTACGCCAAGTCCACCCTGGTGGAGCTTGGAGCACGCCAGGTGGTGAGCGACGCTCTGTCTGCGGACATCGCTATCTATCACAAGACAGAAGTCGAGCCGTACGTGTATTTCCTTCGGGGCTTCGACGATCCATCCAATCCAGGAAGCACGTTGTACGTCAATTCCTTGACGCGGCTCAAAGGCAACGGATCCGGGATAGACGCGAGGCTCGACTGGCGCAGCGGGGAACGACTCAATGGATCGGTGAGCTACTCGCTGATCCGTGCGGATTTGGTGCCGTCGGACGGAGTCGTGTTCCTCGGCACAAATGAAACACAACAGCAGCTGTCGATTATCGGCACTCTGCGGCCGCCCTCCGGCTGGCGGTGGGCGCTCGACGTCGAGGCCCTGGTGACGCTCCGGCTGACGAGCGGTATCCCCTACTCGCTGCTCGTGAACATGGGTACGGGACTGACTGTACCCGGCGAGCTCCCCCCTCTGGGCGTTGATCTCCAAGGCGAGGGAAGATTACCCTGGACGAAATCCGTGGACCTCCGAGTGACCAAGGGCATCCTCGCCGGGCGATTCACTTGGACGCTTTATGCTGATGCGCGCAACCTGCTCAACTTCACCAACCACATCGGCGCCTATGCCGAGACCGCGACCGACAATAACGCGTTGTTCCGGGCGAACGTTCTGAGTCCGGAGGTCGCCAGCATGGCGCTTGAGGCCCAGGCACAGCCTGTCAGCAAGCTCAACTCTGACGGCTCCATCAATCTCGGTGATTGCACGCAGTGGACTGGCACCAGTTCTTCCACGATCGACTGCGTCGCGTTGCAACGAGTGGAGCAGCGCTTCGGCAACGGCGATCACGTCTACACGGTTGCCGAGCAGACCAAGGCGCTGGGCGCCTACTTCGACGCGTTCTTCGGTGCGTGGCGCTTCCACGGCGCGGGGCGCACCGTGCGCGTCGGCCTCGAGCTGGCGTTCTAACGTGGCGCGCCCGTGCGTGGTGCTCGCCGCGCTCGCCCTCGCAACCGTTCCTTCGGCGGCGGCGCAAAGCATTCCGTTCAGCCAGCACGGAACCGTCACCCAACGCGTCGGTGTGACGGACATCGGCATCAGTTACAACCGACCGGTCGCGCGTGGGCGCCGCTTGTTCGGAGGGATTGTGCGCTGGCGGCGCGTCTGGCACCCGGGCGCCGATTCGGCCACCACCATCCAATTCAGCCGCGACGTACTTGTTCAGGGCCATCCACTTTCTGCCGGCCGCTACACGCTCTGGACGATACCCGATTCCCTGCAGTGGACGGTGATCTTCAGTCGCGCCGTGAACGTCTTCCACGTGCCTTACCCGGGCGCGTCACTCGACGTGCTGCGCGTGACGGTGACGCCGGAGCCGGGCAGTGACATGGAAGTGCTGGCCTACTACTTCCCCGTCGTGGGGCCCGATTCGGCGGTGCTGCGGCTGCACTGGGGAACGACCATGGTGCCGCTCCACATCCGGACGACGCCCTAGCGCCTGCGGCCGCTTGTTGAAGTCGGGCGCGGCCGGTGCGAGCTTACACCGGCCAGAGGACGGGGGGAACCATGGACATTGACCGCAGGGCCAGCGCGAGTGGGATCGCGCCGCTCGTCGCGGCGTTGCTGGCGGCGGCGTGTACACACCCCGCTCCCCACCCGCGAACAGCGCCTGTGCCAGCCCCGGACTCGTCGCGGGCGTCGGCTCACGAGGCGGACCTCGACCAGCGGGTGGCTCGGCTGGAGCTGCGGCTACTGGAGCGCGAGGGGCAGATCGACGAGTTGCAGGAGCGGCTAGACGACGCGCGCCAGGAGGTGGTGCGCGCGATGGCCAAGCTCCAGACGCTTGCCACGCGCGCGGAGGCCGCCTCCGCCATGGCCGAGGCGGAGATCGCACTGCAGCCGCTGCAGGCCGCCGGCGCCACTGCGGCGCCGGAATACGCCCAGGCGCGGCGGCTGCTCGACCAGAGCACGGTCGAGTTCAACAAGTCCAACTACGGCGGTGCGCTCTACCTCGCCAGCCAGGCCAAGGGTCTTGCTGGCGTGGGCAAGGGCCGCCTCGTCGGAGTGGATCGTAGTTCCTTGCGGCCCGGGGAGGTCTCGTTCGCGGTGCCGCTGAGCCTGCAGACCGTCGGGCACGCCAATGTGCGCGATGGGCCCGGCACCACGTTCCATGTGGCCTTCACGCTCGAGTCTGGGGCGGTGGTGGTGGCGTACTCCTACGCCGAGGAGTGGCTCCGGATCACGGACGACGGCGGGCGCAGCGGCTGGGTATTCCGAACCCTGGTCGGGCGGCGGGGGGGCTCGAGCGCGGGCGAGCGCTGATCGCTAGCCCTCTGTGGCCTTGGTGGCGCGCCGCCGGGTGCCGGCGCGGACCACGCGGTCCCGGCCCTCATCCTTGGCCTGATACAGGGCGGCGTCGGCCATCGCGATGAGCGACTCCGGCGTGTCTCCGTGCTCGGGGAACTCGGCCGTGCCGATGCTGAGAGTCACTTTTCCGCCTGTGAACGTCTCCCCGGCGAGCCGCTTCCGAATCCGCTCGGCCACTTCAGCGGCTCCGCGCGCGTCCGTCTCCGGCAGCAAGACCAGGAACTCTTCGCCACCGTAGCGCGCGACCGTGTCCACCTCCCGAGCCGTCTCCCGTAAGATGGCCGCCACGCACTTCAGCACTTCGTCGCCGGCCAGATGTCCGTGGGCGTCGTTGTAATGCTTGAAATGGTCCACGTCCGCCAAGAGCACCGCAAAGTGATGCTTCAGGCGGAGCGAGCGCCGCATCTCGTTGCCGAGCATGTCCGTCAGGTAGCGGCGGTTGTAGAGGCCGGTGAGGCTGTCCGTCACCGAGAGCCGCTCCAGTGCCTGCCGGCCCTCCCGCAGCCGCGTCACCATGTTGTTGAACACCTGGGTGAGGTATCCGACCTCGCCGCCGCCCACGACGGGCAAGTCCACGTCTAAGTGCCCGGCGGCGACCGCGGCGGCGCCGCTGGTCAGGCGGTCCAGCGGCCGGACGATCAGCACGCCGAGGAAATAGCCCAGCAGCCCCAGCACGACTAGTAGTACCGTGAGAATGAGCGCGGTCGTATTGCGCAGCCGCGCGATCTGCAGGAACGCCTCGGCCGCCGGTACCTCGACCAGGGCTGTCCACCGCAGGGCAGCCACCGGTGCGAGCGTGCCCACCACGCGCACATGGTCGATGCTGCGGAATTCCCCGGCGATTCCTTCCCGACCCGCCAGCGCTTGGATCGTGCTCAGGGCGAGCTTGCTCCTGAGCGGCTCGACGCTATCGAGCCGCACCGCCGTGATCAGAGTGCCGGCCTCGTCGACGTAGTACGCGCGGGCGGGCGACCGGGGGGCGAATCGCCGCAGGGGCTCCACCACGCTGCGGAGATTCAGCTTCACGGCAAGCGCGCCCAGCAGCCGCCCGCCTGCGGGCGGATGGAGCGGGAAGGCCAGAATCATCGCAGTCTTGCCAGTGCCATCTCGATACGGTGCACCGACCACCTGGTTGTCGTTGCGAACCTGCGTGAGCCAGTCGGCTGGCAACGGCACCTCGGTGGTCGATTGCGCGTTCCCGGCGATCACGCGGCCCTGCGGGTCGACCAAGACGAGATTCACGTAGTCGGGGAATTTCAGGCGTACCGAGGCGAGATAGTCGTTCACGCGCCGCAGCACCTTCCCCCGCGCGCCCAACTTTGTCACGTTCCCGAGCACTTCGGGAGAAGCGGCGAAGACGCGCAGATTGTAGATCTGGCTCTTGAGCCACAGATCCGTGGCGTTGGAGATTTGCGCGCTGGCCGTCCGCAGATCGTCGGAGATCTTCTCGCTGAGGGCGCGCTTGTTCTGGAGATAGGAAACCCACGCTGTGCTAACGGAGGGGATCAGCGTGGCGAGCAGCGCGAACGCCAGAATCTTGCTTCTGATGCTCTCCAGCCGCAGGACGTGGAGGCCCGTCGCGACGACGTCCTCCCAGGAGACCCACGCGCGGCGCCGCTGCATTGCCCCCGAAGATAGGGGGCGGGGCCCCTCGGGGCGAGCCTGAGAATGCGAAGTCTCACGGCGGAGCCTATGATAGGGCGAGGCAGCTGAACGAAACAGCTACCCGAGGAGGTGTCGAGTATGGCGATCAACGCGCGTCGCGTGCTGTGGGGAGGGCTGGTGGGTGGCCTGGTGTTCAACCTGTGGAGCATGCTCATGGAGTTCGTGGTGTCGCCGTCGCTGATCGTCGGCAAAGCGCGGGCCGATGCCGCGTTCTCGGCCGGGTTGTTTCTCAGGCAGGGAGAGGGACGAATGCCGTTCGGGCTCTTCTTTCTCCTGTGGGTCGTGAGTCTCTTCGTCGTCGCCTACGGCGAGGCGTGGGCGTACGCGGCGGCGCGCGCCACCGCGGGGCCCGGCCCGGCCACGGCGGCGAAGATCGGCCTCGTGGTCGGGTTCGCCGCGGGCGTTCCCATGAACCTCGGGCATGGTACGTTCCAGGCCCTTGCGACGGCGTTCTGGGTAGGGTGGGGGCTAGAAATGGGTGTCGGGGCAATCCTGGCCGCGCTCGCCGCGGGCTGGGTATACCGGGACTAGTGGTGTCGGGCTTCCGCGACCACTTCTCGCCGGTTGCCGCGGGCTACGCCGCCTACCGACCGCGCTACCCGGACGCCCTGTTCCTTTATCTCGCGGGCCTGCCCAAGCGACGGGCACTGGCCTGGGACTGCGGCTGCGGGAATGGGCAGGCGACCCTCGGCCTCGCACCGCACTTCGACCGGGTGATCGGGACCGACGCTAGCGCCGCCCAGCTGGCGGAGGCCTCGCCCCACTCGCGGGTGGAGTACCGGGTGGCGCTCGCGGAACAGTCGGGTCTTGACCCCGGAACGGTCGACCTGGTCACCGCCGCCCAGGCGATGCATTGGTTCGACCGTGAGCGATTCTACGCCGAGGTGCGGCGCGTCCTGGCGCCGGCGGGGAACGGCGTGTTGGCTGTGTGGGCATACGCGAAAGGCTCACTCGATGATCCCGCACTCGAGGCCGAGCTGCAACGCTTCTACCGCGACACCGTCGGTCCCTACTGGCCGCCGGGCCGCGAGATCGCCGAGACCGGGTATCGGACCCTGGACTTTCCGTTCGAGGAGCTGACGCCGCCGACGTTTGCGATGACCGCCGAGTGGACGCTGGAAGAGTTGCTGGGGTACGTCGGCACGTGGTCGGCGACGACGCGCTTCATCGCGGATCGGGGCGAGGATCCGCGGCACGTGTTGCGAGAACACCTCGCGCGGATCTGGGGCGCTCCGGAAACCCGGCACCGCTTGCGTTGGCCGCTCGGTTTACGCGTCGGCCGTGTCAGCGCGCCTCGCCGTACGTGATGCCGCGGCGCTCGGGCCCCACCGCTGCGACGAGCGCGCACAGCACGAACACCGTTCCCGCGGTGAGCGCCATCGCCCAGGCGTAACTCAGGTGGGCGGCGAACACCGCCTCGATCCATGCCACCGTCCCTGCGATCAACACCCCACACTGATAAGCGAATCCCGGCAAGAATCCACGCACGGAATCGGGCGAGAGCTCCGTGATGTGCGCCGGGATGACCCCCCAGGCCCCTTGCACCATGAACTGCATGAGGAACGCGCCGAGGACGAGCCACGGCAGGGCTGGAGCGAATGCCCACAGGGGGATGACGAGGAGCGCCCCGGCGAGCGCTAGGACAATCGTGCGCCGGCGGCCCAGTCGATCGGAGTAGAGGCCACACAGCACGCCCCCTGTGAGGGCGCCGACCATCGAGAGCGCGGTGAGGACCGCACGACGCTGCGGGGTGAAACCCCAGTCGCGCTGCAGGAACGTCGGGTACAGGTCCTGCGTGCCATGGGAGGCGAAGTTCATCATCGTCATCAACGCCACGAGGTAGAGGAACAGCTTCCAATGGGACAGGATGGCGCGGCCCAGCCCGCTCCAGGACTCGTGCCGCGTCTTCTTCCAGACGTCGGATTCCTTGACCCGGAACCGCACATATAGCGCCAGCAGGGCGGGGAGGCCGCCGATGAAGAACATCGGCCGCCAGCCCCAGCGAGGATACACGACGAAATAGCAGAGGGCGGCGAGGAAATAGCCGGCCGCGTATCCCTGCTGTAGCAGCCCCGAGAACACGCCGCGCAGGCGCGGCGGCACCTTCTCCATGACCAGTGACGCGCCGATGCCCCACTCCCCACCCATCCCGATGCCGAACAGCGCGCGCAACACGAGGAAGATGGCATAACTCGGCGCCAGTCCCGAGAGGACTTCGACCAGGGCATAGAAGACGAGGTCGAGCATCAGCGGCAGGCGACGGCCGTAGCGGTCGGCGAGCAACCCGAAGATGAACGCGCCCACCGGGCGGAAGGCGAGGGTGAGGGTCAGGGATAGGGCAATCTCCGCGTCGCTGCGGTGGAACTCCCGCGCGATCGCAGTCAGCGTCATCACCACGACGAAGAAATCGAACGCATCGAGCGTCCAGCCGAGGAAGCCGGCGAGGACGGCGGCGCGGTGGTCTGACGGTGGGGGAGAGGAGGGGGAGGGAGCGCTCATCGGCGCCCCAATAATGTTATCCGGGTGACGCCCCCGCGACCTTGCCTCTGGCCGGGGGGGCGGCGTGCGTTTACGACGGACACGCGAGGCGCGGTCGAACTTGCCGGTCACGCGTCGAGCGGCTCTCTTTGAAGAGAGGTGTTCGGCTGCGTACTCTGTCTCCTGAGGGAAGTCGCCATGCGCATCGCGTCCCGAACCATGTTCGTTGGCACCATCGTCGTCGCTGCGTCGGTCCTGCTCCCCCCCGCCTCCGCCCGGGCTCAGGAGACCGCATCAGATACGCTCCTCACAGTTGAGCATTACCTCGACTGGGAGCAGGTCGCCGACCCGCAGCTCTCACCCGACGCCTTGCAGGTCGTCTACACGCGGCGCTACGTGAACAAGCTCGAGGACAAGTGGGAGTCGGCACTCTGGGTCATGCACGCCGACGGCTCCAAGAACCGCACTCTCGGGAAAGGGGCGAGCGCCCGCTGGTCGCCCGACGGCACGCGGATCCTGTACCTCGCCGACGGCGAGCCCAAGGGGACGCAGCTGTTCGTGCGCTGGATGGACGCCGAAGGCTCGACCACGCAGATCACCCACGTTATCGAGACGCCGTCCAACCCACAGTGGTCGCCCGACGGCAAATCGATCGCGTTCGCGATGTTCGTTCCCGACCAGGAACCCTGGAAGATCAGCATGCCCGCGGCCCCGGCCGGCGCCAAATGGACGGAGGCTCCGCGGATCGTCGATCGGCTGCACTACCGCCAGGACCGCGTCGGGTTCACGGAGGCTGGGTACACGCACCTCTTCCTCGTGACCGCCGACGGCGGCACGCCGCGGCAGCTCACCCGTGGCAAGTGGAACGTGGGTGCCCGATTCGACGGCCTCTCGGGGAACGTCGGGTTCGACTTCACCCCGGACGGCAAGACGCTTGTCTTCGACGGCCTGAAGGACGCGGAGTGGGACAGCCGCTACGAGGAGGCGCATCTCTACGCGCTCGACGTCGCCAGCGGAGCAGTGCGGGCGCTGACCACCCGGCCCGGCTTCCACGCCAACCCCCAAGTGTCGCCGGACGGGAAACTCGTGGCGTTCGTGGGCTACGACTCGACTCCGCATACCCATACGACGAGCGATCTCTGGGTAGTCGGCATCGACGGCGCCGGGCTTCGTGATCTG
>WNFD01005075.1_pt1 | contig 17145 bp, 23 predicted proteins | sample 5400491 | NCBI WGS metagenome assembly WNFD01 (sample SAMN13153343, study PRJNA577476) | soil metagenome | isolation source: 120 cm saprolite under Douglas fir tree site 2 hole 2 replicate 2 | place: USA:California | collected 2015-04-18 | reverse complement strand
CGGATATCGCAACTTGCTGCGGTCGTAACGGGTGCGGTTTTTGCTCGTCCACATCGGTGACCCCTCCTCGAATCAGGCCACCACTCTTGAATCACAGATGATTCATATGATTCAAGAACTCTTCGGACAGACACTTAGAGACCAAGGGCTACGACGAGCGCGCCGATTTTAAGGTGCAAGCCGCTCAGCGATGGGTATCTGCAGTGAACGCTGCAAATAGCCATGGGCAGTGGCAATATCGGATTGCAAAATCAATTGGCGAAGTGCGAACCATTTTGGACGGTATGATGCACGTCTAAACGAACCAGCGATTAAATACGAGGGATGAGAACAGAAGGTGTTCCTAGAAAGAAATGTCAAACGCTCACCCGCGAGCGATGAAACTTGTCGAGGCATGGGAAAGCGCAGCAAGGCGTTTCTTCTTGTGGGTTGCACCGTTGCCCGATCTAACCTTGCGGACACTTTCTTAATTGGAAGCGTGGACGTGAGGAGCGTTGACCCCGCGAGCCCGAATGAACTGGTTCGGTCGTGGCTCTCGAAAGACCCAACGACACTCGGACATGGGTTGCCGTCCCAGGTGCGCGAATGAGCAATGATGCGCGACTTAGCCCCCGAGGGCCCCGCTACAGTCCCGGCACTCCCGGCACATGCTTTCCTGTCGTGCCGGACACTACGCCTGCGCGGTGGCCACCGTCAGCTGAGCAAATTGATCGTCGCCTATTTCGGTTTGGGCCACCAAGACACTGCAGCGAAGATGCTTGACCAGATAGGTGCCGACAGAGCCGAACCACCATCGCGCCAGCGGCCCGGAGGGACGATGACCCACGACGACGAGGTTTGCTCCGATCTCTTCGGCGGCCTCAGCGATCTCCTTTCCGGCGGCTCCCATGCCCAACCGCGCCGTCGGTGAGAAGCCCAACGCCTTAAGGCGCTCGACGCCTTCCGCAAGGATGGCTTTGTAATTTGCGATTTGTTCGTCTATCGGAATCGCCAACCCACCTTCCAGGCTCGCGACGGAAGTTATTTCTACAACGGCCAGCAGGAAAACCTCGGCGCGGCAGGGCTGCGCGAGCTTCGCTCCCTCCCGCAACGCCCGCCGTCCTTCGATCGAGCCGTCATAGGCGAGAAGAACCTTCTTATACATGAGGTGCTCCCATCGATCGCCGCGAAGACCAGCCCGTGAAGACTAGCACCAATCAACTGGGTCGGATCACAATTTTGACCCGAACAAGAGCTGCTCAAGAAATTGCCAAATTTCCCGCAGCCCTGCGGCAAAAAACCGCTGCGGAGCACCGCCTTCATCGACCGTCGGGGCACCGGCGGGCGACGAGGGGTCGCGCAACGGCGCGGGCTGAGATAGCCTGCGAAGATGCATTTTTGCGCATACTGCAATTATTGGCGCTATTGACGTTAGCGAATGGCACGCCGATCGTCGCGAAGAAGATTTTTGGCGCGCGTTTTTCGTTTCCGGTGGATGCCGGCGCTATATTTTTGGATGGGCGGCCGTTGTTTGGGCCATCGAAAACCATCCGCGGTATTTTTATTTCAGTCCTCCTCACGACGGCAAGCGCGCCGCTTGTCGGTCTGGACCTCACGATCGGCGCTATCGTGGCAGGCGCGGCGATGGCGGGGGACTTGTTCTCCAGTTTCGTGAAGCGCCGCCTAAATTTTCCGCCGAGCAGCCAGGCGCTCTGCCTCGATCAGGTGCCCGAATCCCTATTTCCGATGCTGGCATGTCGCGATGCACTTTCATTGACGATCGCAGACATAGCGCTTGGCGTCGGGATCTTTTTTATCGGCGAGCTAATTCTGTCCCGCCTTCTATACCAGGTCCACGTGCGCGATGAACCATATTAGCTTGCCGTCAGCCGCGCCGAAGGCAATGCAGGGTGATTTCCGGCGGACAGTTCAGTCGCACTGCAACGACGCTCGATCCTGCACCCACGGAGGTGTAGCCAGTCATGTTGTGATACTGCCAAGCTCCCGCCCCCATCCGTCGAGGCAATGCTGAGTCAAGTATGATTGGAATAGATCCTGGCAGACAGATCTGCCCACCGTGCGTATGTCCGCTCAGCAACAGATTAAAATCGGCATGAGCCGCCTGGCGATAGATTTCCGGTGTGTGCGACAGCAGGATGGAGAACTCCCCATACGGTATCTGCAACGCAGCCTTTTCGATATTGTCGACCTTAAAGTGATGCGCGTCATCGATTCCGGCTAGATAGATCTGCAGATCACCGCGCACGATCACCGCGCACTCGTTGAGTAGCATCCGTATTCCCATTGCTTCCAGCCCCGGAACCATTTGGATGGTATCGTGGTCGCCAAGCACTCCATAAACGGGCTCCTTTAGATGAGCTCGCACTCGTGCGACGCCCTCCAAGGTTTCCGCGAACGGTCCAAAAGTCTTCCCTCGATAGTCGCCGGTTAGAACACATAGATCGTAACGCATGCCGCCGACAAGTTCGATCAGGCGCCGCATTGCACCCTCATTCATGTCCACATGCATGTCGCTAATGTGGAGTATAGTGAAACCGTCAAAAGGCGGTGGCAACTCCTTGAACATAACGTCGTTGCGCTTGACGAGAATGCGTTCTGTATTCCGGCGTGCTCGCCAGTAGAGACCGGTCAGCTTCAGTGCGTTTCGAATGACAGAATGGACCGGATACCAGCTCTTTATGTGAAACGAGAGGAGGCTTTGGCCGAAGATTTGCGCCTCGTGGTCCGTCTCGATGCCCAGTCGCTGTTTTGCGTGTAGCGGCCCGAGACGTTCCTCCAGTTTGTGCAAGATATCCTCGTCCATGGAATAACTTCCTCCGTAACAGCTCGATTTTCCATGTTACTGGACACTACAGCGTATTCCCTGGGCAAAGAGCCCGTTTTGCCGAACAAGATGGCATTTGCACACCGGGGGACCCGGTGTGCAAAATGAGCCCTCATACGCCACGTCCTCTAGGGAAATTGAGCCGCCACAATCCCGGCACTCTCGGCGCATTCTTTCTGGCGCACCCGATACGATTCGAGCGCCTGACCCTTGCCTTTCGCGCCTTGCTGCTTGCCCAAAACAGCCCCGGTTTGGCCGTTGCCGACCTCGGGCCAATCGGCTAAATGAACCCTCACGCACCCGTAGCTCAGCTGGATAGAGCGTTGCCCTCCGAAGCTGGAAAAGATGCGTAACGGCTCTCCGAGAAACCCTTTGGTCGCAGCACTTCTTGTCGACCGCGCCGGTGAAAACGCGTGATCCTAGTGAGATCGGCACGCCCGGGCCACACGCGAATCTCGTCTCCTGTAGCGCGCGAAAACCCCCCGGCTCAGGCGCGACGATCCACAGCGCTTGAAGTGGCGTGCGAAAGGGGCATAGTTGCCTGATGGTTGATGCGCGCCTTCCCACGCTGAGCTCCCAAGAGTTCACCTCGTTGCATGAGCTCAGCAGGGGCGATTTGCAATGCAATATACCCCAACTTCACTGGGAGCGCCTCGTCGCTCTGAATTACGCACCGAGGCGACTTGGAGTGCTCGGGCTGACGGAAGCCGGTATTCGCCGACTCGCACCAGACCAATAACCATGGTGAAATTCATGCCTGATCCGCTGAGCCGGAAAGAATTCTAGACATTGAAGCAAATCGGCGTCCTCCCGGTAAAAATGGAGGCTACAGATCAAAGCGAGAAGCGTTTGGTTCTGCTGGGATTTGCGGAGGAAGCCCTCGGACTTCTTGCATTGCCGGACGATGGCATGATGCGAATTGCGATGGGCAAATGAGGTGTCGCTAGGGCTGAGATTTCTCGGTTGCCGTGGCGAGATGTTGCGTGTCGCCTTCCGCCCTGGCTGCGCTTTTTGGCGAGATGAGTTCCTCTCCGCTTATGGCGCGGTCTAGTGCGTCGATCAGCATCTGAATCTCGATGAATTTGTTACGTGCTCGCTCGGCCTTATCCCGGTCAAAAGGAGCAGCCAGCACCTTCGCATGAAACCGGCCATTCCGAAAAATGACCGTTGGCTCGCCGTCATAGTCACCCATCTCGGGATCGCCTGTGGACGAGAAGGCGACGACACCGAGTTTGCTCAATGCCAATCTCTCCGCTGTTCGAAGAGCGCCAGTTTCCGACTTGCAAGCTATGGGAGCGTCGGCCTTCAGGTTTCCGGCTTTGCCGGCGTTGAATGCCTGCACGAAGTAGGTCGTTTCACGGACCATGACAGCTCCTTAGACTTTGGTAAGCATGGTTAGTGCGGACGATTTTGGGACTGGTGACGATCAACTTTTCATTGATTGCATCAGTGTTGAGATCTTGATTGTCGCGAAGTTAGAGAACGTGTCCGACACGGCGTATGGCAAAATAATCTGGTCGTTGTGCCTCATCGCCCCGCAAGTATAGACAACATTCGGGACGTATCCTTCGCGCTCGGATGGTTCAGGCCGCAACAACGGCTCGCGCGACCGCGCCAGCACCTTAGAGGGATCGTTCTTGTCGAGCAGCGCCGCGCCGATCGAATATTTGCGGACCGGGCCGACACCGTGCGTCAGCAGCAGCCAGCCTTCATCGAGTTCGATCGGCGACCCGCAATTGCCGATCTGGACAAACTCCCAGGGAAATTCCGGTTTCAGGATCGCCTGACCGCCGTCCCAGGTGTGGAGGTCGTCGGAATAGATCAGATACAGGTTCTCGTTATCCTGCCGCGCGATCATGGCGTATTTGCCGCCGATCTTGCGCGGGAACAGCGCCATGCCCTTGTTCTGCGCCGCAGTGCCCCGCAACGGTGCCAGCCAGAACGACATGAAATCGTGGGTCGCGATCAATTCGGAGCGGATCGCCCGGCCGCTATAGGCGGTGTAGGTTGCGTAGTAGGTTTTCCGGCCCTCATCGCTGAATTCGACAAAGCGCGCATCCTCGATGCCGTTCGATTGGGATTCGGTGACCGGAAAGATCACGCGCTCGCTGAGTTCTTCTTCCGGGTTGAAGGTCAGCTCAATATGGTCGCCATCCGGTGCGGATACGCGGCGGCTGATCCGGGGACTCGAGGCGAGGCGAGCAGTCGGGTCAACCGTAAGGCTGCCGTCGGCGGCGATGGTGCCGGCGCGAAACGTCAAAGACGACACATGCCCTTCGCCCGTGGCGCGGAGACTGAGAACGAAGCGCAAGCCGCCCTTCGGCGCATTTGATTGGTCGGGGTGCGGCACGATGGAGGGGTTAAACAAGGCCGAGGCCTCGAACGAATATTCGTTGAGAAAATAGGCGCCGATCAGCTGGCGCTGGACTTTGGAGAAGGTGCCGTGCGCCGCCAGCACCTCTTCCATCACGTCGGCGCGCGCCTCGAATGTCTCCAGCAGGTTGCGATGCCGGCCCTGGAAATTCTCCAAGACATCGGCGAGCTGGTGGGCAACGGCTTCGGAATCGAGCGCTAGCACCCGGTCGACGATATGATTAGCGCGGGTCTTATCGGTCGGGTTGAGATCGCGCGGTTCAGTCGCCGGCTTGAACGGGCGCACGATAACGCGCGCGGGATCGGGCCGAAGGTGCAGCGCCTGTCGATTCAGGAAGGTGGCTTGCAACAAGATGTCCTCGGCTCGTTGGAGGGGACTCGCGGGGATTGCACAGGACTTCAGGCGCCGACGGCGCGAAGCGGTTGGGGTTGTGCCAACTCGATACTGGAACGCGAAAGCTGACGAATTTCCGCAAGACTGAGCAGATAGGACAAGACCGACTCGCCGCCGCGATTTTCGTTGGCACGGTCGGGATGCAGTCCATCGCGGCAACTGCCGGTCTCGGGATCGACTAGCGCGACGGACAAATCGTTGCTGCCGAGGAACCACGCGAATATGCGCGTTGCAATGGCCTTCCACTCGGCATCGCCGTCCGCTAGCCATGCGGCGAGGCAGGCAGCGATCGTCGCCGTGGCTTCCACGGGCTGCTGATCGAAGGCGCGCGGATGCTGCCGCGCTTCGCCGAAACCGGCGGTGCCGACCGGGCGGAAATGGCCGGCCGGCGCCGTTTGCTGCGTCATCAGCCAGCGCAGGGATTTTAATCCGGCATCGACATAAGCGGGCGTTTTGGTCGCCATGCCGGTCAACATCAAAGCCTGCGGCAGCCGCGCGTTGTCGTAGGCAAGGCCCGCTTCGAACCACACCCAGCTCGGAGTCTCGACGAAAGCGAGAATGGTCATCAGCCGGTCCGCAAGGGCGCGCCGAACATCCCGGGCGTGCAGATCCATAGGAATGACCGCGCAATACGCATCCAGCCCCAACAGCGTGAAGCCCCAGGCGCGCGGCGAGCGGAACGCTTCCGCGGTGGGGAGCGCCTCCGCAAACAAGGCTGCGGCCCATCGGCGTCGTGACGCACTGGCATCGCTGCGCGCTGTCTCGCCTAAGGCCCACAGCGTTCGGCCGTGGCTGTCTTCGGAGCCAAAGTCTTCAAGCCAGTCTCGATTGAAGCCCATGAAATTGCGAAATCGCTTGTTGTCAGGATTCCAGGCGTGCTGCACGAAAGCGGCAAAGCGGGCGGTCAGAAACTCCGGCAAAGGCCGTTCGCCCGGATTGTTGAGGGCGCAGGCCAGCAGCAGCGCCCGGGCGTTGTCATCGACGCAATAGCCGTGGCTGCGATCGGGCACCGAATGCACGGCGTGCTGAAACAGGCCGGTATCGTCGCACATCGACAGAAAATGGCCGATTTGCATGTCAGGCACCGCTGGGATCAGCGGCCCAGGCAAGGTTTTGTCGGGGCGCGCAAAGGCCTTGAGCCAGTGACCCTGCCGCGCATTCTCGAACACGGACATGTAACGTTCGGCAATGCGCTCCCATGTCATCGACCGGCTGACGGCATAGGCGCGCTGGCACATTGCCTGGCGGCGAGCATCGTCGGTGAGCAATTCCGCGATTTCGCGGCCGGCCGCCGCGGCATCGCCGAACGGGATCAGAACGCCGCGTCCATCCGCCAGCAATTCGCGCGCGTGCCAATACGGCGTCGATACCACCGGCTTGCCCAGCCCGAAGCTGTAGGCCAGGGTGCCCGACGTCATCTGCGCCTCGTTGAGATAGGGCGTGACATAGACATCGCACATCGAGATGAATTCGAGCAGCGTGGGCTGATCGACGAACTGGTCGAGGAACACCACGTGATCCTCGACGCCGAGTTCGCGCACACGCGCCATCAGGCTCTTGCGATAGGCCTCGCCCTTTTCTCGGACCAGGTTTGGATGCGTCGCACCGAGCACGACATACACGGCGTCGGCGCGGCGCTTCAGAATCGACGGCATGGCGTCGATCATGACTTCGATGCCCTTGTTGGGAGACAACAGGCCGAAAGTCAAAATGACGGACCGCCCGCCAAATCCGAGTTTGGCCTTCGCCGCATCGGGCCCGACAAACGCAGCATCCGGAATGCCGTGGGCAATCACCTCGATCTTGTCATCCGGGACCTGATAGACGCTTGCCAGCAACTCGCGTCCCTTTCTGGCCATCACGACAACCTTCGAGGACGCCTCGATGATACGCTCCGTCACCGCGCGCTGCGCGGCCGTTGGCTTGGCCAGCACGGTATGGAACGTCGTGACGACAGGCATGGTGAGGCGCGACAACAGCACGAGGATGTGGGCGCCGGCTTCGCCGCCGAAAATTCCGAATTCGTGCTGCAGACAAACCGTGTCGAACCGGCTGGCATTTAGAAAATCCGCGGCGCGCGCATAATCCTCGATGTTGCCGTCCTTGATCTGTAAGGCGACCGAGGCGGGATAATCATAGGCCTGGCCGTGGTCGGTCATCGCTACTATGCTGGTCTCAAGGCCGGGGCGTGGAGTCGATATCGCCTGCTGCAGGTCGGTGGTGAAGGTGGCGATCCCGCAATGGCGGGGAAGCGAATTGCCGATGAAGGCGAGACGGCGGAGGGGCGTCACGTCTGCGCCCCGACAATCCCGTTTGATTTAATTGAGCGTGCGACGCCATGTTCGATGGCCATAGCTTGTCCTCACCCGTGACGCGCATATCGAAGCGATATGCCGTTGGTCGATAACGTCGATTAAGATTTGGCGTGGCTAAGGCGTCGCGATCGGGGGCATGCGCTGTGAAGCGATCCGATCGCACTACCCGATCAGATGGCTACTCCAGCAGACGAATGCAACCGGGCCTAGTGGCCGTGGTTGGCGTCTGCCCGGAAATCCGTAAAATTGTCGAGCGGTGAATAGCAGTATTCGAGCAATCGCTCCCCGAAATCAGGCACTTGCATCGATTTCGCTGCTTTCGCCGACTGAAGCCCGGCATATTGTTCGATCAATCTTAAACCAATTGGGATCAAATGAGCCGCGAGATGCTTGTCTCGGTATTCGCGGCCATTCTGAGCTATGGCACGAACCATTTTGGCTCACACTTGAAACGCCCGTCATGATGGTTCTGGATCATTCCCATGTCCCCGCCGTCGTTCTCGTCGTCGAAGACGAGATGCTGCTGCGCATGCGCGCCGTCGATATCGTGGAGGACGCCGGCTTTACATCGGTCGAGGCCGTGGATGCCGACGAAGCTGTCGCAATCCTCGAGTCGCGTTCAGATATCGCGTTGCTTTTCACCGATATCCAGATGCCCGGCAGTATGGACGGCTTGGGGCTCGCGCACGCGGTGCATGAGCGCTGGCCGCCGGTCAAGATCATCCTGGTATCCGGCCAGTTGAAGCTGGCAGATATCGATATTCCCCCCAACAGCTGCTTCTTCGGAAAACCATTTGAGGCCGCGGAAATGATTGCCGAGATCCAAGACATGATCGGTCGCGCCTGAGCGATCAGCGAACCCGAAACCGGCGATATTCGCGCGATTGCGACAGAAAATGCCGCGAATTGATATGAACGGAACCCGACTTATGATGATATAGTTGGCGATGCTCGAAACCGATCGTCGTCAAAACCATGACCATTTGAACGCAGGCGTAGCGGCTCCGCAGGATTTTCTGGCGGCGGAGAACGTCAGCCTTCGGCTGCTATTGGCGCAGGCCGAAATTGATGCCCAGGGCTTGCTCGCTCAAGCGGGCATCGACGCCAGGGAGCGTGATGCAGCCGACAAACTTCAAAAGCTGATCCTCGAAGAACTGCATCACCGCATCAAGAATACGCTGGCGACGGTCAGCGCCATCGCCTCCCAGAGCCTGCGCAACGTGTCGGGCGCCGAACATGCACAGCAGGCCATCGAGGGCCGGCTACTGGCGCTCGGGCGGGCCCACGATCTCCTTTTGCAGGCACGGTCGACAAGCGCAGATCTTGGGAAGATCGTTCGCGGCGCCACCGAAGCTTTCGACAATCCCGATGTGCCGAGATTCACGATTGCGGGACCTGATGTCCGGATGACGTCGGAAGCTGTGATCGCGATTGCGATGACCCTCAACGAACTCTGCACCAACACCACGAAGTTCGGCGCATTGTCGGTGCCTGGCGGCCGCGTCGACATCGCCTGGACGCTTGATCCCAAGACGCAGCGTCTGCACCTGAAATGGACTGAGAAGAACGGCCCCGCGGTTCGGGCTCCGAATAAGCGCAGTTTCGGAACGCGATTGATCGAAACGCTCGGCAAGCAGCTTAAGGGCGACGTGCAATTGACGTATGAGCCCAGCGGCTTTGTCTACGCGTTCGACGTGCCCCTGGCATCTTTAGCGTCGATAGCGAGTGAATAAGGGCACGTGACCGCGTTATCAATGCAATCGAAAGACGCCATCGACCGCGTGCAGTTCGGCAGGCTTGATCAGCTTGGAGTGCGCAACGGTGACTGCAAAGAGCGGACCCTCGAGCGACTTTTCCCAGAAGGCGAGGAAATCCTTTAGCGCCGGGAAATTCGGAAACAGATCGTAGTCCTGCCAAACGTAAGTTTGCAGCAGCCAGCGCCGATCCGGACGGCGATAAACGATTTCCGCTGTTGTCAGACCGTAGCCTAGCCCGCATTTCTCACATAACCAGACGCTTTTGCGAAGTAACCTGGTAATTTTCGGGACCGCAAACGATGGGCGAGCGGGATGGTGGCGCCGAATGCGCTGCGAGCGGTCTGATGTTTTCGGGTCTCCGTGGGCCAGTGGGTGATGCCGCGCGATCGACGCGCCGCGGCGACGCGTTTCAGATGGGCGCGTCGCGAGCCTTGGCAGCGCTGTCGAGGCGTCGGGCGGCGCCAGCCCACTCTTCAGCGGCTGGGCAGGCTGAGGCCATGGCGATCCGGACGCGGCGTACGGAAAGGCGGATCAGCGCCCCGATCTTCAGGAGCTTGAGCCTGATGGTACCGCAGGTGGCGTTCGCAAAGATGGTATTGGCCAGACCGATGCGCCGCAATGCGCAGATCAGCACATAGGCCATTGACGCGAACCACAGGCGCAGCTGGTTGGCGCGCATGGTGGCGGCCGAAGTGCGGTCGGCATACAGATCAAGCTGGCACTCCTTGATGCGGTTTTCCATATCGCCACGGGCGCAGTAGACGTCCTCGTAGAGGTGTCGCGCCGCCGCCTCGGCCCGCTTCAACGAGGTGACGATGAAGCGCGGATTGGCCTCGCCTTGGGTCCACTCGGCCTTGGCGATGACGCGACGCCTGCGGCTCCAGCTGTCGATCGTGCTCCATTGGAAGTCCTTGAAGCGGCGCGCCGGCTGGCCGCTCTTGTCGGACGCCGCCTGCGCAGCAGCAAGCTCCTGCTCAATCATGGCGGCCAGGCGCTTGTTGCGCGCCAACCCGAACACATAATCCACGCGGTTTTGCTCGCACCACGCCATCAAGGTCTCGCGCGCAAATCCGCTGTCGGCCCGCAGCAGGAAGCGTACATAAGGCCAGCAATCGCGGATCTGCCGCACGATCCGCTCGAGTTGCTCCACGCTGCCCGCGCTGCCGTCGATGTCGGAGCGGCGCAGTTTGGCGGCCAAAAGATGCCGCCCGCAGAAAACATAGAGCGGCAGATAGCAGTAGCAGTCGTAATAGCCTTGGAAGAAGCGGCCCTCCTGGTGCCCGTGCAGCGGATCGTCGGTGGCGTCAAGGTCGAGGATGATTTGCTTGGGCGGTCGTTTGTGCGCTTCCAGGAACAGGGTCACCGGCAGCGCCTCGATCGCGGCTTCGTCGTAGGCAATCTTGTGATAGCGCGTCGGCTGCTGCCGGCTCAGTTCCAGTCGGTTCAGCGTCGACTTGCCCGCCACCGCCGCGCAGTCCGCGCGCTTGGCCGTCAGCTTGCCCGCCAGTACCGCAAACACAGGATCGTGCCGCAGCTGGTCGTGATCGTTGAGGTCCTCATAGCCGAGGGCAATCCCGTACACCCGCTGGCCGATCAGAGTGGCCACCGCGTGTTCTACTAAATCCTGTTTCAGTTGAAGCTGAAAAAATGCGACATGGTCCCCACGGGACGCATCGAGGATGGAGTCAATTGTTCGGTTCCGATCGCAACGCCCGGCTTCTTTCCGATGGTGGCCGATGGCCGGATTAAGGCCATCCGCGGCACGTTCCAACGCTATGATGGCAAAACAATCGTCATGACCGGTGCTGAACGTGTTGATGCCGACGTTGCCATCCTCGCTATCGGCTTCAAGCTTGGCGTCCCGTTCTTACCGGACGTCTATCGCGCCAAGCTTGTAGAAGCCGATGGCCAGTATCGGCTCTATCGTTTCATCGCCAATCCCGATCTTCCCGACATGGGTTTTGTGGGCTTCAATTCGAGCTTCTGCACGGTCCTCTGTGCCGAGATGGCCGCCAACTGGCTCCTGCGTTACGCCGACAGTCAATTAGCAAAACAACCGACCGACGACGAGATGCACAAAAATATCGACATGATGCTGCACTTTAAACGCGCGGAGAGGCCGGCGGCAAGCGTTTACGGCGGACTTTGCGTCGCGCCCTATCACTTCAAGCATTTCGATGAGCTTCTGAATGACATGGGAGCGACTTTGCGCCACCGCAATCCATTGGCAGAAAAATTCACTCCGCCCGATGCCGACGCCTACGCCCGATTCCTGGCGTCGGCTCCCGACTATAGGGTTTTCGCGTCGTAAATTCGCATCACGCCGTCAAGGGCGCTCATCGCCGCAGCGGCCTAACAGCAGCTCGGGTGGCATCAACTGATTCGACAGAGGGATAGTCTTGATTGTAGGTGCAGCAATTTTGGCGACACAGGTAGGGCCGCTGAAAGACAAGGAAATTCGATGGAAGCGGCACTCCTTGTGAAAAAGCTCCGCAGCGAGTTCGCCGGGCCGTTCGAGTTGAGCCTCGGCATAGGTACGTGCGCCGCGATTACCGGTTCATCGGGATCTGGCAAAAGTCTCTTTCTTCGCATGATCGCCGACCTCGACCCCAATGAAGGTGAGGTTTGGCTGAATGAAAGGGAATTCGCTTCGATGTCCGCCCCGGCGTGACGAAAGCAGGTCACGTACGTGTCCGCGGAGTCGGGGTGGTGGACCGACAGAGTGATCGAACACTTCGCCGTAAACAGACGAAGCGAGGTCGCAGCCCTGGCGGCTCGTCTTGGGCTTCGCGTCGATCTTCTGGACGCCCCGATTGCGCAGCTCTCCACCGGTGAGAAGCAACGCTTCTCGCTGATAAGGGCCATACTGCCAGATCCACCTGTCTTGCTCCTGGACGAACCGACCGGCCCATTAGATGAGGAATCGGTCGTTCGGGTCGAGGCGCTCCTTCGGGAGCGAATGGCAACGGGAGCATCCATCCTGCTGGTCACTCACGATCCAAACCAGGTCGAGCGCTTGGGCAATCAGCGCTATCGAATGACTGCAGGACATCTGGAAATGCCATGAATCCAATTCTGCTAACGCCGCTGGACATCTCGATCGCCGCCTCCTTGATTATCCTCGATGCGGCGCTTTCAATCTGGCTCAAGCTTCAGCTGCATCGGCAAATCGCCATCGCCGCGGCGAGAATGGTCGTGCAACTCGTTGCAATAGGCTATGTGCTGCGTTTCATCTTTTCCCTGAACAACCCAGCAGCCACCCCGCTCCTTGTTGTCGTCATGATGCTCGTCGCGCGCGCGAGGTGGCGGCCCGACCGGAGCGCCGGTTCAGGGGCCATACAAACCTCGTGATCGGGTTTGTATGTGTCGGCTTTGCCACCTTCGTCACGGCGATCCTTGCCTTGACGACGGCGATCCGGCCGCAGCCATGGTTCGATCCACACTATGCGATCCCGCTGGCGGGCATCATTCTCGGCAACGTTCTGAATTCCGCCAGTTTGTCGCTGGATAGTTTTCTAGGGTCTGTCCACCGCGAGCGACAGGCAATAGAAGCACGACTGTCGCTCGGTGAAGCCTATCGCCAAGCGATCGCGCCGCTGGTGCGCGAAGCCATCCGGCGAGGCCTGTTACCCATCATCAATCAAATGTCGGCAGCAGGAATTGTGACGCTGCCGGGAATCATGACGGGACAAATTCTAGCGGGTCTCGATCCTCTCGAGGCTATCAAATATCAAATCTTGCTGATGTTCCTGTTGTCCGGTGGCAGCGGACTGTCCGCGTTGGTCGTATCCTATCTGGCGGCGTGGCGTCTGACAGACCAACGCCAGCGACTACGTCTGGACCGGCTGAGTAATAGATCCTAATCAAAGCGCGATTGCCCGTTCTGCTTTGCTTCGCCACCATCGGCGGACATTCCTGTGGAAGTCGGCTTCCGACCCAATGCAGCCTTCCCAGCAGTCGGCGCCCCGGCTGATTGTGGATGCGACCGCAGCATTGGCCCAGCCCTGCCGACCGCAAACCATCACCTGTCGAGACGGTGTTCACCTACTTGACGGTGGCCTGCCGAGTCTTCGGACAGACCCGCGGTTCGGCGCGATGCGTAGGTGTCCGCGGCTTCCTCTCTCGAAGAAGGAGTACGCTGATGTTGCGTCGAATTCTCATAGCTTCAGCAGCCGCAGCCATGCTGCTGGTCACCTTCCAACCCGACGACGCCTTCGCCCGCCGCGGGGGCGGCATGCGCGCTGGAGGTTTTCACGGCGGCGGAGCCGTGCGAGCGGGAGGCTACCGCGGCGGCGCGGTCGCAGCTCGGGGATACCGCGGTGGCGCCGTCGCTGTGCGCGGAGGGCGCTACGGCTATGGGGGCGCATACCGTGCAGGGGCCTATCGCGGCTACGGCTATCGCGGTTACGGTGTCGGTGCCGCGGCAGTGGGCGCGGCTGCGGTCGGTGCCGCTGCGGCGGGGTCCTACTACCGCGGCGGCTGCGGCTACGACGCCTACGGCAACTACGTTTGCCCGGACGGGTACCGTTCGTACTGAGCGGCGCGACGCCGTTGGCCTATGGTGCTCGAAGCCGATGACGAAGTCATCGGCATAAGCAAACCATCCATAATGCCGGATCGGGCGGCACACCCTGCGCCAGCGAGGTGGCAGCCCTGACGCCGTCCAGCAGCATGTGCCAGATGGCGCGGGTTCTGCGGGACGGCCCGCCGACAAACAGGTGTCCCGCGCCCGTGCGCTGGGGGAGCAGGAAGCAGCCCCCGGCAGCACGATCCATGTTCACCGCCGCAGGCCGACGATGTCGAAGGCATGCATCGGCGACGTTCCGCGTCCGTTGACCGCCGGAGCCGTTTCGAGCCGGCATTGCAAGATCGCCAGCGGTGAACAGTCGGCTCGATGCTCGACCGGCAACCGCTCCTCCATTCCGCGCCACACAAGCCAGCTCTCGTCGCGCTCACAGGCCAACAAGTCGCCCATCACCTCGGCTTCCTGCTGCTGGCGCGCTTCGTGCGTGAGGGCTGTGGCGTCGTCGGCTTCCAAGCGATCAACGGAAGCAGATCATATGTTTCAGCGAACGCGGCATTGGGGTGTTGTGGACCTCAGATCGCAGCATCTGTGTGGGCCAAGCGATTTCTCGGTCATTCTCGGTCAGGTTCGAGACATCCGGCGCACCGCTCATCGCCAAAGCCTCGATCTGTGCGCGCATCCGCTGCTTGGCGTAGCTCGACGGGTACGGCGCGCTCTGGATGCGATGTAGGTCGGCTTTCATCTCTCGACCGCGTTGGCGCACCCTGTCCAGACCGGAAAGAAGGTCTTCATTCTTGAGCAGCTTCGGCTCCGGGCCGCTGAAGTCCTCCAGCACGGTGTTGCCGGGTCGGCCATCTCTCGCCACTGCTCGACCGCCTGCACCACGCGCGATGCCGACTGCCACGCCTCTGACCTCACCTGATCCAGCTCTGCCAGCCTTCGTGCTTCGTCAGCCAGCTTCTCAAGCTCTTGTCGCGCTTGGACGACTTGCGGGTTCGTCCTCGCGCATATTGAACCCGTTCTCCGATCGGGGGGCGAGCAGTCTTTGTACCCACCGCTCGGCATCGCCCCGCGCCGTGTTCGCCGCTAGGCGATCAGCAAATTCCGGCAGGAGCGAATGCGCATCACGGGACTTCTGGCGAAGCTGGCGAAGTCGCTCGCCAGCATGCACCGGGAGCAGTCCGATCACGTCGAAACCCGCGCGGGTTTGTATGGACCCCGACTGCCCAAAACTCGCCGCTGTTGCTGGTTCAAATCCTGCTGCCATGGTTGCCTCCATCATCTCGATGTTGAGTGGATCAACATCGCATCCGGCGTGGGCAGGGAATAGGGGTCGGCAAACTTCCCAGGGTGGGAAGATCTACCGCCGCGCCAGCACCGCCCGGATCAGCCTCTCACCCACCAGCCTGTTGCGGACCCTCAGCACGCACCACATCAACTCGTTGATGGTGCCTCGATGTCGAGCCGGGCACAGTGCTTCTGCCCGATCACGTCGCCACGCACCTTCCCGGTATCGACGGAGCTTGGTGTACAGCATCGCCGCTGCAGCACGGTCTGACATCCCAACGCAGTAACGATCTGCAGCCGCGCGCAGAAAATGATCGCGCTCGTCTCTGGCCAACATGTTGGCGGGCGTTCTCCTGCCTCGACCGTCGACCGGCACCGCATGTTAACCCGATGCGCTGCACCAGATGTAGCTCGTGAGCGGGTGGCGGATCGGCAGCGGGTTGTCGGAGAAGATCGTTTCCTCGACCTTGTGCGCGACGGGCCTTGCCGCAGAAACAGCGCTCGCCCTGACAATAGGGCTGAAGGGTTTCTTCACCTTGATCCAAGGGTACACCCGAATTGGCTATAGTCAGGCGAGCGCTTGCGTTGATAGAGTTAGACCGCCGCTGCTGGGGGCCAAACGGAGTTTCCGAATGGGTGTGGCAGGCTGGCGTTTCGCGCATATGAAGAGAACTCTTAGCGGGCGGGCGGGCGTTGTCGCCGTGCTCGAAGAGTTGCCGGTGATCTGCTCGGTGGTGGTCGCAGTCGGCTCAATGATCATGGTCGGGATCATGCTCTACAAGGATTGGCCGCAGTAAGCCGAAATAGTTATAAACCACTTCGTGCCAGCATCGCTCGCTGATCCTCGTCATCTGGCCACCGTGTCCGGCTTCATCGTCGCGTGTCCTGATGATCGAGAAACCATCCGCCGGGGATCAGGTGCCGCAGCACCCGCGCTGCCTCGCGCTCGATCACGTCGGGCGGCAGATCATCCCAGCACTGGTCGCAGAACGCCGAGACGCTGGCTGATGTCGGCGCGACCGCTGTTGTCGCAAACAAAAACGCACTAGGATGCGCATCATCGGCATAGTTTGCTTTGCATGCCGGGCAGAACGGTCGCCGCTGCTGGATGTTGCTGCGCCAGTACGACAGTGCGTTGCGCAGCAGCGGATGACCGTCGAGCGGCGCGTCGGCGGCGACCAGGTACGTGATCAGATCGCTGTGCCGAATTGATCTGACAGAGGCCCGTCTGGTGTGCCGGTTCATGGTGATGCCTCGTCATCGTCGGGTAACGAGAGCGACCGCCGTCATCTACGATTTTCCGGCTTTGAAACGCGCAGTTCTGAAGGATTGCTGAACGCGAGACGCCACGTCGCTACTCGGCTTCGACCGGGCAAGTTCCTACGAGACAATTCGCTTCCTGCCCACTGCCGGCGCTACACTAAACCGCGAAAATTGGCAGCGCCACTACCACCGTGCGATCGTGGCCCGACAGAAGCCGACATGGAAGGCTGTGCCGTTCGCTACAGGGGTCAACGTCGTGGCCGCGGATTGACATTTCTCTCTACGGGGAGATTACATGGCGCGCAGCTTGGCTTTACGGACCTCGTCATGAAGCTTATTGCGCATCGTGGATGGTCCGCGGGTCGGGGTGAAAACTCGCTCGCCGCGTTCGCACGTGCCGCCCGTGA
>WNFD01006330.1_pt1 | contig 17147 bp, 16 predicted proteins | sample 5400491 | NCBI WGS metagenome assembly WNFD01 (sample SAMN13153343, study PRJNA577476) | soil metagenome | isolation source: 120 cm saprolite under Douglas fir tree site 2 hole 2 replicate 2 | place: USA:California | collected 2015-04-18 | reverse complement strand
AAAGCCCATAAAGCCGTAGTGCATCAGCGCTAACGACCTAATCATACCCATATCCACCAGTTCGCGCAGCCTATCAAGAGGGAATACGCAGTTAGGGTCTGCGTTGGCATCGCTTGTATCATAATGAACATGATCCACTGCCAGATCGCTTGTTTGGGTATCGCACGGTATCTCACGGAAATTGGCGTCACCATGAGGATTGAGCAGGTCGTGGGCTGGCTGGCTTTTAAGGTGTACGCCTGCGGTGGAGACCAACGCAACACTACACTCGGCGAGCGCCTTGCGCAGAGGTGCCCAGGCTATTGTTTCATTAGCTGTGAAATTGGCTCCGTCATGCATTTCGGCAATGAGCTTGAGCCAGCGCCGGAAGCGTTCGTCCAGGTCAGGTGTTGGCATTCTTTCTTTTCTCTCCAGATAATTATGCCCCAGACAGTGATCCTCCAAGGTAGAGGTTGCTGATCTGCGGATTACCCAGGATTTCATCGTGCGTGCCCACCAGCCTCACTCGTCCGCTCTCCATGACCACTCCACTCGTTGAGATACCCAGACCCGTGCGTACATTTTGTTCCACCAGTAGAATCGTTCTGCCCGTGCTGTGCATCAAGGTAATCGTGTCAAACACCTGCTTCAGTGTCTTTGGATCCAGTCCCATTGAAGGCTCGTCCAGCAAAATAAGCGTTGGGTCGAGCATCAAGCTACGAGCAAATTCGACTAAACGTTGCTGCCCGCCTGAAAGATTACCGGCCTTCTCCTTCGCCCGCTCTTTCACTATTGGGAAAATCTCTTCGACCTCTTTCAAACGTCGATTCACCAAAGCAGATTCATGGAGCATGAATGCTCCTAATCTGACATTCTCTCTAACTGAGATCTCTGGAAAGAGGCTGTGGTTTTGTGGTACTTGAACAATTCCATATGAGAGTACCTGACGTGGCTTCATCCCTCCGATTGAGCGCCCATTAAACGCTACTTCACCGAGACGAGGCTTCAGCAGGCCGCTAATAACCCGCAGCATTGTTGATTTTCCAGCACCATTTGGGCCGATAATACAGGTAATCGATCCTTTCTCGACATCGAGATCGACACTCTTGAGAACATCTCCCCCTTCATAGCCTGCGAAAACTTTCTGCAATTTCAGTAACATGCTCTCAATCTCCCAAATAGGCTTCTAGCAGGCTCATTGCTCAATCCCTTTCCCTGAACTCTCTACAACCAATGAATCTTCCTGACCTGGAGTGGTCGCAATAGTAGAAGTAATTTCCGATTTGTTGCGAGAGGCCTTCCACTTGTTCCACCTCTTACTTATAGTTGGTATGATGCCTTCGGGCAACAAGAGAATAATTGCCAGGAAGATAACTCCGTACATAATCAGGTTATAACCAGTGTTCCCAGAGATGATGGTCAAGTATTGCTGAGCAGGTATTAAAATGAGTGCGCCTAAAATTGGGCCAAATAGCGTTCCCATGCCTCCCAGGAAAGCCATCAGGGCAATAGCCACATCAAATAACGCATCGAACGCAAAGGGCGGGAAGATAGAACTGTTGAAGTAGGCGTGTAGAGCGCCTACCATACCAACAAAGAAGGCGGATAGAACGAAGGCAGTCAGCTTGAATGGTCCTGTATTTACTCCCAATCCTAAAGCTCTGTCCTCGTCTTCTCGAATTGCCAGCAGCCCAAGTCCATACTTTGAGTTACGCACCCACCAGGAGGTGCCAAAAGCGAGCAGCAATATGGCAAGCGCAACAAAGTAGAAAGGCAGATTGAAGAAATCTGCGCTCCAGTCAAATGGTATAGGCAAACTGAGTCCAGCCGAACCCTGGGTGATGCCGCGCAGGTTGTAAGCCATAAGCTGCATAATGAAGAAAGTCGCAATCGTGATAACCACAAAGGTGTGCCTGCGTGTTCGCAGTGCAATCCAACCAAATGGTACCGCGAACGCGACAGCGATCAGACCTGCCAGGGGGAGCAGAAAGAATGGAGCATAGCCCGCCGGAATGTTCCAGGCCTGGCATAGCAGCGCCATTGCATAGGCACCTATCCCAAAATAGACAGCATGACCGAGCGCAATATACCCGGTATAGCCCGAAAAGATGTTCCATCCTGATGCTGCTGCTGCGAAAAACAACGTAAAGACCGCAATTGTTGTGGTTGCCGGGTCCGAAAATACGAACGGAAATGCGATGAATGCGGCCAGAAGGGCTATGAGCAAGATTATTCTGATTACTTTCATTGCTTTCTTCCTTCAGGCTGTCCGAAAAGTCCCTGGGGACGGATCACCAGGACTGCAACCAGTATTATGAAGAAGACCGTACTCGACCATACTGGGGACCATACAACGGCAGTCACGTCACCTATTACAAGCAAGGCAACAGAGGCGATCAAGGCGCCTCTCAGGCTCCCCAGCCCTCCAAGAACAATAATCACGAGCAAGCGTGAGATCAGATCGTAGTGGCTGCTTGGATTGAAGAGGTTCGTGGCTCCGAAAGCGACTCCTCCAGCAGCCGCTAACGCAACGCCTATCCCAAAAGTAATCGCTGATACTCTCTCAACGTCGATACCGATGAGTTCGGCTGCCGTGCGATTTTGCATTGAGGCGCGTAAACTGTAACCAAATTTCGTGCGATACAACAGAAAATAGAGGCAACTTAAAAGGAACACACTCAGTAAAAATCCGAAAACGTAGATGTACGGCAGGTAGAAATTTCCTATTTTGAATGATGCATCTACATACCAGGCATTCAATTCTACATAATTAGCGCCAACTCGATTTGTCAGCGCTCCTTCGATGATCATTGCGATTGCAAAGGTGACCAGAATGGACAACATCGTGCGATTACGCTTGAGTGGGCGAATAAAGGCCACTTCGATGAGCAGGCCCAGGAAAAACATGATCGGCATTGTTATGAGAAGCCCCACGAGTAAGTCTACATGGTAGTTAGCCTGTAGCCAGTAGCTGAGGTACGCTCCCAGAATAACGAGTGCGCCTTGCGCGATGTTGATGATTTCCATCACACCAAAAATCAATGTCAGTCCTGACGACATTAAGGCATAGACGCCACCAGTCAGTATTCCTGTGATGACTGCTCCAATGATTAAGTTTGCCATGAACCCCCTTACTAGCTGGTGTGTCTCGACTAGTGGCTTATCACAATGGTCGTGGTGGGTCAGTCGGCCCACCACGATGCAAAATCATCGTACTGTACGTATTACGGCCAGTTGGGCCTGGGATACTCGGGCTGTGCTGACGCTACGTTTGTAGGGTAGACAGGTACTAAAGACCCATTCTGCCACTGGAACAGGTACGCAGTCGCTGCAGTGTTCTGGCCGGTATTGTCGAACTTCACTGGTCCTTGAACAGTAGTGTACGTAGCGCCCGAGTGAAGTTCAGCGATGAGCTTTTTATTGTCGAGACTGCCAACTTTCGTTACCGCTTGCTGTATCACCTGACCTACCGCGTAGCCCTCGGCAACGTCAGAACTAATGCTGGCAGCCGTGCCGCCATACTTGGCAATGTACTCTTGTACCATCTGAGCATTGCCAGGTGTAGTAGCTTGCGCGAACCAGCCGCCATTGGGTACCATGATCGCTTCGGCTGCCTTGGTTCCGCCAATAGCTTTGGTAAACTGATCACCCTGGTCGGGTCCAGCGGTGGCAATCAATGCCTGTGGGTTGAAGTGCTGCTGCTTGAACCTTTTAATGAAAGCGCTTACATCTGGAAGCAAGGTTCCAACAACTACAACCTTAGCGCCAGAGGCGATTATTTTATCGGCAATCGGATTATAGTCCGTTGTCTACGCAGGATATACCTGGTAGGAAGCGGTCTTAATACCCTGCTGCTCGAACAACGCCTTGGCCGTGTCTACCTGAGGCTGGGTAAATGGATCATCCTCTGTTGCATAAGCAACCGATGTAGGTCGCTGAGATGCGGGTAGGGTCTGAATATAGTTCGCAAAGGCGACCAGGTTGTTGGCCACAGGCAAGGAGACATCAAAGACATTGTTCAGGCCACGCGTAAAGACCGACGGACCACCACCCGCACCCTCTACAAACGCGTATCCATAACGGCTGGCGACAACTGATGCTGGTTTCGTCAGGAGCGTGGAGAACGGACCAAAGACCAGGTCATCTTTATGAACGGTGATAAGCGTCTGGTAGTTGGTTTGCACCTGGTCAGCGCTGCTATTGTCATTTAGGACGTCCAGTTGCACCTGTCGGCCCAGCAGTCCTCCAGCTTTGTTGACATCATTTACCCAGAGCTGGTAGCCCTGTTGGAATGCCATGCCGTCAGCGGAGAAGTCTCCAGAAAACGAGAGCGAGGTACCGATTTTGATTGGGGTTGTGTTGGCCGGGGTCGGCGTTGTGCTCGTCGTGGTTGATGTACCACCACAGGCTACAACAAATAATAATATCAGGCTTGCGGTAATAGACGCGTAGAGCGTCCTCCTCAGTCGAACGAAATAATGTAGCTTCACTACATTCCTCCTTCATGATAATACGCTGACTCTAAGTCAAGTGTCAGCATCAAGCGAGTTACTGCTCCCAGGTAAGTAGTAACTAAAATCTACTACCAACAGGTAAAGTACTTCGCCTTAAATACGTATCAATTCTGAATAGTGTCTCAGAATTTACACTTTCTTGATGAAGAGCTTACCCCAAAAGCATCAGGGGCTCTTCCACCAGATCTGCAAGTGCAGCCAGAAATTGTGCTCCTCTCGCACCGTCGACTACACGGTGATCACAAGAAAGATTGAGTACCATCATGGGTTGTACGGATGGTTGACCATCGATGGGTACTACACGCTCAGCAATACGCCCCACTGCCAGAATAGCAGCCTGAGGTGAATTGATAATCGCGTTGAAAGCATCTACCCCATACATGCCTAAATTACTGATTGTGAAAGTGCCTCCCTGAATATCCTGCGGCTGCAACTTACTGGTCTGAGCTTTGGTAATTAATTCCTTGCGTATCCGCGCAATATCATTTACGCTTTGCTTATCTGCATGATGGATAACTGGTACAATCAATCCCTCATCGACAGCTACTGCTAGACCTATATTTATCTCTTCATGCAAGGTAATTGAGCCTGAGTGCCACGAAGCGTTGAGACGTGGATGGTCGCGCAACGCTGCCGCCACGACTTTTACCAGCAAATCTGTATAGGTCACCTTCTCGGCTAACCTTTTCTGCATTTGCTCGCGCCAGCTAATCAGACGGCTCGTATTGACTTCTCGAACAAGATAGAAGTGTGGCACACTGGTCCAACTCTGGGTTGTGCGTTCGGCCATCACTCGCCAGATCAACGACTGTGCCAGTCAAAGGTTCTGCAACCGGCAAATGCGTCGACTCAGCCTGTGTAGCCAGCACATCCGCAACCAGTACTGCTCCAGTGGGTCCGCTACCCTGGATTGTCGCGATATCTTTCCCTTGCTCTGCTGCCAGTCTGCGTGCCTTGGGTGAGGCTGGCACTAAGCGTGCTTGACTCGTCATCATTGGCTCTGCCGTTTGTTGTTCCTGAATATGTGCCAGCACATCCGCACTTTGGATACGTCTTCCTGTTGGTTTGATTGTCCCCAAATCCAGATTGTGCTCAGCCGCAATACGCGCAGCTAATGGACTTGCTGGCAGGTTGTTCACGTCTCCGCCAACCTGTAGTGCTATATGACCGTCCGAAGTATTATCCCTATAGGCAATTCCTCCTTGATCTAGAGTATCCCTCCGCGATAATTCACCCGGAGCTAAAATAGAGGCGATTACCTGCCCCACCGGAATATCGACGCCAATAGTTCCAGTCACGTTGGCGAGTATTCCTGAGGCAGGCGCCTCGATCTCCACCGTAGCCTTGTCAGTCTCGATCTCCACCAGTGGCTCGCCTTTTGTGACTTCCTGACCTTCGGCTATGAGCCATCGCACTATTATTCCTGTCTCCTGCGCCATACCAAGCGCGGGTAAAATGACCTGTGTTGCCATTTACGGTCTCCAGTAGGCCCCCGATTTATCGAGGGGCATTCCTTAAGCCTGTAATAGGGTTTTCTGACCCTTTGAGTATTCAGCTTGGTAGCCATTTTTCGTGTTCATTTGCGATTGTGTTTCACGCGTAGTAGGGAGCGGGCCACTGGCGGTATAATAACGTACGCCTGCTATGAGCAAATCCTCGGCTGGGAAACGCGTGATAACTTCGCATCCATCTTTAGTAACCACAAGCTGTTCTTCGATGCGTGCAGCAGACCAACCGTCGATTGCGGGCCAGAACGTCTCAAGAGCGAAGACCATGCCCTCTTCAATCACTTCTGGATGGTCGAGCGAGACCAATCTGCTGAAGATTGGCTTCTCCCAGATAGCGAGGCCCACACCGTGACCATATTGCAGCGCGAAGGCGGCTTCTTCATTCTGGAAACCGAACTCCTCTGCCTTTGGCCACAGCCTGGCGATATCAGCAGTCGTCACACCCGGCTTGATCGCATCGATGGCAATATCTAGAATGTAACGACAGCGCTTGTACGCGTCCACCATTGCCCGTGAAGCGCTGCCTACAGCGAATGTGCGGTAGTAACAGGTTCGATACCCATTAAAGCTGTGTAGGATGTCGAAGTATGCCGGGTCGCCCGGACGTAATACCCTGTCGCTGAAAACGTGCGGATGAGGACTGCATCGCTCGCCAGAAATAGCATTGACACCCTCCACATGCTCCGAACCCAGGTCATACAAGACTTTGCTTACCAGCCCGACACATTCGTTCTCGCGCACTCCAGGCTTCATGAAACGGTAAAGTTCATCATAAGCTGCATCGACCATCATGCATGCCGATGTGAGTAGCGTAACCTCGTCCTGTGTTTTGATCATGCGGGCCTGCTGCATTAACTGCTGACCATCAACTACCTTAATGCCCTCCTCTTGGAGAGCGAACAATACCGGCAATTCAACCGCATCCACCCCTACAGGCTCGTTGAGCAACCCGCGCTCTTCCAGTTCGATACGAATCTTGCGTGCCACGTCTTCGGCTCGACCGGCCGCGGGTAACATTGCGCCTCGCAGCGTCGAGATCCCAGCGCGTGAACGCTCCCCTAACCATGGGCAGTACAGTTGGTGGTGCCGTGCTGCAGAGCCAAAGTCCCACATAATCGGTTCATCGTCTTGTGGGAGCAGCGTGAAGCGAGCGAGTTTGTCCATCGCCCAGGTGCCAATGTGCGTGGCGGTAATATAACGCACGTTGGTCATATCAAAGCACAACAGCGCACCCATCTCGGATTCCTTGAGTAGCTTTTTGATGCGAGCCAGTCGCTCGTTGCGCAGTCGTTCGTAGTTTACACGTTCTTCCCAATCTACGCCCATCAAGCCATATGTTTTGATAGCCATAATTTTGCTCCTTGCATTTCTAGCTTCGTCCGCATAATGTCTTAGCTAGTTCTGCTACAGATGTAGCAGTAGGAACGGTTAGATCTTCCAGTACAGGCGAAAAAGGTACCGGTACATCCATCGCCCCCATACGTTTGACGGGGGCATCCAGGTAATAGAACGCACCATCGGCAATCACGGAGGCGATCTCAGCCGTGACGCCGTAACGTTCGTAGCCTTCGTCTATTACGATGGCGCGACTTGTCTTTTTGGCAGATTCTACGAGCGTTTGTTTGTCCAGGGGAAAAGTGGTGCGTGGATCGATGACCTCAGCGCTGATGCCTGATTTGTCCAGTATCTCAGCAGCAGCCAGGGCAACATGCACCATACTGCTTGTTGCTACAATGGAAATGTCGCTCCCAGGACGCTTGATATCGGCGACTCCGAAAGGAATAGTATACTCACCCTCCGGCACAAGCCCTTTGAGCTGGTACATCATTTTATCTTCGAAGTAAATCACTGGGTTGCTATCACGAATAGCCGTTTTCAGCAGGCCTTTCGCATCATAGGGGGTCGATGGCAGCGCAACTTTTAAGCCGGGCACATGGCTTACCCAGGCATGTAAACTCTGGCTATGTTGCGCAGCAGAACGGCGTGTTGCTCCAAGAGTTGTACGTACAACTAACGGTACCTTGAGCTTACCGCCTGACATATAATGCACTTTCGCGGCCTGGTTCGCGATCTGATCCATCGTCAGGCCGATAAAATCACCAAACATGATGTCTACAACCGGGTGCATACCGGTCATTGCAGCACCTACACCCAGGCCAGTAATGCCTGCTTCTGAAATCGGTGAGTCAATCACCCGCGATGGCCCAAATTCATCGACCAATCCAGTAAGCACTTTGAAAGCAGTCCCGGCTTCAGCCACATCTTCACCGATGATAAACACCTTTGGGTCACGGCGCATTTCTTCTGCCAGAGCCTCGCGAATAGCCTGTCCGAAAGTGATCTCTCGCATTTGCTGATCTCTCCCTGACCCAGGGCTTTCTTGACTGGAGGTTGTACTAAGCATAGACATCTTGATCTACCTCACTTGGATCCGGGAATGGCGCATTAAGCGCGAATTCAACACCAGCCTCAATTTCAACATGTACTCGCTGCTCTATCCGCTCGAATGTCTCTAAATCAGCCAGGTGCTGTTCAACCAGCCATGTACTGAGTAGCTGAAGTGGATCACGCTGAGTCATCCACAACTGCTCTTCTTCCTTTGAACGGTAATACGATCGTTGAATATCGCCCACATGATGTCCGTGATAACGGTATGTATTGCAGAGCATGAATGCTGGGCCTTCGCCCCGGCGAGCTCGCTCTACCAGCCTTTGCGCTGTTGCGTAAACAGTCCGTACATCCTGCCCATCCACTTCTTCGGTCTCGATACCAAAGGCCTTAGGCCTCGCACTCATTTCTCCAGCAGTCGTCTCCGAAAAGTGGGTGTATTCATTGTACAGGTTATTCTCGCAGATGTAGATCACCGGTAGTTTCCACAATGAGGCCATGTTCATGGCTTCGTAGAGCACTCCCTGGCCAAGTGCGCCATCTCCGAAGAAGCAAACCGTCACCTGGTCAGTGCCTTGCATTTTGCTCGACATGGCTGCTCCGGTAGCTAGAGCTGTACTACCAGCAACGATTGCATTAGCCCCCAGGTTTCCGGTCTCCTGGTCGGCGATATGCATAGAACCGCCTTTACCTCGACAGTAACCCGCCTCTTTGCCAAGCAATTCGGCAAACATTCTATCGATTGATGCTCCCTTTGCCAGGCAATGTCCGTGGCCACGGTGAGTACTGGTAATGTAGTCATTGCGGCGCAAAGCTTCGCACACTCCCACTGCCACAGCCTCTTCACCTGTATACAGGTGAGCAAGACCCGGCATTTTAGCGCTAAGATACAACACATTGACATGCTCTTCAAAGACCCGAATCTTCAGCATCTGCTCATACATGCGCAGCCATTGCTTACTCAGGTCTGTTGAGCTTTCTCCTTCCACCTTTTCCACAGAATTGGATGTTTCAGAATGCACCACTCTTAAATCTCCATTTTCAAGTCCCGCAGGCGGCAAGTATCAAACTCTACATTTCCAGACCGGCCATCCTGGCCAGCACCTTATACACAATAGCAAAATCCTCTTTCGCCAAACCCATCGCACGCGCCGAAGTCAGAGACTCATTGCTAATAGCAACTGTCGGCATTGGCACATTAAGTTCCCTGCCCATCTCAAGCGCCAGCAGCATATCTTTCTGCATCATATCAACATTGAACCACACCTCATCCGGCCGCTGTAGGATGAATGGTGTGCGATATTTCAGCGAAGGAGAAGCAATCACACTGTTTAGCATCACCTCAAGTGCCGTCTCGAGTGGAATTCCACCTTTTACTGCCAGAAGGAGTCCCTCGTAAAATGCCTGAATCTGCACTTGCAGGTTCAAATTGATAGCGATCTTCATCAAGACGGCCTGGCCATTCTTGCCTACGTAGTTCACCTTTGGGCCAATATCCAGCAAGATAGCTTTGACCTGCCCAAAGGTCGCTTCTTCACCACCAACCATAAGTGATAGGTTGCCCTGTTCCAGTGTGATCACGCTGCCAGACACCGGCACATCCAGCATCTGAGCGCCCTTTGCGGCTACCTGGGCGGCCAGCTTTCGGGAAGCATTGGGATTGACGGTACTCATATCGATATAAATTTTGCCTTGCCCCAAACCGGCCAGTACACCATCAGAGCCACCCAGCACCTCGTGCAATGCGTTGGTATTTGTCACCATCGTGAATACTACATCAGCCGCTTGCGCAACTGCTCGTGGTGAATCTGCCCACTGCATCCCAGAGTCAAGCAGCCACTGCGCTTTCGACTTCGTGCGGTTGTAACCGGTAACCGTGTGACCAGCATCCAGAAGCCGTTTGGTGATACGACCACCCATAGCACCTAGCCCAATAAATCCAAGATTGGCCATAAACACCCTCCGAAGAAAAATTCTTATTTTTTCAGTATGCTTGAGTTTTTCACATCCTCACGAACCTGCTGCAAGTGAGCATGCATAGCCTCACGAGCTGCTTCAACATCATGACGAATAACACTATCAAGAATACGTTTATGATGAATTTGACCTCGCTCAGGGGCGCCGTTTGTAGAAAAAATTAGTTTGCGCTGTTCGCTGAGAAGATCAACGATAGAGTCTACAAGTGTGAGGATAAGTATGTTCTGGGTTCCTGTTGCCAGTGCGCGATGGAAGTCATTATCTGCTGCAATGTAAGCATTAGCTTCATGGATGTTGGTGTCCATTACCTCCACCGCCTCGCGCATAGCGGTAATCTGCTCATCTGTTGCTCGAACGGCAGCCAGGGCAGCAATCTCCGGTTCAATAATTTCCCGCAACTCGACCAGGCTCTCAGAACTGCCTGCCTGCCCCACCTTCATCATCAAGCCCATTGAGTGGCGCATAGCTTGCGAAGTGCCATCGATGACAATCGTACCCCGCCCGGGTCGCATATCAACCAGTCCTCGTTGAGCCAGTGTCTTCATCGCCTCTCGAACAGCCGTCCGGCTGGCATGAAACTGCTCGCTTAATTCGCGTTCAGTCGGCAAGCGATCCCCACTCCGCAATTCCCCACTTAATATACGCTTCTCGATCTGCTCTGCTATCTGCTCAAAAACCTTGCTCGACTGGATCGGTGTATACATATTCTCCAACTATCTGGCTTTTCCTCAGCACCAATTGGTATGATGATAGTATTAACAGACTATGGTGTAAAAGGTAGCATGAGCATAAGGCATTGTCAAGGTTTTTTGGTAGCGTATCCATTGCTAAGGGTTGAGACAGAGGAAGTCGAAATAGAGGGAGAGCGAGGTCTCCCACCAGATCTTCTTGGCCCAGCGAGCATTGAGCCGCTTGACCTGGAGATAGATTGCCACCTCAGCCCCTTTGAGACTGCCAAAGCTGCAGACCTGGCCAAATCAGCGTTTTCATAGTAAACTAGCACTTTAGGTTATATAAATGCATAACTTCCTATCCATCATTCCTCCGACTGAAACACTACTCATTCTTATTGTCATTATCATTCCGGCTGTTCGTTTTATCTTTCTTGTACAGCTTATCGATGGCGTTTTGCATGTTCTGTACCCAACTTTCTTGTTCACTTTCCAAAATCTTCTCTGTCGCCTCAACGAGTTTGTTAAAACTCTCCTGCTCCTTCTTTTCTGACTCCGGCAGTGCTGTCCACCATTGTTTCACGTCCTCCAGATTTGTTGCGGCCTGATTATATTTGGTGAGCGTATTGACAACCTGCATATTTTCCAGATAAAGGGCAAAAGCAGCTCCTAATGCCGTTGCCAGTGGAAGCCATAACGCTAAATTGATTGCTGCTAGCAAAGCACCGAAACCACTTGCGATAATGATCAACGATTGATAGACCCTCAGCTGTCTATTCCACTCGGGAGCTCTCAGCCTATAATAGGCACATTGATCATCCAAGCGAAACTTGATATAACGGTCAGGTGTGAGGTCACTAAAACCATCGTCTTCGTCGATGGAATTGAAATTTGGCGGACGAGGAGTAATCGGAGAAGTTGGCACCGATGTGCTGACCTCCGTCTGAATCAACCGTTGAGAAATAATCTTCACCTGATCAACCAACATCTGTTCAACCGACTTTTTTGCCTTGTGATGGTCTTCTACTGCAGATTTCTCTTCATATATGCCAGTATGAGTACGGTATCGAAATATCTCTTGCTTCAATGCTTCCCTACTACTACGGAGCAGTACCCATTTGGTTCCCCACTTAAAATACGTGGTTATGCCCAATAGGACGGTGACGACAATCGCTACCAGTACGACGAAAAAGTGTAAGAGCTCACCTCCAATTGAATTTGCCTTCAGCCAGCCAAGAGATTGTAACTGAGTTTGGCCTAATGCAAGTGTCGTAGCAAGTACCCCAAGACCCAAAATCAAAAATTGTAGCCGTTTGAAGACTTTCTGGTGTTCTCTGGCCATCTGGGCATAGGATGTTTCGCGCTCCTTTATCTGTACAAGGACCTTCTTCTCTTGTTTTAGGAATAGATACCTCAGCACGGTACTCAATTCCTCAGCCCTGGCCTTACGTGAAAGAAGGTAAATATCTCCAGTGTTGATAATTTCCGCAATGTCTCTGTCCGAAATCTTTAGAGTTGATTTCGTTCTCCGCCAAAACACCTGGAAAGAAGATTGGTTCGCTTTTTTGCGCTGCCACCAATCAGCAATAGTATCTGCTACTTGGCCAGTGTCAGTGATAACAACTATTGGCCACCCTTGCCGTACACTTTGCAACACCTCTTGTTTCGCATTGTCTCCTCCACTCGCAAGTACGGTCACGGCAGAGGCAAGTTTGGCAAGCTCATGTGCAATTCCAAACATGGTGCTGGTTTCATCTCCCCATTTGTCCCCTTTCACAAGAACGAAGTGGGAATGATTAGGATCAAGATGTATTTTACCTTCGCCTACCCCATTTGTTGCCTGACTTTGATAGAATACTTTCCCCTCGGGAGCTACACCCAAGAGTACCGGCTGGTTCTCCTGCTCGGCAACACTCTGCCCCATTATCTCCATTATTCCAGACTTGGTGCCTCCATCAATAATCAATGCTCCAATTTCAGCTGCTGTGGCTGCGATACCATTGCTGAACAATGGATAGAGGGTAGCTTTTGAGTTATCATCCAGGTTTTTCGCTCCCCCGATGACGATGATTAGGGCTTTTGGCTGTGGAATGGTAAGTGCTTGCAGTATTTCACCATAATTCTCGGTTTTTGGAGGTATTACCGCGTAAGCGATGTCTCCATTATCAAGGATGATTTGTTTAGTTTCCATCGGTCAACTCCTTGGCAATGACACCAAATTCGACCAACAAAATTCGATTGTCGTAGATTTCTGCTCTATTGTACCACCATAGGGTCTTGTGCGGCCGTTCGATAGTTGGTACCAAGGAGTCAGGAAAGAAAAAGCCGTTAGGACCCCTGGTGGCTCTTACTAAAGGACTCTCGCTAAGTAAATCGTCCCAACTATGATAGACCCCACATTCCGCAGTTTCGGAGAACGTTTTTCTCATTATGAGCTGATGCATCTTTTACTCGTATTGTCACATTACTAAAGACACGAGGAAACGCAAAAACGAAACAGCACCTTGCTAAACTCGCTCTATAAGTTAGGCAATACGTGTATTTCATGCACGAAATCATCATTTCGCTGGTAAATCACGTTATTCCGAAAAAGTTGGTACCAAACTGCGGAATGTGGGATAGACTGTGCAAAAGCAGTGATCATGGAGGGATGACACTGGGACTGACGGGGCAGTGAAAGACCTGCTGATTCAGACGGCCAAGGCGCTCAAAGGTAGTGCCCGCAGTTTGTTTATGGCCCGAATGGTTCAAGCCATGGGTGAAGGAGGGAAGCTTCAGACTCTTCCGTATTTGGCCGTGTTTTAGCGTTGAGTCTTTAGGGTACTTGACATTTCTAACTGTTGGATTACTTCCCCTATAGATTGAACAGTAGATGTAATCTGGGAAAGGTCAGCACTTTGTAACTGTTTTTGGAGATCAGAAAGAACAGCACTTTGTAACTGTTTTTGGAGATCAGAAAGAACAGCGAGTGTGCTTTCGTAGTCGGTCTCACGTGCTCCTTTCTGCTTAAATTGACTGTACGCTTCAAGTGCTCCCTGCTTATCCCCAGACAATAATTTAAATAGTCCCAAATCTGACCAGGCCCACCATTGATCTCTTCGCTTGCCCTTAACCTGTTCCTGTATCTTTGATAAGACTTCTAGTATTTCTTTTTTTTGATTAATAAGTTGCATTGGATTAATCAAAATATTGATTATAATAAAATTAGATTCATTATACGAATCATCCTTTTCAATTTCTTTGCCATTTTTGTAACTATCTAATGCTTTTTCGAGATATGATTTGAATAACTTGGAATCGCTTTCATTGATCTGTGCTAGACGCCGGTAGATACCTCCTATCATGCCATAACAATCTGCAAGTTCACGATCAATATGATCTTTATAACTATCTTCATGAGTTGTGCTCGCTTCCTGCATGAGTACTTCGACTGCTTGATTTAAATCTTCAAGGGCAGATTCGTAATCACTAAAATCTCTATTCGCTTTTGCACTCTCTTTTAATGTCGTTACTTGTAAAAAAATATCTATCATGCTTTGCTCTCTTTCTGCTTTTGTTTAAGTTCTTGTACCTTTTGAAAAATTTCTTTTGCTAGATTAGACTTTTTGGAATCTTTTCTAAAGATACGAGCTAGTTTCGAGCCGACTTGATGAAAATTTAGATATAGAACATCATCTTTAATGATTTCTTCATCTGTATACTCTTTACTAATGTAGTACCAGGCGGCAAGATACCTGTCCCTGATTCCAGTTTCAACATTTCTCTTTAATTCGGGATTTCCCGGGTAGAGTACCGCAGGTCTACCTTCTGTTTCTCCTACCTCGAATAACTGAGCTATTTGCACTAATTCAAGCCAGACAGGAGTACACACTGTTTCTCCACTAGTATCCAATTGCAGTTCAATAATGGTATAAGTTTCGTGAGGTATCCTTCCTCTGTTTCCTTTAGCAGCAATTTCTCCATCTCCTGTGTATCTATAATAATACATCATGAATTTGTATTCAGCTTGTTCTGCTGCATATCGCTCTTCTTCCTCTTCTTCAGTAAGTTGTTCGCCAGAAGGAGAGAAAGAGCAATTGTATTTAATGTGGTTAAACAATTTTAACAAGCTTATGCATTGAGGAGCAATATCAAAGAAACGTTCCTTAAGAGAGAGAAAAAGCTCATTATTGCTCCCCTCATCCCCGGCTAATCTTTTAATAAGATCATCCTGCTGCTGGGTAGAAAGAGTTTTTCCATGCTTCGATAGTTCATTCAATGCTTGCACTTGATCAGCTTCAATGATACAAATGGTACTTCTTTCGGAGTCAGCAATTGCTAGCCTCACTCCTAATTCGAAAAATACGTTGGGTCGCCACTCCGTCCAATCAACTATACATAGCACGACACGTCTAATAGTTTCATAGATGGACAAGGACACGAGTCGAGGAGACATAAGATCTAAAATACGAGCGACCTTTGGAGCTTTAGCTATCACTTCGGGGTTTCCAGCGATCTTACCATCAAGCTGTACCTGTAGCTCATTTCGTAACCTCTGCCAATTAACTTCCTGGTATTTTTTACCGTAAGAGCAGAGGAGAAGCACATTATCAGGGTCCGACTCACGATAACCTGGTGGAAGATTTCGAACAGCATCAAAAACAGGCAGGTCCAGATATTGAGGCATTTTCTGCAGTTGCGATAACCCATTCCGTATCTTGGTTCGAATAAGGTAAGGAGGAGTTTTTTCCTGCTCTTTTTGAAACTGCTTTTCTGAGTGAGAGATAATATTTGTTTCTTTGATATTAAAGGGCAGATCAATAGCATCACCTATCGCAAAATTGCCACCCATGCTCACGATAGTAATCCCTCTGCGAACCACCGAGCGGATACCTAAAAATAACATGACAGCGGGTTCATAGTTAGTGATATCGAAGATAACAAATTTGGCTCGGCAAAGTTTGCCAACAGCTTCCTGGTATTTTTCAGGGGAAGAGACCAGATCTGCTGCTTTTTTAAATTCTGGTTTGGCAATATCTTGTTTTACGCTTGGATCATTATCAAGTAGTGTTTTTGCACCTTCCACCGCTTTACGGAGAGTATACGAAGAACTAATCTTATCTGCATCTGATAAGATCACATAGCACCATGGATCACTAGATGCTTTTATTGCTTGAAATTCTGGGGGAAAGGCTTTTAAAGATACAATTCTTCCAGATGTGAAGGTAGTTTCGTCTTGATAATAGAGTAGCCCTGCTACGGAATTGGTGTTTCCGAAAAAGACTGGGCTGCCGCTTAAGCCTCCTAAATGAATAGGTGGATTCCCATCGAAAGCAATTTCATATTTGTGACCTTCTAACCACCCGGTAATCTTGCCTGGATACCAACGCACATCACTTTCTTGTGGAAAACCATAGATGCGTATCCTGGTCTCAGCAGGAAGTTCATTTGGGGATACCTCAAGTGGCTTTATAGTAGTAATCGGGTCATTTAATTTAAGAAGAGCAAGATCCCATTTATCTTTGTCCCATGTTTTCCATATCTCAGCGTTATATTCTCTTTTGGTTCGTAGATCAGTAATCGTTATTTGTTTTCCCTGGCTAGCCGCGACAACATGGTGGGCAGTAAGTATGAATCGTTGATCGATTAGGAAGCCCGTACCAAAATCTCCCCTATCAGTCGTCACCTTGAAGACTGCCCTGATTGCCTCTTCCTCTGTTTGCTCGTTGGCAATTGCTTCTGTGTCTGTCACGAGCTATTGCTCCTCTAACTCATTAGGAAGAATCACGCGTCAATTTGACATGAACCTCAAAAGTTGCTCCTGCTTTAGCCGAGCCATTAATTATTGGTCCGATAATGGGGATAGTCAACCCCCCCTTTACTCCGACTTCAAGGTCGATACCAAAAGTCATCTCCACCTCTGTTAGTGAAAGTTTATTGGAATCCTTCGTCTCTTCGGTTGCATTAAGCTTGTTTTGAAGATTAATTACAACTAGATTAGTTACATTGGCTATATTTTCTAAGTCAGATGGTGAAAGGCTCTCAGGTGACAAACTAGCAACTTCACCTGTGGTACCTGGTCTTATCACACGAATCTTCGCATTTAGTGGTTTTGACATGCGTCAATCCTC